>JAABUX010003711.1_pt1 | contig 19989 bp, 20 predicted proteins | sample 5561851 | NCBI WGS metagenome assembly JAABUX01 (sample SAMN10711883, study PRJNA513361) | rock metagenome | isolation source: Antarctica rocks | place: Antarctica: Victoria Land, Richard Nunatak red sandstone | collected 2016-01-03 | reverse complement strand
CTTTCGCTGCTGAAGCAGCATCCCAGCCGTGACAGCATTGCGATGAAGCGTCGCGGTTGTGGCTGGAACGAAAACTACTTGCTCCAAGTCATCACGGGTGCAACGATTTAGTGAGCGCTGGCCCTGGTGTCGGACCCGACCAACGGAGCTTACAACGACACCGAGAAGTACTCCGACAACATCGATGTCAGCGATATCGTCACGTCGGGGCTCGGCACTCCCACGACCGAGACCATGACCGACAGCGGCGGAAGCTCCGACGATACCAACCTGTCGATCTCGGGCGTCCCGGATTCAGGCGGTTCGGACAGCGAGACATCGAAGTCCACGAACCAAACGACGTACCAAGACACAAAGACGGTCGCCCCCAACGCCAACCGCGCTTCGGTCACGACCACAGAAAACGACGTGACCACGAAATGGTCCGACAACACATCGGAAACCAGCCCAGGTGATTCGTACAGCGATGTTGGCGACGGCACATACACGGTCGACGTCGCGGCGACATCCGACCTGTCGGGGACAACGATTACCAAGGACGACGACACCCACTCCCCTCCCGACGCGGTCATCACCGGATCGCCAGTCAACTCGCCGGGGCTGCAGGGCGATTCGATGACTGCAGCCGAATTAGCAAACAGCTTCATCCTGGGAGGGACCGAGGCGAGGTCGTCGTATAGGTCGAAGATTCCACAATCTTGGTCGGAACTGACCGACTCGAACGGCACGAGTTATCCAGTCTCGAACGCGACCGACCTAAAAAACTCCCTCGACTCGATCCGCAACAAGGGATTGACAATCCAGGAACTGTTCATCAAAGGACATGGTTGGGATGAAGGGATTCAACTGACCGACGGTGATAATCCCGACGTCCTTTCATGCATCCAAGGTGTCATCTCCTTGGGTGGCGAAAACATAACTCAACTCATGGACGACGTTTCGGGTGCCGAAACGTACATCATGCTTGCCGGGTGCGGCACGGCGCCTCTTGCAAAAAGCCTTTCATCTGTGCTTGGTGACGGCGTAACGATTTCCGGGAACAAACTTCCCTACGCCGTCGGGATTCCCTGGACTCCCATCACATTTGGGTGGTACTGGGGTCCTTATGTGAACGGCAAATAAGCTGCGCGGCTGGGAACATCTTGTCCGCGCCGGATGACTTTACACTTTCCTCAACAGGAGACCGTCGGCCAAGGGACTCCCATCTCTGACCGGCGGTGTCCATGGTCTTTCCGTGTTCATGAATGTTGCTTGTCATCCATTCCCGAGGCTGGAGTTCTTTAATGGATATGGCGGCGATACATACGGCATCGCTCCTATTTGCGAGTGGGGCTGCCTTAGTAGTCACGCTCATCTCCCTGCTCCGACTTTTCGGCCCAGATCGATCGGCTGGTGGTGAGGCCCATGTGACCTCACCCGTTAATGTCATTCGGGCCCTCTGGCCCTTCGCCGCGATCGCCACGTTCGAGGCGCTCCAACTGCGAGCTTCGGGCACGCTCGTTGCCGAATGGCTATTTCCAGGAGTGGCTGCCTTGGCGGCTGAACTTTTCGCTCCTTCGAAGTGGGTTGTGCGTTGGGTCCGGGGTACGATGATCACAACAGCGATCCTTTTGACGCTACACGGCGGTTTTTTATTAACCAAAGGCTACGCCGCTCACCCTCGGGTCTTGTCACCGGGATCAAAGCTGGAGCGCGAATGGTACACACCCCTCACAGGGATGATGCGGGTTGAACGGCCCCGAAGGTGACAAATCCACTCTGGCGTCGCGAAATTACTGGAGTGTTTCTTGATGGTTTCCGGCCTGGGTAGGGTAAAGCAGTGAGTGATCTGACATGCGAGTCGATCACTACTTCAATCCGCCTCGCGGACGACGAGGGCGTTGTGGGTGGGGTTGCCGGGGATGCTTCCTCGGACGAGGACGACGCGGTCGCCGGGCTTGACGACGTGGTGGGTTTTGGCCCAGTCGAGGGCGACGGCGAGGTCTTGCTCGACGTCGGCGATCCCGGGGGCGACCAGGGGGTTGACTCCCCAGTAGAGCGCCATGGCTCGGGCGGTTTCGAGGTCTTCGGCCAGGGCGAGGGTGGGCGTGGTGTTGCGGTACTTCGACGCCGCCAAGGCGGTCCGGCCCGATCGGGTGGCCACGACCAACAGCGCGGCGTTGAGGCGGCGGCAGGCCAGGCTCGCGGCGTCGACGACGGCCTCGGTGATCGGCGTGATCCAGCCTTCGTTGCTCCAGCCGATCCCGGTTTCCCTTGGGTTGCGCGAGAAGCCCGGCTGTTGCTCGGCCAGGAAGGTTTCGGCTTCGGACACGATTCGGCTCATTGTTTCGACGGCTTCGAGCGGGTAGTTCCCGGCGGCGGTCTCGCCCGAGAGCATCACGGCGTCGGTCCCGTCGAGGACGGCGTTGAAGACGTCGGTCGCCTCGGCCCGTGTGGGCCGATTCGAGGTTTCCATGCTGTTGAGCATCTGCGTCGCGGTGATCACCGGGACCCTCGCCCGGTTGCAAGCGGCGATGACCCGCTTCTGGATCGCGGGAACACTCGCCACGTCCATCTCGACGCCCAAGTCACCCCGGGCCACCATCACGGCGTCGGCCTGCGCGACGATGGCGTCGATGGCGAGTACCGCTTCGGGCTTCTCGATCTTGGCGATGATCCGGGCCTTCGAGCCTCGGAGCGCCAGTTCTCGGCGGAGCTGGATCACGTCGTCGGCTGAGCGGACGAATGACAGGCCGACGTACTCGACGCCCGCCCCGGCGGTCCAGTCGAGGTCTCGGAGGTCTTTTTCGGTCAGGGCGCTGACCCCGAGGTTCGTCCCCGGCAAGTTGATCCCCTGCCTCGACTTGAGCCGACCGGCCAGCGTGACTGTCATCGACACGGAGTCGCCGCCGGGTTGCCCTTCGGACCCTCGGTGCTCGGCCTCGACGCGCATCGCCACGGCGCCGTCGGCGAACAGGACGACGTCGCCCGTGCGGAGGTCGCGCGGGAGGTCGCGGTAGGTGCAGGTCATCTGGCGAGGGTCGTCGGAGGTCCGGTCGACGACGAGGGTGAAGGTTTCCCCCAACCCGCACTCGACCGAGTCGCCGGGGATCGGCCCGAGGCGGATCTTCGGCCCGCCAAGGTCCTGCAAGACGGCCAAGCAGAGGCCCGACTCGCGCTCGATGGCCCGGATCGCGCGGACGGTCGCGGTGTGCTCGTCGTGCGTCCCGTGCGAGAAGTTGAGCCGGAACACGTCGACGCCCGCGTCCACCATCGCCTTGAGCATCTCCGGCGATCGAGACACCGGGCCGATCGTGGCCACGATCTTGGTGCGGACCTTGCCCGTGGGCTCGATCTGGCGGGTCGACATCGAGGCGGCTCCCTGGGAGGAACAAACGTCGGTGGTTTGGCCCGAGATTGTAGCGAAGCGGCCTCGAATGGGGTATCGCCGAAAAAAAGGGGCGAGTCGATCCTGGGTTGGACCGACTCGCCCCTTCGGGTTGATTTTACTCACACGTCGCGATGATCAATCATCGATCAAAGCGCGTCGGCACTGATAATCTCGCCGCCCATCGTGGTGCTTGAGGCTTGCCAGGTTTGCAGGTTGATCGTGCTCTTGAAGAACCGGACGCTGCCGTCGCACATCGAGGCGTTCACCCCGCCCGGGTGCTTGCTCCTGGCCCCGAGGTAGACGATCATTTCATTGTTGCCTTTCGGATCTTTGTTGGGATTCGTCGAGCCCTGAGAGCAAGGAATGTTGATGACGCCATCCGTGGGGCAACCGCCGTTGCCCATGCTGTCGGGCAGCGGGCTGTTCGGCGCGATGATGGCGTTGAACGATGTCGAAGGACCCCACCAGGTGAACCCTCGGAGATCCTTCAAGGTCGCCCCTTGAGCGCCGATGAGGATTTCCGAGAACATCATCGTGTTGCTCAGGCCGTCGGTGATCCCGGAGATCTTGGTCACGGGGAGCACGGCGAATCCGAGTGCATAAGTCGGGTCGTCGATCAAGGGCGCGCCGATGTCGGTGAACGGTGCCCCCATGTACGGCATGTTGATCGCCGGGTTGAGCGGCGCGGGAACGGGGGCCGACTGCGCCTGGTCGGTGCTTCCGTAGTTGGCGACGTAGTTTCCGAAGGTCGTCTGTTGCCAGCTTTGCCGGATCGTCGAGCCGTTCGGATCGCTCGGACAAGAGTATGCCTTGACCCGGGTACTGGTCACCGTCGTGTTGACGACGCCGGCGTAACGAAATGGGCCATCAAGACCTGCGGCCCTCCCGGCGTCACTGTTGTTTCCAAACGTGTTCCACGAGTTGTAAAGCTGGGTTTGCTCGATGAAGGGCAAGACGGATACGGTCCAGCCTCCCCAGCAGCAACCCTGTTCGCCGGGCGGGAACGATCCGTTGGAGCTTTCATAGTTCATGACACCCAAGGCGAGTTGCTTGAGGTTGTTGACGCACTGGCTGCGTCGGGCGGCTTCTCGGGCCGCTTGGACGGCGGGAAGCAGGAGCGCGATCAAAACGGCGATGATGGCGATGACCACCAGCAGCTCGATCAGCGTGAAACCTCGACGAAGACGCACTCTCGACATGGCGAAAATCCCTAGGTGCCGACTGGATTCACAACAAGGACACGAACGGTCCTTACCAGTGGAAACGAGAAAAAGCCCTCGGCGAGGAGCCGGACCGCCCAACAACTCTCAACCCATGCGGAGATCGCACCGTCGAAAATCGCCAAATCAATTTAATGAGGAAGGCGAACAAGGGGCGTGAATGCGCCGGAACGACTATTGTCGTGGGAGCGGACAAAACGGCGACCGACGCACCGAGATAGCGAACCGCTTGGGAAAAAGAGTGGCTGGGGTGACATCCGGCGCAGGCCGGACGTCGAGTGGTCCTGATCAAAGGGACGCGACCATGGAGAGAAGAGGAGGCGTCCGTCCAAAAAGGAGGAGAGGAGACTCGGCAGGAGCTTGCTCGATCAAGAAGAAGTTCTCGACCCGAACGGGCACATCATAAAGAGCTCTGCCCGGGAGAATCAAAACAATTCTGACAATTTTTTCCGGATAATTCTCGGGCCCTTCATCGCCAATCGGATCACCGGAACAAAGTGATCATAACCGCAGAAGTTCGCACGCATCTCGCGCGCTCGGTCCGACAGAAAGTGCGGCCACTCGCCCATTTGCGATTGCGACCGACCGTGCGGTCATGCAAAAAGGAGACTGGCCCCGGGCGAGGTTCGCCGGAGCCGGTCCCCATCCTTCGAGTCGTCCTCCACCACCTTCAGTGTCATACTGTTCCCAGGAATCATGCATAGCAGATTGCAGGATGGCTAATTGCAAAGCATCGATCGACTTCGCTTTGCAATTTGCAATCCGTGATGAATTTCCGGGATTCGTGTCAAACCGAGGCTTGCGAGCGGGGGCGTGACATTCCTCGGCGACGGGACCAGGCAACGCCCACGGCGGCGGCGGCGAAGATCACGATCGTCGAGGGTTCGGGGGTGGGCGTCGGGCTCCCCGGACCGCTGGCGAGCATCTCGGCGGCGGGGGTCGCGAGGATCTGGGCGGAGGCGGTCATGGCGGCGGGCGTAGGCATACCGGGGATCGAGCCGGGGAGGGTGGCCAGGGCGTTGCCGGCGGTGTTCATCGTCCACGAGGTCGGCAGCTTCAGGTCGCTGTATCGGACCGGGAATGTGTAGTTGGTGGCATAACTCTTCGAGGTCGGCTGGGTGCCGCCGAGCTTCACCGAGTCGACCGTGGCGGTGACGGAGGATTGCGAGGAACCGTTGACGGTGCCGTCGAGGTGCCCCCTGATGAGCAAGCTGTTGATGGTCTGGGTTTTCAGGTGGAAGGCGCGACCGAAGCTCGGCAGGAGATTGTCGAGCACGGAGACCTTGGAGGTCTTGTCGTAGGCTGGGGCGCGGATCTGGATGACAAAGGGGGTGCCGCGATAGGTCGAGACGACCGACGCGCCCGAAGGGGTGTTGACCGGGTTGACGACGAACTGGCCGAGCTGGATCGTCTGGTTCGAGCCGGTCGCGTAGACGGCGTTGCTCACGCCGCTGAACGAAAGCTGCGACGGTCCGGTGAGGGTCGAAGCGGCCCCGTGAGTCCGAATTTCGCCCGACGTGTTGTACTCGAAGGTCTTCGGGACGATGACCTGATAGGGGTTGGTGAGCGTGGTCGATGTGGAGGTTTTCGACGAGGCCGAGGCGGCGCCCGGGGCGACCGCCAAGCCGAGGGCCAGGCCCATTGACAACAACCGGACGGGTTTGGTGAGGTTCAATCCGCTCATCGGGCACTTCCTTGTGGTTATCGAGCAAGCAGAGAGCGGGGCGATGCCCGGCCTTGGGAGGCCCCGCGAAGGAAAAGCGAAAGGGTCGCGCTCCGGCGACCCGTCCCACCCGATCCACCTAGGATGTCTTTGATTTCCCATCAGAGTGAGCGGTTCGGAGTGGAGTCAAAGACCAGGCGATTGGATCGGGCGGAACCAAGTCAAACCGAAGCGTTCCGGCTCCGGGAGCGCCGCCGCTTCCAGGCCCAACCCGCCAGCGCCGCGGCGAAGGCCGCCACGGAGGTAGGCTCGGGAGCGGGGGCGGGGAGCGGGTTGCCGTTGGCATCGACGGACACGGAGGCGGTCAAGGTGGTGGTACCCTCATAGTAGCCATTCGTTGAAGGGGCGACGATCAGCGGGAGGTCGACCTTGAGGTCTTCAGCCGGAAACGGCGCAGGGGAGCTGCCGCTGCCGGTCACCGACGTAATTGAAGGGAACAGGGTGGACGTTCCATCGCTTCGGATGCTTCCATTGAGGACGCCGTTGATCTGGTAGTCATACGCCAGCGGTGCGCTGAAGAATCCACCAAAGTACGGTAGGGTGGGATTACTGGGAGCAACTTTCAGGTCGATGCTGAACGGTGTGCCTTGATAGGTGTCGGTCTCACCGGGTAGGAGCGGGCCGGTACTGAAGGTCCCGAGGTTGAAAACTCCCGGCACCGTCGTTGAACTGGTGTTGAAGTTGGTGCTCAACGAGATTGAATGGACTCCCGCACCATTAAGTATCATCCCATCGGTTGCGTACTGATACGTGGAGATGGCACCGGCTCGGGTGAGGGTCGGGCCACCCAGGATGGTCAAAACAGTAACTAAGAGGCAGACGGGTGAAAATCGAAAGTTCCTGCATGCCATGAGTGCCGGCGCTCCGTTGATTGATCCTGCGACGCGGACTGGGCAACCCTTCAGTGCGTCGCGAGTGATCGGGGGGATAAGACTTAGGAAGTGGAACGAGTTGTTGGAGATCCGAAAGGCCACCGCCAAGGGGCCGTCGCTTTCCGGCTCGGCGAGCCGAGAAAACAACCCGGCCCGACGGCGGCGTTTTGCCTTTCCAATCCAAGCGAGCGGATCATGATCATGCCGCGCATCTTCTTCCGCTGGCCCACTCAGGCCGACTTGCGGACCGAGCGGAGGCGGTGGCGAAGCCCCAGTCCAACCATCGCGGTGGCGAGGATGGCGAAGGTGGTTGGCTCGGGCGTGGGCGTCGGGGCGTCGACTCCTCCGCCGGCGGGGGCGGGGGTGGTGGTGGTGATGGAACCTTGCACCGTGGTCCGACCGCCGGCCGAGGCCGGGACGAGGTCGAGCGGGTTGTTGAGCACGCTCAAGGTGCTGAGGTACTGCTTGTCGCCCGAGGCGAAGACCGGGCTAGCGATCGGGTCGAAGGTGGCTTTGACGCTCGACTGGTTCCCCGTGATCATCCCGTTGAGTTCGCCGGTCAGCGTCACCGGAGAGCCCGTGGTCGGATACGCCGTGCCGGCGATCGAAACCGGGTTGTAGGTGATGCTGAAGTGGGTTTTGTTGAAGGATTCGCTCTGGCCGTCCTTCAACGTCGAAACCACGAATTCGCCCAGGCCGACCGAGGACGGCGCGGTGAACGAACCGCTGACGACCGGGTTGAAGCTGATCGGGACGGTGGTTGGGGTCGTCCCGTCGCTGCTGGTGATCCCATCAGCCAGGATGGTGCCCGACGTGCTGTAGGTGTGCAGGACGGAGGCGGCCTTCGCGTTCGCCCCGGCAAGGGCGAGGCAGGTCAAGGCGAAGGCCGAAGTCCGCAGAACGTTCTGGCCGAAAATGGTGCGCATCGCTTCCATACTCCTGTTTGATCGTGCCCAAGCCATCCCGAAGCCTACGAGGGGAACCGGGCCACCCTTGGGAAACGACGACGGACCGCGCTCCCTCCGGGAACGTTGAGGCCCATGCTTTCCCTCCCGGAGGCTCACCCAACATGGACGTGCTGGGAAAACCCCCGAACGAGAATCAATCGTCGGATGCGTCGGAAATCTCTCGAGGGGAGGAGAATCCCGTGACTGTTGACGCGGCGGCAATCCTTGCTCGACTCGACCTCGGAGTCCTTTCCTCACCCCGGAACCCTTCGGGGTGTGTCGAATGCCCTTCGCCCTCCCTTGGCGACCACCGCGACAAGATTTGGCTTCCTGTCCGTCGAAGCTGAAGGAGAGTGAAGGCGAACCGGCGGGACAATAATCCGGATCGACCCGCGAGTAAACCTCAAGTTTGCTGATTTTGGAACCGGGGGCAATCGTCGTCGCCGATCAGCCCTCAACTTCGACTGGGTTGGTAAGCGTCCCCAAGCCGTCGATCTCGACCTCAACCTGGTCCCCCGCCTTGAGCCAGACCGGGGGCTTGCGTGCCATCCCCACCCCCGGAGGCGTCCCGGTGAAGATCAGGTCGCCCGGCCCCAGGGTGAACAAGGTCGAAAGGTGCGCCACGATCGCGTCGACCCGGAAGATCATGGCGTCGGTGTTCGAATCCTGCATCGTCTCGCCATTGAGCCGGAGCCTGATCCTCAGCGACTGGGGGTCGGGCACCTCGTCGCTCGTCACCAGCGACGGGCCGGTCGGCGCGAAGGTGTCGAAGGTCTTCCCGGCCATCCACTGCTTGCCCGGCCTCCGCAACTGCCAGTCTCGGGCCGAAACGTCGTTGCCGACCATGTAACCGCCCACATGCCCCATCGCCCGGTCGACGGGAATATTCTTGCCTTGGACCCCGATCACCACCACAAGCTCGGCCTCGAAGTCGACCTCGTCGCTGATCCTTGGCAAGACGATCGGGGCCCCCTGCCCCACCAGGCTCGAAGGATATTTGCTGAACAGGATCGGGATGCTCGGGACATCCATCCCGCTCTCCCCGGCATGCTCGCGGTAGTTGAGCCCGAGGCAAACGATCTTGCCGGGGTCGACCACGGGCGCAAGCAAGGTGCAGGTGCTCGGGTCGTGGCTGGTCGGGCCGATCGCCAGGACCGCCTCGACCCGCTTCAGACCCTCGGGGCCAAGAGCCAGGATTCCCTTGACGCTCGACGGCAGCTCGGCCCCGGCCCGTTGGATGTCGACGTAACGCCCCGCATACTCCGCGCAAGCTCGGGGGCCCGCGTCGGTCAAAACCGTCACCAACCGCATGGAACCGCATCCTCTTGGTTCATCGTGGAGATCGCTGATCACCGAGGATAGCAAATCGCCGAGGAAATTGAGCCACGGATGGAACACCGATGAGATAAAAAATTAACTTTCTGATCCGTGTTCCATCCGTGGCTAGAAAATCAGCGGTGGAGGCGTTCGGACAGGTCGCGGGCGACGGCGGAGTTGGGTTCGAGGCGGAGAGCTCTCTCGGCGGCGAGTCGGGCCTGGGCGGGTTGGCGGTCGACTTCGAGCGCCTGGGCCAGCCCGAGGTACACCTCGGCGCGGTCGCCGAGCTTCTCGGCGGCGAACTGGAGGTCTTGCACCGCCGCCCGGGAATGGTTCAGAGCCAGGTGGGCCAAACCCCTTCGGAACCGGATCTCGGCGTCGTCGGGGGCCAACTCGTTGGCCCGTTCGAGCCGGACCAACGCCTGGTCGGGCTGACCCCGATCGAGCTGGAGCGACGCGACCCGCAAGATCGCCGGGGCCGACCCCGGGTTGAGTTCGAGCGACCGGAAATACGCCGCGAGCGCCTCGTCGGGTCGACCGAGAAGCTCCAGCGCCTGCCCCCGGGCGAAGTGCGCCTCGGGCTGGTTCGGTTCGACCTCGATCGCCGTGTCGTACCGCTCCAGGGCCTTGTTCGACCGGTTGAGCCGGGCGTCGACCTGCCCCAGGCCCACCAAGGCCCCGACGTATTCCGGCTCGATCGCCAGCGCCTTGCTGAACGACTCGGCCGACGCGGCGAGGTCGCCCTGGAACTGCATCACCTTGCCGAGCCGGTAGTGCAACTCGGCCGACCGGGGGGTCTGCGCGACGAGTTGTTCCAGGTCGGATCGGGCCAGGGGGTAGTCCCCCCGGTCCATCGCCGCCGTGGCGGCCTGGCTCAACTCCTGGCGACTCGAAGCCATCGCGGGGGTTTCCGCCGCCTGTTCGCGACGGAGTCGAGCCCCGGCGCAGCCGGGCAAGGCCCCGACCCCGAGCGAGGCGACGCAACACCAACCGGCGATCACGGCCCGATGCCGCATCCAGCCCCCCTTCGTCTGACTTGATTGGACCGAAAGACGTCGAAGAACCGGAGGAAACGCGGCGAGTGCCCGAAAGTGGCCAGATGACGCCGCGCCGATCCCCACCAACGGGCCGCCGGAGGATAGGCCGAGACGCCTTCGAGGTCAATCCCGATTGGACTACGCCGGGCCTTGGAGATTCGCCGACGTTCGCGGGTAATGATGCGATTGCAAACCGTCAGCGATCCGCCCTGACGCCCGAGGCCTCGATCGGAGTCAACCGACAAGGCTGATCGATCAGAGCAAGCGCCGGAACTCGTCGTTCGTCAGGTCGGCGTCGCGGACGATATTCCCCATCGTGATCGCGTTGACCGGATTATGGCGTGGGATGGTCACCGTGCGCGAGCCGTTGGTCATCACGACGTGGCCGCCTTGCCGCTCGACCCAAAAACCTGCTTTTTCCAACGCTCGGATCGCGTTCAAGTGGTTGACGCCGGGAAGTTTGGGCACGATCAGACCTCAATCTCGACCTCGCGGACATTCGCCCCGATAAGGCGATCGCGAATCGCCGCGAGATACTCTCGAATCGCGTCGGTGATGTTCTCGATCGCCTCTTGCTCGGTCGCCCCTTGGGAGTGGCAGCCTGGCAAGTTGGGAACGGACACCGCGAACCCCTCATCCGACTCTTCAAGGACGACTTGATACGTCATCGACAAACCTCGACCAAACAACGTCAGGGAGGCAATTAAACCTTGGTCTCTATTGTACCGGGACCTCGGTCGGAGGCAATTAATGGGCCAAGATAAGGCCCATCCTCCCATCCCATACGGCGGGGCCGACCCTCTTCGGGAAGGTCGGCCCCTGGATGTCAGTCGAGATAGGCCGGGTCGATCGGCTCAAGGCTCAGGACGACCTCGAAACCCAAGGCCAGCGCGTAGCGACCGAGCGTATCGAGCTTCGGGTTGAAAATGCGACCGTTCTCCAGTCGGGACAAGGTCGCCAGATCCAGATTCGCCTTCCGGGCGACGTCCTTGATCGTCAATCCCCGCGACTGCCTCATCTCCTTCAACTCCATCGCGAACCGGACCGCCGCCATCGCGGTCCCGCTCTGCGAGGGGTGCTCCCCCTCACCGGTCGAGTCCGGCTCGGGGAGAATCAAGTCGTCGATCAAGGTTGGATCGACGACCTCCTCATTGCCTCTCATTATGTACGCCCTTTCCTTGTAATATGCGTGATCTAGTGAAGTTCCGCCATGATTGACATACCGATCAAAAGTCTGAATGATCCGGAATTGTCTTGAAGATGCCCCCCCACACGTTGGCGCGGGTGAGGGGGGCGAGTCGGTCCTAGACTCGGTACATCGTTGTGACACGGATCGTCCAAGGTCTTGAGCGTAGCTCCGTCCAGAAGATCGCGTACCTGTCGTTCGGTCTCGTCCGGACGATCTTCCCGGGTAGTCCGGACGATCGACTGGCGATGAACTGGTTACGCGGGTCTTGGACGGCTTTCTCCACCTCGGCAACCGTGTGGTCGTGCTTGGCGATATGGGCCAAGTTCTCGTCATCCCACACGAAGATCGCCCGCAAACTTAGCACCCGTCAAGGATGCTGATGATTCACCGCATGGATTTCAATCCACACGACATCCTCATCATAAACGACATGGCTTTCAAGTCAAATCCTTGATTGGACCGGGATTCATAAACTGGGACCTGCCCCTCCGACCCAGGTGATTGCGTCCGCGCGGTCGCGCGCTTATCCTGAATGGCCGAGCGGCACGTCCGACATCCTTTGCAAACCGTTCGGCAACCACGAGTTATCCATGAATCGACATGTTCGCCGCTTCCTCGCGAGCCTGGCCGTTTCCCTCGTTTTCGCCCCACCGATCCGGGCGGAACTGTTCGAGGTCGAGGCCCAAGACACCAGGGATTTCGACGTCGTGATCGCCGGAGGGACGACGGCGGCCTTCGCGGCGGCGGTGGCTTCGAGCGAGTCGGGGGCGAGGACCGCCTTGATCGAGCCGACCGACTGGGTGGGCGGCCAGCTCACCGCTTCGGCGGTCCCGGCGGTCGACGAAGCCTGGCACAAGGTGACCGACCCGAAGACCCGCGAAGTCTACAACGTCTCGGCCATCGCCCGGATGCGCGAGAACATGACGCCCAACTTCCGCAAGATGCTCGACGCCACCGGCAACCCCGGCCGAGGCTGGGTCAGTAACTTCTGCTTCCTCCCGGTCGACTTCATGGACCAGCACCTCTTGCCCCTGGAAAACCGGCTCAAAGACAAGCTCGTCGTTTATCGCGACACGGTCATCAAGTCGGTGGACGTCGACGCTTCGACCGGTCTGATCAAGGGCTTGACCGCGATCCGGCGCAAGCCTCGGCCCGGGATCAAGGCGGGGGGTTATGACCTCCCATTGTCCGAGACCCTGGATGATTGGTACAGCCCCAAAGATTCGGGTCGGTTCACCAAGTCGGTCCTCACCTTCAAAGGGATCGAAGCGGCGGGCCAGTCGACGGTCTTCCTCGACGCCACCGAGTGGGGGGAACTGCTCGCCCTTTCCGGGGGCGAATACCTCCAGGGGGCCGATCGGGTCGACGGCGCTCGGGGCGGCGACGACACCTGCGGCCAGGCGATCGTGGTCGACGTCGTCGAGCGGATCAACGCCGAATCCACCCCCGAACCCCCCGGCCCCCAAGGCGTCCCCGCGCTCGGGTACGGGAGCTACAAGAAGTTCCCCGACGCTTGGGACCGGATCTGGACCTATCGACGGATCAAAGGCCGAGGCCCCAACCCCGAGGTCGGCGACATCTCCCTGCAAAACTGGGGCTACTCGGGCCGAGACGGCGAAGGCGGCAACGACTACCCGTTCGGCTACTTCTTCCTCTCCAAGCGAGACGCCGAAGCCCAGCGGGCCGACTGGCAAGGCGGGATCAACCTGGCGGTCCTCTCGGGCGCGGAGCAGCGGGCGCTCGGCTGGCACGAGTGGTTCAAGGCCCACGCCCCAAGCTCGATCAAGCCCGAGCAGGTGACGCTCGACCGCGAAGTCCTCGGCACCTCCACCGGCCTGGCCAAGATGCCCTACATTCGAGACACCCGCCGATCGGTCGGGCTCGACGGCTTTATCCTCAAGGTCGCCGACCTCGGCGGCCCGATCGCCAACAAGACCGGCAAGCGGTTCCGGGACCGCGTGGCGCTCGGGGCTTATGGCGTCGACATCCACCCGGTGACCACCTGCGAGGCCAGCCCCGACACCTCAGGCTCGCACGAGACCTTGCCGTTTTACATCCCGTTCCGGGCCTTGACCCACGAGAAGTGGACCAACTTCCTCGTCGCGGGCAAGACCATGGCGCAAAGCTTCCTCACCAACGCCGCGACCCGCCTCCACCCGATCGAGTGGTCGACCGGGACCGCCGCCGGGGTGCTCGCCGCCGCCATGAGCCGCCAAGGTTGGACCAGCCGCCAGGCGTTCGACCACATCGGCGAACTTCAACCGATGATCCAGGCCAAGACCCCGATCAACTGGACCATCGACGGCGAGGTCTACCCCAAGCCCGACGAGGTCACCCCGCTCTGAAACCGGGGCACGGTGGAACACGGATCGGAAAAGCGATTGCTCCCCCGATCCGTGTTCCATCCCGAAGATTTCAAGGGCCGCCCGGGGGGACACCCGGGGCCTTGGGAGCTTCGGGGCCGGTCGTCGGCGTCGGTTTCTCGCCGCAGCCCAGGATCGAGGGGGCCGCGGCGGCGAGGATCACGATCAGGCAAATCTTTCGGATGCGGTCCATCGGTCGGTGATCTCCCATCGAGGTTCCGGCGTCAAAGGGCATCGGCGCTGATGATCTCGCCGCCTCGGGTGGTGCTCGAAGCGCGCCAGGCCTGGATATTGATCGTGTTCTTGAAGAACCGGACGCTCCCATCGGCCAGGGCGGAGTTGACGCCTCCGGGATGTCGGCTCCGAGCGGCGTACTGGTCGCCGGTCCTCATGTTGGTCGATCCCCCCGACGGGTCGACGTACATGATCTGGGTCTTGTTGGTGTCTCGGAACTCGCAAGGGGGATTCGGGTAGACGTTACCGCAGTAGCTGGCCGCGTTGATGTCGTCCGGGAGCGGCGAGTTGGGTGCTAGCAAAGTGGAGAACCCGGCGGAGGAACCGTACTGGATGAACCCCCGGAGGTCGGTCGATCCCCCCAGATTTTGCCCCTGAATCGTCTCGGCGACGAGCATGGTGTTGCTGGTCCCGTCGGTGATCGTGGCGATGTTTGACGTGCCAGCCGACGGGGTGATTGGGCTATGCGTGCAAGATGAGGGTGCGGCGTTGACCCACGAGAACGGGGCACCCAGGAACGGCACGATCACCCCGCTGATCGTGGCCTGCGACTGGAAGTAGCCGGTCCCGGTGTTCCCAAAGTTGCAAACATAGTTGGCCGAAACCACGCCGTTGAGCGGGGCGTCGTTCTGGTCGCTCGGGCACGAGAACGAGTTGATCCGGGTGCTGGTGCTCGTGGTGTTCTCCACGTCGGCATAACCGAGGGGGCTTGGGGAGCAGCTCGATCCTTGGAAGTTGTAGGCGTTGGCGATCGAACCCGCTTCCATGAACGGAATGACGAAGTGATACCAGGTGCCCCACTTGATGTACTTGGCCCCGATCGGGAAGCTCCCCAGGGCATCGTGGTAATTCTGCATCGCCAGGCCAACCTGCTTGAGGTTGTTGATGCACTGGGCGCGGCGGGCGGCCTCGCGCGCCGCCTGCACGGCGGGGAGCAACAAGGCGATCAGCACGGCGATGATGGCGATGACGACCAAGAGCTCGATCAAGGTAAAACCGCGCCGAGGACGATTGCGACGAAGACTCATCAAACTACACTCCTGGGAGTCCGAAGGAAGATCAAACCCACTTCGATGAAAATCAGGATGATCGCGGAGATCGTCGAGGCGGCGAAGGTTTCGCCAGGTCGAAGGGATCGGCTGCGCAAGCTCAATCGCGGTCGGGCGATCGTGGAAGCTGAGGGGGAACGACGAAGGATGGATCGGCAGGTCGAGACGAGAACGGGAAACCCGGACATCGCGGCTCGAACCTAAATCGATCGACGGATCCCGATGACACGCCTAATTTTAACAATGGCACAATGATCCGCCGATGTCCAGACTCGGTTGACTATTTTCATCAGACTTCGTCCAACCTGGGCACATGGTTTGCCCCTGAGCCAAGGCAAAATGATCTCGAAGGCGAGGGTCACCCCCTTCGGCTGCGAACCGGCCAGGTACACCTTCCCCTTGTCCTTAACTGATGAGCGCCCAAGCGATGGCCGACAGCAAGATCCGCAAATTCCCCCTGGAAACCGCCCCGACCGGCAAGATGGGGCAGAAGTACCTCGCTTCCGGGGAGAACGTCGCCCTCCGGATGTGGGACGAAGACCCGACCGACGCGACCAAGCCCCCCGTCAGCCGCGACTACGAGACCGTCGGCTACGTCATCAGCGGCCGGGCCGAGATCCAGTTCGAAGGCCAGACCCTCACCCTCGAACAAGGCGACTCCTGGGTCGTCCCCAAAGGGGCGATGCACACCTACAAGATCCTCGAACCCTTCACCGCCGTCGAAGCCACCGACCCGCCCGCCCGAGAGCAGGGCCGCGACCAGTAAACCCCCGAACCTATGTTTTTTAGTTGGTAACGCTCTATCCGACGAGCTGTTGCCTCAGGAACTCATCGGACACACGCTTGATGTTGTTGGACCGCTCGAACATCGCGACGTGACCGGCCAGATCCCACTCGCTCTCCCCGCGAAACGGTCGGAGAAAGTTGCGCAATCCCGTCCACGTCCCTTCCATCGTGTTGCAATGCACCTCGCGCATCCCGTCGCCGTTATCATCGCGAGCCTACTCCTTCTCGCGGTGGTTGAGCGTCGCGTGACCACGGCCCAACTCGGGCACACGCCGGTACGCCCGCCACTCGCCGGTGTTCAGCACGGCGGCGGGGGCCGTGGTCGCCTGCACTACCCTTTCGGAGGTCTCGCGGTCCGAGTTCCCGATCACCTGGAAACACGCCCGCCCCGAGTCCCGACCGATCGTCGCCGCAACCGGCGGCCGATCGTGGACGAACGTGCCGTGGCCCTTCCGCTTGTTGGCCCGGCATCGCGGCGGGTCATCCGGCTGTCGATGCGTGATCCCTTTTTTCCCTCGCATTGATGGAGCACTCGTCGGCCTCGACCACGGCATCGAGGAGCGGTTCGGCGTCGAGGCCGGTCCGGGCGTTGTCCTGGAGCTTGCGCCGCAACGCCATCAACTTCATGCGGTCGCATCCCAGTTCGCGGGCCAGCCGCGCCGTCGACACCCTTGGGCGACGCCCCGGAGGATGAGGACCAAGGCCGAAGGGCGTCGGCTGGTGCCTTGCAAGACGGTGCCAGTGAGGGCGTTGAAGAGTCGGCGGCATTCGCGGCAGCGATAGTCGAGGACCGGGGCGCGGTGCTTGTAATGGACCCCCAACCGCGAGCCGCCGCACTGCGGACAGGCCAAGCCATTGGGGTGAAGGACCGTCACGAGCCGCTCATCGCAGGCGACTTCATCCAATCAGTTCGGCAGGCGGGAAGTCCACTGGTCTCGACTCCAAGTCGGTCAATCGCAACCTAGCTTCGGAATCATCCCAACATGAAAAACCGCCGATGACAAGCCGCCGTCACCAACCAAGAATCATGAGCCTAAATTTCATAAACACCTTCAATGAGCATAGGAGTGATAACATCATTTAAACTTGCAAACACTTTGGCTTCCTCCCACGATCTCCCTCCTGTGGAGGTATGCATCAAGATTGCTCGCCCAATCCGGAGGACCCTCCAAATTCAGCGACCGGGCTGTTCGGAGGAAGGAAGCCGGCTTTTCTGGAATTGACTCGATAGTAGGTCGCACGATCGTGTTTGGCAGCAGCGAGATCGGCACTGTGGGGCGAAAAACCTGCCCATCAAAAGTCGCTTCAACCTTGGTTACCATTCTTGCCTCATCGACGGCGAGTACCGAAAAGACCAATCCCACCTACACGACAACATCCGCCCGGCTACGGCCACTCGATGACCAGACGATCGCGGCCAGGGTCTGCCGAAGGGGGACAACTCTCTGGTCAGACTCGCTCTTGCCACCCACGCGGGTCGCGCCGGGTAAGGTAGACCGCGACCACGGTGATCTGATCGTCGTCGCGGCGATACACGGCGGCGAATGGGAAGCGGCGGACCAGCGCGAGCCGCAATCCCTGGAAGACCTCCTCAACGCAAAGCAAGAAATCGTCACCCAATCCGTGTCGTCGAGCCTCGTTCCAAATTCAGGCTTCGGTAAGATCGGCCTCCGCCTCGGGGTTGACGATGATGGGCGGATTCACCCTGCGGTCCCCCTCAGTCGCGCCCGGACTTCTTCCCACGGGGTGCCGGCCTTCGGGTCATCGCGGTAAGCGTCCAGATGCCGCTGCAAGTCCTGCTTGTGAGGTTCGGGGAGAGTGAATTCCTCCGGGAACGCGGCGATGCTGTCCCAAAGCTCTTCAAACAGTCAGATACGCTCGGCCAAGCTCAAACGGTCGAGGCCGAGCGATTGGATTGACGTAGGCGATGGAATTCTCCACGAGAAGAAGGACTGATCTCAACGACTATGGAGAGATGAGAGGGAAAATCAAGAATTGACACTATTTTCTCCTATTTTCTCCCCTCACCAGGAATCGCGACCAAAGGGCGACACGCAGCGGAGAAGGGGGGATCGTCGCATCAATCAGAGATCCGAGCGGTCCACGGATCAACGTCCGGCAGCTTGTAAGTTCGAGGGGTAGAGATAACCATCATCAATGTTGACTCCTCCGAACAAGTGACTCCCCATTCGAGTTCCCAAATTCTCGTTGGGGAAGCGGTTGTTGAAATGAACCGCCGCCTTGGTTAACGGATCTTGGGTGCCGATGAGTTTGATTTCGAATGGGTCGAGGTAGATCGAATTCATCTGCTGGGCAAGGCGAAGCACTTCTCCGTAAGCGAGATCCAGCCTGCCGTCGTCGACTTTTTCGGTCGCAAGATAAAGACAGCGGTGTTCGTCGTCGCTAACCTTCAGCCAGAACGCCGCCTTGACCGGCATGATGTCGTTGAATTGTCGTGCGAGATCCGCACCGTCGTCAATCGCTTCTTTCAATAATGCATCCTGAGCCATGACATCACTCCGTCGTTTTGATCATCGATTGCGGCAAATAACTGGCGTGCTTGCAGCTCGGTCCAACGTCGGTAACGAGATTTTTCGTCCCAATCTTTGACGATCGCCCAATTGACCCCCAAGGCTGGTTTAATCCTGGCATCCGCTTCAAGTTGCTTCTTCAAGTCCGCTATGGTGATCAGGACTTTAAGATCATGCGTGTAACAACTATGGGCAAACGCTTTGTCGGGAAAATCGTACTGGTCGGTATACTTCGCGATGCTCGCTTTCAAGCCGCACTCGATCGCGTAACCCGATAAATAGTAGGCCCCAGACCACTGTGAGGCACCCAAGAGGGCTGCCGCATCCTGGACCCGCTCTTCGGCAAGTTCTTGCAATAGTGTGCGATTCATCAAGTGGCCTGACGGTCGAACATGGTCCGATCATGGGCAAGGTCGGCCCCTTGAATGACAGCTCGCCTCAATCTACGACGCCCGGCGGTTGGTGTCAACGAACCGGACACCGCCAAAGAGCCGACCCACTTCAAGAGCAGCAGCGGATCAAAGCAGGCTCACCCCTGCCACCCGCCCGGTGAGCCTGCCATTCGAGGATGCCCCGCTCCTCGAGTCGCTCCGCCGCGTGCCTGCCAACGACGTATTTATCCTCATCCACAAGATTTCGGATCAGGTCGACTAGCTGACCCATGATATCTCGACCCTGACCATTCGATCGGCACCCGCTTTTCCGTCTACGAACCCTAGCCGGAGCGGCAGGGCTCGACAACCAAGAAGTCGCGGCCGCCGAGTAGTGGTGGCGAAGCGGGTGGCGGGGGTAATCCCGCTTACTCCAATTCTTCCGTCCGGTCGGATATATAAGAACCGGGGTAAGCAAGCCGATCCCTGCCACTCGCCCGCCAAAAACGATCATGCGGTTTCGCTGAAAGTTGATCGAAGGTTCGTTCTAAGATGCCAGCGAGCCGGGTGTCGTCCCAGCCGAGATAACGACATTGAGCCCATGCTGGCTTTGCTAGGGCTCGTGCGCTGCTCAAGACCAAAAGTCGTACGACCTCATCAGACATCATCTTTTGGCAAAAATGGATGGGGACACCTCCGACCTGTAAACCATCTGCACTTCGGCTAAACTTGTATACCAGGAACAGCATAGCCCAACTGTGGCCGTGGGCGACCGCCGAGAGGATTCGATAGAGAGCTTCCTCGTCGAGCATGTCTCGAATCATATCGGTCGCCGGTGGTATTCGCTGACCAAGCAGGGCCAGCGCGCACTTTGAGTTGGTTTGGCAAACTGTAACGCTTGCGCTTTGAGCGGTTTGTGTGTACCTTTCTCGGTGTGACGACCGATCCGGGTAACGCACCCAGGGAATCTCATGGCAAAC
>JAABUX010003710.1_pt1 | contig 19994 bp, 18 predicted proteins | sample 5561851 | NCBI WGS metagenome assembly JAABUX01 (sample SAMN10711883, study PRJNA513361) | rock metagenome | isolation source: Antarctica rocks | place: Antarctica: Victoria Land, Richard Nunatak red sandstone | collected 2016-01-03 | reverse complement strand
GCGACGCGATGAGGAAGTCGATGTAGTCGATGTCCTGACACTTGGGATGGCTCATGGCTTCATCGTAGAAGCAAAGTCGCCGATGCGAAACGTGGACAAAATTCAATCAACTGCGTAACTCCTATGTTAGTCGGGTTTTTTCCAAAACCCGAAATTTTCTCGATCGAAGCCGCCAGAAATATGCTGGGTGGCAGGGGTTACGGTACTCCGAAACCCCGGTCTTCAACTGAGTTGCCGACTCGCGAAGGTGAAAACTCTTGCCTTACCGATCAAAGACCGGGGTTTCGGAGTACCGTAACCCCTGCCACCCAGCCGGGTAGGTTCAATTCACTAAAAACACAAAGGACCCGGCGAAACAAGTAAGCGAGATGATCCCAGTCGTTAAACCGACGATCGCCCATGTTCCTTTCAACTGAGCGTAGGCCGAGAACGCGATCGCGAGGACGGTCGAGAGCAAGCTAATGAGGATCATACCGAGCACAACAAAGTCGAACAAATTAACAGGATGGGTCTCTTGAGAGCCAATGAAGAACATCGCGACACCAAGCACGACTTCGATCAAAGAAGAAAGACCGACGAACCCACCGACCTTCCCGGCGGTCGACCCGGGTGCCCGATCGCGTGACGAAGCGACGGGTCGAGACGTTCCTAGAACTTGAGTCCCTCGGTTGGCCGATGCGCGACGTTGGTCCGCATCGGCCAAATAAGCTTCGGGCGGGTCGAGCCGAGCCAAAGTGGCGATCACGGCGTCGCGGTCGGTGTCGTTGGGGTCGCGCTCGGCGAGGAGGTCGTGGATCTGGGCTTCGACCTCGCGGACGATCGCCAGGCGGTCGCCGCGCGAGACCTGGCCCAGGAGCATCCGCTCGATGGTGTCGAGTCGGGCGTCGATCAGGGCTTGGGCGTTGTCTTCGAGCGTTCCTACGGTCTGGGTCGTGGCAGTGCTCATGTCGGTTCGTCCTTGGGTTGGAGGGATGGCAGGAGCGATTCGAGCGACGTCGAGAGGGTTCGCCAGGCTCGGGACATCTGGTGGAGGCGGGCGACTCCCGGTTCGGTGAGGCGATAGTAGCGGCGAGGGGGTCCGGACGGGGATACGCCGAGGCGGACGGCCAAGCACCCGTCGCGAGCCAGCCGGGTCAAGACGGGGTAGACCGTGCTTTCGGTCAAGGCCAGGCCTTCGAGCCTCCGAAGCTGCTCGACGACTTCGTAGCCGTAGGTCTCCCCACGGACCACCCAGGCCAGCACCGCCAGCTCGATGACCCCCTTGCGCAACTGGGTTTCCCACGAGTTCATCACGCCTTGCTCCTCGATTGACTACTACGCATAACAAAGTACCTGGGTCGAGATCGTTGTCAAGCGGAAAAATTTGGTAAGGCGAGTCTGATAGGGTGGGGTTCACCTACGCCACTGTCAGAGTTCAAGCGGGGCTTGTTCGCCAGTGCGAGAGGTCGCGACCGATCATGGCTTCGAGGCGGGCGATGTCTTCGCCCAGGGCCTCTTCGATCATTAGCCGAGCTTCCGAGGGAAAAAACGGACGTTCTCCGGCGGGAATTCCGGCGTTGTAACGAGTCGTTACGTCGGCGGTGAAGGTGTCGGCAACTTCCAAGAAGCGGTAGAGGTCTCTTTGGATGCTCAACGGGTCGTTGCGGAAGTCTCGATAGAGGTAAACCTTCATCTGGTCGCGATCGAAGAGGTCGAAGTAGCGGGCGAGTTGGTCGGCGTAGCGACCCATCTCCAGGTAATGCCAGATGTGTTCCCAGCGGTCGGCGATCCGGGCGGGTTCGAGGCGGAGGGCTTCGGCAAAGTCTCGGGTGGTTTCGCGGTTGTCGCGGGTCAGGTGAAGGAAGGCGGAATAGGCCCGGTCGACGGGGTTTCTCAGGATGGCGATCAGCTTGGCGTCGGGAAGGAGCGATTTGATTTCGAGCGGAGCTTTGGGGCTATACAGGTAGAGCGGTGAGGCTTCGCCGATAGCTTTTTTGCCCGAGCAGTCGGCGAACTGGTCGAGGTAGCCGGCCTCGGTGGTGATGGTGAACCGCTTGATGTAGTCGGCGTCGCCGGGGCCTCGGAAGTCGAGGGGGTCGCCCTTGAGGGCGAGGTAGTTGGTTTCCTTGATCCGGCTCATCCCGATCTCGGGGTGCTGCTTGAGGTAGTGGTAGAGCGCGGTCGTCCCGGCCTTGGCGGCACCGAGGATGATGAAGTTGGGGAGGATCATCCCGCGAGAGTCCTTGAGAACGGACGAGGGGCATTCAAGGGTCGAACTTCAGTAGTTTGCCTCACGTTCGGGGAGCGGGTCGACGGTCCAGGCCATTCGGTCGCAAAGTCGGCGGTAAAGCTCAGACTTGATCGAGGCGAAGTCGGGGTCGTTGAAGAGGTTGATCGTCTCGCCGGGGTCTTCCACCAGGTCGTACAGCTCGCCGACGGCCCAGCCGTGGACGGCGACGAGCTTATGCGTCTCGGTCCGGATCATGGTGGCGTAGGCGATCGGCTGGCCGGGCTGGCGGTGGATCGTCCCATAATGCTCGCAGTAGATGTCGTTGCGGTGGGTGTCGATCGACTGCTTCCCGGTCAGGATCGGCCAGAGCGATTGCCCCTGCATCCCGACCAGCGGCTTTTCCCCGGCGGCTTCGAGCAACGTCGGCGCGAGGTCGATCAGCTCCACCAGCGCGGGGGATCGGCGGTGCGGGGCGATCCGAGCTGGCATCGACATCATCAAGGGGACCCGGATCGCCGGGTCGTAGAAGAACGGCCCTTTGAGGTAGAAGCCGTGGTCGCCGAGCATCTCGCCGTGGTCGCTCATGAAGAGGACCAAGGTCTCCTCGCGCTGGCCGGTCCGTTCGAGCATGGCGATCAGGCGGCCGACCTGGACGTCGATCAGGTCGCACATCGCCCAATAGGCGGCCCGGATCAGGCGGTGGTCGAGGTCGGCCATCTCCTTGAACGGGTAGAAGCCGAACTGGCCGCCGTAGGCCCCGACGTGGTCGACTTGCTGGAAGCTCGGCTTGGTGTCGAGTTCGCCGGGGACGTAGTTGGGCAAGGGGATCTCGTCGAGCCGGTCGAGATAGCGGCGGAGGAAATCTTCGGGCGGGTCGAACGGGTGGTGCGGGTCGAAGCAGTTGACCGAGAACAGCCAAGGGTCGGAGTCGTCGGCGTGCCTCCCGATGAAGTCGATCGCCATCTGGACGCACCAGGTCGTCTGGTGGTATTCCTCGGCAACGCTCGTCTGGATGTGGGTCGACCTCGGGTGCGACGTCCGGGCGTACTCGCGGCCTTGCTCGCGGAGCCACCGCGAGTAGTCGCCGGTCGACCAGTCGTCGTCGGGGTGGTGCGACCAGAAGAACTCGGAGTAGCCGTCGTCGATCCGACGCTCCTCGTCGGGCGTCCGGCTCGGCTGGCAGGCGGACAGGTGGAGCTTGCCTGACAGGCCGCAGGTGTAGCCGACCTCGGACAACCGCTTGGTCACCAGGATCTCGGTCTCGGGGATCGACTGGCCGTTCTGCCTCGCCCGGGTGGTCCGAGGGTAGCGGCCGGTCAAGAAGCTGGCTCGGGACGGGGTGCAAAGCGGGTTCTGGCAGAAGGCGTTGGCGAAGATCACCCCCGAATCCGCCAGGGCATCAATCCGAGGCGAACGGACCCACGAGTTCCCGTAGCACCCCAGGGTATCGAACCTCTGCTGGTCGGTGCAGATCCACAAGATATTCGGTCGCTTCACCGGCATGAACCCCCAACCCACCCTAGCTAAATTCAAAACGATTGAGCCACGGATGGAACACGGATGAAACACGGATAAGAATTGAAAATTAGTATTTTCTTATCCGTGTTCCATCCGTGGCTAAGTAGTCCACTGCTCGTTTTCCGACACAACAAGAAGACCCGGCGACATGACGGGAGGTCACGTCGCCGGGTCTTGGGTGGAACGAAGGTCGAGCCATGCTCAGTTCGCGGCGGCCTTGAGCGGGGCGGCGACGAAGACGTCTCGGCCCAGGGTGAGGTAGTCGCCGACGATGTGGAGGACCTCGTCGTTGTAGAAGTTGGCTTCCCAGACGGGGCGATCCGTCAGCCTCTTCTTCTTATCCTTGGGTTTGACGGGTTTGGCTTCGTCGTTGTTCTCTTCCTCGGACACGGTCTCGGCGCGGAACTTGGCCTCGTTGAGCGAGATCATGTGGCGGGCCTTGCGGTCCATGATCTTCTTCATCGCCTGGTCGCGCTTCTGGAACTTGTCGCTCTCGGCCCTCCGCTTCTCCGAGAGGCTGGCGAGGCGAGCCACGAGCGGCGCCGGGACCCGATTGAACTGGTCGTGCGGCCGGGGTTCGACATGGTCGAACTTGAGGGCATTGTCCATCTTCCCTTCGCCGAACTCGGCCTGGTCGAAGATCGAGGGGATGTGGATGTCGGACTCGACCCCCTTGATCTGGGTGCTGTCGCCGTTGACCCGGTAGAACTGCTGGATCGTCAGCTTCAACGCGCCCATGTTTGGGTTCGCCCCGAGCGAGAAGGCGGTTTTGATCGGCATGATGCTCTGAACGGTCCCCTTGCCGAAAGTGCTGACGTCGCCGACGATCAAGCCTCGGCTGTAATCCTTGATCACCCCGGCGAAGATCTCCGAGGCACTCGCACTCTGGCGATCGATCAGGACGACCAGGGGGCCATCCCAGGCGGTCCCGGCTTCGCGGTCGTCGAGGTGCTTGACCGAGTTGGCCTCGCGGACCTGAACGACGGGGCCGGTATCAATGAACAGGCCGGAAAGCGAGATCGCCTCGTCGAGCAGGCCGCCGCCGTTGCCTCGGAGGTCCATCATCACCGCGTCGACGCCCTTGGCCTTGAAGCCGTCGATCAGCTTCTTGCAGTCCAGGGTGCAGCTCACCGCCTCGGCGTCGCCCTCGGCCACCGACCGCGAGTCGCCGTAGAACGCGAGCAAGCTGATGACGCCAACCTTCAAGGTCTTGCCGTCGACCTTGGTCTCGATGACGGTCCCTTTGGCGTGCGACTCCTTCATCTCGACCTTCTGGCGGACGATGTCGTAGACCCGCTTTTCCTTCGAGTCGTTCGGCTGGATGATCAGGCGGACATGGGTGTTGGCCTCGCCTCGGATCTGGCGGACCACGTCGCGGAGCCGCTTCTCGACGAAGTCGGCCTCGGTCCCGTCGTCCTTCTGGATGCCGAGGATCTTGTCCTCCGGCTGAATCCGACCGTCCTTGTCGGCGGGGCCGCCGGGGATCAGCTCTTTGACAACGGCGTAACCGCCCTCGGACTGGAGCGAAGCGCCGATGCCGGTCAAGGAGAGCTGCAAGGACTGCTGGAAGAAGTCTTCCAGCGTTTCCTTGTTCATGTAGGTGGTGTGCGGGTCGAAGGTCCGGCTCAGGCTGCTGAGGTAGAATTCGAGGAAGTCGGACGAGTTGAAGCTCTGAACCAGACGGTTCCGGTCGCGATAGCGCATCAAGAGTTTCTTGACGGCCTCGTCTTCGGGCTCGTTGTCGATCTTGGACTGGAGGAGTTCGAGCTTGACCCGCTTCCGCATCCGGTCTCGGGCGTCGTCGTCATTGATCGGGTATTCGAGCTTGTCAGGGTCGTCGCCCATCGACTCATCGATCGTGAAGTCGGGTTTGACCTTGGCGATCTCCTCGACCATCTTGAGCCGCTCGTCGGAGCGTTTGAGGAAGCGGTCGAAGACCTGCTTGCCGAAGTCGAGGTTCCCCTCGTGGATCTTCTCGTCGAGCGTGGTCGCCTGGGGCATGAACTCGTCGAGGTCGCCCTTGAGAAAGTAATACTTCTGGGGGTCGAGGTCCTTGAAGAACATCTTGGCCCATTTGACAGCCGTTTTATCGTCGATGGTCGGTTTGGCCATGTGCTTGTTTTCAAGCGAGGCAACCACCAGCTTCGCCGCGCGTTCGTCGGCGGAGGTCGTCGCCACGTTGGGGGACTGGGCCCCAACGACCAAGGCGACAACGCCCACGAATCCGAACGCCGCCAGGGGACGCAACACGGATCGGGTCATCAGTGAAAGATTCCGTGAGGGGAAGTTTGAAAGGACACCATCGACGCGAGTCGGCTTCACCAGGTCATCATAGTCCAAGATCCCCAAGCCAACAAGATCGCCCCAATCGGCGCTGTCGGAGGAAAAAGGATTTTGGAAATTTTTCTCGTCGGCCCTTGCGTTTCAAAATTTCGCCCAGCCCTTGACTCCCGGACGGTTCTACGCAATGATGTGTACTTAAGCAAGAGTAGAATTCGGTGGAGGGGGAGGGATCGATGGCTGGTCGAAAAGCTTTGGCGATCACGGAGCGGCAGTTTGCCGTCCTTCGAGCGTTCTGGGAGCACGGACCTCTGACGGTCCGAGGGCTGATGGAGCATTTGCCCCGAGGTGACGGGCAGCCTTACACCACCGTGCTTGGGCTGCTCCAAGTCATGGAAAAGGCCGGCCTGGTCGCGCACGAGAAGCAAGGCGCCACGCATATTTACCGAGCGACCGTGTCGCGGCAGGAGGGGACCGGCAGCTTGCTTTCCGATTTCCTCGCGAGGTTCTTTCATGGTTCGGCCGAGCAGTTGATCCTCGGCCTGGTCGATTCCGAGGAGCTTGCCCCCGACGATCTCCGCGCGATCGAGTCACGACTCGCCGAAGCCACCAAGGGTACCGCCCCGGAGGCGGAGGGTCCGAAATTCAAGGGCAAGATGAAAAGCCGGAGGAAGTCGCCATGATCCACCTGACGGACCGTTGGATCGTCCCTTGCCTGGCGCTCCTGGCCGACTGGTCGATCCGCTGGGGCCTCGTTCTCGCCCCGCTCTTGGGCTGGTTCGCCCTGAGGCCACCCCGGCAGACCGCGATCCGATACCTTTTGTGCCTCTCGGCGCTGGCGGCGGGAATGCTGCTCCCGTTATCGCCTCGCTGGGGAAATGCCGTCATTCGTTGGCCCTCGCGAGGTGGGCAGGCTGATGAGGGTGCGACCAGACCCGTGCTTCGTTCGGCCAACCTCGAAGGCTTCGGACCGAAGTCCACCATTTCACCTGACGCAAACCAACCAGGACTCCTCCGTCAGTCCCCAGCATCCAATCTTCGGACGGAACCGGTCGGGCCGAATCGATCTCCCCATCCTTTTGAACCGATAGCCGCGCTAGTCACTTGGCGATTGGCGGCCTTGGTGACGACCGTCGCGTGGTCTGCGGTGGTGTTGGCGCTCCTGTCGCGGCTAGTTTTCGGCCGGTTGATGCTGGCCCGGTTGAGGCGAGGGGCCGTGGAGGTGAGTTGGCAATCGGACGGCTTGCTCGGCGAGTGCCGGGCGAGGCTCGGGCTGACGAGGCATCCGAGGCTCGCGGTGCATCCGGCGGTCGCTTCTCCCCTGGTCGTCGGCGGCTTCCGTCCCGTGGTGCTCGTCCCGAGCGACTGGGGCGACTGGCCCGAGGCGGACCGTCGCGCCGCTTTGCTCCACGAGTTGGCGCACCTGGCAAGGTACGACGACTGGGCCAAGCTGGTCCAGGAGATCCTCCGCGCACCCTTCTTCTTCCACCCGTTGGTCCGCTGGCTCTTGAACCGGCTCGACCGTGAGCGCGAACTCCTCTGCGACGAGGCGACCGTCGCCCAAGGCTCCGATCCCGTCGCTTACGCACGCCTCTTGTTCGACCTGGCTCGCCGCCCCGGTCGGCTCCTTGGTGTCACCCCATCAGCCCGTCAAGGCTGGCTTCCGTTCCTCGACCGCCGGACGGTCAAGGTCCGCATCCATCGGCTCCTGGAGAAAGACATGCTCGGCACAATCTCACCCCTGTCGAACGCCCGTTCCCTCGTGGTCGTCGGCCTCTCCCTGGCCTTCGCCTCGGCGATCGGCGGGCTTCGCGTCCTCGCCAGTTCCGCCCCGTCGCCCGGTCCTCAAAGTCAAATCGAAGTTGCCGCCGAGTTGCCCCGGCGCACCGAAGCTCGGGACGCTCCCGCTCAAACGGCGGCACCTGTCGCCAAAGCAACGCCCGCCGAGATTCGAGGAGTGATCCTCGACCCCGACAATCATCCCGTCTCCGCCGCGACGATCGTGGTCGGAGCTTGCGACCCGGGCCAGGCCGGGCACCAGGTCATCACCAGCGACGCCGAGGGGCGCTTCACGTGGGCACTACCAGCCGATCCGAAGATGGTTTGCCTTGTCGCTCGTAAGGACGGGTTCTCAGCCTCGGCGCGGCTGGACTATGCCCCCGCCCTCGTCGATCCCCATGACTTCAAGATCCGCCTGGGCAAAGCCGAGTCATTCACCGCCACCTTGGTCGATGTCGGAGGTAAGCCAGTCGCCGGGGCCAATGTCCGGGTCGAGATGGTCGCGGAATCCATCGAGGAGAAAAACGCCCGCGGTTCGCTCATCAGCACCGGGTATATGCGTTTTCCTCGCGAGATTGTCGAAGGAAGTCCCGTCGAGGAGTTTCTCGCCACAACGACCGACGCGGGCGGTTCCTTCACCTTCAAGGCGATCGCATCGGGCGCGGGGCTGAAGCTCGGAGTGGCCACCGCCGATGGGCGAACGATGCGGGTCAAGTCTGGAGCGACCGAGGTTGGACTCGTCCGAGAGCATCTGCACGCCGAGGGGTTCGTCACCGCCCCGCCCGGAGAGACGACCCGACTGGTGGAAGTCCCGGCCGCTCGGATCGCGGGGCGGGTCGTTTCGAAGCTGCCTGGTGTGGGCGTGGCCGGGCTGACGGCTAGTCTCCAGGAGAGCCACCAGCCCAATGTCATTAGTCCGAGCGGCAATTCTTGGATGGAAGTCCTGACCGATTCCGAAGGTCGGTTTGGCTTCGACGGTCTCTTCGAAGGGACGGTCAACGTCTTCGTCCACGGAGACGGCGAGAACCGAACATGGACCTTCCGCGCGGCCAAGGACGTGAATTTGGTCCCGGGTGAGACCACCGAGGTGACTCTCGAATTAATTCGAGGGATTGAGATCGAGGGAACCGTCGTCGCCCAAGGAACGGGTGCTCCCTTGGAAGGGGCACAAGCCGGAGTCTACGGCCCTTTCCGTCCCAAAACTGGTGCGGCGACGATCGGGGCCAAGACCGATGCTCGGGGCCGATACCACTACTATCTGCCCTCGGGCGAGACGTACTTCTACGTCATGGGTCCACCCAGCGGCTTCACGACGCTCGCCAACGAGGGTTCCAGCCGCACCGTCACCATCCCCGACGGCGTTTCGAACTACCAAGTCCCGCCGCTGGAACTCGCTCCCGCCGTGACGATCCGAGGCAAAGTGCTCGACGCGACCGGGACCCCGGTCGCCGGCGCGAAGATCGTCGGCCTCTGTGCGGGGGGCCTCTGCCGACCATTCGAGGGGACCGACACCATCACCGACACCCGAGGCGAGTTCCGCTTGCCGCCGGGTAGGAACAACACGGTCGCAGTCGGCGAATCCGCCCGCTTGCTGATCCGACTCCAGGGCGGGGTCGAGCACCAAGCCGACGCCATTGCCGCCGAGGACGGCGCGGTCGTCATCAAGCTTCCGCCCGTCGGCGCGGCCCCGGAGACTCCGTAATCATGAAAATGTGGTCGGCCACCGGACTTTGGCCTCATACCTCTCTGAGATTGCGGATCAAATTCAGGAGCGATTTGGCGATCGTCGGTGGTCGATTTCGAGGGAAATGGTTAAGGTCTGAGTCTGGTTTGATGAACTCGGTCGAGCGGTCGGGAGGCCTCCTTGTCGGGCATCGCGTCGAACAGAATCCGTTTGGGGATCGTCGGCCTGGGGCGGGTCTGGGAGACCCGGCACAAGCCGGCTTTGACCCGGATGAAGGACCGGTTCCAGGTTACCGCCGTTTATGATCAGGTCGCCCGACGGGCCGAGATCGAGGCGAACGCGATCGGTGCCCGCGCCTTGGACGGCTTGACCGCGCTTGTCGAGCAGCCCAATGTCGACGCCGTGGCCATCCTCGCCCCTCAATGGTTTGGCTCGCAGCCGATCGAGCTGGCCGCGCGGTCCGGTAAGCCGGTTTATTGCGGGTTGCCCCTGGTGGACGACCTTGAGGGGTTGGATCGGCTCGCCCGGCTGGTCAACGCGAGTGGGATCGCGTTCATGAGCGAGTTCGCCCCCCGGTTCTACCCGGCGACGATCCGGCTCCGCGAACTGCTCGGCTCGACCCTGGGACGACCCCGGGCGATCGTCGGGACGATCCGACTGATCGAGGCCGATCGCAACGAACCGCCCGGGCCGGGATCGCAGGTGGTCCCCGGCCCGCTCCTGGTCGATCCCGGCCAGTCGTTGATGGATTGGGCTCGGTTCGTGGTCGGGGCCGAGTTGGGTTCGACGCAAGTCTGGACCGAAAGCGGCGGGCCGGCCCACGCCGACGAGGATCAGGTGGGCATCATCGCCCACCTCGCAAGCGGGGCCTCGGCCCGGTTCGTGGTCGAGCGATACCAGAAGTCGCTCTGGGGTGACGCCGACCGGTTCTTGCCCCGACCCGGAATCCAGGTCCTCTGCGACCGAGGCGCGGCCTTCCTGGAGTGGCCCGACCTGATCCACTGGACCGACGGCTCGACGAACCACCAGGAGCGGATACCGAGCACGAACTCGCTCGGCGAGACCCTCTTCGACCAGTTCGAGCGGATGATCCGGGGCGAGGAGCACTCGGCCCCCACTTGGGCCGACGCCTTGAGCGCGGCCTCTTCGTTGGCGGCGTTCGGCTTCGAGGGTCGAACCGAGCCAGGCCCGGAGGACGAGCCGTCATCGCCGGGCAAGTCATGAACGACGGGGCGGATCGACGGCACGAGCCAAGCAAGGTCCGCTTCGGGTGTTGGGCTATCGTCGCGGCCTCGGGGCTGCTGGGCCTGGGCCTGATCGCCGACCAGGCTTACCGACTTTCGGCGACGTATGACGAGGTGACTTACCTCGAAGTCGGTGCGAAGTGGTGGCGAACCAGCGAGCAGCGGACCATCACCCGGATGGGCTCGCCGCTGACCTTCTGGAAGATCCAGCAAATCCCGACGCTCTGGCTGATCGACCACTTCGGCGACCGCTCCTGGATCGACGAGCCGATCGAGCATCAAGCCCGGCTCTTGCCCCTGATCCGGATCGGCGGTTCGTGGATCTGGCTGGCGGCGCTGGGGCTGGTTGCGGTCTGGTCGCGAAGCTGGTATGGCGATCGGGCGATGGCATTGGCGGCGATGATCTTCGCCTTCAGCCCCAACCTGCTGGCACACGGTGCCCTGTGCACGATGGAGATGCCCCTGGTCGCCACGTCGTCGGCGATGGTGTTCGCGTTCGCCCGCTTCCTCCAGGGCGGTCGGCGCGGCTGGCTCTGGGCCTCGGCGAGCGTCGGGGGCCTGGCGTTCTCGTGCAAGTTCACCACGGTCCTGATCCCCCCGATCCTGGGTGCGATCTGGGCGGTCGACCTTTGGAGGCGGCGCGATCCCGCCAGACCTCGTTGGCCGCAAGGCGTCCGGGCGCTCAAGACCCTAGTGGGCGGGATGGTCGGGTATGGCGCGATCCTGGTTCTGAGCAACCTGCTCGTCACCGGCTTCGCCACGATCTCGTTGAGCCCCCGGACCGGCTCGCACCCGGTGCTCGACTCTCGGCTCGGACCGACGGTCGCGGCCTGGGCCTCGACGATCCTCGAAGCCGAGTACCCGCAAGACTGGGTCGGCTTCGCCAGGCAGGTGATCCTCCAGAAGGGCGGCGGCCCGAGCTACCTGTTCGGCGAGCGGCGGTCTTCGGGCTGGTGGTATTACTACCTCGTCGCGATGGCGGTCAAGGTCCCGCTCGGGTTCTGGTTACTGGCGGCGGTCCGGTCGCGGTTTCGCCCTGGCGACGATCGCCAAGGCTGGATCATCGCGGTTTACGTTTCCCTGTTCCTGGCGGCGGCTCTGGTGGGATCGAAGCGGAATTATGGGGTCCGATACCTCTTGCCGCTGGCCCCGCCGGCGATCGTTTGGGTCTCGGCGCTGGCCAACTCGGGGTGGGGGTTGCGACTCGCTCGGCGGGCCGGGTTGGTGGCGATGGGGGTCGCGGTCGGGTCGATCCACCCTTACGAGCTGTCGTACTTCAACCTCATCACGGGGGGCGCGGAAGGAGGGCGGCGGATCTTGTCCGACTCGAACCTCGACTGGGGGCAAGGCGCCAGGTCGATGGCTCGACTTCAAGCAACGCAACCTCGGTTCCGCGACCTGACCTGGTTCTACTTCGGCGACACCAACCCGGCATGGTACGGCGTCGTTGGCCCATGCTATCAATTCGACGCGCACCGAAGCCCCGAGGGCTTGCCGGACAGGCTCTCGGCCTCGACGGCCTATCTGGCCGTGTCGGCCTCGCTCCAGTGGGGGCCTTGGGGTCCTTCGGGCTACTTCGCCGCCCTCGACAAGCTGAGGCCCGTCAAATACTCGGCCGACATGACCGTGGCGATCTACCGGACGGCCGACCTGGTTGCCGTCGATCCGATCAAAACAGGTCCCGACCCCGAGTGAGCCGGTCTTCGAGGTTGTCGGCGGTCTCGGCGATCCGAGTCACCACCTTCCGGGCGTCAACCTGGGCGAGGTCTTCGACGGTCAGGTTTCGGATTACGACGAAGTACTCTTCGCCTCGAAGGACCTTGATCGCGAAGTGTCCTTCCACGGTCCGGGCGTTGAGCTTGAGCAAGATCCGAGGGTCACGGTCGGTCGCGGTCCCCGAGATCGAGACCAGCGAGACGATCGACCGCGAGTCCGCGTCGACCCCAGCCTCGCCGAGGTAGACCGCCTGCTTCCGGCCCATCGGCAAGAGGACGTCCACCCGCCAGTTCGAGCCCGAGGGCTTGGCGTCGTAGCCGACCCGAGTCAAGAAGTCGCGGACCTGGCGGGAAACGTCGGGATCGGCGGGTTCAGGGACCTCGTAGGGGCCGAGGGCGTCGACCCAGGCTCCGGCTTCGGGCTCCGCTGCGCCCAAAGGCAAGCCGCAGCCGGTGCAAAACCGGCTGGCGGGGTGGTTAGCCGTCGTACATCGGGCACAGGCGTTGATCGTGGTGGGCATCGAATCAGTCGCCTCCAAGCCGCCACGGATGGAACACGGATCAGAGTTTTTTGTTCTGCGATGATCCGTGTTCTCTCCGAGGCGAGACCCCTTCAAATCCTTATTGGTCGACCGTGATGGATTCGATCAAGGAATCGAAGTCCTTGGTGGTCGAAGCCACCGTCTTGTCGGGTCCGGTCAGCTTGAAATAGTAGCTGGCCTCGGGGGTGGTGACGATCGCCCCGAGCAGCCGGTAGTCCGGCTTGTCGTTTTTGCCGGGTTGCCCGGGCGTCATCGCGGCAACGTACCGACCGGCAACCTCGACCCGAGTCACCTCGACGTTCTTCCCCTTCTTGGTCTCGACCTTGGCCTTGGGGGTCTTGCCGTCGACATCGAACTGGCCCTCCCAACGCTTGACGTTGGCGTCGAGCGAACCCGCGCCCCCAGCGAACGAGGTGATGACGAGTTCTGACGGGTCGGTGTCCCCCTTGACCGGCTCGACCTTGATCTGCGCCTTCCGCATGGCGTTGCTCGGCCGCTCCTGCTTCCAGGCTTTGGGCGCCTGGAACGACAAGGCCCCGGCGTGGATCGTCTGGGTCGCGTCGTCGGCCGCGGCCGAGATTCCCAGCATCAAGGCGACCCAGCCAACAGTCGCGAATCGGGTTTTGGTGCTCATGGTCATCCCTTGAGAGTCGTTGGTGTTGGGTTCGGATTCGAAGAGGACCGTTGCGATCGGTGAAGTTGTTGGCCTACGATGGCGACTCGTTGATCGATCGAAGGGTCGGCCAGGAACGCCGTTGGGGCGAGTCGGCCCGACCGTCCCACTCGTCGGAGTCCCCCACGATGACTCGTCCCATCCCGGTCGCCGTCGCCTTCTTCTGGCTCGCCACCCTGGCACCCGCCCCCGCCTTGGCCCAGAAGAAAGCCCCGGGCGGCGGCAAGGTCCTGATCCTTTCGGGAGGCCAGCGCGAGCATCATGGGTACCGCGAGCAGGCATTGTATCTCGCCGGTATCCTCGAAAACACCCGGCGATTCCAGGTCACGATCACCGAGGACGCCGCCGTCGTCGAAACCCCTTCCCTGGCCAAGTACGACCTGATCATCCTGACCGCCGACCGCCGAGACCCCGAGTTCAAGTTCTCCCTCGGCCAGCAGAAGGCGATCCTCAACTACGTGCGATCCGGCCACGGCTTCGTCTCGATCCACGGCGCCGACAACGCCGCGCCCGACTGGCTCCCCGAGTGGAAGCAGATGCTCGGCGGGGTCTACTCCCACGTCGGTCTCCCCGACGGCAAGGCCATCAAGGGTCACTATACGGTCAAGCTCCTCGACCCAAGCAGCCCGATCACCGCCGGGATGGCCGACTTCGAGCTCAACGACGAGCTCTACTCGAACATGCAGATGCTTCCCGACGTCAAACCCCTGGCCACCATCGATCACATCGGCAAGACCTGGCCCGTCGCCTGGACCTGGACGTTCGGGACGGGCCGGGTCTTCCACACCTCGCTCGGCCACCGCGACTTTGGACCCAACAAGTACGACCCCCTCACCGACCCCAACCTCACCCAGATGGTCCTCCGAGGCGTCGAATACGCGGCGACCCCAACCAGCAAGTGAGCCACCGAGGTTTTTAGCCACGGATGGAACACGGATGGAACACGGATAAAGGCTTAAAACGAAATAATGTTGTCTTATCCGTGTTCCATCCGTGGCTAAAAAGCCTTCCGGCTATCGAGCAGGAGCGTCACCGGGCCGTCGTTCGTGAGTTCGACCTTCATGTCGGCTCGGAACTTCCCGGTGGCGACTTCGATTCCTTGGCTTTGAACCTGGGCGACGAAGCGGAGGTAGAGGCGCTCGGCTTCGCCCGGCTCGGCGGCTTCGATGAAGCTGGGGCGGCGACCGGCCCGGCAGTCGCCGAGCAGGGTGAACTGGCTGACGACCAGGACCGACCCGCCGACCTCGACGACCGAGCGGTTCATCTTGCCGTCGGGGTCGGAGAACGCTCGGAGGCCGACCACCTTGTCGGCCAGGCGGTCGGCGTCGGAGTCGGCGTCCCCCTTGGCGACCCCGAGGAGGACGAGCCAGCCTTGCGAGATCTGGCCGATGATCTGGCCGGCGACCCGGACGCTGGCTTGCTCGACACGCTGGAGGACGGCCCTCACAGCGAGCGGGCCTCGGCGGCCCCGAGGGCTCCGTTGCTGGAGAAGTCGGCTTCGTCGAACTTGGGCGGAGTCCACATGGGGAGGTCGCAGAGGCCCCCGAAGAACAGGTGGTGCCAGAGCTGGGTGGCAACCACGCACGTCAAGGCGATGTCCATGACGAACCGACGCGCCGTGATCCGAGGCAGGGCCAGTTGCTTCATCCGCTCGCGGCGGACCATCTCGGCGTCGAAGTAGCCGGTCTTCCGGAGCGAGGCGGCGGTGATCAGTTGGTCGACCCACGGCGGATGGCCGGGTCCGAAGAAGGTCTGGGCGAACTTGGATCGGAACATCGTCTTGGGTCGGTTGGCGATTTGCTTGGGCAGCGTCTTGGCGGCGACCTGACGCAAGATCCACTTCTCGGTCCGGCCTCGGAGCTTGTATTCGGGGGCGATCTCGGAGCAGAACCGGATCACGTCGTCGTCGAGGAACGGGTAGCGGGTCTCGACCGACGAGTGCATCGAGATCCGGTCCCCTTTGGAGATCATCAGCAAGCCCGCGAGCATCACCTTATACCCGACGTAGAGCGACTGGTTCATCGGGTGCCACTTGGCCATCCGGGTCGTCGTGATGCTCAGGTCGTCGTAGGGGTTGTGGCCTTCGAGCCGCTCCCACATCTTGGGGGTGTAGAGGATCGGTCGGGCCTGGCCGATCAGCTCGTACATGTCCTGCTGGGCCGTCCTGACCCCGCCGATCGCGAGCAAAGGGGCGCGGTGGTCCGCCCCTCCGCCAACCGCCGCGAGCAAGAACCGCCGGGTCAAGAGCGGCAAAGCCGTCCCGATCCGGGCGGAGATCCGATCTCGGAGAGCCTGAGTCTTGTACCAGACGTAACCGGCCAAAGCCTCGTCGGCCCCCTCGCCGGTCAGGGCCACCTTGTAACCCTGGCCGTGGACCGCCGAGGCCAGCCGCATCAAGGCCGCGCACGACGTATCCATCACCGGCCCCTCGGCGGCTAGGACGAGTTCCGGGTACATCGCGGCGATCTCGGGGCTGCCCAAGGTGACCGTTGTCAGCTTCGACCCGAGCATCGCGGCCGACTCCGCCGAGGCCGACCGCTCGTCGGGTCCCGCGTTCTCGAAGCCGATCGTGAACGACGGGACGGCCTCGCCGCGCTGGCGGGAACTCATCCCCAGGACCACGGTCGAATCCAGGCCGCCGCTGATGTAGCTGACCACCGGGACATCCCCCCGGAGCCGACGCTCAACAGACTGGCGGAGCAAATCCTCCAGTTCATCGACCAGAGGAGTCGGGTCGTCGAGCCGCCGCTCCTGCCCCATGTCGGGGAAGTCGAGGTCCCAGTACTGGTGGATCGAAATCTGCCCGTCTTTGACCTTGAGGTAGTGCCCCGGCGCGAGCGACTTGACCCCTTCGAAGTAGGTCCGGGTCGTCCCCGCGCAGAAGAACGAGAAGAGGTGGTCGATCCCCTTGACGTCGGGGCGGATCGGCACCATCCCCGACGACAGGATCGCCTTGATCTCCGATCCCCAGAGCAGCCAGCCGTCGACCTCGGCGTAGTACAAGGGGCAGATCCCGACCCGGTCGCGGCCGAGGATCAACGTCCGGTTCTTCCCGTCCCAGAGCGAGACGGCGAACTGCCCTCGGGCGTGGGCGAACATCCCCTCGCCGTGGTCTTCGTAGAGGTGGACCCAGGCTTCGGTGTCGCACCGGGTCTTGAGGGTGTGGCCTTCGCTCAAGAGCTTCTGGCGGATCTCGGGGTATTCGAACAGCTCTCCGTTGAACGCGACCCAGACCGAGCCATCTTCATTGCCGATCGGTTGCCGCCCACCGGCGAGGTCGACGATCGACAAGCGACGGGCGCCGAGGATGATGCCCGGCTCGGCATGGAACTGCTCGTCGTCGGGGCCTCGGTGCGCGATGGCGCCGGTCATGGCCAGGAGCCTGGGGACGGGGAAAGAACGCTGGCCCGATCGATCAAACGCCCCGGCGATTCCGCACATAGTTCGATTCCACTGAGAAGACGGTCAAAAGGGGCGGTGGGCTATTGTTCGGAAAGACGAAATTCGAGAACTCAAGATCGCAAATTGCAGGATTGCAGATTGCAAAGCAATCAGAACTAGCTTGTGTCTTTGCAATCTGCAATCCTGCAATTTGCCATGCATCTCCAAGGGGTTCAGTCCAGGGTCGATGCTTGGGCAGGAGCGATCGGCCCGGCCAACTTGCGTCGTCGGTGCGCCCGTCGGTACACCATCGACCCGAGGAAGCCGATCAGGACCGTGCCGATGCGGAAGATCGCTCCGCGGGGGCCGAGGGGAACGTAGAACGCCATGTTCGAGGCCCTTGCGCGGGGTGGATGGTGATCGGGGCGAGCACGACCTGCTCGTCGACCCCGGCGACGACCGAGCCGGTGTGCCGGCCGTCGGTGATGCTGCTTTGGCCGGCGAACCGGTCGGGGATGCGCTGCTTGAGGATCGGGACGAAGGTCTCGGTCTCGCCGACCTGGTTCGAGAAGACAACCGGGATACCGAGGTCGACCGCGACCTTGCCGGGGATGGCCGCCGACATCGGCCCGACGTGGCCCAGCAACCAGTGCTTCCGCCCCGTGATCCGGTTGGCGAAGTCGGGCCAGGCGGCGTTGATCACCGCCACGTCGATCCGGTTGCGGTACTCGCTCCAAACCTTCCGGTAGATCATGTCCGCGCACACGGCGAAGCCCACCCGCCCCCAAGGTGTGTCTACAATGAGAGGCGATCGACCGGGGAAGAACCGGAACCGCTCCCAGAAGACGAGGTTGCGCTTCCGGTAGATCGAGGTCTCGCCGCCCGGGGTGACGAAGACCACCGAGTCATACAGGTGGTGGCCGTCGCGCTCGACGAGCCCGGCGGCGATGGCCATGTTCCACGCTCGGCTCCGATCGGCCAGGTGGCGGATCGTCGGGCCGTCGCGTTCTTCGGCGATCGACTCGAAGTCGTCGAGGTAGCCGTAGCCGGTGTTGAACAGCTCGGGCAAGACGGCGAGGCTCGCGCCGGCGAGGTACGCCCGGCGGAGCAACTCATCGGCCCGGTCGACGTTGGAGGCGACGTTGTTCGGCTGCGAGGGCATCTGGAGCGCGGCGGCCAGGATCTTCAAAACGACGGTCCCTTCACATCCTGAGAAGGACGAGGCGACCGCCATTGGGCGACGTCGGCCGCGAGCTGATTGGTTTTTAAAGATGGTTTCGCCATGAACAGGCGACGATCCATCATGGGCGACCGGGAGGATCATCCCGAGATCGCCGGCTAGGCACTTTAACCAGGCGACCCGGTTTCGGATAGCCCGGGTTACCAAGTTCCTTCAAAACCCGAAGAAGCCCAGGAGTCCCGTCCGCTTCGGCTTGGGCGGGGTTTGCGCATCGAGCCGGGTCGCCTCGGCCCGCGAGAGCACGGCGACGGGGTCGGCGGACACGGCGGGGTCGAGCTTGTAGTTGAACTCGACGTCGTCGCGGAAGGTGTAGGGGATCAGGTTCTCGGTGAAGAACTCGGTCGCCAGGTTGTCGAACCAGGGGGCCTTGATCGGCTGGACGATGTCCTTGGTCTCGTACCCTTCCTTGATGATCCGGATCGACCGGTCGCCGTAGAAGGTGAAGCTCTTGGACACCGGCGAGACCCCGATCGGCTCGCCGTTGGCGATGATCAAAGCCCCCGGCGGGTCGGTCCGGATCGTGTACCGCCGCTCCACGCACCCGGTCAGGCCAGAACCCACCAGCAAAGCCCCCAAAACCAGCCACCGACCGCGCTGTTCCGGCATCCTGTCCTCCCTCTCTGACGGTCCATGATCCGGGTCAACCGACGCAGCCAGGACGCAATCCCGGGACCGGATCAGTCGCTATCGAAGAGGTGAACACCTAAGGGAGCCGCGACGATCCGACCGCCGGTCTATCGTCCGGAGCCGGTTCGCTGAGGCGAATCCTACCGGCTCCGACCGATCCCGGCAAGGCGGACTCCGAATCTGGGAGCGGACCGAGGATGTCGCCCTGAATTGTGGAGATTCCTTCGTTGCTTGGATTCCGAGGGTGCCACGACGTTGGGACTTCAACTCGTCCGCTTCGAGCCCGAGCGAGCCTCACGGGTTGGAGTCCCAACGCCGTGGCACCCGGGCTCGATCACTCCCGGTCGTCGAACGGTGGGTCGGGCATGACGGGGAGCCAGGGATACTCCTTCGCGAACTCATATTTCTCCGCCAACTTCCGGTGATATTCATGTTGTTTTGGCGTGGGGGGAGAGGGCTTGGGTTCGTCCTTGGGCCACATCGCAATGACGCGCGAGCCCATCCCGGCTTTGAAGTAATGTTGGTCGAACAGGCGTTCGAATCGTTCCCGCCTCGCCTGCACCTCCCTGACGGCTCCGAAGCAGACCCCGAGCACGACGATCAGGATCAGGAGTTTTCTCACCGAAGGCCGCAGAAACCGCCGCAAAAAACCACCCGGCTGTTGATCGAAGCTGGTTGCTCGATTCCGGTCAAAAAAAGGGGTAAGGGAACCAACCGTTTCATTGAATTCAGTAAGCATCGGTTCCTGTTCCTTTTTTCTTCTTCAATCCTGTTCCTCGGACGGCGGATCCGGCATGACGGGGAGCCAGGGATGTTCCGCCGCGAAGTCGTATTTATCGTACATGTCCGCGTGGTAGAGGAATTGTTGTTGCGAAAGGATAGGCCGGGTCCATCCTGGCGGGGTTCCCGCTACGGAGTGGGTACCGAACCCGCCGACCACCCATTGATGATGCCAAGCTCGAGCCCGGAATCGCTCTCGTCGCGCCCGCATCTCCCTGACGGCCCCGAAGCTGACCCCGAGCACGACGATCAGGATCAGCAGGTTCTTCACCGACGGTCGCGAGAGACGCCGCAACCACCCCGCGTCATCGCTCGGTGAGGA
>JAABUX010003709.1_pt1 | contig 19994 bp, 19 predicted proteins | sample 5561851 | NCBI WGS metagenome assembly JAABUX01 (sample SAMN10711883, study PRJNA513361) | rock metagenome | isolation source: Antarctica rocks | place: Antarctica: Victoria Land, Richard Nunatak red sandstone | collected 2016-01-03 | reverse complement strand
GTCGTAGAAGCTGGGGCCGTAGCTGTCGCTCGCATACACCCCGCCGCCTGAGCCGACGCAGCCGGCGGAGAGCAGGAGGGGTGCTGCGAGCAAAGTGGTGACCAGCCAGCGTATCAATCGAGACTCCATCGACTCACCTGTTCTGCGACTTCGTTGCGTCAGGGTGGTCCGTGTCGCTGGCGCGGCGCTCACCGCTGGCCGTCGTCAGCTGATTGGCGGGCCGCACCGATGCCAGGTCTCGACAGTCCCCGCGGTTCCGGGACTGAGCTGCATGGTCTCCTCGTTAAGAAGTCGCATGGAGATCGACATCCCGGAGCCAGCGTCACCCGGGGGCGCGACATAGGAGAACGCGTGTCGCGAATAGTCGCCGCTGGTCCTGGCCCCGCCGGCGGTCTCGATTGCCGGTCCCCGGATCGTAAGTTGTAGCCCTTCGCGGCACCAAGCCCCGTCGATTGCGTCGGCCAGCGCCGGCCCTGCCCAAAACATCGTCAGACCGAAACAGCCGCACATGATTTCCCGACGCATGGCAATTCCCCGTTTGTCGTTGAACAGATCTATACAGGCTGCACGTCTCGACCGTTGTGGTCCAGCCTTGGCCCTTGCCACGTCCAGGCCGGAACGCGCCGACAAATATCTTGCACGAGGACGCCGTGACGGAGACGCATCCACACCCGCCCAACCCGTCGGCTGCTCTCCGGTCTACGGCCGCGACGTCATCGCCACGTCCCACCCCTTGGCCTCGCAGGCCGGCATGGCGATGATGATCGCCGGCGGCAACGCCATCGACGCGGCGCTGACGGTGGTCGAGCCGACCGGTTGCGGCATCGGGAGCGACGCGTTTGCGATCGTCTTGGACGGTGCCGAACTGCACGGGCTCAACTCGTCCGGCCGGGCGCCGACCGGCTCGGCTCCGAGCCCGGCTTCGCTGCGTGCTTCCTGCCGGGCGGACGGGCACCGGCGGCGGGCGAGACGTTCCGGTCCGAGGCGCACGCGCGGACGCTGGAGAGCATCGCGGCCGCCGACGGAGCGGCGTTCTACGAGGGCGACCTCGCTCGCGCGATGGTGGCCGACGCGCGGCGGCACGGCGGCACGGCGGCGCGATGACGCTCGACGATCTCGCGGCACAACGCGCGCAGTGGGTGCTGACGCTGTCGCAGGCCTTCGCCGGTGACGCGGTGCACGAACCGCCGGCGGCGAGCTGGGGTTCGATGCTGAACTCGGCGCAGCGCTTCGTCACACAGGCGCCGTGGCTGGCGGTGTTCCCAGGCTTGGCCGTGTTCCTCGCAGTGCTCGCCTTCAACCTGTCGGGCGACGGCATCCGCGACACGCTCGACTCGCGGGCGCGGTGACATGGTCGCCCGACCGCCTCAGTAGGTGAGGACAGCGTCGACCGGGTCGCGCTCCGTCGTCACGCTCACGTGCATCGCCTGCGCGATCGCGCGGGTCATCAGCTCGACGCCCATCGAGGGCATCTCCACGAAAGGATAGACTTGCCGCGCGACGTGGGACGGCGAGGCGGGGACGTGAATGAAACCCGCCCGGGTCGTCATCCCTCGGCGCTCGATCAAGTGCAGGACGGTGTACATCATCTGGTTGCAGAGATAGGTCGCCGGCGAGTTCGAGATCTTCGCCGGGATCCCCGCCTCGCGCAGCGCCAGCGCGATCGCCTTGATCGGCAGCGTGGCCATCCGCCCGGCCGGTCCACCCGGGTAGACGGGCTCGTCGATCGGCTGGTTGCCGTCGTTGTCGGGGATCGGGAAGTCGCGGACGTTGGCCGCGATCCGCTCGACCGCAATCACCGACGAGCCGGGCGCCAGGCCCAGGCTGATCCAGACATCCGGCCGCACCCGCTCCAGCGTTTCTTCGACCATGGCGGCGATCCGAAGCGTGTCGACCGGCAGGCGCAGCGTGGTCAGCTCGCCCGGCAAGCCGTTGGCCTGCTCGAGCCCGTCGAGGATCGCGAGCGTCGGATTTTCAGCACCATGCTCCCACGGCTCGAACCCGGTGACGACGATGCGGGTCATGAAGCGGTCTCCTCGATATGGTGGCAGGCGACACTGTGGTCTGGCGCGGTCGGACGCAATTCGGGCGCGGTCGAGCAGTCGCACATCGCACTCGGGCATCTTGGCCGAAACGCGCAGCCGCCCGGCGGGCCGCCAAGGTCGGCGCTGATCGCTCCGAGCGCGGTCACCCTCATTCGCCGCGGGTCCGGGATCGGGATGGCCCGGATCAGTGCCGCCGTATACGGGTGTTGCGGGTTGGCGCAGACCGCGTCGGCCGCGCCCTGTTCGATCCGGCCCAGATACATCACCGCGATCCGGCCGCTCATGCGTTTGACCACGCTCAAATCGTGCGAGATGAACAAGTAGGCGAGCCCGAAGCGCTGTTGCAGGTCGAGGATCAACCGCAGGATCTGCGCGCGGATCGACACGTCCAGCGCCGAGACGGCCTCGTCGAACACCACCAGGTCGGGCCGCAGCACGAGTGCCCGCGCGATCGCGACCCGCTGGCATTGGCCGCCCGAGAACTCGTGCGGGTACCGCGCGGCGTCGTCGGGCCGCAACCCGACCAATTCGAGTAACGCGCGAGCCGCGTCGCCCCGTTCGCGCCGCTTGCCGATCCCCTGCAGCCGCATCGGTTCGGCGATGTTGACGCCGACCGTCATGCGAGGGTTGAGCGATGACAGCGCGTCCTGGAAGACGATCTGCGCGCGCCGCCGCATCCTGCGTTGCGCCGCCTCCGACGCCACTGTGAAATCCTGCCCGTCGATCCGCACCCGGCCCGCGTCGGGCGCGATCAGGTGCAGGGCGAGCCGGGCGAGCGTCGACTTGCCGCAGCCGCTCTCGCCCACCAGCCCGAGGGTCTCGCCCCGGTCAATCGTGAAACTGCAACGATCGACCGCCTGCGTGCGACCGTGGCGCGTCGTAAAACCCTTGCTCAGGTTGTCGGCGGCCAGGATGGGGTCAGGCACGGGCCGCCTCCCGCTCCGCGACCCAGCAGCGCACGTCGTGCCCGGCACCCAACATCGCCAGCCGGGGCTCGTGCTGGTGGCAGACCGGCTCGGCGACCGGGCATCGCGGCGCGAAGCGGCAGCCCGGCGGCGGGTCGCGCAGGCTGGGCGGCGCGCCGCCGATCGGCTCGAGCGGCACCGACCGGTCGTCCTCGACACTCAGGATGCAGGAGAGCAGCGCCTTGGTGTACGGGTGCATCGGCGCGTGGAACAGGGTGTCCACGTCGGCACGCTCGACCACCCTGCCGGCGTACATCACCAACACCTCGTCGGCCATCGACGCGACCACGCCGAGGTCGTGCGTGATCAGCAGCAGGCTCGCCCCCATGGCCCGCTGCAGGTCGTGCAGCAGGCGCAGGATCGTCGCCTGCACCGTGACGTCGAGTGCCGTGGTGGGTTCGTCGGCGACGATGATGTCGGGCGCGCAGGCGATCGCGGCGGCGATCAGCACGCGCTGGCGCATGCCGCCGCTGAAATGGTGGGGATAGTCGCGCGCGCGCCGCGCCGGTTGGGCGATGCCGACCCGGCGCAACAACTCGATCACGCGCTCGGTCGCGGCGGCGGCGCCGATGTCCTCGTGGGCCAGGATCGTTTCGGCGATCTGGCTGCCGACGCGCAGCGCCGGGTTCAGCGCGTGCAGCGGGTCCTGGAACACCATCGCGAGGCGCGCTCCGCGCAGGCGGCGCATCGCCGGCTCGTCGAGCTGCACCAGGTCGCGGCCGCCGTAGTGGATCTCGCCGCCGACCGTCGCATCCGGCCGCGCGATCAGGCGCATGATCGACAGTGCCGTGGCCGACTTGCCGCAGCCGGACTCGCCGACCAGTGCCGTGGTGCGGCCGCGCCGCAGCTTGAAGCTGACCCCGTCCACGGCCCGCACGCCGCTGTCGGGCGGCCCGAGGCGGGTCACGAGGTCGCGCACGTCCAGCACGACGTCATCGTCGGTCATCGGCGGCGCGACAACGGATCGAGCGCGTCGCGCAGGCCGTCGCCCAGGAAGTTGAACGCGAGCGAGACGGCCAGGATCAGCAGCCCCGGCTCGACCGTGACGTGCGCCGCGCGCCGCAACACGACCCGCCCGTCGGCGACCATCCCGCCCCAGTCGGCGACCGGCGGCTGCACGCCCAGGCCGAGGAAGCTCAGGCCGGAGCCGACGACGATCATCAGCCCCATCAGCGTCGTCGCGTACACCACGATCGGCGAGACCACGTTCGGCAGCACGTAGCGCGCGAGGATGACCGGCGACGAGCCGCCGGCCGCGCGTGCCGCCTCGATGAACGGCATCCCGGCGACGCCGATCGTGGCCGTGCGGGCGACGCGCGCGAGGTACGGGACCAGGACGACGGTGATCGCCACGACCTCGGTTCCCATGCCGGGCCGCAGCACGCCCGCGATGACGATCGCCAGCAGCACGAGCGGGAAGGCGAACACCACGTCGAGCACGCGCATGACGAGCATGTCGACCAGGCCCCGCGACCAGCCCGCGACGATGCCGAGCGACATCCCGATCACGCTGGCCAGCAGCGTCGGCAGCACGCCGACCAGCAACGAGACCCGCCCACCCCACATAAGCCGCGACAGCATGTCCCGTCCCTGCTGGTCGGTGCCGAGCACGTGTCCCGACGTCAGCGGCGGCGCGAACCGCAGCGCGTTGTCGGCGTCGGCCGGGTCGTATGGGGCCACCAGCGGAGCCAGCAGCGCCAACGCCGCCAGGCACAGCAGGATCGCCGCCGCCAGCACCGCCGCGCGGTCGCGGGCGAACGCCGCCGCGCGCCAGTGGTGGCGTGCCGGCACGCTGGCGGTGAGGCTCAATCCTCCACCAATCGCGGGTCGAGCGCCGCGTTGACGAAGTCGACGGCCAAGTTGACCAGAACGAACGCCAGCGCGGTCACCAGTGCGGTCGCCTGCACGACCGGCAGGTCGCGCGCGGTGATGCTGTCGTAGAGCAGCGAGCCGAGCCCGGGCCACGCGAACACCACCTCGGTCAGCAACACGCCGCCCAGGAGGTAGCCGAGTTGCAGTCCGGTGATGGTCAGGATCGGCGGCAGCGCGTTCAGTGCCACGTGCCGCCGAAACAGCCGGATCGGCGGCAGCCCTTTCGCCCGCGCGACCATGACGTGGGGTCGCGCCATCGCCTCGAGCAGGCTCGACCGCACGAGCCGCGTGATGATCGCCGCCGGCCCGAGTGCGGTCGTCACCGCCGGCAGGACGAGGTGGCGCAGCAGGTCGGCCACACCGCCATTGCCGGCGAAATCCTGCATGCCCGAGACCGGCAGCATCCGGAGCCGGATCGCGAACAGCAGCACCAGCATCAGCCCGAGCCAGAACGGCGGTGTGCTGCCGAGCACCAACGTCGCGAGCATGGCACCCCGGTCGAACCCCGATCGCGCACGAAGTGCGGCGACGAGGCCGGCCGTATACCCGATCAGCACCGCCAGCAGCAGGCTGGCCGCCGTCAAGATCAGCGTGTTCGCCATTCGGGGCAGCACGAGGTCGGCCACCTTTCGCTGCGTCGCGAGGGACGTGCCGAAATCACCGGTCGCCGTGCGCGCGAGCCATCGCCCGTACTGGACCGGCAATCCCTGGTCGAGCCCGAGCGCGTGCCGCAACTCCTGCTTGGCCGTCTCAGTCGCCTGCGGGCCGAGCATCACCGTCGTCACGTCACCCGGTGCCAAGTGGATCAGCACGAATATCACGACCGAGACGCCGAACAGCACCGGCAGTGCTGCGGCGAGCCGGTGCGACAGGAAGCGGAACACGCGGCGTCAGTCGACCGAGACGATGGACAGGTCGTACCAGTCCTCCGGCGGATTGACGAAGCCGTGCACCTTGCTCGACAGCATGATCGGCTGGAGGTCGTCGATGGTCGGCACGAACGCGGAATCGTCCATGATCGTCCGGTTGGCCTTCTGGTACAACGCCGCCGCCGCCGCATCGTCACGCGCAAGCAAGGCGCCGTCGAGGGCCGCGTCGACCGCCTTGTCGCAGAACCAGCCGGAGTTGATGCCGCCCGGCGGCGCGCTGTCGCAGCGCGAGACGATGCCGACCCAGGCGGGTGTGGACATGCCCCAACCGATCTCGTCCATGCCGATGTCGTCCGGCATGCCGCCGGCCCACTTGCCCATGTAGGTGATCCACTCGAACTTGCGCAGCTCGACGTCGATGCCGACCTTCTTGAGGTCGCGCTGGATCCACGTCTCCACCAGTTCGCCAGTGCCGGACTGCGCCAATTCGAACACCATCTTGAACCCGTTCGGGTACCCCGCGTCGGCCAGCAGCTTTTTGGCACCTTCCGGATCGTATTTGTAGCTCGTGAACTTCGGGTCGTAGGCGGTGGTGCCGGGCGACAGCATGCCGTATTCCGACCGGCCGGTGCCCTTGTAGATGTCTTTCGCGATTCCTTCGCGGTCGATCGCCATGTTGATTGCCTGGCGAACCCGCACGTCCTGCATCGGCTTGAACTTAAAATTCAGGTGCAGGAAGTTGATGTATGGCACTGCGGCGTTGGTCGTCAGCACGAAGCCTTCGCCCTTGAGCCGGTCGATGTCGTCCCAGGGCGGCGTCGTCATCATCTGGATTTCATCGTTCTCGAGCGCGTTGATCCGCGTCGCGGGGTCTTGCAACGGGCGGAAGATCACGCGGTCGAGCTTGGCCTTGTTGCCCCAGTAGTCGGGGTTGCGTTCGAGCACGGTCTTGACCCCCTGCTCGCGCTCGGCAAAGCGGAACGGTCCGGTGCCGACGGGATGCAATGCGACGCCGTCGTTGCCGAACTTCTTCACCGAGGCAGGGCTGATCATCAACGGCTGCCCATAGCTTTGCAGCCCCTGTCGCAGCCACTGATAGTTCGGCGCGGTCAAGGTGACGCGCACGGTCATTGGGTCGACCACGTCGACCGACTTGATCCACTTGGTGTAGGCAATCACGAACGCCTTGGACTTCTTGTAGAAGTTGGGCGAGCCCTCGTCCCAGAACCGCTCGAAGTTGAACTTCACCGCCGCCGCGTCGAACGGCGTGCCGTCGTGGAACGTGACGCCGGGGCGCAGCTTGAACGTGTAGACGAGGCCGTCGGGCGAGATGTCCCACGACGTCGCCAACCCCGGGACGAGCGGCGGCGAGGGCACGTCGGCGCGGGTGAGGTCTTCCTTCACCAGGCCCTCGAATATTTGGTAGGTGACTTGGTAAGTCGTCCAGCCGCCGGTCGCGTGCGGGTCGAGGATGTCGGTCTCGGTCGGCATGCCCCAGATCAGCGTGCCGGCGGCGTGCGCGGCCGGTGCGGTTGCGACGGCGCAGGCGATCGCCAGCGCGCCAGCCAGGAGTGGTCGGATCATGAGGCTTTTCCTTTTTCGGTCTCGCATGTCGAGCTATTCCAGCCACTCGCGCACGACGCCACGCACGAACGCGAAGTCCTCGGGGTGGCGCGGGCTGCCGGCCATGTGGCCCCAGATGGTCGGGATCGGCCGCAACGCCGCGTGGCGGAGGTGCGGCATGTCGAGCGCGTTGTCGGCGACCGGGAAGTAGAGGTCGGTCCGCGACGGCATCAGCAGCACCCGCGCCTCGATCGCCGAGAGCGCTTGGACGAGGTCGCCGTGGTAGAGTTCGTTGACGCTGATGTCGCTCGCGACCCACGTCTCGGCCTGGGCATACAGGTCGGCGGCTCCCTGGCGGACGAAGCCGGGCATCCAGTGCTCATCAAGGAACTCGGCAAGCGACGCGGCACCGGTCGAGCTCAGATGCAGGCCGGCGCGATACCAGTCCTGGCTCATCGCCCAACCGGCGTAGACGCGGGCGAACGCGCGGACGGCCGCATGGGGCTCTGCCGAGAAGCGGCCGTCGCCCAGATGCTCGGGAGCGGCCTCCAGGGTCGCCAGCAGCGACAGCAGGAACACCGTGTTGTGCACCGAGGTGCGGGCGCTGCCGGCCAGGATCACCGCGCGGTCGACCCGTTCGGGGAACAGCGCCGCCCAGTGATACGCCTGCCCCGCACCCATGGAGTAGCCATAGGCGCACGCCACGCGCTCGATGCCGAACACATCGGCCAGCAGCCGCTGTTGCGCCCGGACGTTATCCGCCGTCGTCACCAGCGTCGGGTAGTTCGGTGTGTTCGACGGGCTGGACGACAGGCCGTTGCCGAACATGTCCGGCACCACGATGAACCAGCGCGTCGGGTCGAGGATGCCATCGGACGCGATCAGCCACTCCTGATCCTCGTGCCGGGCGGTGTAGCTGGTCGGGTAGACGATCACGTTGTCCTTGGCCGCCGACAGCGTACCATAGGTCTTCCAGGTGATCCCGGCATTCGGGAGTATCGACCCCGATTGCAGCGTGAGATCGCCGAGCTCGTAGCGGCCGGTCTGCGTTGGCGTGTCGGTCACGGTGTCACCCTCGATATCAGGTTCCTCGGACCCCCATCGCGGCGATCGATATGGCTGACGCGTTCAACGACCGGCATGGCACTTCCCCGAGTTCAGCGGACGGCACTGGCGTTTGAGATATAAGTGAGCCTGCTAGCAAAAACCGCGCCGGTCAAAACATCCTTGCACCCGTTTGCTCGTGCCGACGCCGTGCGCTTGGTTGGCCGGTGAGCCTCGCGGTTATGGCTGCGCTTCCGCCTAGACAGACGGATCGCTAGCGCTCGAACAGCGTTGCCAGACGACGATAGAGCTCAAGGAAGCTCGGATGGTCCCGCGCTATCCGTGCCTCCACGTCGCGATCCGGCCCGACCGGCTGGGCGTCCGATATCCAATTCGTCATGTCGTCGGCCGAGGCAAACAGGCCGACGCCTACGGCCCCCATCATCGCCGCACCTCGGCATGTTGTCTGACCGGCTGATGCACCCACCAGGTGGGGCTTCCCGGTTGCCGACGCGAGCAGCTGCACAAAGGCTGGCACCTGAGCAAGGCCCCCAAGCGCCACGACCTCCGCGCTGGACATGCCGAGGTCGGCGAACACGTCCGTGATGAGCCGCAGATGGTGGCATACGCCCTCTGCCATGGCCCGGACCATATGCGCTGGGCGGTGCTGCGGCCGCAGCCCGAAAAATACGCCCGCCGCGTCGCTGCTCCAGTAGGGCGTGCGTTCCCCGTTTAGGTAGGGCAGGCACAGCAGCCCGTCGGCTCCTGCCTCGGTCGCGGCCAGGCCATCCTCCAACGTCGTGCCGCCGAGGATGTCGCCGGTCAGCCACGACAGCGCGTTGGCCGCGTTCTGCGTGGCCCCGGTGTGGGCGAACAAGTCACCGACGACATGGCGTAGCGAAAAGATGCGTTGGCCCGGGTCCACGACCGTCTCGGCCGATAAAAACGACACCCAGGCGCTCGTCCCGAGGCTCACGTAGCTCTGCCCCGACCGCACGATGCCGGCGCCCAGCGCCGAGGTCGGCCCGTCGCCTCCGCCGAGGACGACGGGGAGCCCATGCGGCAGTCCGCTGATCGCGGCACCGGCGGTCGTCACGCAGCCGATCACCGACGTGCCCGGCGCGATCGGCGGCAGCTTCCGCACGTCGAGGCCGACCGCCGTGGCCAAAGTGCCGTCCCAGGTGCCGCGCCTGAGGTCCAGGAGCCCGGTGCAGGACGCGTCCGACATGTCGACCGCCATCACCCCGGTGAGCTGGGCGATCAACCAGTCCTTCGGCTGCAGGAAGCATGCCGCCGCCCGATAGACGTCCGGTTCGTGGCGCGCGATCCAGAGTGCCTTGGCAATGGTGTAGGTCGAGCTGATCGGGTTGCCGGTGATCCGATAGAATGCCTCGCGCCCGATCGCGGCCTCGATCGCGCCCGCCTCGGCGGACGCGCGCTGGTCCGACCAGATCAGACAGGGGCGGAGCGCGTGGGCGTTGGCGTCGACCGGCAGACCCGCCGACATCTGCCCCGTGAACGCGATGCAGGCGGCGTCGCGCAGGTGCCCGCCGGCCACGAGTTCTGCCACGGCGACGCGGAACGCACGCTGCCAATCGGCCGGATCCTGCTCCGCCCGCGTGCCCACCGCATTCGTCGGATACGGGGCCGAGGCGGTCGCGCGCATCGCTCCCGTGGCATCGAACGTCGCGAGCTTGCAGCTCGACGTGCCGAGGTCACACGCCAGGATGACGGCGGTCATTCCAGGCCGTGCCACACCCGATCGATCCGGTCGAGCACGGCCGCCGCCCAGCCGTGGCCTGCCCAGGCCGTCCGAAGTGCGGTGAGCGTCGCCGACCGGTCCCGCGCGGGGTCATCCAGGATCGCCGCGACCACGTCGATCGCGGCGCTCGCATCCTCGTGGCGCGCGATCAGGTCGCCGATCGGCTCGATGAACCGCTCGCCTGGCGCCATCTTGCGCATCAGGTCGCGCGCCACCGTGGTCAGCCGCCGGTCGATCGTGGCGTTGCCCAGCCGCGCCCGCGCCGTTTGTTGATAGGCCAGCAACCCGTCCGCGCCGAACCCGTCCCGAACCTGCAGCAGGTGGCGCAGTGCGGCCATCAGCGGCTCGATCCGGTGCATCAGCGCGTCGTCGCCGGCCGCCTCGTGCAGCATGGTGTAGCCCTGCCGCTCGCCCAGGAACGCCATCGCGTCGGCGTGGGTGTTCACGAGGTAGCGCTTGCGGGTGAAGCGCGGCGTCACGTCCGGCACCGCCTCGGCCAGCCGGATGCCGGACAGCGTGGCCCCCTCGATCGACCATTCGAGGTACTCCTCGGTCTCGACCGCGAGGCCATCCGGCCAGCGCGCGGCGCAGACCCGGTCGACGACGCAGTCGGGGGCGACGATCCCGGCCACAACCCCCGCCTCGGCAAGCAGGGTGGCGATCTCGCGGCCGACGTGCTGCACGTTCTCGCAACCGACGATCACGCGCGGGACGTCGGTCGTGGCACCCCAGCAGCGCCCGAGCAGTGCGGCCACGCGCGGCAGGTTCGGCTGCTTGACCGACGTCGTGACCAGCCGCGCCCGCCGTAACAACGCGGGTAACGCCGGGTCGTCCACGTGCAGCGCGCCGGCCAGGTGGATGCGCTCCACGCGCCCGCCGATCCGCAGGTCGTAGGCTCGCTCGGCAGCCAGCCGGGCAACCAGCGCCGCGTCCGTGTCCACCACGACCACCTCGGCCCCGTTGGCGACCAGCACCGGCACGACCAGGCCACGCCCGAGGCTGCCGGCGCCGATGTGGACCGCGGGCGAGGTCAGCAGGTCGGCGATCATCGCGCGACGTCCGGCTTCATCCCGGCCAGGATGATGTGTGCCTCGCCCGCGCCCAGGTTGGTCAGCCGAGCCGACCCGGCGGCGGCCGCGATGCAGAACGTCTCGAGCCGGTTGAAGGTCTGCGTGACGCCGCCCGCCTCGACCCGCACCGGCCCGCCCTCGGTTACGTTGCAGGCGAGGAAGCTGCGGTCGGTCGCGACCTCGGCCGTGCCCCGCAGCTCAAGCCGCGTGACGTCGTGCGCGTGCGCGGCATGGGTCGGCAGGTGGACGCGCCGCCAGCCGTCGCCCTCGGCCACCACGATCGGTCGCGCCCGGAGGTGGTCGCGGGCATAGGCGCCTGCGAACCGCGCATCGAGGCTCCCGAACGCGCGTTCGATGTTCAGCGGGCGGGCGCGGCCGTCGAGGTCGGCGCGCGTCCAGTCGTACATCTTGAAGGTGTAGAGGTAGGGCGTGCTGCTGATCTCCAGCACGAGGCAGCCGCGTCCGGCGCTGTGGGCGGCACCGTGGGGGATGAGGAACAGGTCGCCCGGTTCGGCCGCGAAACTGCCGACGTACGCGTCGATGTCGACCGCACCCCCCGCCTGCAGCGCCGCTCGGAAGTCCGCCACGTCGACGCCCTCCTGCAATCCCAGGTAGACCCGCGCGCCGTGCTCGCGCTCGAGGATGTAGTAGGTCTCGTCCTGCGCCATCGGCTCGCCGAACTCGCGCGCGATGGTGTCGGCCGACGGATGGCATTGTACCGACAGGTTGCCGCCCTCGATCGTGTCGAGCAGGTTGATCCGCACCGGGAAGAACGTGCCGTAGCGGGCCGCGCAGTCGCCGAGGATGTCCGGTGCCGCGAGCGCCATCAGCAGGTCGAACGACACTTCCAGCACGTCGCCACCGTCGCCGAGCACGACACCGTTCTCGGGCGTGATCATCTCGAACGACCAGGCGTAGTTCACCACGTCCCGTGCGACGCCGGCGACGTGGCGCTTGAGCCACTGGCCACCCCAGGCCCCGCTCTCGAACCAGGGGCGCGGCCGGACCACGCCGCGACCGAGCCGCGTCAGGCTGTTGCGTACGGCGGCGGCGTCGGCGAGGCTCGGGGCCGCGTCGTCCTGCGCGTCGACGAACAGGTCGACGCGGGGCGCGATCGCGGCGCGGTGGCGGGTCAGCGCGGGCCAGTCCAGATAGTAGCAACGCCGGTATGCCTCCTTGGCGGGCAGCGGCGCCGCGAGTCCCAGGTTCGCGACCGAGCCCGCGCGCGTCCGATACTGGATCTCGTTCTTCGGCACCTCGACGTGCACCAGCAGCCCCGGCCACCCGGCGAGGGCTGCGCCGCTGCCATAGAGGATGTCGCACGCGCCGCCCGCCGGCCGCATCGCGCCCAGCCGCGACGGCTCGAAGAACGCACCGAGGGATTCCGCGTACAGCTTGCCGAACAGCGGATCACCCGGGAACAGCACCGTCGCGGCCAGTGCCTCGACATCGCCCAGCGCTTCGGCGACGTCGGTCCAGCGCGCGGTGACGCCGCGCCGCCGTAGCGCCGCGTCGAGGCCCGCGCGGAGCACCGCCCAGCGTACGCCGGAGAAGCCGTCGATCGTCACGACCGGATGCGCCATAAGGGCATCGGCGAACGCGTCGTAGCCGCGCGTCACGGCGCCGCCGATCAGGTCGTTGACCGGAAAAAGTCGATAGGACGGCAGATCGCGACCAAGGTCCGTCGCATCGTTCAGCAACGTCTGCGAGGTCACGCGGATCATTGGACGACTCTCTTCGCTCACTTCACGGCTCCCATCGACAATCCCCGGATCAGAAAGCGCTGCAGCACCAGCGTCAGCGCCACGATCGGCAGCGTCGACAGCAGCCCCGCCGCCGACAGCCGCCCCCAGTCGACCGCGAGGAAGCCGACGTATTGCGTGCCGAGGAACACCGGCAGCGTCTGCACGTGCAGGCTGGTCAGCGTCAGCGCGAAGAACAGGTCGTTCCACGAGAAGATGAAGCCGAGCGCCGCCACCGTCACCAGGCCAGGTGCGGCGAGCGGCAGCACGATCGAGACGAAGCTGCGGAGCGGCGACGCGCCGTCGAGTTTGGCCGCCTCCTCCAGCTCATGCGGCAGCGCCTGGAAGAAGCCGCGCATCACCCAGACGACGACGGCCAGGCTCAACAGCACGTGGGCCAGGATGACCGCGACATATGTGTCGAGCAGCCCGAGCGCCCTGAAAACCTGCACGAACGGCACCGCGACCACGATCGCGGGCAGCATCTTGGTCGACAGGATGAAGTGACCCAGCTCCTCCCGCCCACGGAATTTCAAGCGCGTGATAGCATAGGCGAACGGCACGCCGGTCAGCAGCGAGATCGCGACGCTGCACGTGCCGACCAACAGGCTGCCGAACAGCGCGTTCTGGAACGAGGCCGAGCCCAGCACGGATGCGAAGTTGGCGAGCGTCGGCGTGAACAGGAAGCGCGGCGGGAACGCGATGACGTCGAGCCGGCTCTTCAGCGACTGGAGCACCATCCAGGCGATCGGCGCCATGGACGCGACCGCGCAGAACGTGAGCCACGCGTAGGCCACTCGCGAGGCCCAGACCGAGCGCCTCACTGGTCGACCTCCCGCCCGACCAGGTCGCCGGCCTGACGCGTGGCGAGCATCGTCGCGACCAGCAGGATGACGCCCAGGGCCGCCGCGATCTGCGGCCGATAGAACTGGAACGCCTGCATGAAGGCGCGGATGACCAGCGTCTCGCTGGCGCGGCCCGGCCCACCCTTGGTCACGATGTAGATGGTGTCGAACGCCTTGAACGCGTCCATGAAGCGGAACACCAGGGTGATCAGCATGACGTTGCGCAACATCGGCAGCACGACGTAGCGCAGCTCCTGCAGCCGGTTGGCGCCGTCGATCAGCGCCGCCTCCAGCGGTTCGCGGGCGAGCGACTGGAACCCCGCGTGCAGCACGACGAAGCAGAACGGAGTCCATTGCCAGACGTCGATCAGCATGACGGTCAGGAGTGCGGTGTGCGTGTCCGTGCCCCAGCCGGGTGCCAGCAGGCCGAGTGCCCGGATCAGGTAGTTCACCACGCCCAGCGCCGGGTTCAGCATCATCCCCCAGGTCAGGCCGGACACGACCGGCATCACCGCGAGCGGGATGATGAGCACGGGCGCGAGCAGCCGCCGCCCGACGGTCACGAACTCCATCGCGTACGCGAGCGAGAAGCCGAGCAGGAAGCTGATCGCGGTCGAGCCGACGGTGAAGATCGCCGTGTTCAGCACGATCCGCCCGAAACTGTCGGCGGTGACGACGGCGACGATGTTGGACAGGCTGGGGCCGCCGCCCGCGCTGAACGCCAGCGCCAGCGTATACAGCAGCGGGTAGACCAGCAGCGCCAGCAACACGCCGGTCAGCGGCAGCGTCATCAGCCGCGCGAACCGGCGATCCTCGACGCCCGCCCCCGATGTCGCCGCCACCGCCATTACGCGCCGAGGATTTTTGTCCACTGCGCCTGTACGCCGTCCAGCATCGGTCCGGCCTTCTGGTCGCCGAGCACCACGCCCTGCACGCCGGCGCGCAGCGGGTCCATCAGCTCGAAGAACTTCGCGTTCGCCGGCAGGATGACCGCCGACTGCAGCGACGTCCGCACCGCCGCGAGGTACCCCGCGTCGCCGGTCGGCCCGCTCGGCCCGGTCGCCGTGTATGCGGAGTCGCGCGGCGCCAGCACGCCCTTGGACTGCAGCCGCGCCTGGATCGGCTTGGACGTCGCCCACTGCACGAACAGCCACGCCGGCGTCTTGCTTTTCGACGCCTCGGCGATCGAGATCGACCAGAAATGCGAAGCGCCGTGACGGCCGCCGGGGCCGGACGGGAATGGTGCCGCAGCGACCTTGTCGGCGACCGTCGAGAGCGCCGGGTCTTTCACCCGGCTGAACACGACCGAGCTGTCGAGGAACATCGCCGCTTGGCCGGACAGCATCGCGGTGTTGATCTCGTCCCAGTCGTAGCTGGTGATCCCCTCCGGCGCCTGCCGCGCAAGTTCGGCATACATCCCGACCGCCGCCTTGTCGGCCGCACTGTCGACCACCGGTTTTAGCGCGGGCGTCAAATACTCGCCGCCGTAGGAGCGGACGACACCATACAGCGGCCACCACAGCGCCGCCCCGCCGCGCAGCGTGATCCCGCGCAGCTTGCCGCCGGCGCTGATGCGCGTCGCCGTGGCCAGCAGGTCGTCGAACGTGGCGGGCGGGGCCGGCACGACGTCGGTGCGGTAGATTAGCACCTGCGCCTCGGACGTAATCGCGACGCGGTCGGTATACTTGCCGCCGATCGCGGCGATCTGCCGGGCGCCGGGGAAGAAGTCGGCCTGGTCGTACCACGCGGCGTCGGTGAGCTTGGCGTCCTTCAACATCGCGTCCAGCGGCGCCGTCCAGCGCTCCTGCTGGTATTTTTGCGCATCGTAGTACTCGTCCATGAACACGTCGTATTGGAACGCGCCGGCGCTCAGGTCGGCCGCGAGCTTAATCTTATACTCGGCTTCGGGCAGCTTGCGGAGCTGGACCGTGATGCCGGTCAACTCCTGGAACGAGGCGATCTCCGGCTCGATCGCCTCCTGCCACGGGTGTCCGGCCATGAAGACGTTGATCGTCTGCCCGGACGCCTGCTTCCAGTCGATCGAGCCGCCAAACGCATCGGCGGCGCTGGCTCGGCGCGCGGTCGCGGGCATTGCAACTACTGCGGCCGTAGCCGCCAGGAACTCCCGTCTGTTCATGAACCGCTTTCTCCTTGTCTCGTCTTGTTCACCGGACAGCAGTGCTATCCGGGCCCGTTCTGGGGCGATATACCGATATATCGCGGTCACAGATGTGTCTAGCCAACCCAGGACGAAGGTCGCCAGGAGTGTCCGGACATGCATGTGACAACCAAGCTGCCGCAGCACCTTGCCGCCCTTCACGCCTTCGTCGGCGAATGCGCTCTGCCGTTGTGGGCCACCGCCGGCGTCGACGCGGCGGGCGGGTTCCGCGAACATCTCCATCTGGACGGCAGCCCCGACCCAACGCCGGTGCGGCGAATGCGCGGACAAGCCCGCCAGATCTACGTCTATGCTCACGCGACCCTGCTCGGCCTGTATGGCGGGACCGCGCTGGCAACCCTTGCGTTCGAGCGGATGGTCGCGGACTTCTGGCAGCCCGACGGCGGCTTCATCCGAAGCGTCGGCCCGGACGGCGCACCGCGTGATGGAACCCGAGCCGCCTACGACCAGGCGTTCGGCCTGCTATCGATGGCGTGGCTGTATCGCCTGACGGGATCGCGCGTGTATCTGCGCTGGGTGGAAAGAACGCTCGCGTTCATGGATGCGGCGCTCGCCGACCGTACGCACGGTGGCTATGCCGACCACGTCGGGGCGACCAGCCGCTGCCAAAATCCGCACATGCACCTGCTGGAGGCGCTGCTCGCCTTGTTCGAGGCGACCGGTGACGTGCGGTTCCTCGATCGTGCCGACGCCGTCCACGCGCTGTTCGAGACCCGGTTTCTCGACCGCTCGGTCCCGGCGCTGCGGGAGTTCTTCGACGCCGGCTGGACGCTCGACCCGATGCGGGGCGACCACCTCGACCCCGGCCACCACCTCGAGTGGGTTTGGCTGCTCGACCGCTACCGGCACCACCGTCCGGCCGCCGCGGACGAGACGCCGGCGTTGCTCGGGTTCGCCCGCCGCGGCATCGACCCGCGCGACGGGCTGGTGGTGGACGAGCTATGGGCGGACGGCCGGACTTTGCGCGGCACCAAGCGGATGTGGCCGCAAACTGAGCACCTGAAGGCGCAGGTCGTCCTGTTCGAGCGGGAGCCCGCGCGTGGCCTGCAGGGGATCGACCGCGTCTGCGGCCAGCTGATGGACCACTACCTCGATGCCGCGACCGGCACGTGGAACGACCAGGTCGGGGCGGATGGCGCGCGACTGTCTACAGTGTCGCCGGCCAGCTCGTTCTACCACCTGTTCCTGGCCTACACCGAGGCGATGCGGGTCGCCAACGGATGACGGCCAAGCCCGCCGACACCGCGCGCCGCGCCACCATCGACGACGTCGCGCGCCACGCCGGCGTCTCGCGCGCGACGGTGTCGCAGGTGTTGGGTCAGGTCGGACGCATCTCGCCGGCCACCCGCGGCCACGTGCTGAGTGCCATGACCGAGATCGGCTATGTCTACAACGAGGGTGCGGCCCACCTGCGGCGCGGCACCTCACGTGCGGTCGGCCTGCTTGTGCACGACATCGCCAATCCGTTCTACGCCGAGATGACGGCCGGGGTCACGGCGGTGCTGGAGCGCGAGGGGTTGCTCGTCTATCTCGCGAACTCGGCCGAAAGCGTCGAGCGTCAAGACATGTTCCTGAACTCGTTCAGGCAACGCGACGTGGCCGGGTTGATCCTGTGCCCGGCGCGGCAAACCACGGCCGACACACTCGACCGGCTGGCGGCGTGGCGGCTGCCGACGGTGGTCTCGGTCCGTTATCTGGAACAGCACGGCTTCGACTTCGTGGGCGTGGACAACCTCGGTGGCACGCGGGAGGCGACCCGCCACCTGATCGCGGCCGGCCACACTGGGATCGCATTCGTGGGCGGGGCCCAGGTGTCGACCTCGCGCAGCGAGCGCCTCCAAGGCTTCCGGGAGGCGATGTTGCACGCCGGGCTGCCTATCCCGAACGGAGCCGAGGTGGCCTGTGCGGCCACACTCGAGGCGGGGTCCGAGGCGGCGCTCGGGTTGTTGGCGCAGCGTGCGGAAACCACCGCCTTCGTCTGCTACCACGACGTGGTGGCGCTTGGGGTCCTGATCGGGTTGCAGCGTGTAGCGCCGGCGCAGGCCAGAGGTATCGCGGTCGTCGGCTTCGACGACATCGAGGCCGCCCGCCTCTGGTCCCCGTCGCTGACCACCGTCTCAATCACGCCCTGGCGCCTCGGGGAGGCGGCCGGACAAGCACTGCTGGAGCGCATCGCGTCGCCGAGCCTGCCGCCCCGCCTGATCCGGCTGCCCACGACGTTGATCGTACGGGAGAGCACGCAAGCGCGGCAGCACCGCGTCTTGGACGGCCTCTAACGAGCATAGCTACACTGTCGGTCGATGATGCCGGTCGACTATGTCCCGGCAGCCATTGGCGAACTGGCGGCACGCCACGCAACTTGACACTCGATCCATCCGGCCGACATGTACTCATGACATTTCAGGACGGGTGCGAAGTATCTGGTCATCGCCGTAACAACCACACCGGGAATTAATTGGAGCCGATTGGCCGGGTTGATGTCGGATCGCCGATGTGCGTCCAGATTGCCACAATCCACACCGCGTTGCGGGTGGCGAAGCACCAATGAACGACCGGATCGCGGCCTGCTTATGTCGATCGACTGGCTTGTGTCAGGGATCGTCACCCAAAGGCGGATACCGCCGGAGCGGGATCCTCGATCACTGAAGAGCCGGTTCTGCATGACGCTGGATCGATCCCATCCTATTCACGGCGTTGCCGCCACCGCACCCGCTTCGACTGCCCCGGCTTTTAGCCGCGTGCGCCGCTCGCGGGTTTCCGGCACTGCGAACCACACCATCGCCGCCGCCGCCACGGCGAAGGCGGCCAAGGTCAGGTAGGCGGCTTGGTCGCCGACGCGCTCGGCGACAAATCCCGCGATGGTCGTGCTGAGCGTGGCACCCGCTCCGACGGCGAGCCCGACGAATCCCATCGCTAGACTGAAACGGCCGCTGTCGTGCGTGATGTCGGAGACCACCAGTGGGATCATCAGCCCGAGCACGGCGGCGGTCACTCCGTCGAACGCCTGATACCCAACCTCCATCCAGGCGGTGCCGCCCAGCGCAAATAACAGGATGCGGATTGGCACGAGGGAAAATCCAATGAGCAGCACACGCCGCCTGCCCCAGCTTTCGGCGAGGTTTCCGAGTTGGGGGGCGATCAGCGCGGCAATAACCTGTGACACGGCGATCGTCGCCGCGAGCAGCACTCCGGCCGAGTTCGCGTTACCCTTCAGGAAGCCGTTCGCCGCGATGTTCAGCACGGCCGCGTTGCCAAGCTGGAACAGCATGATTGCGGCGACGAACAGCAGCAGTTGCCGGTTCTTAAGCAGGTCGGCCCGGCCGCACGATAGGTCGTGCTGACGGCGTTTCGGAACGGCCGAGAACGCGCCGGTACGATCCGGTGCCGTCTCCAGACACTCGGGCCGGATCATGCCCATCGCCAAGATCGCCAGCAAACCGAAGCCCGCCCCGAGGTAGAAGACCGAGCTGTAACCCAGCCAGCTCCCGAGACTGCCCATCAGCAATGCCGTCAAACCTGATCCCAACGCGCGCGACCGCACGTTCTCGCCAAGCCGCTCGCCGAGCTTTTCCTCGTTGGCCAGTGCCAGCGTGATAGCAGCTACCGCCGGCGTGATCACCGCGCCGGCCACGCCCTGCAACGCCTCGGCACCGAATACCGGCCACCGGGACGGCAGCGAGATTAGGATGAGCATGGCGGCGGAGATGGCGAGCAGGGCGGCGCCGGTAACGATCCGCTTGCCGGGCAGCTCGTCCACCAGGGCACCTGCGGGCACCTGCGCCACTATGGACGCGATGCTGCCCACGCTGAGCGCCACCCCGATCTCGCCCTGCGTCCAATGTTGGGTAACAATATACTTGACTCAGTAAGTGCATGAGCGTAGGTTCCCTTTATGAGCAGCGAACCCCAAACCCTCGTTGAGGCCATCCGCCATTTTGCGGACCCGGACGTAACGCTTGCCACGATGGTTGAGCTTCGCTGGCCGCATGGCGTGTGCTGCCCCACTTGCGGCCGGACGGACGTGCGCTTCATCGCCAC
>JAABUX010003707.1_pt1 | contig 20004 bp, 17 predicted proteins | sample 5561851 | NCBI WGS metagenome assembly JAABUX01 (sample SAMN10711883, study PRJNA513361) | rock metagenome | isolation source: Antarctica rocks | place: Antarctica: Victoria Land, Richard Nunatak red sandstone | collected 2016-01-03 | reverse complement strand
ACATCCCTACGGTGCTGCGCCACTTGTGCGACATCCAGCAGCAGAATTATGCCGCCTACCTCTCGCACCGCACGCGCACGCTGCTCCGCCACGATACGTCCTAACGACCTAACGTTGTAGTACTAGTCATGCTGCTCGTCGCGGCCGGAGTCGCCTCCGCCCTGCAGCAGGCCGCCAACGGGCAATTAGCGCGCGCCGTCGGTGACCCACTCGTGGCCGCATTGGTCTGTTTTGTAACCGGGTCGATTGCCCTTGCCGCGCTCGTCGCTATCCTGGCATCGGTAGGGTCATTCAAGGTTCTGGCCTGGCCGACTGGACCCTCGGGCTGGTGGCTATACACGGGTGGTATCGAAGGCGCCTTCTTTGTCGCTCTCACCGCTTACCTCGTGCGGCGGATCAGCGTCCTTGAGGTGTCGCTGGCGGCTGTCACCGGTCAGCTTGCCGGCGCTCTCGTCCTTGACTGGATGTGGCCGTCAAACGGGCAGCGGCCTGGTCTCGCAACGGTCGCCTCCGTTGTTGCGGTGGCCTTGTCTACCATAGTGATTACCATGCTTCCACGTCGTGCCACAGGCCCTTGGCGGGGCGGCCCGCGCGATAAAAAACGAGGCGGGCGCGAACCGGTACGTTGAGGGCAAGCAGTCGCGCGCCCCGATCAGTGCGTAGATGCGATTGCCCTGGTGACCATGTAGGGCAATCGCATTTAAATTCACTTTCACGCCATAGCGAGCAGCACTTTCTGGTGATGATGCGACTCATGCGGCCGAACATTCCGCGATTGGCTCGTATGAACCCACAACTGCAATTCTACGTGGAACAGCAACGCAATACATGATACGGTTACTGTCGCATGAAGACCTTGGTTTAGGCCTCTCAATGCCCAAATTTAAATGCGATTGCCCTGGGTGACCATGGCTATCTACTTGACAGGGCTAGGTATGTGACCTATACTACCCTCAACTTAAAAAACGTTTCATGCTAAAGAGAGGTGGTAATGTACCGTAGATCGAATGAAATATAAAACGATTGTTGGCGCTGACGGTGGCACGCGTATGGAGGCAACAAATGGTACAACGCGTTGGTGTGAAAGATGTGGCACGGGTAGCCGGCATCGCGCCCGCCACGGTGTCGCATGCCCTCAACAACACGGGGACCATTAGCAAGGAAACCGCCGCACGGGTCCGGCAGGTCGCGGCTGACATGGGCTACCGCCCCAATCGCGTGGCCGCCAATCTACGTCGGCAGCGCACGTCCACGCTCGGTGTCCTGATACCCACCTTGAGCAACCCGTTCTTCAGCAAACTCCTTGAGGCGTTGGAGACGGCGGGCTCGGCCAGGGGGTACAGCCTCGTCTTCGGTGACACGAACCACGACCCAGCGTTGGACGCCCACTATGTCGATCTCTTCCTGGACCAACGCTGCGACGGGATCATTGTCGTAGCGGGGACGAGTGACCTTGCCGGTGTGATACGCGCCGATGTTCCCATCGTGCTCGTCAATACACATCTTCCCGCCGCCGAAGTCAGGGCGCCGGCTGTCGAGATTGATGATATGCACGGCATGTATAGCGCTGTTGCCCATCTGATCCGCCTGGGCCATCGGCGGATTGGCCTGGTGACCTATCACCACGACACGCCGCGCCTCCAAGGCTATCGGCGCGCGCTGGCCGATGCCGGCATCGCGTTCGACGCCGCACTCGTCGTCGCGGCGACACGGATGAGCCGCCTTTTAGAGGACGCGGGAGAGCGTGCGTACGAGCTCCTCCGCGCCCATCCAGACCTCACCGCGCTCGCGGCGAGCGCTGATGTCGCGGCGATTGGCGCCATGCGCGCCGCGTATCGGGTGGGCCGGCGCGTCCCCGATGATCTTGCCGTCGTCGGATTCGATGATATCAACCTCGCCGCCATGATGGCGCCGGCGCTCACGACGGTAGCTCAACCCATCGACGCAATGGCCACCGCCGCCCTGGACTTGATGCTGGAACAAATCAACGAGGGAAGTGTGGCCCTGGACCACCGGCGCGTGCGGCTGGAGACGCACCTCATCGTGCGCGAATCATGCGGGCAGCGGAAAGGGGGTGAGGGACAGACGGCAGAACATGGCTAGACACGACCTCGTGGAGCGGCACGCGCTTCCGTGATCGGGAGCGCATAGCATCGGTAGGATGCATTCCTACAGAGCAAAGGAGTACTTCGATGAAGCGGAGCACATGGTTGCGGAGAGGCGCGCTCGTCGCGCTCAGTGTTCTCTCGCTCGGCCCCTCGGCGTTGCCCGCGCGCGCGGCGAACCAGACCGTCGCGCAGCTCAAGTTCTGGGATATGGTGTGGGGTCCCCCCGAGTACATTACCACGGCCAAGAACCTTGTGGCACAGTTCAACAAGACGCATCCCACGATTCAAGTGACCTACCAGTCCACCCCCTGGACGAACTGGTATCAAACGTTCGCGACCGCGCTCGCCTCTGGGTCGGGGCCGGATGTCAGCACAGGCGCCGGGTATCAGGCCTTCCAGTTCGCCGACAAGGGCTATATCCTGCCTCTTGACCAACTCGTCGCATCCATGAAGAAAGACGGATCATTCTCCGACTTCTTGCCGGGGACGATGAACGTCCTGCGGTATAAGGGCCAGCAAGTCGCCCTGCCCTGGCAAATCGACATCCGGGTGCCGTACTACCGCAAGGACCTCTTTGCCAAGGCCGGTATCACTCACCCCCCCACGACCTGGGCGGAGCTGCAGGCCGATGCCAAGAGGCTGACCAATCGCGGCCGCCATGTGTACGGCTTCGGCATGTCCGGCGATACCCTGGGCTCGCACTACGTGTTAGCATTCATGCTCAACAATGGGGGCGGCATCTTCACCAAGACAGGGGCGCCCGACCTGACCAATCCCCGCAACGTCGAAGCGATCAAGTTCCTCGACGGCATGGCACAGGGGGGATCGATCGATCCGGCCGGTGCCGGCTGGCAGAGCGCCGACCTCGAAAAGGCGTTCGGGAATGGGACGGTCGCCATGATGGTTGACGGTCCCGGAGAACAAACGCGCTACCCCGCGAGCGTTGCCAGCCAGATCGGCGTCGTGCCGCCGTTGAAGAGCCCCCATGGCGCCTACGGCACCATCAGTTGGGTCAACAACATCATGGCCTATAAGGAAACGAAAAACCCGGCTGCGGCGATGACCTTCATGCAGTGGTGGTCCAAGAACGAGTTGCCGTTGTTCACGCAGGGGCACGCCACCGACATACCCGTGCGCAAGTCGTTCGTCGATATCCCGTACTTCCAGAAGGACCCCTTCGCGCGGCTGATCATTAAACAGTACGTGCCGATCGGGCAAACGACCGCGACGCACTCGTCGTCGCTCTTCCCGTCGCTGAATGCCGTCGAGGGGCAAGGCTTCTTGCAGACGATGGCGCAGCAAATCGTGCTGGGTCAGAACCCCAACGATATCGTGTCGCGGGCGAACACGGCGTTCAGCGCCACACTGAAGGGACAGTAGCCAGCCGTTAATCGACCCTGGCGGCGGGATGCTCGGTGCGCCGCCGATGACGGCGCACCGAGCATCCCGCCGCCAGGGTCGATTAACGGGTATGGACGAAAGGGGAGGTCCGTGGCAAAGCACGCAATCAGCATCGCGGGAGGCGTCGACGAGGGTCAGCGCCGGCGGCGCTGGGGACGCCGGCTGATTCCGCTGGGCTATATCGCACCATCGTTTCTGGTGCTGGCCCTGGTGAGCCTCTATCCGTTCATAAACGGGCTGTATCTGAGCCTGACTAACAGCTCGCTCCTCGGAGCGGGCGCCTTTGTGGGAGTGGAGAGCTTCAGGACGGTTCTCACCTCGCCGGACTTTAGCGACGCCGTGGGGTTCACGGTGCTGTTCGCTTTTTGCGCGGTCGCGGGTAGCTATACGGTTGGGCTCCTGCTGGCGCTCCTGCTCAACACGCCCGTGTGGGGGCGAGGGTTCTTCCGGGCGGCGCTCCTGATCCCCTGGGTGATCCCGCCCATCGTCTCTATCGTGTCCTGGCGCTGGATGCTCGATCAGTCCGGTCTCATCAACAGCGCCTTGATAGCGCTCGGCCTGCAACCGATCTACTTCCTCAGCTCGGAGACCTGGGCCAAGGTGGCCGTGATCGTCGTCAAGATCTGGGTCAGCTTCCCGTTCATGCTGGTGACCCTCCTGGCCGCCCTACAAGCGATCTCCCAGGACCTCTACGAGGCCGCGGCCCTGGACGGATGCGGCCACTGGACCGCCTTCCGGTACATCACACTGCCGCATATCAAGATGGTTACCTTGATCAGTTGGATCCTGATGACAATTTATTCCGTCAACGATTTCCCCACCATCTGGCTTCTCACGCAGGGCGGTCCGGTCAACGCCACCCAAAGCCTCATCGTGCTGGCCTTCAAGTACGCCTTTCAGGTCGGCAACGTAGGGCTTGGCGCGGCGGTCTCCGTCATCGCTATGCTCGGCATGCTGCTGTTGGGCCTCATTCTGCTGCGTCTCATGCCATCACACGAGGAGGCCGCATGATCCTTGCTATCAGACAACGTTCCCGGCGACGCCGTGCCCGTACGCTCACGCAGGCCCTCAAGTTCTGCCTGCTGCTGTTCATCGTCCTGCTCGTTAACGTGCCGATCATCACCATGATCATCAACTCGTTGCAGAGCAACGACGCGCTCATGGCGTCGAGTGCGGTCATCCCGCATCAGGTGACCCTGATCAATTACGTCAATCTCTTCAGCCAAACCACCTTCTTCACCTTCTTTAGAAACAGCCTTATCGTCGGTGGTGTCTCCACGGCGGCGAGCATTCTGATTGGGGCGTTCGCCGGCTACGCGCTCTCACGCTTCCGCGCGCCGGGGGTGAACACGTACGCGGCGAGCATGTTACTCCTCCAGATGTTCCCGGTCATCATGGTGGTGATCCCGCTCTTCATGACCTTCAAAATGCTCGGGTTGATCAATACGTACTGGCCGGCGATTTTCATCTATATCAGCGCGCAGTTGCCCTTCGCCGCCTGGCTCTATCGCGGCTTTTTCGACTCGATCCCCCGTGAGCTGGAGGAGGCCGCCTGGATCGACGGCTGCTCACGGTTGCAAGGGTTCCTGCGTATCGTGCTGCGCGTGTCGACACCCGGCGTCGTGGCGGTGGCTATCTTCTCGTTCCTCCTGGCCTGGAACGACTACCTGATCGCCAGCATCTTCCTCAACCAGGAGAGCGTGATGACCGTGCCCGTCGGCATCCAGATGTTCATCCAACAGTACGCCTCCCAATGGGGGAGCTTGATGGCGGCGTCGACCGTGGCCATGGTGCCAGTCTTCATCTTCTTCCTGTTCGCGCAGCGGTACATGATCCAGGGGATGACGGCCGGAGCGGTGAAGTAGCAGGCACGTCCGTGCCCTAAATGTATAGACGGAGAACAGAGAAAGGATAGCACTGCAATGTCTCGTGTGATCAAGGTCGGCGTGATCGGCTGCGGGGAGATCGCGCAGTGGATGCACCTGCCTTTCCTGACCGAATTGCCTGGTTACCAGGTCACGGCGGTGTGCGACGTTTCGTCGATGGTCGTGGAGCATGTGGGCGCGCGCTTCGGGGTCGAGCGCCGTTTCACCGAGGTCAACGCCTTGCTAGAGGACGGCGACGTCGACGCGGTGGTCATCGCCACACCCATCCACAGTGACCCGGCCATCGCCGCGGCCCGTGCCGGTAAGCATGTGTTGGTTGAGAAGCCGATGGCTTTCAATTTAGACGAGGCCGAGGCGATGGTGGACGCGGCCGCGCAGTCCGGGGTCATATTGATGGTCGCGTACATGAAACGGTACGACCCCGGATACCTCTATGGACGTCGACTGATGCAGGCGATGCATGATGTGCGACTCATTCGTGTCCATGACCTCGCCGGACCTAACGCGGCCTACGTCACGGATATGACCACGACGTTCCGTGACTCCCACCTGGAGATGCGGAATGCGGCGGCGCTGGCCGCGGATATTCGCCGCCGTTGCGAGGTGGCGCTTGGCGCCGGCCACCCCGAGCGCGTGTACCGCGCGTTCAACTTCCTGGGCGGACTCTCCTCTCATGACATCACGATCCTACGCGGCGCCTTCGGCAGCCCGGCCAGAGTGACGCACACCGAGATCTGGCAGGATGGCGCCTATATTCTCTCCACGCTAGACTACGGCGAGGGCTGCCGCTGCATCTTCGAGATCGGCGGCACGCGTAAAAAGGAGTTCGATGAGGAACTCACCGCTTTTGGCTGGCACAATACGGTCCGCGTCCGCTTCCCCAGCCCCTATGTCAAATACGCGCCCACGTTAGTGGAGAGCACGGATATGGAGGGCGACGCACTGGTGCAGCGAACGGTCACGGCCTCCTACGACGAGTCGTTCCGCCGCGAGCTGCAGCATTTCTATGAGTGCGTCACCGAGGGACGTGTGCCGGAGACCCCAGGGCGTGAGGGCGTGGAAGACGTACGCCTGCAAATCGAGATGATCAAGGCGGCGCTGCGCTAGCGGGCATGGCGGATGAGCAGGAGGGAGACAGGACTGATGACGGCGGAGAAGAAGGCACTGATCGTGTGGGGCGGCTGGGAGGGCCACGAGCCGGAGCGTGTCGCGATGATCTTCGCGGCGGGGTTGCGCCGGTCCAGCGTGGAGGTAACGGTCTCCGACACCCTTGACACACTACGTGACGGCGCGCTGCTGCGCGCGCTTGATGTGATCGTGCCGATCTGGACGATGGGCACGATCAGGGAAGAGCAACTAACGCCGCTGGTGGAGGCCGTCGAGAGCGGCGTTGGGTTGGCCGGCTGCCACGGAGGGATGTGCGACGCCTTCCGCGACGCGCCCGCGTACCAATTCATGACCGGTGGGCAGTGGGTGGCGCACCCTGGCAACGATGGCGTGCCCTATACGGTACATATCAGCGATCCCGACCACTTCATCACGGCAGGAGCGCGCGACTTTGCCGTCACGTCAGAGCAGTACTACCTGCACACGGACCCGGCCAATCGTGTGCTGGCGACCACGCGCTTCCCGACGGCCGATGGGCCGCATGTCCCGAACGGGCCGGTCGACATGCCCGTGGTGTGGACCAAGTACTATGGCCAGGGTCGCGTCTTCTACTGCTCGCTCGGCCATCACGCCGACGTGGTGGCTCAGCCGGAGGTGTGGCATCTGTGCCTGCGCGGAACCCTCTGGGCCGCCCAGGCTGAAACATCTGGCTAATGGCTACTACCACGGCCGCGCATCAAGAGGGCATCCTCGAGGCACACGATGTCGGACTGCAGCAAGAGTTCCGCGCCGGTCAATAGACCTGAGGCCGCCAGATACGACCCCGCGACGAGATGATACGGATTTCGCCACGCATCCTGATAGGCATGATAGGGCGACGGTGGGGGCATCGGCGCGGCGCTCGCGCGGAGTTGCGTCGCTTGCCGCAGCAAGTCGGACACCTCCTCTAGCAGCGCGCCGATCCCTCGGTACCCCCCGTCTTGCCGCGACGCGGGGTCGGCGCGGTACTGCATGTCGCGCGCGACACGCTCCAGTTCCCGGCTCATCGGCGGCACATCGGCGCACACCTCGCGGATGCGCCGTGCGAGATCGTCCACGCGATCCATGGCCGCGTCAATCCTCCCCAGGCGGGGCAAGAGTTGGGCAACTTCCCCGTCCCACATACTGCTTGGTAGCCGCCCGAACAGCGACATGCTGTGTCGCGGCTCCAGCCACCAGGGGTGCGCGGTGCTGACCATCTCCACCTCGCTCACCTGGCGCGCGATCACCGGCAGATGGGCGCGCGGCGCGCTGGCGCTTGTCGATGTGGCGGGCCATGCCAGCGGCCGGTCGTCAGACGCAGTAAGGCGAACGGGATGGGTCGCCGTATGCCAGAGGACGGCATTGGCGAGCAGCAAGGCCCCATCCTCGAGATCGGCGAGCGACAGGTCATGGCCAAACTCAGGGTGGGACCCGCACAGCAAAACACTTCCCGCATCGAGTTCGCCGTGGACCACGCTGAACAGCCCCGCCGCGATCGCCCGGTCCATCAGCCGTGGTCCCGGCGCCCCGTCGCCAAGGAAATCTTCAGCGGACGTGAAATCGGGTGTCAGGCCAGAGAAACGCGCCAGGCCGGTGACGGATGAGGCGCCGGGGATGACCCCGTCGACCGGCGCGAAGATCGGGCCATTGTAGTGGGTCAAGCGGAACCGCGTGGGCAGGTTGACGAGCACGGGGTGGCCCTCCCGCGCCCCCTCGACCGCGACCACGCCGATCCCGGGGGATTGCAACCCGCCCCACGCCGCGTCCCCGGTGTTCCATATCCTGGCGTTGATCAGTTGCATGTCTTGCTGAACCGGGCACGATTCTTGGAACGAGGCGGGCGTGACGGCGGCGTTATAGGCCCCGGCGCATGACCCGAGATACAGGCCACCGTGCCGCACGAACGCGGCGATCGCGCGTGCGCCGGTCGGTCCCAGAGGGGCGAGTTGGCCCTGCATGGCGTCCCACCCGCCTCCGGGCATGGCCATGGCCGTGTAGTGGGCCAGGTCGCCCGCGTGGATGTGCGCGGGCATGATCGGATCGGCGTCGAAGCCGAGGAGGCGTAGCGCGGAGAGGTGGTGGAATGGCGCTCCCCCACCGCCATAGACCGCCACGCGCGCGGGCTGGAGGCGCAGGGACGAGCCGGCGCGCACCTCACCGGCCACGGCCCGCACGTCGAGTTGTCCCAACAGGGTGCGGATCGTGTCCGTAGCGCGCCGCGCCACCTCGTCTGGCTCACCGAGCAGGAAACTGCCCGGCGGAAGGTGGGTCACCTGCCCTCGCGCGTCGACGATCATGGACGCGGCGTCGCGTGTCCACCGCACGGGGACGCCGAGCCGCAGCAACAGATTGGCCGTGCGGTAGGCGACGCGCCATCCGACATCGGGCACGACGAGGGCGAACTGACCCATGATCTCTCCTTCCGCGATTCTACTCGATCTCCGCCAGCCACCCGCGCCACCCGTCCTGTGTCGTCGTCGCCAGGCCGATGCGGAGCGGCTGTGTCCGGTTAGAGGACATCGCGCAGATTGTCACCGAGTGTATTGAAGGCCAGCACCGTGACCGCGATGCACGCGCCTGGGAAGATCGCCAACGCCGGGTCGAGGAAGACGTAGCTCTGCGCGTTCTGGAGGAGGCTTCCCCACGACGCGTCGGGCGGCTGGATACCCAGGCCCAGAAAGCTTAGGGCCGACTCGGTGAGGATGGCCCAGGCGACGGCGAGGCTCCCCATGACGATCATCGACGGGACGAGATGCGGCAGGATGTGTCGCACCATGATCTGGACACGGGGTACACCGATGGCGACACTGGCTTCTACAAATTCGCGCTCACGTAGGGCGATGGTCTGGCTATGCATGAGTCGGGCGACCTGCGACCAGTAGGTCAACCCGATGATCGCGATGAGCACCGGCGGTGAATTGCCGAAGACGGTTACCTCGATGAGGACGAGGAAGAAAGCCGGGATGGCCATGGCCGCATCGACCAGGCGCATCAGCGCCATCTCGACGACGCCCCGATAGAATCCGGCCACCAGCCCGACCGCCGTCCCGACCCCAACCGCGATGACGACGGCAAAGATGCCGAGTGTGAGCGAGAGGCGACCACCCGCCAGGAGACGCGCCACTTCGTCACGGCCTAACTCGTCCGTGCCGAGGAGATGGCCGGGGCCGGGCGGGAGATTCGTGGACAGCGGATTGGTATCGGTCGGCGAGACCTGATACACAAGGGGGGCGAGGAAGGCCACGATGTAGAGCGCGAGGAGCACACCGGCGGCCACAACCCCCGCGCGCTTGCCCATGAAGATGCGCCAGCGCCGTGCGCGCGCGACCGGCGCTTCGGCAAGGTCGTCCGCGCCCACGAGCGGCGCGGTCCCCGTGGGGATCCCTGGCACGAGGGCACGGTCAGTCATAACGAATCCTTGGGTCCAGGACGGCGTAGAGAAAATCGACCAGAATATTGATGGCGATCACGATGGCGCTGACGAGCAGCGTCAGACCCATGATCAAGGGGTAGTCCCGATTCGTCGCCGCCTGCACGGTGAGGCGGCCGATGCCTGGCCATGCGAACACGGATTCCACGATGGCTGAACCGCCCAGCAGGGTCGCGGCCAGCAGGCCGATCATGGAGAGGACCGGGACCATAGCGTTGCGAAACGCGTGTTTGTAGGTGACGCGCCGACGGCAGAGGCCTTTGGCGCGCGCCGTCCGCACATAGTCCTTCCCCAGGACCTCGATCATGCCCGAGCGCGTCAGGCGCACGAGGTTGGGCATGAACGCGAGGGAGAGGACCGTCGCGGGCATGATGAGATGCGGCGCCAATCCGCCGCCCCCGCCCCCGCCGGCGGCGGTCATGCCGGAGGCGGGCAACGCGTGCAGGAGGACGGCGAAGATGATGATCAGCACCGTGCCGACCCAGAAGTCGGGGAGCGAGAGGCCGAGCGTGGCTACGGCCGAGATCGCCGTGTCGATCCAGCTCCCACGGGCCAGCGCGGCCCAGATGCCGAGGGGGATGCCGATGACTACCGAGAGGAGCAGCGCGGCGCCGGCCAGGATGGCCGTGTTGGGCAACCGGTCGCCGATCACGGCGACGACGGGCTCCTGGAAATCATAGGAGCGGCCGAGGCTACCATGCAGGGCACTACCCAGCCAGGCCAGGTAGCGCACCGGCACGGGCTGATTCAACCCGTAGGCGGCGGTCAGCGCCGACCGTTGGTCCGCCGTCGTGCTCATGCTCATGATCGCGGCCGGCCCGCCGGGCGCGATGTTGATCAGCGCGAACATCACGACGGTGATGAGGAGCAGGGTCACCGCGCCGATGGCGAGCCGGTGCGCCAGGAAAACAATCATGGATCCCGCCTTACCTATGATCCCGACACGGTCCAGTCGGCCATGTTGTCGATCGCGATGTCGTAATCGACCGCCGGGACGTGCAGGGTGCGCGATGTCGCCGCGAAGCGCTGCGGATAGAACATGTACAGCAGCGGGAGTTGGACGGCCATCAGGCTCTGCATGCGGTCGTAGACGCTTTTGCGTTGCGCGGGCGCGACGACCGCCCGTCCCTGGGTCATCAGGCTATCGAGTTGGGGGTTGCAATAGTTGGAGATGTTGTCGCCCACGAATGCGTTACTACAGGAGTAGTACGGGTAGACATCTGGGTCGAACGGGGCGATCCACCAGACGAAGCTCGCCTCATAGTCGCGCTTGACCACGACCTGCTGAATGTACGCGTTCCACTCGATAGTGTGCAGGTTGACGGTCACACCCAGTTGCTGCCAGTAGCGTTGGATGAGTTCGGATGCCGGGACCAGATAGCCGTATTGGCCCGCGGTCAGGGTGATCGTCAACGGGCGCCCGTTCTTGGCAAGCTTGCCGTCACGGCCCTTGGTGTAGCCGGCCTGCGCCAGGAGTTGAAGGGCGCGCCGCGGGTTGTACGGATATTGGGCGACATGCGGGTTGTAGTAGGCCTGCTGCAGTGGCGCGATCGGCCCGGTCGCGACCTGGCCGTTGCCCTTCAACAAAGCCTGGATCATGGCGTTCTTGTCGATGGCGTCATCGAGGGCCTGGCGGACGCGCACGTCCTTGAACTGTGGCAGCGCCGTATTCAGCGTCACGAAATAATAGTCCTGCTGGACCACCTTCTGCACGGCGACGTTGGGGTTGGACTGTAGCGGGGCGAGCAACTGGGGCGATTGTACCTCGATGTAGTTGAGGTTGCCGCTCAAGAGGTCGGAGACCTGCGTCGTGTCCTGAGGGATGATCTCGAAGATGATCGTTTGGATCCGCGGCTTCACGCCGAAATAGGTCGGGTTGCGCGTAAGCGTGAGGGACTGGCCGGGGACGTACTTGCTGAGCATGTAGGGTCCGGTGCCCACGGGGTGCTGCTTGTCGAACGAGGTCAACGTCCAGGGGTTATGCCCGAGGAAGAGGTGACGCGGGAGGATGGGGGCAAACCAAGCCAGGTAGGACGGCAGCGCCGACCAGGGGGTCGTCAGCACGAATTGGACGGTATAGAGACCGATCGCCCGTACCGTGTGGACGGCCGTGAAGTTGGACGCCTTGTTCGAGCCGAGCTTCTTGTTGAGCGCGATAGCGTCGAACGTGTAGGCGACGTCCTGCGCGGTGAGCGGCTGGCCGTCCTGCCACGTCACCCCGTGGCGTAGGTTGAACGTCCACACGAGTTTGTTCGCGGAGACCGACCAGGAGGTCGCCAAGTCCCCCTGCGGCTGGCCGTTGAGCGCCCATTTCGTCAAACCGGAGAAGAGGAGGGGATCGATGACGTCGGACTCGGCGAACGCGGTGGGCGCCCAGAGATTGAAGATCGGATCGGCCACGGTGGCCATGGTGATCGTCGCGTTCGAGGTCGCGGCGATGGCGGCGCGGGGGCGCGCGGCGCCCGCCCCGCCCAGAATGACGGCGAGCGCGACAAGGACGGACGCGAAACCGGGGGCAAGTCTTGCTAGCATCTCACTACTCTCCTCGGACTATGGCTATGCGGCGGCGGCCGTCACGTGACGGCCGCCGCCCTCAGTCGATGGCGCCGCGCGGCTAGCTTCACCACACCTCGCGGAGCACGCGCAGCGTATTCCCGCCCAGCGCCTTGATGATATCCTCATCGCTGTACCCGTGGGCGACGAGCCAGCGCGCGCAGTTCCAGAACCCCTCGCCGGGATTTTCGAGGCCGTCCACGTACGCGACCTCGGTGAACGATTGCCCCTTGTGCGACTGCGCGATCGAGAGTTGCGCGCTGAAGGCGTGGTGCAGGCCGACGTGGTCGCCGAAGAGCGTGTCCGGCCCCAGCGTCACATGGTCGATACCAACGAGGTCAACGCAGTACGCGAAGTGCTCCATGACGGACTCGATGCTGTGCTGGGGGTGAGCCTGCGTCAGCGTGGTGTGCGGAGCCGCCTCGATGCCAATCACGCCACCCTTATCCGTGCAAGCCTTAATGACGTCGTCCGGCTTCAGGCGGGCGCTGGGCCACAAGGCGCGCGCGCCCGCGTGCGTGATAAAGATCGGCTTCATGCTCGCTTCAATCGTGTCGAGGGCGGTTTGGTCGCCAGAGTGTGACACGTCGATGGCGATGCCGAGTTGGTTCATTCGGCGCACCGCCTGCCGCCCGAAGATCGTCAGGCCGCCGTCACGCGGCTCACGCAAACCGGCGCCCAGCGCGTTGCCCTCGCTGTAGGCGATGCCCATCATGCGGATGCCGAGACCGTAGAGGATGTCGAGCCGATCGAGCTCGTTCTCGATCGGGGTCGATGCCTCAAGCACGGGTATCCAGGCAAGCTGACCGGCCTCCTTGGCGGCGAGGATATCCTGGAGCGAACGGGCCTGCACGAGGAAGTCTTGGTGGGCGATGTCGCAGCAGCGCATGCCCAGGTCGAAGACGACGTCGTCCCACTTCCAGCCGTTCTTCGAGGTAATCAGCGCCGTCCCATCGTTCAGATTGTCAAAGACGGCGTCTAGCCCCGACTGGCTCAAGCCGGCATACGCGGTGGCGTCGCGGTGCTCACGACGGTATTCGAAGATTTGCGAGACATCTTCGGGCACCCGTGTTGGGTGCTCGTGCAACGAAATGATGACATTCTGGTCGAAGAGGTCACGGATATGGCGTTCCTGCGCGTCGGTGACGGCGACGCGCGATGAAGGGACGCGGTCAATCTCACGCGCCAGAACGAATGGGCGGTAATCGCGCCCGGCTTCCAGATAATCGTACGACGTGTACCCCGAGTAGCGTGTCCCTTTCGCGCCCGCAGGCGCCCGCTCCAGTTGGTCGACCATGTGCAACCCTCCTTGTTGGTTGTGTGCGTCCCAGTTGACACCCCTGCCTGTCTCTCGTCAACAGACGGGGGTTAAGCAAGACGGGGGTTAAGCAGGATTCTATCAATATTAGGCCTCTCTGTCAAGCTTTCATTCCGATCAAGTTATTTGAAAGCATTTTTCATTCAAGTTGGCGATGGGGTAGTGGAATGCGTGCGTTATGGTAGTATCCCTTGTGCAGGATAACCAGCCCCGCGTCGCGCGCGACGCGGCTGTGAGCGGATATCATGAGGAGCATGGAGATGCTACTGAGCGCCCTTGATCGGGCCATCGTCGCGCATTTGCAGCGCGACGGGCGCACGTCCTATCGCACCATTGCCACCCACCTCGACGTCACCGAGACGACGGTCCAGCGACGGACTCAGCAGCTTATTGAGGCTGGGTACTTCAAGATCGTGGGGGTGCTGGATCCGCTGCGCCTCGGACAGGGCCACGCCGTGATCGTGGGCGTGAGCGGGGAGTTGAGGGCGTTGGATGACATCGCGCACGCCCTGGCCGACCTGCCGGACACGCGCTTCGTGGTCTCGGCGACGGGCACGTTCGACGTGGTCTGCGAGGTCGTCACGTTTGAACGCGCGTCCCTGACGCGGGTCCTGACCGACACGTTGTCCCGCATCGCCGGGATCCGGACGATCAATACGTCGTGGGTCATGAGGACGCACAAGACAACGTTCCTCTGGGGCGAGGAGGGGGAGGCGGGGCCGGAGAACGATACGATCGTCGCCGCCAATTTCGGCGACGATCGCGTGAGCGCGACAGCGGGCAACGGTCACGCGCCTGACGCCGCCGAACGCCACATTATTGCCCTACTTCAGAGTAATGGACGGATGGCATACGCGGAGATAGCGGCGCGCTTGGGGACGACGGAATCGACGGCGCGCCGCCACACCCTGCGCCTGCTCGGGTCGGGCTATTTCCGCGTCGTCGCCGTGAGCAACCCTTTCCGCCTCGGCTTTGAGGAAGCTGTCCTGATGTGGATCAAGGTGGACCTCTCCCAGGTGAGGGCGGTGATGGACGCGCTCGCGGGGCATCCAGCGATTCGTTATCTCTCCCGCACGGCGGGCTTCGTCGACATCGTCGCCGAGGGCGTCTTCCATGATCGGGCAGAACTCGCCGCGTTTCTCGATGGGGCGCTTGCCGCGATCGAGGGGGTGCGTGAGGTGTCCATCTCGTTCGAACTGACGCTCTACAAGCGTGGGTATGCTCGCTTCGCGGACAACACGGATCATGTGCATGAAACAACGCACAAGATAAATGAAAATGAATGAAAATAGTCTCTGTAGTGATATACTAGGCGGAATGGTGCGATCACTGACATGACGCCGTCGTGCCGCGGCGCCAGCGAATGAGACGAGAAAGCGAGGGGTAGCGTGTTTGCAGTGGTCAACGGAGTACGCACATTTTACGAAACGGTCGGGCAGGGACCGCCTCTTATCGCCGTACACGGTGGCCCCGGTATGAGCGACCATCGCGGATACGCCCGCTGGCTACGGCCACTAGCCGACACACACCAGCTCGTCTACTACGACCTGCGTGGTTGTGGCCAGTCCGACGATGCGGCCGACGGATCATACACACATGCCGACTTCGTGGCCGACCTGGATGCGTTGCGCGCGTATCTATATCCGGATCGCGTCGCCGTGATGGGCACGTCCTATGGCGGCTTCATCGCGCTGGAGTACGCGCTGCGCCATCAGGACCACCTCACCCACCTCGTGCTGGCCGACACGGCGCCAAGCAACCATCATCACGAGGCAGCCACCCAGACGGCTCTAGCCTCCGGTCTTCCTGGTATCAGCCACGCGCTGCTTGATGCGTTGTTCATGGGTCGGATGCGCGACGACGACGAGTTCCGCCGCGCGTACGCCGCCATCCAGCCGCTCTATCGCACGACGGCGGACCCAGCCGAAGATCGCCGCGCCCTGGAATCCATCGTCTTCCGGTATCGCACCCACAACTTCGCGTTCTCCCACAACCTGCCATCCTACGACCTGCGGGATCGCCTGAGTGAGATCGCAACGCCGACGCTTGTCTTGTGCGGGCGCGAGGACTGGATCACTCCGCTCGACCAGTCAGAGTACATGGCCGCCCACATCCCCGGCGCGGAGCTGGCCGTGTATGACCACAGTGGTCACAGACCGATGCGTGAGGAGAATGACGCCTTTATCGCGCGCATCAGAGGTTTTCTGGACGCGCCGTCCATGGTAGCGACAACTGCTGAATAAAGGGGTCCCGTGGTGCGCGAAAGCACTCGCCATTCGTCGGTCTATCTACGGCCGACGCTTGACAGGCGGTTCATCGTCCGCGCTATCTGGCGCGGTAATCGCTCAGGGGGGACGAGGGTCTACGCAGCGACCGGCAGCACCACCCTTTACCCTGGGGTAGGGACCACACCTGGTCCTGGGACCACGACAACGTAGGACCACGCCTGGTCCTCGCTCCCGCGCACAATGGCCCTGCGCGCAGCGACGGGACGGAGGGGACGGGTCAGGTCAAGCGGGCGCGCGGCTCCCCTTAACGCGCGGGGCGCGGGGCACGCCGGGCCCCGCGCGTGTGACAAAGCGATCGGCATCGGGGGCGCCGGCTCCTCGGCGCCCCTCTCCCCATCGGTGGCCTCGGACGCCGTCGACGTGGCGGGGCAGGCGCGCAGCCCGGCGGGAGTATACTCATATAGCGGTTCGTCCTCGGCGGTGGCGTCGGCGAGATCGGCGCGGCGGGCGATGTCCTGGCCGCAGGCGCGGCAGCGCACGGTCGCGGACCCGCGTACCAATTCGATGCCACGATGTCGCTCTCTGGTCACCCCGTCGATCATCGCGGATTGACCGAACACCTGTCGCAGTTCCAGGATATGCCGCGCCCGATCGTCGTCCACCTCCGCGTGCCGCGCGCCGCTCACCGCGGGCAGAGGGGCGCGCGCGGGCGGGGCCGACGCCGGCTCATCCGAGGGCGCACAGGGCGCGGGCTGGGGCGCGCCGCGCGCAAAGGGCAGGCGCACGGGGCAGAGATAGTGCACGCCCCCGTCCGGGTCCGCGGGCAACGCGGCGAAGCAGGACTGCCACCAGGTGTATAGAGCTTGCACCAGTCCCCAACGCGGCGGGACGAAGGGGAAACGCACCGTGTCACGCGGGTGAACCGGGGAGAGCGCGTCCCGGCTGGGCGTGGCCCCCCCGTACGTGCCCTGTGGATCAATGGGCGCATCGGGGATGATGTCGCCGAAAAGATAACGCATACTGTCCCTGTCTTAGACTCTTCTCATATCACCATGGTAGTGTGGGCCTACGCCGCGCCGTTGCGCAGCGTTAGGTCGCTCGTGTGCAGGCGCGGGACGACAAGTGTTCCATCCGCGAGCGCCCGGTCGAAGGCCACCACCACGCGAGGGTCGTACTGTGCTCCCGCTCCCTCCCGCACACGGCGGATCGCCTCGGACACGGACAACGCCACCCGGTAGGTGCGCGAGCTGGTCATGGCGTCGAGCGAGTCGGCCACCGCCAGGATCGCCGCGTCCGGGGGGATGGCATCGCCACTGAGGCCATCGGGGTAGCCTCCGCCGTCCCAGCGCTCGTGATGGTGACGGACCGCCGGCAGGATCTCGGCCAGGAAGGGCAGCCCGCGCAGGATACGCTCCCCGATCTCCGGGTGCTGCTTGATGACCGCGAATTCGTCGTCGGTGAGCCCACCCGGCTTGAGCAGGATAGCGTCGGGCACGCCGATCTTGCCCACGTCGTGCAACAAACCCGCCTGACGGATGCGCGCGATGTCGGCCTCGGGCAGGCCGAGCGCGGCGGCGATGGCCGCGGCGTAGCCGGAGACGCGGCCGGAGTGACCGCGCGTGTAGGCGTCCTTCGCGTCCACGGTCGCCGCCAGGGTCTCGACCGTGGCCAGGTTGGCGTCGTCCAACTGGGCGGCGAGGGACACGGGGTCGTAGGGGAGCGCGCCGGCCGAGGCCGGGCGCACGCGATTCTTGCCGGCGCGCTTGGCCGCGTAGGAGGCCCGGTCGGCCGCGCCGATGAGGTGCTCGCGCGTGGTGGCGTGGTCGGGCATGGCCGCGACGCCGACGGACGCGGTGACGTGGATCGCGCGTGGCCCCTGCACCATCGTCAGGCGTGACAGTTCCGCCCGGATGCGCTCGGCCAAACTCACTGCTTCGTCCAGGTCAGTCTCAGGCAGGAGCAGCGCGAACTCGTCGCCGCCGTAGCGCGCCGCGACATCGGCCTGGCGCGTCTGCGCGCGCAGGCAGCACGCCACCGCGACGAGCGTCACGTCACCGGCCTGATGACCGTACGCGTTGTTGATCGCCCCGAAGCCGTCGAGGTCGATCATGACCACGGCGAGCGGGTGGCCGCCGCGCCGTGCCCGCGCCACTTCCTGTTCGGTCCGATCCTGGAAGGCGCGATGGTTGAGTAAGCCCGTCAGCCCGTCCTCGGACGCCTGGGCGAGCGCGCGCTCGTGGAGGAGCGTGTTCTCCAGGGCGGTGGCGGCCTGCGTCGCCAGCAGCGTCAGCACGTCGCGGTCGTCGTCCGTGAGGGCGCGGTCCAGGCTCATCAACCGGAGCGCCCCGATTACGGCCACGCCCACACCGTCGCGCACCACCTCGACCGGCACAACCACCGTTATCCGGCCCTCGTCGTCGGACTTCTCGGATAGGCCCCGTCCGGCCATCGGGAGCGCCAGCCAGACTGGCCCGGTGTGGCGAGCATCGTCCGGCTCCAACACCACCCGTTCGAGCCGTGATGGGTCGTCGGGGTCACACAGATACGCCGCCGCCGCCGTCGCCCCCGAGAGGGCCTGCGCGCCGGCCGCCACGCGGCGCAATGTATCGGCCGTGCCCTGTTGCACGCGCAGCGCCTGCCCCGTCGTGACGACCGTTCGCAGTTGCACGTTGCGTCGCCCCAGGGCCTTAGCCTGCCCGGCCAGGGTGTCGGCGTGCCGGGCCGTGGTCCTGAATGCGACATACAGAACCATGATGGGCGTGACCAGCAACAGGAGGAATGCCGGGTGGACCTGGTAGAGCACGGCCCCAAACAGGCCAAACGGCAAAGCGCCCAGTTCGGCCAGCATCGCGGGCACAGACTCCTCGGGGAGGACATCACGCCGCGTGATGCGACGAGGCGGGGGCGTCGCCCAAAAGAAGAATATGCGCAGCAGCACATGGTCGAGCGTGACGTAGCTGACAAGCAGGATCAGAAAGGCAGGGAGATGCAGCAAGAACGCGGCCGGCCTGAGCGTCAGGCCCGCGGGAGCGAGTGCGGCATACGCAAGACTTGGCAGCCCCACGTCCAATGTTGTGTGCGCCACGTTGAACACTTTCTTATACCAGGCGCGCGGTCCGGGGAACTGCGTGACGCTGGCTGTCGTGAGCGCGATGAGCAACGGAAGTGGCGGAGGCAACAGCGCGATCGTGGCGACATGCGCGCTGGCCGCGAGGTTATGGCGGACGCCCGCGATACGAAAGGTGACCCGCTCACCCATAAATACCAAGCCGCCAAAGAGGAGAGCCGTCAGGACGACGACAGGGAGGAGTGGCCCGTGCGTGAGCGCTCCTCGGAGCAACAGTAGCGCCACCGCGCTCACGAGCGCGGCGAGGTACGCGCGCAAAGCGCGTGGCGGTGTGGTCATGCGATCCCGTCCTTAGAGGCGTCCATCGATATTACCTGTGTACAGCATTACTATCGGCCAAACCGTCTTGGCGCACGATAGGAAACATGGGGAGGGCCGATTGGGCTTCTCGTCATGATTCCCCTAGTTAACTCCCCTGATTCCCCTAATTAACTCCCCTAATTACAATTAGGGGAGTTAATTAGGGGAATCTGTGTAGACACCGGTATGGGAAATTAGTACTATAGTGGGGACCCCCAACGGGTTGCCCCATGTGGGCTAGTACCAGTCGCCATTCATCTCTCAGATCTCTCAGGAGGAGGACGCATGACTCGAACTCTCGCTCGCCTTGCCGTCGCCGTCGCCGTCGCCGCCGTTATTGCTGTTGGCGCTCAGAGCGGCGCCAAGCTCGCCACCATGCACGTCGACGGTGTCTCGCAGCCGCATATTGTCGCCACCATGCACGTCGATGGTGCGCATATCGCCCCACAGACCATGCACGTCGATTAACCCAAATCGCGTACGACGTAGAGCGGCCGGGGAGGTGTAGGTTAATGGCCGACACCA
>JAABUX010003706.1_pt1 | contig 20007 bp, 20 predicted proteins | sample 5561851 | NCBI WGS metagenome assembly JAABUX01 (sample SAMN10711883, study PRJNA513361) | rock metagenome | isolation source: Antarctica rocks | place: Antarctica: Victoria Land, Richard Nunatak red sandstone | collected 2016-01-03 | reverse complement strand
GGGCCGAGATCCAGTTGCCCTTCGGCGGCATCAAGGGCACGGGCAACGGGCACCGCGAGGCCGGTACAACGGCCATCGACCAGTTCAGCGAGATCAAGAGCGTCTTCGTCGACTACAGCGGCCACCTGCAGCGCGCACAGATAGACAACAGAGAGTGACTAGTGTTTAGTGTCTAGCGATTAGCTGCCGCCATTGAGCTAATCACTAGACACTAAAACACTAAGAGACGGCCTCGGCCGTCCAGCGGTTGCCCTCTTTGTTGATGACCATGGGCTGGTTGCAATTGTCGCAGTAGACTTCCATGCCCTCGAGGGGGAAGAAGACGCCAACGTTGCTGCCGCAGTGCGGGCAGGTGGTGCGGGCGTAGGCGCCCGAGGCGCGGCCCACCAGGTTGTACGCCAGGGCCGCGCCGCCCGCGAACAGGCCGAGCCGGAACAAGAAGCGCATTGGTGCTCTCCCAATCGTGTTAGCCGCCACGGTCGGGCGCAGGCCGCGCCACGACACACGCGCGTATTATAACAGCGATAGCTTTATCGACCGCTGTTCTTGTTTCGGCTAATGATAATCCCGATGGCTCGAACGAAAAGGGGGAACATGCTCGACATCGACGACAACATGACCAGGGCGGGCGCCACGCTCGACGACGCCGTACGCAAGCTGCCGGAGGGGCCTGTCCTCACCAACTACGACTAACCCTCTACACAGCCTGTTTCACTGTCGCGCCACGTCCTCGTTCGTGATCGGCACTCTTAATTCGCCATTGAAACAGGTCGGCCACGGGGACGCTGAAGCCCGCTACGATCTCTCGCCCGTCCAGCGTGTCGCCCGGTCGCAGCGGGTGCGGCGCGTCCTCACCCTGACGCCACTCGTCGATCCGGCGTCGCGCCGGCCAGGCGACCCACACGAGGGGCACGCCGCGCTCGAGCCACCGCCGCGCCTTACCATCCATCTCGGGGCGCGACTGGCTGGGCGAAGCGGTCTCCACTACCAAGTCGGGCACGACAGGCGCGAAGCCCTCCACCGGCGGCGGGACACGCGCGGCGCGCACGAAGGCGATGTCGGCGGCGAGGACGGTCTGCCGCGGCTCGCCAGGGCGTGTGAGATCGAAGCCCGCCTCGGCCGGCCACATTTCGCCCAGTTCGCGCTCCGTGATATAGCGGAGGGCACGGCGCGGGAACGGGCGCTTCTACAGCGGGATGTCCCTCTCGTCGATCGATCCGAACACCATACCGCCGTGCGCCGGCCCGTATCTCATGCCCAAGTGCGCGGGAAAATAGCCGGAGGTATCGTCCGGCCTCAACTCATATGTCGTGACAGTGCTGACCATTTGGGCGCGCAGCGCGTCGACCTGCTCGCCCATCACCTCGTCCATGGCCCGCTGCTCCTGCTCTCGTTGTCGCGCGGTTATCCAGCGCATCATGGCCGAAACGAAGAGCTCTTTGAGGTATGCGAACGAGAAATCGTCCGTCCGCTCGGCGATACTGTCGACCGCGGCGTCCGAGAGGCGTAGCGCCGGCCGCAACGACCCGTTCCATCGGGCAATGTAGGCGCGCCGCTCCTCGACGGCGGGCAGGTCGAACGGGTACTTGCGGTCGAAGCGGCTGGGGCGGTCCACGATGGCGGGGTCCAGGCGCTCGGGATGGTTGGTCGTGGCCAGGGTCAGGATGCCCGTGTTGCCGGCGAAGCCGTCCAGTTCGTTGAGGAAGAACGAGCGGTTGCTCGGCGTGACCAGCGAGTCGAGATCCTCCAGGACCAGGATGCACGGCGCGGCCATGCGCGCGCGGTCGAACACCGCGCGGATGCTGAACTCGTCCGGCCCCTGTGAGCGGAAGCTCTTGACGTAGAGGCAGGGCTGACCCAGCGCGTTGACCAGGGCCTTGACGGCGTGCGTCTTGCCGTTGCCGGGCGGTCCGACTAGCAGGACACCGCGTTTCCAGGGTACGCCGTACTCTTCGTAGGTCTCGCGGGCCGCGAAGAAGGCGTCCAGGTCGCCGTGGATGTCCTCTTTGAGGCTACCGCGCAGCACGAGGTTGTCGAGGGTCGCTCCCTTGATGGCTGCGAAGAGTTCGGGGTCTTTGTGCCAATGGCCGCTGTCGAAGACCAGCACCTCGTCGCGCACCTCCATGCTCCAGGCGCACACCGCCATCAGGAAGTCCTCGGCCACGCGCAGGCTATCGGCGGCGATGTAGAAATGGTACGGCGCGCTCATGTTGTCGCTCCAGTGCATCACGAGCACATGGAGGCTGTGGCCCTGCCAGGTGGCCTCGAATAGGGTCTGCTGTGCCCGGTAGAGGGGCCGATGTTCTGTCCCAAGGTAATGAGCGAGGCGCTGGCTGTGCGGCGTCGGGCGCTCGACCAGGGCGCAGTGCCCTTCGTGGGCGTACCCCTCGACGTTGAAGGACCCGTCCATACCCTCCAACAACGCCTTGGTGGGCCACAGCGCGGCCAGGCGCTGGCTGAGGTTGTAACCGATTGCGGGTAGCTCCATTCGCAGGGCGTCGCCGATGAAATGGTCGGGCATCATGGAGTAATCTCCTTCCGTGAAAGACAGAGGGGACGCCCACATGGTACCCTGTGCGTACGCATGGCGCAGTGAGGAGAGAAATAGGCATGCGCGTCCCCTACCCCCGATGTCGCGGTGATCGGGGCGGGCGCGCTCGGCCTGACGACGCTGCAGACTACCGCGTCTCAAGGCGCGTCGCGACGGCGTCGGGCGCCACCGCACGCTGGGTGCGAGCAAACGCGGCGCCTCTCCCCACACCGATGATGGCGTGGAGGGGCGCCGCATCTTCCACGAACCGCGTTCGCGCGCCAGCGCGCACTGTACCAGCCCGTTCAATGGCGGGGCTGGCGCCCGGCGGGTTGCTACGCGCCGGACTGGTTCGAGTGGAGGCCGAACCCGTTGCCGTCCTCGTCCACGAACTCGGCCCAGCCACCGAAGTCCTCCCTGGATGGCTGCTTGGTAAAATGCACGCCGCGGCCCGACAGCTCGCGGTACGCGGCGTCGATGTCGTCGGTCTCGAGGACTATGCCCGTGTTCTTGCCGAGCGGCGCGCCGCCATCGCCGAAGCCATGGGCCAGGACCACCTCCGTGGCCGAGCCGGCTGGCGCGACCGTAAGCCAGCGCATGCTCTCGCCCATGGGCATGTCGGTGCGCTTCTCGAAGCCGAGGCGCTCGGTGTAGAAGCGCAACGCCTCCTCCTGATCCTGCACGTTGACGGTGACGATGCTGATATGGGAAACGGTCTTGGTGACGCTTGCAGCACTCATGTCCAGGGCTCCTCCCGCTTTGCGGCTGATGCGATCCGGCACGGTCAACGACCGGCCGCACCTATAAGATAGCACGGATGTTCTACGAAAACTTCTCCGATCTTGCGCTTCTTGCGACGCGCGTCCCTACCCCCCGTTACGCATGAACACCCTGCGCGCCACTGAGCTAAGCTAATCGTGTGCGGGGCGTTGATGGCCCACGAGGAGGAACGGCAGCGCGACCAGGAGCGGCGGGCCGGTCGGGCGCGGCGGGCGCACCACGATGCCCGCCCGCACGCGCGCCCGGCCGCCCCGCACCGTCACGGGCGCGCGTGCGGCGCCGACGCGCAGCCCGTCGCCGGGCACGAGATACGCCAGCCCGCGCGCCGTGGGCGGGAAGGCCGCGGCCAGCGCGTAGTAGCGGCCGTCGGGGACACACGGGATGTGGTATGCGCCCGGCCCATCCAGGAGCGCGCTCCCGACGGGCGTCGACTGCGGGATGGGCGTCGGAAAGAGCCCCACGAAGATCAACCCCCTCGCGGTGTCGGGCGCGTGGACGACGCCGCCCACCCCTCCGTTCACCCCTCCCCCCGCCGCCGCGGCGCCCCCGCCGCCCGCGCCGTAGGGCGGCGCTCCCGCGACGAGGCCGTCGACGTCCTCGGCCCGCCGGCGCAGGCGGCCGGGCGACACGCCGACCAGGCGGGCAAATCGCGCCGTGAACGTGCCGAGCCCGGTGTAGCCCACCTCGAAGCACACGTCGGTGACGCTCGCCTGCGTGGTGAGGAGCAGGCGCTTGGCCTCCTGCACACGCAGGGCGGCGAGATATTCAGCCGGCGGGATGCCGGTCATGTCGCGGAACACGCGGGCGAAGTAGTACGGGCTCAGATGAGCCACGTCGGCCAGGTCCTGCAGCGTCAGCGCCTCGCCAAGCCGCTCGCGCATCGTCGCCACGACCCGCTCCACGGCGGAGGCGTGCGCCGCGCGCGCGAGATCGCCCACAGCGTCTTCGAGGAGGTTTTCACGATCGCGAAGCGTCCGTCGTGACATGATCGAGCATGACCTCACGAGAGTACAGGGTGGTCGGACCGATTGAGCATCGGTCTCGGTTGCGGCGCACACGCAAGCCATCCTATTATGGACCAGACGCACGCGTCCATCAAGGGCACTCGCTATCGTAGGGCTCGCCGGTGAGGCGTGGATGAGAATGCACCCACACTGACCCTCACTTTATGGCTGTCGTGGGAATACTTTCGGTCTCATCAGGGTCTCATCCCGCGATGCGATGATGCGGGGGACCGGATGCCGGACCTCTCACGCCACGGCGAGGGCGGGCTGCGCGGCGACAGGCGCATGGCGGTATGGCGATAGACATGGAGAGGCGGAGATGGGGGAAATTATCAGCTGGATCATCGTCGGGCTGGTGGCCGGGGGGCTGGCCAGCGCGCTGACGTCAGGCCGCACGCCGGGAGGCCTCCTGGGCGTGGTGGGGGTGGGCATCCTCGGGGCCGTGCTGGGTGGATGGGCGTGGTCGCTGCTGTTCGGCGCGGGCCCCTCGACCTTCCTGGGCTCGGTCATCCTCGGCGTCTTCGGCGCCATGGCCGTCCTCACGCTGCTGCGCCGGTCGGGCAGCGTGCGGTACCGCGCCTGACGCGTCCCGCCCGCCGGCCATTGGCGGCGATAGGTGGGCGGATAGCTGCTAGAGTGAGCGTAGAGTGGTTTGGCGAAGGAGGCGCGTGATACGTATTCTCGTGGTGGAAGATGACCCGCGGATCGCCGCGTTCGTCGAGCAGGGCCTGCGGGAATCGGGCTATAACGTGGCCGTGGCGCGCGACGGCGAGGAAGGCTTCCTCGACGCGCGCCTGAACGAGTACGACTTGATCGTGCTCGACCTGATGCTGCCCAAACTGGACGGTCTCGAGGTGGCCCGCCGGCTGCGCGCCGCGCGCAAGGCCACGCCCATCCTGATGCTCACCGCGCGGGATACCGAGGCGGACAAGATCACGGGCCTGGATGCCGGCGCCGACGACTACCTGACCAAGCCCTTCTCGTTCGGCGAGTTCCTGGCCCGCGTGCGCGCCCTGCTGCGCCGCGACACGCTCACACGCGCCAGCGTGATGCGCGTGGGCGACCTCGAGCTCGACACCGCGGCGCGCCGCGTCGCCCGCGCGGGGCGGGACATCGCGCTCTCGGCGCGCGAGTACGCCCTGCTGGAGTATCTCGTGCACCACGCGGGGCAGACCGTCACGCGCGAACAACTGGCCGAGAGGGTGTGGAGCGATGCCGGGGTGGAGAGCAACGTCATCGACGTCTACGTGCGCTACGTGCGCCAGAAGGTCGACGCGCCCTTCGCCCCCTCCGCCCCGCCGCTGATCCACACCGTGCGCGGGGTCGGCTACACCCTGCGCGCCGATAGTCGTAAGTCGTGAGTTGGTGACCGGTAGCCGATAGGGGATAGCTGGCGCCCATGCCCATGTTCGACCGCGCGCGTCTGCGCCTGACCCTGTGGTACCTGGCCATCCTGGCCGTCATCGTGCTCTTGCTCTCCTTCGCCCTGTACGACATCCTGGCCACCATCCTGGTCAGCATCCAACAGGCCGAAACGGACGTCCCACCAGCTCTGAGGCGCGGCGTCGCGCGGTTCGTCGCGCATGTCGCGGGCGACCGGCGTACCCTCGCCCTGGAGATCGTGGCCATCGACCTCGGCGTGCTCATCTTGGCGGCGCTGGGGGCGTACGTTCTGGCCGAGCGCACCCTGCGCCCGATCGAGGAGAGCATGGAGCGCCAGCGGCGCTTCGCCGCCGCCGCCTCGCACGAACTGCGTACGCCGCTCACGGTGTTGCAGGGCAGCATGGAGGTGGCGTTGCTACGCGAGCGCGCCCCGGCCGAGTACCAGGGTATCCTGCGCGACGCGGCGGCCGAGGCCGGGCGCATGGGCCTGTTGATCTCCGACCTGCTGGCCGTGGCGCGCGCCGAGAACGACGCCGAGGCGCTGACGCTGGGGCCGCTCGACCTGCGCGAGGTGGCGCGCGCGGCCGCCGAGGGCGTGCGCCCGCTGGCGGAGCGCAAGGGCCAGACGCTCGACCTCGACCTCGATCTCGACGCGCCGCTCCTGGTCCGCGGCGACCGGGTCAAGCTGCGCCAGGCCCTGTCCAACCTGCTCGACAACGCCGTGGCCTACACGCCCGAGGGCGGGGCGATCCGTCTGTCGGGGCGCATCGAGCGCGGCCAGGCGGCGATCGCGGTGCGGGACACGGGGCCGGGCATCGCGGCGCGGCGCCTGCCGCACCTGTTCGAGCCGTTCTACCGCGTGGACCCCGCCCGCGCCGGCGGGGGTGACCACGCCGGCCTGGGCCTGGCCCTCGCCTCCTGGATCGCGCGCGCGCACGGCGGCCACCTCGCCGTGGAGAGCCGCGAGGGCGTAGGCTCCACCTTCACGCTCTCGCTCCCGCTCGATCGGTAGCCCCAACCGGCGTCATTTCTCATCGACACCTCATCTCCGTGCCCTACGATGGGCGCATAGCGCGAGGGCGCCGTCGGCGACAAGGATCGGGGCGACGCGCCCGCGCGTCATTGTGTGGGCTGGTGAGGAAAGGGGCCGATGATAGGACCGGAATATAAGGGACAGGGGCCCGCGATGTCGGGCCGGCGGCGGATGCGCGGAGTATTGGTCGTGGCGGGGCTGCTCGCGCTCGTCGCCGCGGCGCAATTGGCTTTGCCCTGGATCGCGACGTTCGATGTGGACCTCTCGCTCGACGCCTTGAAGCGCGGGCTGACCGGCCACGACTTGACGGGGCTGCTGGGCGCCTACGGCTACTGGGCCGTGCTCGTCTTCGTCGCCGTGGAGAGCATGGGCATCCCCTTCCCCGGCGAGACGATGTTGCTCGCCGCCGCGGTCTACGCCGGCACGACGCACCGTCTGGAGATCCCCCTGGTGATAGCCGCCGCCACCGCCGGCGCCATCCTGGGCGACAACGTAGGCTTCCTGGCCGGCCGCGAGGGCGGCTACCGCTTGCTGCGCCGCTACGGCCGGTACGTCCGCCTGGACGAGCGCACGCTCAAGCTCGGGCAATATCTCTTCCAGAAACACGGCGGCAAGGTGGTCTTCTTCGGCCGCTTCGTCGCGGTGCTGCGCATCTGGGCCGCCTTCCTGGCCGGCGCGTATCGCCTCTCCTGGCGCCGCTTCCTGGTCTACAACGCGACCGGGGGCGTCGCGTGGGCCACGGTCTTCGGTCTCGGCGGATACCTTCTGGGCGACAATGTGCACCGGGTGGGCGGGCCGCTCGGGATCGCCGGCGCGGTGTTGGCGCTCATCGCCGCGGGAGCGGGGCTCGTCTTCCTGCGCCGCAACGAGCGCCGGTTGACCGAGGAGGCCGAGCGCGCCCTGCCCGGTCCGCTCGACGACACGCCCCCGCGGCGCGGCGCGCGGACCGCGCCGGCGCGTTGAGAAGAGCCCTCATCGCCCTCTCATGGCCGCGACCTACAGTAGGGATGGGATGTGGGGCTGGCGCCGGCCCGATCCCGGCCATAGAGTATCGCCACACAACACGGTAAGCACGACGAGAAGGAGCGAACAGATGGTCCGCGGTATCGACAACGGTAAGGTGAGGAGAGTGGCTGCCGGCAGCGCCCTGGGGTTGGGCGGCGTCCTGGCGGGCGCCGGCATCGCGGTGGCCGCCATGGTCCCGCCCGCGTCGAGGGGCGTGGCGCCCACGGCCCCGACGCCCGCCCGTGAGGCGGCGCCCACGGCCGTCTCGCTCGAGAAGGCCACACAGGACGCCGCGGCGACGGCGAGCCCCTCCATCGTCAAGATCGAGAGCGCCGGCGGCCTCGGCTCCGGCGTCGTCGTCGACGCGCGCGGCTACATCGTCACGAACTACCATGTGCTGGCGGGGCAGCAGGGCCGCGTCGACCGGCAGTCCCGCTACACCGTGACGCTCGCCGACGGCGCGTCGTACCAGGCCGCCATCGCCGGGACCGACGCCCCCGACGACCTCGCCGTGCTCAAGATCTCCGCGCCGAACCTGCGCGCGCTGCCCCCGGCCGACTCGTCGGGGCTACGTGTTGGGCAGTTCGTGCTCGCCGTGGGCAACCCTCTGGGCTACTCGCAGACCGTCACCTTCGGCATCGTTTCGACGCTGCGGCGCACCGTGGCCGAGAACGGGCCGGCCACCTTCATCCCGGACATGATCCAGACCTCGGCGCCGATCAATCCGGGCAACTCGGGCGGCGCGCTGGTCGACCTGCGGGGCCGGCTCGTCGGCATCCCCACGCTGGCCGCCGCGGACACGCGCCTGGGCACGGCGGCGCAGGGCATCGGCTTCGCCATCCCCGTTGGCCGCGTGAGCTTCATCGCGGGTCAGATCATCAAGGAAGGCAAGGTGACGCACAGCGGGCGCCCCTACCTCGGCGTCGCGGGCCTGCGCGAGGTAACCCCCGCCGTGGCCGCGCAGGAGGGTCTGGGCATGGAGAACGGCGTGCTGCTCGATCGTGTCGTGCGCGACAGCCCAGCCGACCGGGCGGGCCTGCGCGCGGGCGACGTGGTCGTGCGGCTGGACGGGCGGCCGGCGCGGAGCGAGGCGGCCTTCGGCGACGCCCTGGCCCGCCTGAAGCCGGGGGCGCGCGTGCCCGTCACGGTCAAGACCGAGGCGGGGGAGCGCACCGTCACAGTGACGTTGGGCGAGCTGCCCATAGGCTAGTCGTCTACCGGAAGCGCCGGCGCTTCCGGCAAGTCATAGGCGTGAGGGTGCAGGGTCTGTGAATTGTCGAGGTGGTCGTGTTCGTCTGGCGGCATACGCCCTGGTTGGCGGGGGTCTGGGGGGAGGCATCTCCCCAGATTCCCCCGGAGGCGCGCCCCAACCTCGGACCCGCGGTTAGGGTCCGGGAGACCAGTCAGCCATGGGCGGAGGGGGCGAGAGGGGCTCGGGCGACTTTTCACAGGCCCTGCGTGAGGGTGTCCCAGACGGCGCATGTATTGGTCAGCGTCCAGAGGCTATGAAGGAGACTGGAATGAGCGTCAAAGAGAGTCTTGTTATGCGCACATGGCGTCCGGCGCCGCGCGACATGGGCGACGAGACCCTATGCCGCGACGATGCGGGCGAGCGAGGGGGCGTGTGCTGCTCGTCGAGAACGACGCGGCCATCGCCGACTTGCTGGCGACGATCCTGGAGGACGAGGGCTACGTCGTGGAGCGGGCGACGACGCCATACGGCGCCCTCGTCGCGCTAGCCGGCCCCGGACCGGACGCGTTCGACCTCGTGTTGAGCATCCCCTTCACGGACCCGCTGGACGACCCGTACCTGTGGCTCGACCGCCTGCACAGCCGGACATCCACGCCGGTCGTTATCTGCGCGCGCTGCCCCGCCCTGTTCTACGCCGACCATCGCGAGCGCGGCTACGCGGCCTTCCTGGAGGAGCCGTTCGACGTGCAGCAACTGATCGACCTCGTGGCCGCGCTCTGTCCCGAGCCGGCTACGCCTGTTACGCAGACGACGCCGACCCGGCACGATGTAGACGAGGGGCGGACGCGGCCGTCGAACGGCTGGTGGCCTGCCGGCCGTTGATAGCCGGCGGTCACGGCGCGGTCACGGGCGCCGTGTTTTGCCATAGCGCAAAGCCCTATTCCTGCCCTATCCTACTAATGTGCGTAATCGTAGGGGGAGTAGATAGGTACGTCAGGTAGGGGATGTATTATGGTCGTATGGAATCCCTTTGGGCGCGCCAGGTACACCTTTCGGACCATCATATCCCCCGAAGAATGTAACCGGCGTATGATCGACGTGACGAATGACTACAATACGCCGGGCCGGGGGCGCTATGTTATCGCGACGGTGTTCGGGGAGCGATTCACCGCCAAGATCGAGCCGGGCTCGCTCGGCTCGGCCAGCTCGGGCGCCTTCATGAAGCACCTCGTCGTCGAGGCGGTTGGCGTCTTTCGGCCGGCGCGCGACGGCGCGGTCGACGTAACGATCGGGTTCGATCGGGCGACGAGCGTCGGGCAGATCGTGTGGCGGCTCCTGCTCGTCCTTTTTATCGCGCTGTCCGTCTGGACGCTTGTCGCTTCCCCCATCATCCCCATATTCGCCGTCGCCTTCGGGATCGCCATCGCGCCCTTGCTTCTCCTGTGGTCACTCGTCGCCCTTGTGCAGGGGATGCGCCAAGCCGGAAAAGACTGGAGCGCGCTGCTCCACGTCGTCGAGGGGGGCCTGGGCAGTCACGCCGTCGAGCGGGTAGGACGGCAACCGAGAGGTACCTGAAGCAAGACGCGGAGAGTATAGTCGCGGTGGCCCGCTGGGAGCGCATCATTGGGCTACACGATACATGCGATAATAGACTAGTTGTCACAACTCAACATAAAGGAGATGCGCCATGTCACTGCCGAACCGCACGACAGGTGACCCAACTGCGCCCGCCCGTTGCGTCGATTGCGGCCAGGACATCGCGGAGGAGGACATCTTCCGCGTGCTGCGTCGTAGCCGCGACGGGCAGCGCCACGTCGTCTGCCAACCCTGCGCCGACCGCCGCCACGCCGAGGCCAAACCGGCGCCCCTGCAGGTGCAGCGCACGCCCCCGCCGCCCTCCGTCCTGACAGGTAAGCGCCTGGAGCGAAAGAGTCCCGACGCCGGCGGCTAACAGGGAGCGCCATCTGGTGGAGCGCCCGGCCGGCCGGTGGCAGGCCAAACGACGCCTGTACGGGCTGAACGGCTCTCGCACGCTCAGCGGTCATGGCATGCGATAGGGCCCGTCCGTATTACACGTCTTCCCACCGATAACCCGATCCTGTCGCCGCGATGCGCCCCCAGCCGGGGAAGATGTTGTGCGTGAACACCACCGTCGCACCGCTGGGTACGGCCTCCGAGACCAGGCGCTCACGCGAGGCAATCATTGCCGGCGTATCGCGCCCCGTCATGACCCACTCCGGGTGCTCGACCTCGCACCGATGATGGAACAGGTCGCCCAGGTGATAGAAGCTCTCGCCGGCCGACTGCACGCGCACGACAGCGTGGCCGGGCGACTCGCCGGGTGCCGCGAGCATGGTCACCCCGGGCGCCACCTCGCAGTCCCCGTCGACCAGATCGAGGAGGCCGGCGCGCTCCAGCGTCCCCAGGTGGATCGAGGTCTCGGAGTCGGGGTCCTCGCGCGCGGGGTTGCCGTCCCAGTCGGCGCGCCCGAGCACATACCGCGCCCGGGGGTAGCGTGGGACGCGCCGGCCGTCGCACGTCAGGGTCGCGCCCGTGAAGTGGTCGCCATGCGCGTGCGTGATCACCACGTGGGTGATCTGGTCGGGTTGGATACCGGCGGCCGCCAGGCCGGCCTGTACGCCGGGTGTCGGGCGCAACTCCAACTCGCGCGCCAGCCACGACTCGGGGGGCAGCGCGCCGAATCCCGGATCGACGAGCACCGAGGCGACTCCTATCCGAACGTGAGCGACGATCATGCCGCTCCGACCGACACGGCCGCCGGCGTCGGCCTCGGGTACCGCCCGGCGCACGTCCTCCTCCGGCGCGTCCATCCAGGGGATCAGTGGGATCGCGTCGAAAATGCCGTCGTTGATGAGCGTCACGGTGGCGTCGCCGATGCGGCGCACGGCGACGTACTCCCCGGTTGATTGCGTAACCATCAGTCACCTCCGTCTCCGAATCATATTTCTGGCGCCAGCTTACCGAATAAGGATTGTTTGCCACATACACAGTGGGGTCGACGCATAACCATCAGCAGGCCGCCGCGGCCGACTGGACGTACTTGCTCGTGGGCGCGACGCCTGTCGCCGTGGTCAGGTACATCGTCGCCGCCGCGACCGCGTCGAGGTCCACGCCTGTTTCGATGCCCATGCCGTGGAGCATGTAGAGCAGGTCCTCGGTGGCGAGGTTGCCCGCCGCGCCGGGCGCGTAGGGGCAGCCCCCGAGACCGCCGGCCGCGCCGTCTACGGTGGCGATGCCCAGTTCCAGGGCGGCAAGCACGTTGGCCAGCGCGGTCCCGCGCGTGTCGTGCATGTGCGCCGCCAGCTTCCCGGCCGGGAACTCACGCAAGAGCTCGCCCATGACGGCGCGCACCGAGCCCGGCGTGGCCACGCCGATGGTGTCGCCGACCGAGACTTCGTCGACGCCGAGTTCGAACAGCCGCCGCGTGACGTCGAGCACCCGCGCCGGCGGGACGCGTCCCTCGTAGGGGCAGCCGAACGCCATGGACACGTAGCCGCGCACCCCGATGCCCTCGCGCCGGGCCAGCTCGACGACGGGCGCGAACGCGCGCAGCGACTCCGCAATCGTCATGTTGATGTTGCGCCGCGTGAAGCCCTCCGACGCCGCCGTGAACACCGCGATGTCGCGCGCGCCGGCCGCCACGGCCCGCTCCATGCCCCTCATGTTCGGCGTCAGCACCGGGTAGCGCGCGCCGGGACGTTTCTCGACCGCTGCGAAGACCGCGGCCGCGTCGCCGAGCTGCGGGATCGCGCGCGGGCTGACGAACGAGGTAATCTCCACCACGGGCAGCCCCGCCGCGGAGAGCAGGTCCACGAAGCGCACTTTGACATCCGTGGGCACGGTCAGCCCCATGTTCTGCAGCCCGTCGCGCGGGCCGACCTCGACCACGCGCACCCGCGCCGGCAGCCGCGGATCGCGCGGCGTTTCCTCGGGCCACATCGTTTAGCTCTCCTCTATCTCCACCAGCTTGTCGCCCGACGCGACGAGGTCGCCTGCGCGGCGCAGCACGGCGCGCACGACCCCGCCGTAGGGCGCCTCGACGACGTGCTCCATCTTCATGGCCTCGAGCACCACCAGACGCTGCCGCGGCTCGACCGTGTCGCCCTCGCGCACGTCCACGCGGATGATCGTGCCCGGCATCGGCGCGGTCAAGCCCTTCTCCGCGCCGTGGACAGCGCGCCCCCCGCCGGCGCTGTCGACGTCCGGCGGCCCCGCGACTCCCAGCGCCCACGCGCCGCCGTCGTGCGCCACCAGCAGCGTCCCCGGGTCGGGCTGCGCGACGTGCCCGCGCACGATGCGCCCCTCGATGCGCAGGGTCAGGCCGCCGGCCGTCGTCGAGCCCTCGTCGCGGTCGGCCCCGGCCACTTCGTAAAGGTCGTCGCCGGCGCGCGCGCTCCAGGCCTGCGCGCCAACCCTCTGCAACTCGACCGCATAGTCTTCGTCGCCCCAGGTGAACCGTCGCCTCTGCCGGGCGGCGAGCGTCCAGCCCGAGGAGGCCCGCCAGGGGTCAAGGGATGGTGGCGCTGCGGACGCGAGGACGGGGGCGGTCGCGCCCCAGAGCGCGGCGAGCAGCAGGGCGTCGTGGCTCGGCGGCGCCGGCGCGCCCGCGTCGGGGAGGTGGCGCGGCAGGAAGTCGGTCGAGAGCTCGCCGGCCAGGAAGGCGGGGTGGCCGATGGCGCGGGCGAGGAACGGCAGGTTGGTGGTGACGCCGAGCACGGTGAAGCGGCGCAGCGCGCGGCGCGCGCGCGCGATGGCCTCGTCGCGCGTCTCGCCGCCCGTGATGAGCTTGGCCAGCATGGGGTCGTAGTGCACCGTCACCTCGTCCCCGGCCGCCACGCCCGCGTCGACGCGCACACCCGGCCCGCGCGGCGCGTCGAAGGTGAGCAGGCGTCCGGTCGAGGGCAGGAAGCCCGCCGCGGGGTCTTCGGCGTAGACGCGGCACTCCAGGGCGTGCCCGCGCAGCGTCACGTCCTCTTGCGCGAGGGGCAGGGGCTCGCCGGCCGCCACGCGCAGCTGCAGGGCCACGAGGTCGAGCCCGGTCACGAGCTCGGTCACGGGGTGCTCGACCTGCAGGCGCGCGTTCATCTCCAGGAAGTAGTAGGAGCCGTCGGGCGCGAGCATGAACTCGGCCGTCCCCGCGCCCGTGTAGCCGGCCGCGCGAGCCACGCGCACCGCCGCCGCGCCCATCTCCACGCGCAGGGCGGGCGAGAGGGCGGGCGAGGGGGCCTCTTCCAGGATCTTTTGGTGGCGTCGCTGCACCGAGCACTCGCGCTCGCCCAGGTGGATCACCGCCCCGTGCGCGTCGCCGAACACCTGGAACTCTATATGGCGCGGCTCTAGTACCAGGCGCTCCAGCAGCACCGTGTCGTCGCCGAAGGCGGCGCGCGCCTCGCGGCGCGCCGCGGCCAGCGCCTCGGGGAAGAGGCTGAGGTCATGCGCCTCGCGCATGCCGCGCCCACCGCCTCCCGCCGACGCCTTTATCAGCAGGGGCGCGCCGATCTCCCGGGCGTGGGCAAGCAGCGTCTCATCCGCCTGGTCGTCGCCGTCGTAGCCGGGGACGGTCGGCACGCCGGCCCGTGCGGCCAGGCGCTTTGCGGCGATCTTACTGCCGAGCAGGCGTAGCGCCTCGGGGCTCGGCCCGATAAAGGCGACGCCGGCGGCCCCGCAGGCCGCGGCGAGGGCGGGGTTCTCGGAGAGGAAGCCGTAGCCGGGGTGCAGGGCGTCGGCGTTGGCCCTTTCGGCCGCCTGTACGACGGCCTCTATGTTGAGATAGCTCGCCGTGGCGTGGTCGGCGCCCAGCGGGTAGGCCTCGTCGGCCAGGCGCACGTGCAGCGCGTCGCGGTCGGCGTCCGAGTACACGGCCGCCGCCACGATGCCCATGGCCTGGCAGGTCGCGGCGATGCGCACGGCGATCTCGCCGCGGTTAGCGATCAAAACCTTACGGAACATTCCCAAGCCTACACTCACCGCTCCCCGTCGGACGGCGGCGCCGCCACGAACGACGGCTTGCGCTTCTCCAGGAACGCGCGCATGCCCTCCTGCCCCTCCGGCGCGGCGCGCAGCGCAGCGATCGTTTCGGTTGTGTAGGCGCGGGCCTCGTCGCGCGACAGGTCCGGTACCTCGGCTACCAACTCTTTGCAGGCGCGCACCGCCCCCGGACCGCACGATAGGATGCCGGCCAGCGCGTCCCCTACCGCCGCGTCGAGCGCGTCCCGCTCGACCACGCGGTGGACGAGGCCGATGCGCTCGGCCCGCGCGGCGTCGAATCGCTCGCCGGTCACGAAAGTGGCAAGGGCGTGGCCCGGGCCGATCTTGCGCAGCACGAACGGCGTGATCACGGCCGGCGCGATGCCCAGGCGCGCCTCGGTGAAGCCGAAGAGCGTTTCGAGAGTCGAAACAACCACGTCGCAAGCTGCCACGAGCCCGGCCCCGCCGCCGAGCGCCGCGCCGTGCACGCGGGCTACGACTGGTGCGGCGCAGCGCTCGACCGCCTCGAGCATGTAGGCCAGGCGCAGGGCGTCCGCGACGTTCTCCTCGCGCGTGTACGCGGCCATCGAGCGCATCCAGGCGAGGTCGGCCCCCGCGCAAAAGCTCTCGCCAGCCCCGGCGAGCGTCACGGCCCTGATGTCGCCGTCGGACGTCACGCCATCGAACACCGCGGTCAGCTCCGCGATCATCCGGGGGTTGAAGGCGTTGCGCGCCTCCGGCCGGTCGAGCGTGACATGGAGAACGGTACCCTGCTGCTCGACCAGGAGATGCTTGTACGCTTGAACTGTATCATCCATGTCAATTAGGATACAGCACGGTAGAGCTTTGCGTCCTGTGCATTACTACCATATCATTACTTTGACGCATACGCGCGGGGAGGCGCTGGAAGACCATGATGGCCACATGTCCACGAAGCCTGCTCGCGTACGCTCCTTCTTCAGCTAACTATTGGCTCATCGGAATATAGCCGAGACAAGCGCAACGTGATCGAGCTAGCCCGAGAGGGCTAGCCGCATCCTCTCGTTGCGCGCGCGCGACGCTGCCTGTAATTTTGAGCTGCCCACACAACACAGCTCAAGCGATAGAAAGGCAGCCCTATGCACGCGCCCCTCCGAGGGTCTCTGCTCTCCTTACTCCTCCTGTCCGCGCTACTCTCATCGAACGCCGTCGTCGGGGAGACGACGGCCCCCGCGTCACTGGCCGCGACGAGCAGCTTCGTCAGCTCGATCGACACGATGAAAGAGAGCCGCGACAGCCTCAACAATCCGCTAACCGACGCCCAGATCATGGAAGACGTCACGACCACGGCCTCGTTAGGGGCGCGCTACGTCACCGTCGACGTACCCTACGACTATCCGAACTATATGAGCCGCTGGGTCAATGCGGCGCGTACCGCTGGCCTACGCGTGTGGTTCCGCTCCACATTCGACGCCTGGGAAGGCATCTACACGGCCACCGCGACGATGACCCCCGCCGATTATACCGCGGCGTTGTCGCGGTTCATCATCGCACACCCCAATCTCTACCGCCTCGGAGATATCCTGGACCCGTTACCCGAGCCTGAGAACGGCCCGTACTGGGCGCGCGTCTCGCCGTATGGCTCATCATGGACCTGGCTCGATGCCCCGAACGCGACGACCGACGAGTACAACAAGTTCTTCGTAGACCTCTCCCATGCCGCCGATACCGCCCTGACATCGGCCGGGGTCGCGGGCGTGAGCACGACGATCCGCTCGACCAACGGCTACATCGCGGCCCGGCCGTCGATCCTTTATCCATCTACCGTGGCCACGATGGGGCGTGTCACCACCGACAGCTATGTGGGGCAGAGCCCGACGATCACGCCGGCGCTCGCCTTGCAGGACATCCAGCGCGAGATCGGCGGCATCGAGTCGGCGCGCCGCGTTCCACTTGTGATCGGCGAGATCGGCTATAGCACCGAGGGGTTGGTGGACGACCAGCAGCAACAAATGGCGCTCAGGCCACAACTCGATTGGCTGCGCACGCTGCCCTACCTACAAGGGGTCAACTATTGGCATGGCGCGGGGTATCCGGCGCCCGACACCTGGAACGGCGCCGGCCTCTTCAAGGGCACGACAGGCGCCTGGACCCCGCGCTCGGCGGGGCTGGATCTGGCGGCCTTCTTCTCCGCCAAGACACAGTCGTGGGTGACCGATGCGATCACGCCTTCGACCGGGGAAGCAGCCCTAACGAACGGCGCACCCGCGCCATCGCTGTCCCCGACACCGACAACCATGTCTACCGACACCCCCACCACCACGAGCACGCCAACCCCCGCCCCGTCGGCCACCGAGACGCCAACCCCGACCGAGACGCCAACCCCGGCCGGGACGCCAACCCCGACTGAGACGCCAACCCCGACTGAGACGCCAATCCCGGCCGGGCTCCCCACTGGCGCCAGCGCGAACATGACCGCCGCTTCCCCGACGGCGATCAATACGAGGGCCGAGGTCACGATTGTTGCGGCGACGAATACGCCACGGCCGCCGGATACGCGGGCGCCGACCATGCCGCTCTCCACGGCGACCGCGCCCACACGTACCACGTCCACGGCGGTCCCGCTTGCCTCGGCGACCGCGCCTGGCGTGCCCACTCTGTCGCCCCCTACGGCGACCGCGTTGATCATACTGGTGACGACGCCCGGCGCCACGGACACGGCACACCCCACCAGCGCGGGCAGCACACCGACGGCTACGGCTATCGCCCCGCCGCTGTCGCCAGCCCGGGGAACTTTCCCGCCGCTCCCAGCCACCCCAGCCCCCACGGCCACGGCGACGCCGTCAGATCCGGCGCGCCCCATGGGGACCGCTACACCCCCGTCCGTCCCGTACCGGATGTCAGCCACCGCCCTTGCCACCGCGGCTACACCCGCCCCCACCCCGCGCGGGACCGCCATGTCTCCCCGCGCGGCGAGCCCCACGTCCACCCCAACGCGCGGCGCTACCCATGGCGCGCGCGCGACATCGACACCTGCCGCCACCGCGCCCACACTCCGACCCACCGCTACACCGCCGCGCCATGGGCGTCGATACACAAGCGCCCATCAAAGGGCGACAATGGGTCGATACACAAGCGCCCATCAAAGGGCGACAATGGCTGGTAAGCCGCGTCAGAAGGGAGAAGACGTGGTAGGGCCACTCGCTGGGCGCGTCAGGCCGGCGGTTAAGGCTGGGACGCGGTACCATAGTCCATAGGATATAAGGAGGACTAGCGACGCCGCGATGGCGATGTGACGCGCGGGGAACATGCAATCCGCCAGCACCGTTGGCGCGCGCTGTCCGTGCCCCAGCGGTCATGTAGGGGAAGAGAGGCAAGATGTGCCTGCGCTCCAGGTCCGACTCGCCGTCAGCGCGATAGCGCTGGCGACGCTATTCCGCGCCTTCGTGGTCGGTGACGTGCGCATACCCCAGCGCGCGGGCACGGGCATGGGCGCGCCGGCCTCGTTTATCGCCGCGGTCGACACGATGAAAGAGAGCCGCGACATGGACATGTCTTGTCGCGGCGGCTGGACGTTGTGCCTGACCGACGCCGACATCGCGGAAGATGTCAGGACCACCGTGGCGCTGGGCGTGACGCACGTCACCGTCGACACATTTTACGACCATCCGGCCGTTATGGCGCGCTGGGTGCGTGCGGTGCGCCTGGCCGGCAAGCACGTGTGGTTTCGCCCGACCTGGATCTCCTGGGAGGGCTCCTATGGGATGGCGGGGACAATGACCCCGGCCCGCTACATCGGTGCGACCACGACGTTCATCCGGGCGCATCGCGGCCTCTTCCGCCCTGGTGACATCCTCGATCCCCTCCCCGAGCCGGAGAACAGCCCCTACTGGGCGCGCACCTCGCCGTTCGGCAACGATTGGGCCTGGAAAAACACGCCCAATGCGACGACCGACGCATACAACTCCTTCTTCGTGGACCTGACGGGCGCCGTGCTTGATGCGCTCGCGGCGTCGGGAGTCGTGGGCGTCCGGACCGACATCCGCTCGGTCGGCGCCTGGTTCGCCGCCCACCCCCAGACGCTGTACCCGGCGACAGTCGCCCGCCTCGGACGGCTTACCGTAGATATGTACCCGGGGCAGGACCCGCACGTCGCGCCGAGCCACGCCCTAGAGGATCTTCGGAGCAGCGTGACGGGCCTGGAGAAGCTATGGGGCGTGCCGCTCACCATAGGCGAACTGGGCTACACCGTGGCCCCACGCGCGCTGGTGAGCGACAGCCAGCAGGATGCCGTGCTCAAGCTGCAGTTCGCCTGGCTGGCGGCGCAGCCCTACGTCGATGGACTCAACTACTGGCATGGCGCGGGGTATCCGGCGCCCGACATCTGGAACGGCGCCAGCCTCTTCAAGGGCACGACAGGCGCGTGGACCCCGCGCCCCGCCGCCTTCGCCCTCTCCGCCATGTTCGCGGCCAGGGTTCGGCCACAAACCACGGCTCGACGCTAGCGGTAGCCTCGCCAAACGGTCCGTACCTGATCCCGGCGACCCATACCTGCCCTTTGGATCGCCGGGAGCGTGCGAGTCCGGGAGCAAACGCTCTCGCTTCTTCCTGTGCGCGGAGCATCCTCCTATCCGGCGCGCCGTCCCGCGAGGCCCGGGACCGGCTCAGCCGGCCTCTCGCCGGGCATCCGCGGGACGCTGGCCTGGCCGGCGCACGTCAGCAACTCGGTGGCGACGCGCTGCCCAAGCTCGACGGCGAAGTTAGTACCGCGATCCCAGGGGTAGACCTGACTCATGCTGGCCCAGAACAGGCCGGGCAGCGGTGTCGCCAGGGATGGGATAGCCCGGGAGTGGTCGACCGGCACGATCGGCTGCGCGTATGGCTCACGGTGCAGCCAGGTGGCGCGCACCCATGACGGCTCGAAGGCGGGGTTGATGCGCTTGAGCGCCGGCAGGAAGCGCACCAGCAACTCTTCCTTAGTCAAGTGGAAATACTCGTGCGACGGGTCAAGATAGTCGCCACAGTAGACCAGGTGGTCGCCCCCGTAGCGATCCGGGTCCACAAAGTTAGTGTGCTCGACCAGGGCTAGAAATGGGAATTGGTCCTTGGGCAG
>JAABUX010003705.1_pt1 | contig 20012 bp, 21 predicted proteins | sample 5561851 | NCBI WGS metagenome assembly JAABUX01 (sample SAMN10711883, study PRJNA513361) | rock metagenome | isolation source: Antarctica rocks | place: Antarctica: Victoria Land, Richard Nunatak red sandstone | collected 2016-01-03 | reverse complement strand
ACGCCGTCCGTGATCGCTTCTTGTAATCCGGTTCCGAGCGCTCCTGGAGCTGGATCTCGCGCTCGGCCTCGGGCACTCCGTCTCGCAGCTGGCGGCTGCGCTCGCGTTCGGCGTTGAGCTCCGCGCCGAGCAGGATCGCGACGTTGGTGATCCACATCCAGACCAGGAAGACGATGATCCCGCCGATCGCTCCGTAGGTCTTGTTGTAGGAGCCGAAGTTCGCGACGTAGAACGCGAATCCGGCCGAGGCCAGGAGCCACACCACGATCGCCAGCGCGCTGCCGGGCACGACCGACTTGAGGCCCCTGAGCTTGGCGTTCGGAGCGGAGTAGTACAGCAGCGCAAACATGAGAACCACGACCAGGAACAGCACCGGCCACTTGGCGATCTCCCACACGGTCACCGCGCTCGTCCCCACACCGATCGCCGAGCCGACCTTGCTGGCGATCGGTCCTGTCAGCACCAGCGCCACCAGCACCAGGGCCAGCAGCACGACGAGCACGAGGGTGACGAGCATCTGCAACGGGCGCAGCTTGAAGAACGAACGTCCCTCCTGCACCTCATAGATCGCGTTGGACGCGCGCATGAACGCCCCGACATAGCCCGAGGCCGTCGACAGCGCCGAGACGATCCCGACGATCGCGAGGATCCCGGCCGTCCCGCTGCTCTTGGTCAGCCCCTCGATCGGCCCCTTGAACGTCTTCGCCGCCGAGGCCGGGCCGATCGACGTGACCAGGTCGGTGAGATCCTTGGTGATGGTGTGCGGGTCGGCGACCAGGCCCACGACGGCGACCATCGCCAGCAGCGCCGGGAACACTGACAGCACCGCATAGTAGGTCAGGGAGGCGGCCCAGTCGGTCAGGTTGTCCTCCTGGAACTCGGTCACCGTCCGCTTGAGGGTCTGCAGCATCGAGCCTTCACGCGAATGCGCGGGTCCCTCGGGCTGGCGCCCGGAGCGCTTGTGGTCGCTGATGCCTTGTTGGCGGCTGGGGCGCTTCTGGTAGCTGTCGGGTTGGTCTGAGCTCATCATGGGTGCTCCTGTCTCATGCGGGGCGTCGTAGGTTCGTCGTTCGTGTCGCGTTCCGCACAACCGCTGTGGTCAACGTGCCGAGGTCAGCGAGTGCTTCGGGGGCTGCGCTGTTGCTGTGGTAGGCGCTGCTGGAGCTCGACGAGGTCGAGCTCGCCGCGGTAGATGGCGGTGGCGAGGTAGAAGACGCCGGCTCCGATCAGGCAGAGCACCGCGTCCCCGAAACCGAGTGCGGCCCAGGCGGCGACGAACAGAAAGCCGAGCAGCGCTGCGAGCTGTTGGGGGTTCATGAGAGTTCCCTTCTGGTCTTTCGGTCATAGCCGGTCAACGTTACGTTGACCGGCAGGGTCGGTAGTTGGTGGCGCTCCAGTGCGGCGCTGACCCGCTGGCGAACGTCGCCGAGCGTGTCGGCGGCGGTGCTGGCCCGGCGCACGTCGACGTCGAGGTGGAGCTGGCCTTCGCCGAGTCGTCCGGATGCTGAGCTGACGTCGCGGTTGCCCTGGGCGGCGAATTCAGCGACGCGCTCGATCGCCCTTGGCTTCACTACCGTGTTGCCGCGCTGATGCTCGTCGAGGGTCAGATCTCCCCGCGCCAGATACGGACGGGAAAGCTGTCCCAGGGCCGCGTAGAGGAGGAGTAGAAAGGCCAGGAAGCCGACCACACCCGCTATCACCCGTACGAGGGTGGTGAAGTCGCTTGGGTGCAGGCCGGCGACGTCGTTGTAGAGCGTGCGGTAGGCGCTGATCGAGTTGACGGTGTGGGGGGAGACCTTGACCGCCAGCAGCAGCGCCATCAGCCCGTACCAGAACAACCCCAGTGCGAGCACGATCGTGAGCGCGCGGACGAGGTAGGCGAGTAACGGGGTGCGCAGCTTGATTCGCTGGCGGGTCATTGGACGCGCTCCCCATGCTCACCGAGCTGAACCCGCACGCGCGGTCTGAGACTGAACGGCTCGCTGATCGGCCCGAGCTTGTCCTTGACCGCCTGTTCGACCTCGCCGCGGTCGCTGGTGGCTGAGCGCGAGGCGGTCACCTTCAGCTTGCCCCGTGTGCCGCGGCGGCCCAGGCTCACCTTCGGGCGTTTGATGCTGGTGGCACCGGAGGCCTGCTCCGCCAGCGCCCGGCTCATCGCCCGGAGGGTCCCGGGCCGGGCAGCCAGCGTCCCGGCGTCCGTGTCCTGATCAAGGAGCGCGAGACGCTGTCTGGAGGATCTGAGTGTTCCGAGGAGCAGCAGCAGCCCAATCAGCATGGCTCCCAGCCCGCAGAGCAGAGCCAGGGCGGCAGTCGGCCCTGGCGAGCCGACCTGCTGCAGAAAGTGGCCGACGTGCCGGCGAGCGGACGGCAGGGACAACAGCCGGTCCGGGCGCCCTGAGCCAAGGCTGATGAACCCATCGAAGCAGTAGATCGCCACGCTCAGTCCGAGCAGCGCGAGAGCCAGGATCCAAATCGTGCCGATCAACCGCGCTAGAGCTCTCAGGAGGAGCATTCAGACTCCCGCCGTATCAGCCACGTCGAGGACATCGGCCGGCGTGACCACATCCGCCACCGTCACGTTCACGCTGACAATCTCGATAGTCGCTACGGCCGCCGCGCGGCTGACCGCGGCTTTGACCTGCTCGGCAAGTCGAGGGAGCGCCACCATCCCGCATACCAATCGCAGAGCGACCTCGTATCCGCCTGCCTTCGCGGCGGCGCAGACCACTCCTCTCCAGGCGCTCACCGTCACTGACGGTCACGAACAACCTTCCCGGTCCGGTGTCGCTGCCGAGGACCCCCGGCACCCGCAGCGCCGCCGCCAGGGCGAGCCGGGCCAGGCGGATACGCTCTGACCCGGTAGCGCCCGAGGCGGACGGCGTTTGGTTGACTGACTGATCCATCGCTCAGGAACAGGCTCGACTACTGGACGCGGGAGGAGTCGTCGTCCTGATCGTCATCCGGCAGGTGCAGGTCGTTGACCGCGACGTTGACCTCCGTGACCGACAGCCCGGTGATCCCCTCGATCCGGCGTACCACGTTCTCCCGGATCTGCTGGGCGACCTTCGGGATCGACTCGCCGTACTCGACGACCACGGTCAGGTCAACCGCGGCTTCCCTCTCGCCCACCTCGACCGACACGCCCTGGCCCGAGCTGTCGCCAACCGGCAGGCGTTGTGTCATAGCGCCGAATGCGCGCGCAACTCCACCGCCGAGCTGGTAGACGCCGCCAACCTCGCGCGCCGCGATTCCCGCGACCTTGGTCACGACTGGGTCGGCGATCGTTGTCTGCCCTTTGTCCGTCTGTAGCCCGCCTGCGTCGCCGCCCGAGCGCGTGACGGCGGTTCCCTTTGGGCCCGGTGTGCTCCCTGCTGTCTCTGTAGCCATCGGTGATCCTCCGTTTGGTCAGTTCTGTCTTGATGCTGCTATCTGCCTGCCCGGATGGCCCGCCGCCGCTGAGGGTCGGCGAGCATCCGGGGTGGCGCCTAGCGGTTGCGCTCTGCGTCGCGCTCGGCGCCTTCGGTCTCGATGTGCTCCTTGCGGACCTCCTCGGAGACCTCGCGCTCGTCGGTGATCGTCTCCTTGCCGAGGCTGACGCGCTCCTTGGGTACCACCCGCTTATCTACTACGGGCTCTTCCTCATGCAGCACCACCTCGTGCTCCTCCTCGGAGATACCCGGCCCGTCCACGGCGTCGCCGCGGTTGGCGTCGATGATCGGCTCGCGCTCGATCCAGACCTCCTCACGCCGCACCGGCACCGTCTTCTGGACCTGTTCGGTGACCACGTACTTGCGCAGGCGGACCCGGCCGGTCTCCTGCTGGGCCTTGCTGACCAACAGCTCTTCCTCGGAGCGGGTCATCGCCTCGTCGGTGTTCGGCCCGCTGGTGTCATGACCAGCGCCGCGGCCGCGCTCACCGGCGGCGTCGCCGGAGCCCTGACCGGGGGCCCCTTGGGCCGTCGTGCTTCCCTCATCGGTGTACGGCACCCCGTAGTGCTCGAACAAGGTGCGCTCCTCCTGCTCTGAGAGCTCACCATCATCCTCGACGCTCGGGGCATCCTTGACCTGATCCTTGGTTACCTGCACACGAACCTCCTCGCCCGACGGCTCGGCGCCGGCTAGCGGCACGAAGTGCGACTTGCTGCCGAACAGTCCGCTCGTGACGAGCGCCCACTCGGGCTTGCCGGTGCGCTCATCCTCATAGATCTCTTTGACTTTGCTGATCTTCTCACCGTCGCTGCCGAGCAACTCGCGGTCCTGCCACTGGTATGCGTCTGTTGTAGGTGACATCTTCCCTCTCCTGTTGTGTTTGGTGCGTTTAGATGCTGAGGTTGCCTGTCCTGCCCAAGCAACCTCACGTCGCCTTTGAGACAGCCACCCAGGAGCGCTAGCGGCGTGCTTTGTTGCGGCCGGCGCGCCCAGGAATCATCCGGGGTGCGAAGCCGGCGATGATGAAGACAACGACGCCGGCGACGATCGCGACCGCGATTGTCTTGACGAGGATGGCGAGCACGACGAACGCGATACCACCGAGGACGATTGCGGCGAGTAGTTCACGCATGGAGACCTCCTGTTGTTGTCGGGCAGACGCAGCCAGATCAGCCCCACCGCGAGCGGGTGCAGCAGACAGACGACGAACTGCAGGATCTTCTTCACGATGCTCCTCGGTACGTTTGGGTCGTAACGCTGGACTCGCCGATACTACCCAGATGACTCACTTAGAAGCAGATCTAAAACGCGAATCACCCGAGAATTTCTTTTGACAGGCGCATATCTGGCGTATTCGGGTACGATACTGGCCGAAGTGAGACGGTACGTTTCAAATAGCTACAAGGGCGCGTCCTGCTGATGGATGACCACGAACGGCAAAAAGAAGCCGAGAATCAGGTGACTCCGGCGCGGCGACGTGCAGACGCCGAGCACAATGCCGAGAGCATCCTTCAAGCCGCTGTTCAGCTGTTCCAGGCGGAACCCGACGCCAGCATCGACGAGATTGCCGCCGCGGCCAAGGTCGCCCGTGCGACTGTCTACCGTCACTTCTCCTCCCGCGCCGGGCTCGTGGCCGCGGCCCGTCAGCGCGCTCGTGAGAGCTCAGACGAGAACGAATCCGATGAGCTGCGCCCGCCGGGCGAGTTGGCCGGCGGCCCGACACCGCTGGATGTGGCCGACGTTCTGAATAAGGTCCCCCCGCATCTGCTGGGCGACCAGATCGTCTCTGAGGCTCAGCGCCTGGCTGGGGTGAGCTCGGTGGCGATGTACCTCGTGGACATCGACGGCACCCTCCTGCTGAGACTCGCCGGATCCGAGGAGTTTCCCGAGGAAGTAGACGCGCCACTCGCGGTCGGGTCGGAGATCCCCCGCGAAGGACTACCGGCGTTGCGGGCCCATCTTGACGAGGAGCTGCCGGGGACTATTGCGGCCCCGATGTTCCTACGCGGGCGCGCGGTAGGGGTCCTTCTTGCCGTCGACGCTCCTGAGCAGCCGTTGCTTGATCTTGCCCGTCAGGCCGCAGCGTCGCTTGCGCTTGCCAACTCTTACACCGATGTCTTCGACGCCGTCCGGAGGCGCAAGGAGACCAGCGCGGCCGCAGAGATCCAGCAGAACCTCCTCCCGCCACGCATCGCCCGGATCTCCGGCGGCATCCTCGCCGGTAACGTCCTTCCTGGCTATGAGATCGGCGGTGACTGGTTCGACTACATCGAAAATCGCGACGGGGCGTGGATCGGCGTCGCGGATAGCCTCGGGCATGGAACCGCCGCCGCCGCGCTGGGCGCTGTGGCGCTGGGCGCGTTCCGTGCCAAGCGAAAGGTCAACGCCAAACTCGACGCCGCTGTCCAGGCCATCCATCACACCATCCGTGAAATTCCCATCGAGGGCGCGCTCGTCAACGTTGTCATCGGCCGGTGGCACGGCCCTACCTCCACGTTTCGCTGGATCACCGCCGGTCACCAGCCGCCGCTTCTAATTCATGAGGATGATGAGCTCGAAGAGCTCACAGGCACAACCCACGAGTCCCTCGGCCTCGGGGGCGCCGACCGCCAGTTCACCATCGACCGCCGCCGCCTCCAGGCAGGAGAGCGACTGCTGCTCATATCAGACGGTGTCCTCCAACGCCAAGCCCACGATGGCCACCCATTTGGTATGCAAGGGGTCCGCAACGCCGTTAGCCGCGCGCAAAGTGCGGCCGCAGCCCCCACCGTTCGAGCCATAGAAGACGCCATCACCGCCGCCTCCAACAATCCGCTTGAAGACGACGCCACCGTCGTCGTCTTCGCTCCCAGCAGCCCGGCCAACTAGGTCAGCCGCGCTCGGCTCTGCGCCCGTGGGTCTTGCTCTTACTCAGGTAACGACTGGTCTGGACCAAGGGCTCATTCCTTCCATTCGCATGCCCCACTGATCCATCCTCAAACGAACAAGCGCTTGAGACCAGATTCCGCAAGCGCTCGTGCTTCCGAATCCGATCATCAGTAGCCGTCGTCTGGCAGGGCGAGGATGTCCTCGACGGTGCAGGCGAGGTTGATAGGCACCGCGCCAATACTACGGCCGACCACGGCGTGCCGAGACCAGCCGGACTCCAGCCGTCAAACGCCCGTGCATCCATTCCGTGTCCGCAATCAGAACGACATGTGCAATACTTGCGTGCATGCAAGCAAGTACCTTTTTGAAGCGGGACCTCCAGCCTGCGAGAGCAACCAAAATCACGGTCCCCACGCGCGCCGCCATCACCGGTCCCACATACGCGACCCCCGGCGCGCCAGCGCCAGCGCCCGTCCCCACAGCCGCTACGCCCGCTCCGGCAGGCGCATCCCCGGCGCCCACCACCCTCGGCAGCGACCTCTGCGCCGTCGTTGCGTACCTGCACAAGAACTGCAATTCCGAAGTGCTGGAGGCGTTCGGCGCGCTGGAGCTGACGCTGACCCAGATCAAGCTGCTGCACTACCTCGAGCAAGCGCGGAGCGCGGTGACCCTCAAGCGGGCGGCCGAGCTCGTTCACGTCTCGTTCCCCGCCGCCAGCCGCGCCGTCGAGGATCTCGTCCGCCGCGGCTACGTGGAGCGCAGCGAGGACCACGACGATCGCCGCTACAAGCGTGTTGCACCGACGGAGGCGGGCCTCGCCGTCACCCGCCGCCTGGCTGCCGCGCGCCTGCACGGTCTGGAGCAGTTCACGCAGACATTGACCGACCACGAGCGTCGCACCCTCGGCCCAGCGCTCTCATTGCTCTTGCAGCGCCCGGACGTCGCGGCCTGCCGACCGGAAGGCTCCACTTCATGACCACACGTATTGCAGCCCACCGCCACCGCCTCGTGAACGATGCCAACAGCCGCTGGTGGACGCTCGGAGCGATGTGCTTCGCGCTGTTCATGATCATGCTCGACAACACCGTCGTGAACGTCGCGCTGCCTTCGATCCAGCGCGATCTGCACGCTTCGCTGTCGGCGCTCGAGTGGACGATCAACGCCTACACGCTCACGTTCGCGGTCCTGCTGGTGACCGGCGGGCGCCTGGGCGACATCTTCGGGCGCAGGAAGCTGTTCCTGTTCGGAGTCGTCGTGTTCGGGCTCTCGAGCTTCGCGATCGGCTTCGCGCCCGACGACACCATTCTCGTCGCCTTCCGAGCGGTGCAGGGCATCGGCGCGGCGTTCATGATGCCCGCGACGCTCTCGATCATCACCCAGGCCTTTCCGCCCAACCAGCGCGGGATGGCGATCGGGACGTGGGCCGGCGTGAGCGCGCTGGCGCTCGCGATCGGGCCCGTGCTCGGCGGCTTTCTCACCGAGCAGGTGAGCTGGCGCGCGATCTTCTTCATCAACCCGCCGATCGCCGTCGGCGCCGTCGCGGTCACGCTGTTCGCCACCCGCGAGTCCCGCGACGAGGGCGTCTCCCGCAAGATCGACTTCCCCGGAATCGCGGCGATCACGGTCGGCCTGACGGCGCTCGTGCTGGCGCTCGTCGAGGGCAACCTCTGGCACTGGGGCTCGCTCAGGACCGTCGGGCTGCTCGCCGTCGCGGTCGTGGCGATCGGCGCGTTCGTGCCAATCGAGCTGCGCACCCGGGCGCCGATGGTCGACTTCAGCTTCTTCCGCTCGCGCACGTTCCTGGGGGCGAACCTCGTCGCGTTCCTGATCTCGTTCGCGATGCTGGCGATGTTCTTCTTCATGGCGCTCTACCTGCAGAACGTCCTGCACTACTCGCCGCTGCAAACCGGCGTGCGCTTCCTGCCCACGACGATCATCGTCATCGTCGTGGCGCCGCTGGCGGGCCGCCTGTCCGACAAGGTCGGATCGCGCCCCCTGATGACGCTCGGCTTGGCGATCGTCTCCGGCGCGCTCTTCATCCAGTCCCAGATCACCGTCCACAGCGGCTACGGACTGCTGCTGCCCGGGTTCGTCTTGATGGGCCTTGGCATGGGCCTCGTGATGTCGCCGATGAGCACCGCGGCGATGAACGCCGTCGATCGCGCCAAGGCCGGGGTCGCGTCGGGTGTTCTCTCGATGAGCCGGATGGTCGGCGGCACCTTCGGCGTAGCGGTTATGGGAGCGCTCGTGGCGACGATCGGTCGCGCGAAGATCGACTCGGGCCTCCCCCACCTCCCCGCGGGCACCCGCGCTACGATCGCCAATTCGCTCGGCACCGGCGGCATCACCGGGCACCACGTTTCAGCCCAGGTCGCCGCGACGGTGCGCGAGGCGTTCGTCTCGGCGCTCGGTACCGGGCTGACGATCGGCGCGGCCGTGACGCTCGGCGGAGCGGTGCTCGCGTGGACCCTTATCCGGCACTCGCCCCAGTCCGACGACGCCGAGCGCGAGCCTGGAGGCGAGCGTGAGGAGACCCCGAGCGAAGAGCCCGCGCTCGCGCTCGTCTGAGCCCTTTCCAATCTCTGGCACGCCCAGCCCGCGGGCGGGCGTGCCAGCGCCAACGCCAACGCCAACGCCGATCCTGGATACCATCCGCCCTCTGAGACCGTGATCCCGAGTAGGAGGGTGTGCGTGGCAGTCGATCTGAGCAACGTGGCGAGAGTTGACACCGAGCCGGGTGAGCTGCCCGGCACGATGGCGGCCTGGGTGATCCGCGCGGATCGCTTAGGAGAGCCGGCGGATGCCTTCCAGCTCGAGCAGATCGAGGTTCCGCAGCCTGCCGCGTTCGAGGTGATCGTGCGAGTCATGGCGGCAGGCGTGAACTTCAACAACGTCTGGGCCGCGCTCGGCGAGCCGGTCTCGGTGTTTCGCTACCACCCGGACGAGGATCACCACATCGGCGGCTCCGACGCGTCGGGAATCGTTTGGAAGGTAGGCACCGGGGTCACCCGCTGGAAGCCCGGTGACGAGGTCGTGGTCCACTGCAACCAGGCCTCTTACGAGGATCCCGAGGTCCACGGGCTCGACCCGCTGGCGGCGCCTTCGCAGAAGATCTGGGGCTATGAGACGAGCTGGGGCTCGTTCGCCCAGTTCTGCAAGGTGCAGGCCCAGCAGCTGTTGCACAAGCCAAAGCACCTCGCGTGGGAGGAGGCGGCCTCGTATGGGCTCACCTATTTCACCGCATACCGGATGCTGATCGACCGCTGCAAGCTCCAAGCCGGGCACAGGGTGCTGATCTGGGGGGCGGCTGGCGGTCTCGGCGTGTTCGCCACTCAGCTCTGCAAGCTCACCGGCGCGGACGCGGTGGGCGTGGTCTCCAGCGAGCCAAAGGGCAAGCTGACCGAGCAGCTCGGTGCGAAGGGCTACATCGATCGCTCCAAGTTCACAGGGATGATGCGCCTCGGCGGCGAGGGCGCCGCCGAGGAGAAGGCGCGCTTCAAGGAATCGAGGCGCTTCTGCAAGGCGGTCGAGGAGATGCTCGGCGGGCCGCCCGACATCGTCTTCGAGCACGTCGGCAAGGCGACCTTCCCCACCTCGGTGCTGGCGGTCAAGCCGTTTGGCAAGGTGGTGATCTGCGGCGCCACCTCCGGCTATCAGCTCGACTTCGACGTAAGGTACCTGTGGATGCGTCAGAAGGAGATCATCGGCTCGCACTTCGCCAACGCGTGGGAGGCCAACAAGGCCAACGAGCTGATCGAGGAGTCAAAGGTGCGCCCGGTGCTGTGGCGAACGATGGGCTTCCCGGAGGTCGCCCACGCCCACCAGCTCCTGCGTGAGAACAAGCACTCCGGCAAGATCGCGATCCTCGTCGGCGCCACCGGCGAGGGTCAGGGAAAGACGGCTGACGGACCGGGCGCGATCCGCGCCGAGGTCGGCGCCTGAGATGGCCGGGGTCGTCCAGATCCCGTGGTACGCGACGGTCCTGCGCCAGGAGAGCTTTGCCGAGCAGGTGTGCCAGTTCGCCCCTGTGGCGCTGCGCTACGGCGCGACCCAGTACTCAGTCCAGCGTTCACGCGACGACCGCTACAAGATCACGCAGATGGCGTGGTTTCAGACAAAGGCCGACTGGTACCACTACTGGGACAGTCCCGAGATGATCGAGTTCCGCGCCCGCAACTCAGGCCACTTCCAGATCCCCGTCGTCTACGTCTGGCACGACGAGCTCGTCAGCGGGGCGCTCGGGGCGCAGGTCGCGCTCGAGCCGACGCCGGGGCCCGCCCCGCAGGCGGCCCCGCGGGCGGCGGTGTAGCTCCATAAGAAGGGGTCTTACTCTGACTACGGGTCCGGTTAGAATGTGAGCTATGTCCGCCAGCACGCGATCGGAGTGGGCAGATCACGCTCGTGCCGTGCTTGACCAGGCCGGGCGCCGCAAGGGCGCCGCGCGCAACGCGATAATCGACCTTCTGGGCAGCCAATCGTGCGCGCTCAGCGCGCTGGAGATCGAGGATCTCCTGCGGGAGGGCGATCGGCGCGTGGCGCGTGCGAGCATCTACCGAATTCTGGAGCTCCTCATCGAGCGCGCCCTGATTACGCGCCTGGAGCTCGGCGACGGCACCGCTCGCTACGAGTTGGTCGATCCGGGCGGCAATCACCATCACCACCTGCTGTGCGACTCCTGCGGGCAGCTGGTTCCGTTTCACGACGGCGACCTGGAGCGCTCGATCGACCGGCTCTCGCGCCGGCTGGGCTTCCTCACCCACGACCACGAGATCGTCCTACGGGGCGATTGCAGCGCCTGCCGGAGCTGACCCACTGAGGGTCAGGGCGGGTGCGCCGCACCCCCCCCCCAGAGAGATAGGAATTAGTCTCAGTATCAGTGTATGCTTCCGGCGTGCTTCGTCGCGCCCTGTCCTCGCTTCCTTCAGTCCTGGCCCTCTCGGTGTTGATTGCCGGCTGCGCCACCAGCCGCAGCGAGACGAGCCACGGAAAGCTCGATGTCGTCGCGGGGGAGAACTTCTGGGGGAGCATCGCCACGCAGCTCGCCGGCGAGGAGGCGAACGTGAAGAGCATCATCGTCAACCCGAGCACCGATCCGCACAGCTATCAGCCAACCGCGCAGGACGCCCGCACGATCGCGGACGGGAAGATGGAGGTCGTCACCGGCATCGGCTATGACAACTGGATGACACAGGCTCTCGCCGCCAATCCGGCCAGTGGCCGCGTCGTGCTCACGGTCGGAGATCTGGTCGGCCTCGAGGGAGGCGACAACCCCCACCAGTGGTACTCACCGACCAACGTGGTCGAGGTCGTCAATCAGATCGTCAGCGACTACGACAAGCTCGACCCCGCCGATACTGCGTACTTCGCCCAGCGCAAGCAAAGATTCCTTTCCCAGGGCCTCGCGCAGTACAACCGGCTACGGCGAGAGATCCGGGCCAAGTACGCAGGCGTTCCGGTCGGCTACAGCGAAAGCATCTTCCAGCCACTCGGAGAGGATCTCGGGTGCAAGCTGCTGACGCCATACAGCTTTACCAAGGCGATCGCCGAGGGCACCGACGTTACCGCGCAGGACAAGCAGACCGCCGACAGCCAGGCCCAGAACCACCAGATCAAGGTGTGGGTCTACAACAGCCAGAACGTCACCCCCGACGTGCAGCGCGTCACCTCGATCGCCAAGGCGCAGCACATCCCGATCACGACCGTGACCGAGACGCTCTCGCCCGCCTCGGACAGCTTCGAGCAGTGGCAGGTCACCGAGTTGAAGGGCCTGATGGCCGCGCTGCATCAGGCGACGGGCAGATGAGCCAGCGGCCCGCCCCCGTTGCGGCCTCCAGGCACGGGCTGCCCCGCTTCGAAGCCCAGGCATCGCCACCACCGGCGGCGTCCGGGGAGCCCGCGGAGCCGGCGGTGCAAATTCGGGACGCTGCGGTCCGGCTGGGTGGGCGGACGATCTGGGAGCACGTCGCGGTCACGGTCAAAAGCGGCGAGCTCGTGGCGCTGCTCGGCCCCAACGGTGCCGGGAAATCGACGTTGCTGAATGTCATCCTCGGCCTGCAACCACTCGCCGCCGGCTACGCAAGCGTGCTGGGCCAATCACCGGGCGACGCGAACCACGCGATCGGCTACCTCCCGCAGCGGCGCAGCTTTGATGCCGGCACGCGCGTACGCGGCGTCGACATCGTGCGCTTGGGCCTCGAAGGCGCGCGGTGGGGGCTGCCGGTCCCCGTTCCCCGGCGCTTCGCTTCCGCTCGTGCCCGCGCGGCCTGCGAGCGTGTGCGCGAAGTGATCGAGCTAGTCGGCGCAAGCGCATATGCGCGCCGTCCGATCGGGGAGCTCTCGGGCGGCGAGCAGCAGCGGCTGCTGATCGCCCAAGCGCTCGTACGCCGCCCGCGAATGCTGATCCTCGACGAGCCGCTTGACAGCCTTGACCTCGCCAACCAGTCCCAGGTCGCCGCGCTCGTGCAGCGCATCTGCCGCACCGAGGGCGTCGCGGTCCTGCTCGTCGCCCACGACGTCAACCCGCTGCTGGGCTACTTGGACCGCGTGATCTACCTCGCCGCCGGGCGTGCGCTCGAAGGACCCGTCGCCAGGGTGATCACCAGCGCGACCTTGAGCGGGCTCTACGGAGTCCCGATCGAGGTGCTCCGCACCAGCGACGGGCGCCTGGTCGTCGTCGGCCATCCCGAAGCGCCATTTCATCACTCCCCGCGCCACGCCGAGGACTTGTCGTGAACCCGGCGCTTAGCTGGAACGTCCCATCGGACATCGACCAGCTCTTCAGCTATACGTTCATGGTCAACGCACTGGAGGCCGGCACGATCGCCGCGGTGATGGCCGCCCTGGTCGGCTGGTACATGGTCCTGCGCCGCCAGAGCTTCGCCGGGCACACGCTCTCGGTGATGGCCTTCCCCGGTGCCGCCGGCGCCGCGCTGGCCGGGCTGCCGCTCGCGCTGGGCTATTACGTGGCGTGCACTGTCGCCGCGCTTGCGATGGGACCCGCCCAGCGGCGCAACGGGAACGCTTACGGCGCCGAATCGGCGGCGATCGGCACTGTGCAGGCCACCGGCCTGGCGATCGGGTTTCTCTTCCTCTCGCTCTACAAGGGCGTGCTCGGCAGCCTCGAGAGCCTGCTGTTCGGGTCGTTCCTGGGCATCAGCCCTGAAGAGGTGCTGACGCTGCTGGTACTCGCCGCACTGGTCTTGGCGGTGCTCGCCCTGATAGGACGACCGCTGCTCTTCGCTTCGATCGACCCGCTCCTGGCACGCGCGCGTGGTGTTCCGGTACGACTGCTCTCGACCGGCTTTCTCGTGCTGCTCGGCTTCGCGGTCGCCGCGACGAGTCAGATCACCGGTGCGCTACTCGTCTTCGCGCTCCTGATCACTCCGGCCGCGAGCGCCCACTCGCTTACATGCCGTCCGGCACTAAGTCTCGCCCTCACCGTCAGCTTCGCGCTGCTGACCACCTGGATCGGCCTCGGGCTCGCCTACTACTCCCCCTATCCGGTCGGTTTCTGGATCACGAGCGTCGCATTCGTGCTCTACCTGCTCGCGCGGCTCGCTCGCCTGGCCGGTGAGCGCGCCGGGGCTCGGCGCGCCGGTCGCGGGCGCGCCGGGGCTCCCCCGATGGCGGTGCTCGGCGCCTGATGCTCTCTCACGAGTTCGTGCGAAGCGCTTACCTGGCCGGCACCTTCATCGCCCTCGCGTGCGGACTGGCCGGCTGGTTCGTCGTCATACGTGGACAAGTGTTTGCCGGAGATGCGCTCAGCCACGTCGCATTCACCGGGGCGGTCGCCGCCGCCGCGATCGGGATCGACACGCGCATCGGCCTGTTTGCGGGCACGATCGGCTTCGCCGCCGTGATCGCCGGGCTCGGGCGGCGCACCACCGCGGACGACGTCACGATCGGCACCGTCTTCTCATGGATGCTCGGACTGGGAGTCTTCTTCGTCGCCCTCGCCGCCACCAGCACCGCTGGCGGGGAGAGCGCGATCACAGCCGCGGGCGCGCTCTTCGGCTCGATCTTCGGCCTCGGCGCGGCCGCGGCGCGGCTCGCCGCTGCAATCGGCGTCGCCGTCGTCCTGGCTCTGGCGCTGATCGCCCGCCCGCTGCTGTTCGCGAGCATCGACCCGGCGGTCGCGCGGGCCGCCGGCGTGCCGGTCCGCGTACTCGGCATCGTCTTCCTGCTGCTCGTCGGGGTCGTTGCGGGCGAGGCGACCCAGGCCGTCGGCGCCCTGCTGCTGCTCGGCCTGCTCGCCGCCCCGGCGGGCGCTGCGAGCCGGCTCACGGCCAATCCCTGGCTCGGACTCGCGCTCTCCGCCGGGATCGCCGTGGTTTCGATGTGGGGCGGACTCGCGCTCAGCTACCAAGTCCCATCGCTTCCGCCGAGCACCGCCGTCCTGCTGATCGCCGCCGGCGCCTACCTGCTGGCCGCCGTCGCGCGCGCGATCCTTGAACGCCGGGCCTCCCTCGCGTCCTGCTCCGTAACCGTCATCTGATTACTGGTGCTCGCTCGCGCGCAGCGCGAGCTCCAGCCAGAAGCGCGCGTCGGGATCGTCCAGCTCGCCGTCCAAGCACTCTCGCAACCGCGCCAGCCGGTAGCGCGCGGTCTGGGGATGAATCCCCAGCCGTTGCGCGACCGCAGCCAGCCGACCCTGCTCGGCCAGCCAAGCCCGGAGGGTCTCGGTCAAGCGGCGCCTGGCGCCGGCGGAAAGCCCGGCGAGCGCCGCGAGCCGATCCCGGGCCAGCTCCTGCGCGAGCAGGGGATCGCTTCGTAGCAATAGCTCACCCGCGTGCTCGCGTGCGGCGATCAGCGTTGGCGCGTCGCCGGCGAGCTGAAGCGCGGCGCGTGCCCGCGCCAGGCTAACCGCCGCTTGCGCCCATTCGACGCTGGTGCCAAGCCCCGCCCTGGCGCCGGCCCCGAAGACCGCGCGCTCGATCTGCGCGCGGCGGCCGGGAGCATCCGGATCGGGCACGATCGCACAAGTGAGCTCGCCGAAGCTCTCAGAGATCGCGCCGGGAAGCCTCGAGGCGGCGGCGTCGCGCCGGTCACCCGCGATCGCCACCACCGCCAGCGTCCTGGGCAGCGGCCAGCCTGCCTGCGCGGCTGCCGCCTCAGCGGCGCTCATGTCGGCCGGAGGATCGCGCACGAGCAGGCGTACCAGCCTGCGGCGCCGGAGCTCAGCCTGACCCGCAGCGGCGGACTGCTCGAGCGCATGACCCTCGGCGGACTCCGCGGAGAGGACATCGATGTAGGCGAAGATCGACTCGGCCAGCAGGTATAGGGTGTCGGGCTCGATCCCGGCCGCGACGCCCGTGGCGGCGAACCGCCGCCATGCGACCCTGGCCCCCAGCCTGTAGGCGCTCAGCAATGAGTCGAGGCTGCGTCCCGCGCGCATCTCACCCCGGCCGAGGGCGACGTATACATCCGATCGCTGCACAGGCCCACCGGCTTCGATCTCGTCCAGCAAGTGTTGTAGCGCCTCCTGCACGCCCGCCCGGATGGCCGCCCCGAACGGACCCTCCACCGGACGCGCGTACGCCGGGACCGTGCGGACCGCCTCGATCATCTCGTCCGCCACGTCGGAGAGGACCGGGCGCAGCACACCGGCAATCGCCGACGGAAGCTCATGCCAAGGCTGTATTGGCTCGATGGGCATTTCTCATTTGAAAGCTACAGCTCGCGGTGACGTGGTCGTGCTCGCAAGACGAGAAGCAACGCCTGTCATCACAAACCGCACGACGGCGCCAGCATCACGAGCTCACGGGCTGACAGACCAAGCTCGTTCTCGCCGCGCCAGAGCGCTCGCGTGGCATGATCTAGGCGCAGGTCACCGACGCCAGGTCGCGGTGGCGCGTCAGACTGCGTCCTCGCCCGTAGCGACAAGATCGACGATCATCCCCTCCGCCCGAAGGCTTCGCTGCAGCAGCGAACCCATCTCAAGCTCATTTTCGACGCAGACACTCTTGCAGTAGCGCTCCGCGCAATGCGCGCGGCGTAGGCTGCGCGCGAAGGTGCGGCGAAGCCAGCGATGATGCGGATCGGGTCGCGGTGGGATAGTCGGCCGCGCCGTACGCTCGCCAAGCGCACCCGCCGCTCTCCGTCAACAGCCAATAACGCTGCGCAATCGGCCGCCTCATTGATCGCACCAACGCACTCCCTTCCAACCTGCGTCCGGCCATCGGGCGGGCATCGTGTCTGAGGTGAACGTAATCGGGCCGCTTGCCGGCACGCCCCAGGGCGGCGCATTCGAGCTTCCTACGCCGAAGCCTGGCGCGCGCAGCTCGCTGTCCGCGCGACGGGGCCGGCTCGGACTGGCCGGCCTGCTCGTGACCGGCCTCGTGATCTCCCTTTCCGCGGCGCAGACCGGCTTGCTGCTGCCGGAGTCCGTGCGACCCGTGCCGAACTGGCTCGCGGGCCCGTTCGCCGCCACCGGGCTCGACCTCGGACTCGGGGGTCTGATCGCGGTCCTCGCGCTGATGTTCGTCTCCTACGCAGTGGCGACTCGGGCCGCCGACCAGCTCTCGGGGCGGGCGGTGCTACTGAGCATCGCTGCCCTGCACGCGCTGGTGCTGTTGGCACCGCCGCTGCTCTCAACCGACATCTTCAGCTACGGGGCATATGGCCGCATGGGCACGCTGTACGGCGCCAACCCCTACCTGCACGGGCCCAGCGCGATCGCGCTCGATCCTCTCTATCCGTTGATCGGCGCGCAATGGGTAAGCACCCCGTCGGCCTACGGTCCACTGTTCACCGCGCTCAGCTATCTGCTCGCCCCCCTGGACGCCGCGGCGAACGTGCTCGCGTACAAGGCGATCGCCGCGATGTCGAGCCTCGTGATCGTCGTCGTGGTCTGGAAGGCGGCGCGTCTGCGCGGTCTCGACCAGGTCAAGGCCGTCGCGCTCGTGGGCCTGAACCCGGTGATTATCGTGTACGGGGTCGGGGGCGGGCACAACGATCTGCTGATGCTCGCCCTCCTGGTCACCGGCGTATACGTGCTGCTCCAGCGACGAGAGCGCACCAGCGGAGCGTTGATCGTTGCCGCCACAGCAGTCAAGCTGACCGCCGGGCTACTGCTGCCGTTCGCGCTTGCCGGCAGCGGGGGCCGTCGAGATGGCGCTCGCCGCCCTCGCGACCTCCTCACGGGGGCGGTCCTCGCTGCCGCGCCGATTGCCGCCCTCAGCATTGCGTTATTCGGCACCGGTCCCCTGCACCTCTTGGGCACGCTGCAGACGATTCAGAACCACGGCGGTTCGCAGAGCGTTATGGGATTCATCTCGACTGGACTCGGACTCGGGAAGCTCGGCTATGCGGCCCAACTCGTGCTCGCCGCGGGGTTCGTGGTCAGCGTCCTGTGGTTACTGCGGCGTGTCTGGCTCGGCAAGCTCGATTGGATCACCGGAGCCGGCTGGGCGATGGTCGCGCTGTTGATCACGGCCGGCTTGTTGGTTCCCTGGTACATGGCCTGGCTCGTGGCGCTCGCGGCGCTCAGCCCCGACCGCCGCCTGCGGCTAGCCGCACTAGCGATGACGGCGCTCGGGCTTACATCCTTGTGAGACTTCCAATCGCCGCGAAGCCGCGGGGAAAGCAACGGCGCCCAAGGGAGAAGATCGCGATTTGGCCCGAGGCTCCTACCTACTCCTACGCAAGCTTTCCGTATGCGCCGGGATCCCACGCGAGCAGCGCGAGCAGTTGCACCATGGCGCTCTGGTCGAGCAGCGTCACGCCGCCGCTCGAGAAGTGGAAGCGGTCGCACCGGTCGCGCCGCTGCGACCAGGCGCCGTCAGCGTAGGCGCGCATCGCCTCGATGATCTCGGTGCGCAGTCCGGCATCGCCCGTCGCCGCGTGGAGCAACAGCAGGTTGCGGAAGAAGATTGCATTGAACGCCGGCGGCTGCGTCTCGTAGACGCCGTCGCCAAAGTGTCTGAGAGCCTTGCGCGCGATCGCCTCGGCGCGGGCGAGGTATCCGGTGTGCGCGCGCGCCTCGCGGCGGTGCAGCAGCACGTTCGCGCCGAGCATGCTGCCCTGGTTGTAGCTCCAGAGCGTCTCGTCGAGCGTGTCGTCGTCGCGCAGCTTGTCCCAAAAGAGCCCGGTGGCCGGGGAGTCACTGGCGAGGCTTGCGTCGAGCGTCGCGTTGACCCACCCGTACATCTCCTCGGCGCCGATCGATCCCTGCGCGCCAACGGGGACACCGGTCAGCTCGGCGAGGTGCAACCCGAGCTCGGCGTTTGGCGCATTCGAGACGGTGTTGCGGTCGTGGTTCCTCGCTCCCGCTCCACGGCCCTGCTCGACCCAGAAGACGCCGCCCGTGCTCGGCACGTCCGGCCGCCGATCCCAGCCAGCGACGGCGAAGCGAAACAGATCCGCGGCCCTGTCGAGGTGACCCGCGCCGGGACGCATGCGCTCGAGCTGGACGAGGGCGAGACCGACCCACGCGTTGTCGTCGTAGTAGCGATCCCCGCCGGATCGCGTCCCGAGCACGTCCGACGAGTACGCTGGCGCATCGCCGGCCGGGTCCCAGTAGCGCTCGAGCGTCTGTAGACAGTCCGTGATCGCGGCGTCGGCGTCAAAGCGCTCGCCGAGATCCTCCCGGACGCCGGCGAGGTCGAGCGTCGCGACAAGAGCGCGCGCGAACGGCCACAGGTGCGCTGCGGCCCCCGGCCGGTGCAGCAGCCCGTCGCGACGATAGAGCCCCTCGCTCGTACGAAAATGGCTCTGCATCGCAGCGTACGCCCGCGCGGCCCGCGCCGCATAGACGGCCGGCGCATGTCCGGGCGGATCGCGCTCGGCCCGGCGTCTGCGGATCAGCCAGCTCAGCGGACCGCTTCCGGCGTCCTGAGGCCGCAGAGCGCTCACGCGTCGGTCAGGCGCCTGAGCAGGATGACCGCTTGGGTCAGTACCTCGTGCTCCCGCGGCGATAGGTCCTCGACGATCGCCTGCGCCAGCCACCCGTCACGACGGCGGCGGTCCGCTTCCAAGGTCTCGCGCCCGGAGCTTGTGAGCTCGATCAGGGATCGACGGCCATCGGCGGGATCGGGCCGCCTGGCGACCAGACCGAGCGCCTCGAGATCGCACACGGTTTGTGCCATCGAGTGAGGGCGCACGCGCTCGGCCACGGCGAGTGCGCCGATTGCGCTCGTTCCTTCGCGATCGAGGCGGCCGAGCACAGCACCTTGCGAGATCGAGAAGCGATGCTCAGCGCGCAAGCGCCGCAGAAGCTGTCCGAGCACGATCCGGAGCTCGCTTGCGAGCAGGCTGGTGTCCACGGCCGCAGTCACAGCAGCAAAGTATACGAAGATAAAAGACAGGTAAACTGTTTAGCCTTCCTGTCTAACTGCGCGAGTGCAAGCGAGCAACGGGGCGTTCGAAACCGACGAGCTGATGTCTAGAGACTCCCTGCTGGTCGTGGTCCCGCGGCGCCGCAAGTGTCAGGCGTGGTCCCGGCGTCATCGGCGTAGGTAGTCCCGGCGGCGCCATTAGAGAGCCTCGGGCGTGGTCCCGGTGGCGCCGTGACCACGCCGACTGCCACCTCTGCACGGGATGTCTTGACAACGGATGATTGGGTAGCTAACCTTTTGCTATCAAAGGATTTCCTTCCATGGCCGCCGACGACAATGTCCCTAGAAGATCGCTGAAAAAGTCGGGTTCTGTCCGACCGGTTTAAGACCATTCGGGGCATGCTCAACACTCAGTCGGCTCAGGTGGGATTGTTCGATGCGG
>JAABUX010003703.1_pt1 | contig 20018 bp, 10 predicted proteins | sample 5561851 | NCBI WGS metagenome assembly JAABUX01 (sample SAMN10711883, study PRJNA513361) | rock metagenome | isolation source: Antarctica rocks | place: Antarctica: Victoria Land, Richard Nunatak red sandstone | collected 2016-01-03 | reverse complement strand
CTATGCGGGTCCATGTGGTGTAGGCTCCTGGCCGTGTGAGCGAGACACGGCTAGCGTCAGCATGCCGCATGCGACCCGTTCCTGTCACGAGCGCCCCTCCTCCACGCTTTAGTGGGGTGGTACCCGAGGCGGTCTAACCAATCCTTTTCGCCAGATCCATGCAAATAGGGTCCAGCGCGGTCCGCAAGGGAACTGTAGTACTCCGCATGTCTCCGTCGCAGCGCCTCCGTTTCCCCTGCCGCCTCCGCCCGCTCCACGGCGTAGACCCGCAAGGTCTCCAGCAGTGCGACGCGTAGCTCCCCGTTCGCCTTCGTTTCAAATCCCACCATGCTCTGTTCGGCTAGCCCGACCAATTGTGTCAGGGCGTCTCCCCCCGGCCTATGATCGATGAGTACGCGGCACACCGCATCCGCCGCCTCCACCGTGCAGCCCCCCGCGAACACACTCAACCACCGGAAGAGGAGTTGATCCGGCACGCTCAACAAGTCGTAGCTCCAGGCGATGGTGTCCCGCACCGTCTGCTGGCGCCGCGGCAAGTCGCGCGCCCCGCCCGCCAGGAGCGCCAGGCTGCCCTCCAATTGCCGTAGCAGCGCCACCGGCGATAGTTGCCCGAGGCGCGCCGCCGCCAGTTCGAGGGCCAGCGGCAGCCCGTCCAGCCGCCGGCAGATCGCCGCTACCACGCGTGCGTTCTGCTCCGTCAGCGCGAAGTCCGGCAGCGCGTCGCGGGCACGGTCCACGAACAGCCGCACCGCATCGAACCGCGGCAAGCCATTCGCATCAAGCCGAGGGGCTTGGTTCGGGTCAGGCAGCGTGAGCGGGGCCACCGGCGCGACGCGCTCACCCCGGACATTCAGGCGCGCCCGGCTCGTCGCCAACACCATCATCCTTGGCGCGGTCGCTAGCAACTCCCCGAGGTCCGGTGCCACACCCAGGATTTGCTCAAGGTTGTCCAGCACCAATAGGACGCGCCCGTCGGCCAGCGTCGTCGCGAGCGTCTGGACGGGCGTCTGGCTGGGGACCTCGCCTAACCCGAGGACATGCGCGATCGTGGGCAGCGCCAGGGCCACATCGGTGAGCGCTGCCAGCGGCACGAAGGCCACGCCGTCGGGGAAGGCGCCATCATCGCGCACCAGCGCCGCCACCTCCAGCGCCAGGCGTGTCTTGCCGACGCCGGCCGGCCCCATCAGCGTGAGCAGCCGCGTGCCGGACTCCAGCAAACGGGCGCGGATAGCCGCGACCTCGCGCTCACGTCCCACGAACGCGGTCAGCGCCGTGGGTAACGGAGGAAAGGTGAGCGGGGACGCGTGCGCGGGGGCTGCCAGCGTTTCTGGTGGGACGCTAACGGTGCGAGCGGCGGCGACGAAATCAGCGCGCAAGGTAGGGGAGAGATCCAGTGCATGGGCGAGCAGGGCGACGGTGCCGGGGCGCGGCGCGCCGCGCTTACCGCGCTCGATCACACTGATGGCATCCACACTCAGGCCAGCGCGCTCGGCCAGACCCTCCTGCGAGAGCACAGCCGCCTGCCGGTACCGCCGCACCAACGCCCCGAACGTCGCCGGCCCCGCACTCATACCCGCGTCCCCCATCGTCCGACTCCCCCGGTGGCGCCCCGTCCCGCCGCCCGATTGCGACTATCATACCATGCCGCCCCTATGCTGTGGTAGAGGGAGGCGACCACAGCGTCCGGGTTCCGTCCGGGCTCTGTCCGGGTTCCGTCCGTGGTCAGCGCGGCCACGAGGCCGCACAATAGGGGCATACGGGATAGGGAGGTTGGCAGTGAAGCGCGGGCGGACGGACAGATACCAGCCACAGCTTCGCCACGAAGGCTGTCGCCGCCGCGACCGCGGACAGCCTCGCGCCGTACGACGATCGTCGCATCATGCATCGCACACTGGAGGACAGGGCGGATGAGCGAGACACGGACGACCACATGGATGCTGGCGGTGCTGCTCATCGCGACGGCCCTGGTCATTGGAACTGGGGTCCTCCAGGCGGGCGCCGCCGACGCGTCGCACATCGACCGGGGCCACGCGCTCCAGGGGCGGCGGGGGATCACCCCGCACCCAGGGCTCGTGAAAAGTCCGTAGGTGCGTCTCCACTGGGACCGCCGCAGTCCCTGCGGCACACCAGCGCGGGCGCGGCGTTCGCCGATGGCAGGCTGTTCCGCGGCGTCCACGGGCCGCAGGGACTGCGGCGGTCCCAGTGGAGACGCACCCGTCACGGGCGCTAACGCGAGCGGCGGCCGACTTTTCACGAGCCCTGCCCCGCGCCATCATCACCAGTGCCGCCCTCAAACACCGTTCGTGCCCGCGTGGGCGGCGTGCGGCGTTCGCGTCGTGGGCGGCGCGAGCCCTATGCCGCTCGTCCACGCGGCGGCGGGCCACCCACTCTGGGCGCGGCCCGTCGGCGAGGGTGCGCGGGCGAGACAGTACGCCGCCGCCACCCCGCAGCAAGAGCAGGACTTGCACGCGTTCATCGAGCCGCTCAGCCCGCTCCCAGACCAAGTTCTCACACATAATAGCCCCCATGCCTATCTTGCTGCGCGCATCGCGGCCAACGCCGCGATCGTCCGGATCGCACTGCGCCTCGACGGCGTCGTGCTGCACCCCGAGATCGTGGGGCGCGACGACGTGGACGCGACGATCTTCTACCAGCCCCGGTACTGGCGCACAGGGCGACACAACCGTCCAGGTGCGTGTGTAGGATGCCGCGGGTCAGATCACCACGCGTCACTGGACCTTCCGTATGACCACGTAAGGATGCGCGAGGATAGGCACGCGGAGAGATGCGCAAGTACACCGACATGTTTGATCAGGAGTGTGAACTAGATCACTGCGCCGACCGGCCCGTTGGCCGTTTAATGGTTTCATAGACGGCGTACGAACAAGTGAGGGAGGGGCCACAAGGGGTTCAAAACCGGCCGACGGCAGAGGCCGTTGGTGGAGCGTAAAAAAGAGGAGGAAGGAGAGGACACATGATACGTAGCGCACCGTGGAGTACGGGAAGGATCGCGGCAATGCGACGACAGATCACGCGTGGCCGGCGGCTGCGCGCGGCGGGTATCCGGATGAGCGTGGCGCTCCTCGTGGTGGCGGCGCTCCTGGCGCCGGGGCTGGGAACAGTCGTGCGAGCGAGTACGGGCGAACTCTACATAGGCCAGTTCGGCAGCTTCGGCGTCAACGACGGCCAGTTCGACTACCCCAACAGCATTGCTATCGGCCACGGTGGCAGCATCGACGGCAAGGTCTTCGTCGCCGACAACAACCGCATCCAGGAGTTCAGCGCATCGGGCCAGTTCCTGAGTTCGTTCGGTCAGGTTGTGTGCGGCCATAGCCCCGATGAGTATGGCATCAACCTAGTAGTCCGTCAAGCGCCGTCTTGACAGTTCAATCGCCGTGCAACAGGGGACGGCAACTGTCCAAAGTTCGCTTGACGGACTACTAGTGGCCGGCCCCGCGTCTATTGCCAGCGATAACAACGGAAACATCTACGCGCTCTACGGGGACAACGCTGGTACGGGTGCGGGGGGGCCAGGTGGGAACTTCCTACGAGTGTACGATTTCCACACCAGCTTTCCCAGCACGGGCGATTGCCCCACTACCCAGCAATTCTCCAACCCGCACAGCATCGCCGTCGATAACAGTGGAAACCTCTATGTGTCGGAAGCGGGCCAGGGGGTGCAAGGGTTCTCGCCAGGCTCCCCCTGCTCCAACCCTCTCGGCTGCCTTCGGTTTGTCCGCCAGTTCGGCACGCCTGGGCAAGGCCCCCATCCCGGCGCCCATCCCCTCACCCCCGACGAGTTGGACACCCCTGGGGCTCTGACCGTCGATAGCAGTGGGGACCTTTATGTGGTTGATGCAGGAACCCATCGGGTGGTCGAGTTCGATCCCTCCGGCGCTGTCGTGCAAGATTTCGGCTATAACACCGACCAGCCCGTCGAATTCACCGGCCCCGGCGAGTTGGGCGCCCCGCGTGGCGTCGCTGTCGATGCTCACGGCAATGTCTATGTGGGCGACCCTGAGAATTACCGTATAACGGAATTCTCACCGTCGGGGGTCGCTCTGAGTCAAATCGACCACTCCGGTTTCTTCTTCCTCCCGACCGCCATCGCCATCGAAGGCAGCGTCATCTACGTCGCCGACTCGTCCGCCAATGTCGTCGTGGAGTACGGCATCGTGGGCGCGCCGGTCACTGAAAGCAACAACGCCACGACTATCGACGCATCCAGCCCCCTACAGGCGCGGGTAAGCAGCCTCAACGCTACCCCCGCGGGTGGCCTGGGTACCGTGACCGTCGCCAATTACGCCTCCAATCCGACCGGCGTCACGCTCGCGGACGCGAACGACGCGTTTTTCGACGTCCGGGTGTCGCCGGGCAGCAGCTTCAGTTCCCTGACGGTGGCGCGCTGCGGCGCGAGCGCGACGGACCAGGTGAATTGGTATGATGGGCTGCTCTGGCGGCCGGTGTCCCCGCAGAGTTATGACGCCGCCACCGGATGCGTCACCATGAACCTGGACAACACATCGTCGTCGCCGACCGTCGCGCAGTTGACCGGGACACCGTTCGCGGTCGGTACACCGGCTGTCACCAGCAGGCCGACCACGCTGACCCTGCTATCCTCCGCGCCCGTCGGGTCCGTCGTCGGGCAAAGCGTCATGATCACGGCGACGGTGACGACGGTGGGAGCGGGGACGGCCGTCCCCGGGGGCACGGTCACCTTCTACGACGGTGGAGCCATGCTGGGCGCCAGCGCGCTAACCGGGGGCCAGGCCACGTTCACCACAAGCGGCCTGGGCGTCGGCGCGCACCCCATCACAGCGACGTACAGCGGCGACGCCAACGACCTGGGCAGCGTCGCGCCGGTCCTGAGCCAGCAGGTCAGCCGGGACAGTACCACGCTTAGCCTGACCGGCGCGCCCAATCCGTCCGCTTACGGGCAAATCGTCATCGTCACGGCGACGGTCGCCAGCGTGGCGCCTGGGAGCGGGACGCCTACGGGTCCGGTCACCTTCTACGATGATGGATCTATGCTGGGCACGGGCACGCTCGATAGGCATGGGCAGGCAACGGTTAGCACCGGCAGCCTGGGCGTGGGCATGCGCGGCATCACGGCAACCTATGGCGGCGACACGAACGACAACGCGAGCGCGTCGCTGGCGCTGAACCAGCAAGTCAACCGGGACGCCACCATCACCACGCTGACCGCCGCGCCTAGCCCGTCCATGGTTGGGCAAGCCGTTACCTTCACGGCCACCGTCGCGGTGGTCGCCCCAGGCGTGGCGGCGCCGACGGGCCAGATCACCTTCCTGGACGGCGGCGCCACGTTGGGTACGGGCACGCTTAATAGCGCCGGCGTCGCGACGTTCACCACGACGACGTTGAGCGTGGGCACGCATAGCGTCACGGCCGTCTACGGCGGCGACGCGAACGACAGCGCGAGCACGTCGGCGGCGGTGAGCCAGTGGGTCGTCCCCAAACCGCTCCAACTCGTCCTGTCGGCGACGACGAACCCATCCGGCCCCGTCACCACTGGCTCCGTGATCACTGTGAACAGTGCGCTCACTAATCACACGACGACCGCGCAGAGGGTGACCCTCAACGCCACTCTCGTGTATGTGTCCGGCCGCACGCGCGTTACCGCGAGCGTCTCCACCGTGTCGCTCCAACTCGCCCCCGGCCAAACCGTGGGCCGGACGTTCAGCTTCCGTGTGCAATCGTACTATCCGCGCGGCGCGTACACCCTCACACTCACGGCGAAGGACGCTGCTGGCGACACCGACAGCGGTAGCGTATCCCTGACCATCGTCTAAGCTGGCGCCACCCCCGCGGCGGCGCGTCTCCTTGCCCAGTGGAGACGCGGCGCCGCGGGTTAGGGTACTGTGACGTCGCGCATGTAACGCCCACACAGGGGGCACATAAGATGATCCTGGTCAAGCAGCGGGGAGTGGTGTAAGATACACCACAACAGAGGCCCACCCCAACCAGGAGCCCGCGCCCATGCTGCTCGACCGGCCCACCGATGCCCTCGCGCCTCCCGCCGCGGGGGTGCGCGCCTTCCTGATCGCCGACGTACGTGGCTACACCCGCTACACGCGGGAGCGCGGCGATGACGCCGCCGCCCGCCTGGCCGCCCGCTTCGCTGACCTGATACGCGAGGGTCTGGCGGGGACCGATGGTGAACTCGTCGACCTACGCGGGGACGAGGCGGCGCTCGCCTTCGGCTCGGTGCGCCAGGCGCTGCGCACCGCCCTGGTCCTCCAGGACCGCTTCGCGCGGGAGAGGGCGGCCGATCCGACGCTGCCCCTGGGCGTGGGCATGGGCCTGGACGCGGGCGAAGCGGTGGCGGTCGCGGGCGGCTACCGCGGCATGGCGCTCAACCTGGCGGCGCGGCTATGCGCGGCCGCCTCTGCCGGAGAAGTGCTGGTGAGCGAGGCGGTGGCGCACCTGGCCGGGCCGGTGGAGGGGCTGGCCTGCCTCGACCGTGGACCGTTGACGCTCAAAGGGCTCGACGGGCCGGTCCGCGCGCTGCAGGCGCTCCCCACGCCCTTTGTCGCCGTCGTGGCCGCGCCCACCTCGCACGAGGCCCGTGTCGGGATCGAGCGGCTGCTCGTGGACCTGCGTGCCGCGGGCGTCGCCTGCTGGGACACAACGGCCTTGGAGGAGACTGAGGGGGCGACGGGCCTGCGCGCGGGGGTGCGGGCCTGCCGGTCAGTGCTGCTGATAGGGACGCCGGGGACGGGCCAGGCGCGCCTGGTCACGGCGGCGCGGGAGGTCGCCGGGGTGTATCGGCGGCCGGTGGTGACGGCCTGGCTGGACGGGACCGAGGGGACGGATGCGGACAACAGTGCAGACACGCCACTAGCGGAACGTGAGGGGACGCTCGATCTGCGGGGGGCGCGCTATGCGACGGCGTTGCCGCACCTCGTCGGCCTGTTGGAGCAGGTCGAGGAGTGTGTGATCGCGCCCCTAGAGGCCACCGCGCCCGGCGGTCCCATCGCTATGGACCCGGCCACACAGGTAGCGTCCCGTAACCCGTACAAAGGGCTCCGGGCCTTCCGGGAAGACGACACGGGCGACTTCTTCGGGCGTGCGGCGCTGGTCACAGAGTTGGTAGCGGCGGTGGGAAGCTACACCCGGCCGGGCGCGGCGCGCTTCCTGAGCGTCGTCGGTCCGAGTGGCTCGGGCAAGTCCAGCGTTGTCCTGGCCGGGCTGCTGCCCCGGTTGCGCCGAGGCGCCCTGCCCGGCAGCGAGCGGTGGGTCTACCTCGCCCCGCTCGTGCCCGGCGCCCACCCGCTGGAGGCGCTCGCGGTCGCGCTCAACAACGCGCTGCCCGGCAGCAGCCTGGGCGCCCTGCACGCCGACCTCACGGCGTCCACGCGCGGGCTTCACTTGCTGGCCAGCCGCGTGGCCTCCACACCGGACGGGCGCGTCGTGCTGGTGGTCGACCAGGCTGAGGAGTTGTTCACGCTGACGGCGGGCGAGGACGAGCGCCGTCAGGTCATCGACCTGCTCGTGGCGGCGGCGTCCGAACCACGAGGACCGCTGCTGGTCGTGCTGACCCTGCGCGCCGACTTCTACGACCGCCCCCTGGCCTACCCGGCGCTGGGGCGGCTGATGGCGACGCAGAGCACGGCGGTGCTGCCGCTGGGGCCGGCCGAACTGCGCGCGGCGATCGAGGCGCCGGCGCGGCTGCCGGACGTGGGTCTCCGCTTCCAGGGTGATCTCGTCGGCGACCTGCTGTACGAGGTGCGCGACCAGGCGGGGGCGCTGCCGCTGTTGCAGTTCACGCTCGACCAACTCTACGAGCGGCGCGAGGGCCACCTGCTGACCGAGGCGGCCTACCGCGAACTGGGCGGGGTGCGCGGCGCGCTGGGCCGCCAGGCCGAGGCGACCTACTTGGGCTTACCCGATGACGAGGACCGCGGGCTAGCGCGGGCGCTATTCCTGCGGCTGATCGAACCGGGGGTGAGCGCGCAGGACACGACACGGCGGCGCGCGCCACTTTCCGAGTTAGAATTGGTCGACGTGGCGCGGACGGCGCGGCTGCGGGTGGTGGCGGAGGCATTCATCGCGGCGCGGTTGCTAACGACGGCCGAGACGGCCGGGGCACGGACGCTGGAGGTGAGCCACGAGGCGCTGATCCGCGAGTGGGGGCGACTGGGCGACTGGCTCCAGGACGCGCGCGAGGACGTGCGGCTGCAGGGACGCCTCAGCGTGGACGCGGCGGCATGGGAGCGGCGAGGGCGGCCGGCGGACAGCCTGTACCGGGGGACGGCGCTGGCCGAGGCAGTGAGTTGGGTAGAACGGAACACGCCGAGCGCGTGGGAGCAGGCGTTCCTGGACACAGGCGTTGCGGAGGGCGAGCGGCAGCAGGCGGCGGAGCGGGCGCGGCAGGCGCGCGAGTTGGCCGTGGCGCGGCAGGCGGCGGCAGCGAACCGGCGGGCGGCGACGCGGCTGCGCGCCCTGGTCGGGGTCCTCGCCGTCTTCCTGCTCGCCGCGGCCGGCTTGACCACCCTCGCGCTTGGCAATGCAACTCATGCCCAGGTAGCGGAGCGGCAGGCCGTGTCCGCCCAACGGCAGGCTGCGATCGCGCGGGATGTCGCGGTCGCGCGCCAGCTAGCCGCGCAATCGGGTAACCACCTGGACAATCAACTCGACCTAGCTCTGCTCTTGAGCTTGGAGGCGAACCGTACGCTTGACACCGCTGAGACCAGAGGGGGTTTACTGCAGGCCGTATCCAGCGAGCGGCCGTTCACGTTCTTGCAAGGACATACCGACACGGTCACGGGTATCGCGTTTAGCCCTAACAGCCGTACCCTTGTTTCGGCCGGTGATGATGGGACAATCCGCGTGTGGGATGCCATTCGGGGGAGATCACTCGGGCAGCCCATTGTCGTTCATCACGCCGTCAGCAGCCTATCCCTCAGCGCGGATGGTCATGTGCTTGCTGTTGGAAGCGCAACCGGAACGGTACAACTATGGGATTTTAGACAGCGCCATTGGCTAGGTCCGCCGCTGTCGGTTGGTTCTGTCACCGTGCGAACACTCGCTTTTAGCCCTGACAGCAAGCTCCTGGCTACGGGAGACGACGACAGCAACGTGGTGGTGCGCGATGTCCTCCATCACCGCCCGTTTGGCTCCACGCTGCGTCATCAATGGGGCGTCGTGTCTGCTGTCTCATTCAGCCCGAATGGAAAGACTCTCGTTTCGGCCGGCGATGATCACACGATTCGTCTATGGGACGTAGCCACAGGATTTCCCGAAGCCGTCTTGACGGGTCATAGCGATTTCATCAACGCTCTCGCTATCAGCCCTGACGGTACGCTTCTGGCGTCAGCCAGTAATGATGGGACGTTTCGGTTATGGGATCTGAGACATGGACGGGCGCTAGGCACGCCGCTCACGACCTTCGCAGGGTCTGAAACGAGCGTTTCCTTTAGTCCCGATGGACGGACCCTAGCCGTTGGCGCCGGGAACGGAACGGTTCAGTTGTGGGACGTGGCACGGCGGCAGCCTATCGGCCCTGCTATGCAGAGCGGGACAGCAGTCCTGCACATGACCTTTAGCCCCGATGGCTCGACCCTCGCTTCTAGTAGCGGCAGCGCTATTCTGCTGTGGCGATTGGCACGTCTACAGCCGCTGGCAACGTCGCTTGTTGGCCACACGGATGTGGCGTACACGCTCGCTTTCAGCCCGGATGGCCATACCTTGTTCTCGGGGAGTTGGGACCAGACGATCAGGCGCTGGGACGGAGTGCGCGGCCGCTCGGTGGGTCTCCCCTTGCGTGGCCCAACCAGTGGTATCAACAGTGTCGCTGTCAGTCCCAATGGACGACTGCTGGCTGCCGCTTGCAGCGACGGGAGCGTGTGGATCTGGGATCTCGGCCACGGCCAGGATCTGGGTTCGGTCCAGGCGTCCATGGCCCCAGGGATCCAAGCGATGGTATTTAGTCCGGACGGCAAACTCCTGGCCACGGGGAGCGACGACCACACAGTCCAGATGTGGACAGTGACGCGGTCGGGCGGGCTCCATGCGCTTGGCCCGCCCCTAGAGGGACATACCCAAGGGATTGATGGGCTCGCATTTAGCCCAGATGGTAGGCTACTGGCGTCGGGGAGCCCAGACGGGACCGTACGACTTTGGAGTGTGGCGCGCCACCGGCCACTCGGCCCACCACTTGTGGTCGGCGCCAACGGGGTGAGTCGCATCGCTTTCAGCCCCGATGGAAAGACATTGGTTTCTGGGGGCTACTGGGATGGCGCGGTTCGGTTCTGGGACGTGGCGCGGCGCACGCTTGTGGGGCTGCCCACCCAAACTCACACCGATGGCCTCTCCGCGCTTACCTTCAGTCCCGATGGCAAGCTGCTTGCGACCGCTGGGGAGCAGTTGATACAGGTGTGGGACGTGTCCAGCCGTCAGCCACTTGGCGCGCCCCTCGTTGGGCATACGCGCTGGGTCCAAGCCGTCGCGTTCAGTCCGAACGGGAGAATACTCGCCTCGGCGAGTGCGGACGCGACCGTCAAGTTGTGGGACATGAGCCTCGCGGGGTGGAAAAGGCTCGCCTGCCGCATCGCCAACCGCAACCTGACGCGGCAGGAGTGGCGGCAGTATCTCGGCGACGAGCCCTATCACAGAACCTGCCCCGGCCTGCCTGAGGGGGCGTGATGCTTGCCGACCGCTCCGTCGTACCCGACGACTCCGCTGCGCGCAATCGCTCGGCGCGCTCCACTGTGCCGCTGACATCAGAGGTGCGCACGTTCCTCATTGCCGACGTGCGCGGCTATACCCGCTTCACCCACGAGCAGGGCGATGAAGCCGTCGCCCGCCTGGCTGCCCGCTTCGCCGTCCTGATGCGCGCCGGTGTCGCCGAGCACGATGGCCACCTCCTTGAATTGCGTGGCGACGAAGCCCTGGCCGTCTTCTCGTCCCCGCGCGGGGCGCTGCAGGCCGCCCTGAAGTTACAGGGGCGGTTCGCCGCCGCCCGTCAGAACGAGAGTAGCCTGCCCTTGCACGTTGGCATGGGCTTGGATGCGGGCGAGGCGGTGGCGGTCGAGGGCGGCTATCGCGGTGGGGCGCTCAATCTGGCCGCCCGCTTGTGCAGTCTGGCCGGACCCGGCGAGGTGCTGGCCAGTCCCGAGGTGACGCATCTGGCGCGCAAAATCGCCGGCCTGGCCTACGTGGAGCGCGGCAGCGTTTCGCTCAAGGGGCTGGATGCGCCCGTGCGTGTGCTACAAGTGCTGCCCGAGGGCTTCCTCGTCCTGGTGGCGGCGCGGGAAAATGAGACTATCGTAGGGCGATTGCGCGATGACCTGGCGGCGCGTGGCCTGGCCTGCTGGAGTGCGCAGGCGCAGCCGGACGGCATAGGGGAGCCGGCCTTGCGCGCGGCAGTGCGGGTAGGGCAGGCGGCGCTGCTGGTGGTCACGCCCGCGACGCGCTCCTCCCGCCAGGTCAAGGCGGCGTTGCGGCTGGCCGAAACGTATCGGCGTGCGGTGGTCCCGGTTTGGTTGGCTGGCGAGGAGGTCAGCGGGAGCCTGCCGTTGGGCCTGCCGGCTGTGGGGCTCATTGACGCGCGCGGGGAGCAGTATGTGATGGCCCTCGAGGCCATCGTCAAAGTGCTGCATCAGCAGGCGGCGGAGCACGAGCGCATAACGGCGGCAACGCCCCTCTCGCGCTCGACAGAGGACACGCCACGCAACCCCTACAAGGGCCTGCGCACCTTTCGGGAGGAGGATGCCGGCGACTTCTTTGGGCGGGAGGGCGACGTCGGGGCTCTGGTGTCAGCGCTGGAGGACGCGCTGCGCGGCGACCACGCGCGCCTGCTGGTGGTGGCGGGTCCAAGCGGCTCGGGCAAATCCAGCCTGCTCATGGCCGGGCTCCTGCCCGCGCTCAAGGCCGGAGCGCTGCCGGCGAGCACACAGTGGCGCTACCTCGATCCCATCATCCCCGGCGTCCACCCACTCGATGCGCTCGCGCTCACGCTGGCGGCGCCCCTCCCCGTTAGCGTGCGCGAGGTGGCGGCTGATCTGCAGGACGACTCCCTGCGCGGGCTGCACCGCGTAGCGCGCCGGCTGGCGCCAAGAGCGCACGAGCGGGTGGTACTCTTGCTCGACCAGGCCGAGGAACTGTACACGCTGACGGCCGACGAGGAGCGCCGGCAGGTTCTTGATCTGCTGGTCGCGGCGGTGACGGAACCAAGCGGGCCGCTGGTTGTGCTGCTAACTATCCGCGCCGACTTCTACCACCAGATAATGGCCCACGCCGAACTGTGGTCGCTGGTGGAGGCGCGCACGCAGTTAATCGCGCCCCTCTCGCCGGCGGACCTGCGTGCGGCGATCGAGGGACCGGCGGCGTTGCCGGAGGTGGGTCTGCGGTTTGAGGAGGGGCTGGTCGGGGATCTACTGGCAGAGGTGGGAGGACAGGCCGGCGCGCTGCCTTTGCTGCAGTTCACGTTGGACCAACTCTACGAGCGGCGCGAGGGCCACCTGCTGACCGAGGCGGCCTACCAGGAGTTGGGCGGCGTGCGCGGCGCGCTGGCCCGGCACGCTGAAGCCACCTATGCCTCGTTGTCCGAGGGGGACGACCGTGCGTTGGCGTGCGCGCTGTTTCTGCGCCTGATCGCGCCGGGCGCGACGGAACAGGACACCACGCGCCGCCGTGCTCCGCTCTCTGAATTGGAGCTGGATGACCCAGCACGGATGGCCAGGATGCGGGCAGTGGCGGAGGTGTTCGTCGGCGCACGGCTGCTCACGACGCAGGAGCGCGCGGGGACGCGGACGCTGGAGGTGAGCCACGAGGCGCTCATCCGCGAGTGGGAGCGGCTGGGCGACTGGCTCCAGGAAGCGCGGGAGGATGTGCGGCTGCAGGGACGCCTCAGCGCGGACGCGGCGGCATGGGAGCAGAGAGGGCGGCCGGCGGACAGCCTGTACCGGGGGACGGCGCTGGCCGAGGCAGTGAGTTGGGCGGAACGGAACACGCCGAGCGCGTGGGAGCAGGGGTTCCTGGCGGCGGCGATGACGGATGTCCAGCGGCAGGAGCAAGCCGAGCGGGCGCGGCAAGCCCGCGAATTGGCATTGGCACGCACCGCCGCGCGGCGGCTGCGCACCCTGGCAGCAGTGCTCGCCGTCTTCCTGCTCGCCGCGGCCGGCTTGACCACCCTCGCGCTCGGCAATGCCCATCAATCGCAGATAGCCCGGCGGCAAGCCGGGGCGAGCGCGCGGAGCGCTGTGGCTGCCCGCGATGTCGCCCTGTCGCGCCAGTTGGCCGCGCAGTCCGTGACGCGCTTGGGTGGCCAGTATGATCTCGCGCTGCTCCTGGGCCTTGAGGCGCAACGCATAGCCCCTACAATGGAAGCCCGCGACGGCATGTTGCGCGCCCTTCAAGAGGCTCCGCCAGGGTTGATCACATTCTTGCATGGTCACACCCTGGCTGTCAGCACCGTAGCGCTGAGTCCGGATGGAAAAGTTCTGGCCTCGGGGAGTCTTGATGGGACGATCCGTTTGTGGGACCTGGCACGCCGGCGTCCCCTGGGACCGCCACTGAACGGCCATGCTGGTACGGTCGATTCCATAGCTTTCAGCCCGGACAGCAAGGCCCTGGCCTCGGTCTGGTCGGACGGCCAAGCTGTCCTCTTATGGGATGTCGCACGGTACCGACTTATCGCCCACCTATGGCCGGAGCAGTCGGCGAACGGTACGATGGTGAGTGTGACTTTCAGCCCGAATGGCCGGCTCCTGGCCGCTGGTACCACAGCTAACACCGTCCAACTCTGGGATGTCATGCGTCGACGCCCTGTGACCACGTCGTCCTTCAGCGGACCCGCTAGCAACCAGATGACCGGCGTCGTGTTCAGCCGCGACAGCAAGATTCTGATCGCGGGGAGTACCGACGGGACCATACGGCTATGGGACGTGGCGACCGGAGCCCCCTATGCTCCGCCCAACGGACTGACGGGCGTCCTTGACGGCCACGGCGGAGCAATCTGGGCCATCACGTTGAGCCCGAACGGCGCGATTATCGCCGCCGCCAGCCGAGATCATACCATCCGGCTGTGGGATGTGGCGCGGCAACAGCCGTTGGGCGCGCCCTTACGCGGCCATACCGCGTTCGTGGACAGCGTGGCGTTCAATCGCGACGGTACGACATTGGCCTCGGGCAGTCTCGACGGCACGGTGCGCTTGTGGGACATACGGCGCCATCGGCCACTGGGGGCGCCTTTGGTGAGCCATGCGGGAGAAGTCGCCGGGGTGGTGTTCAGCCGTGATGGCGAAACCCTCGCCTCCGCGACGACGGGGGGATCCATCGCGCTCTGGGATGTGGGACACCGTCAACCCCCAGCGGGACTCGTGTACCGGCAAGCGGTGAGCGCGACAGCGGACGGTGGAAACGTTGGTGGAGTTGCCGGGGTCACCGGTGTCGCTTTCAGCCGCGACGGTCACACGCTCGTGTCTGGAGCCGCCATCGGGACCGTACAACGTAGGGACCCGCGGCGCGGGACGCTCCTGCGCTCTATCTCAGTGAACCTGAGTCCGTTGCGGGGTATGGCCTTGAGTCCCGATAGCACATGGCTCGCCGTGGTTGGGGACACCGGCCTGTCTCTGTGGGACATCGAAACCGGGCGCTTCCTGTCCAGCGGGTTGTCAACGCAGAATGGCTTGGCGTCCGTGGCCGTCAGCCCCGATGGCCGGCTGATCGCCACGGGCTCCTGGGACACGACGATCCAACTCTGGACCGTTTCGCGAACGCGTGGCGTCACGCTTCAGCCACTCGGCCCGCCGCTGACCGGCCACACCAGCTATGTAAGAGGTGTGGCGTTCAGCCCTGATGGCACGATCCTCGCCTCGGTCGGCGACGATGGAACCGTGCGCTTGTGGGACGTGCGGAGCCGTCACGCCCTCGGCTCCCCGCTCATCGGCAATGTCGGCAGTATCTACGCCGTCGCTTTCAGTCCCAATGGCCGGCTCCTCGCCTCGGGTGGCCTCGACACGACCGTGCGGTTGTGGGATGTGGCTCATCGGCGACTCCTTGGGCCACCTCTGGTCGGGCATACCGATAACGTAAGTGCGATCACGTTCAGCCCCGATGGATCGATCCTGGCATCGAGCGGCAACGATAATACTGTGCGGCTATGGGATGTAGCAAGTGAGCAACCTCTCGGCGCACCGCTTACGGGGCACACCGACCTTGTCGCCAGTCTGGCTTTCAGCCCGGACGGCGGCGCCCTTGCCTCTGGAAGCTTCGACGGGACGGTCCGGTTGTGGGACGTCGACCTCCGCGCATGGCCCAGCCGGGCCTGCCGTATCGCCAACCGCAACCTGACGCGGCAGGAGTGGCGGCAGTATCTCGGCGACGAGCCCTATCACCCGACCTGCCCCGGCCTGCCTACGGGAGCGTGATGGGCCGCGCGTCCAGCTCTGGATGGCGTGGCCGCGATGGTGAAGCGCCAGGCGCGCCCGACGACCTGCCCCGCCGTGTCCCACGCCCTGATCGCCGCGCAGTGCTGGCCCGTGGTCCAGCGGCGGGGCTGGTAGAGCACGCTCGCTTCCGCCGCGTCGCGCCCCAGCACCTCCGTCGGGACCACTCGCCCATCCAGGCGCAGCTCGACGCGGCGCAGGTCTGCGGACGCCTCGACGCGGACGGCGACGTAGGCGTGCGCGTCCGTCGCCGTGAGCGTCTCGCCCGGTCGCGGATTGAGCGCCGTGATAACGGGGGTGAGCGTGCGTGGCAACGCGACGATTGCCGCCACGGGCAGGAATGGCGCCCTATGAGCCGCCGCCGCGAACGCGCTCTGTGCATGCACGAGCGGTAGGGCCGACCGACGCCCCAAGCGGCAGGAATCGACGCGCACCAGGAGATGGCGCCGCGCGCCTGGGCTAACCGGACGGTGACAGGGCGTCACGAACTGCCGTGCATACGTCGCCGTGGGGGCGATGAACAACGCCGACCCAGCCACGCCCAAGCCAAGCGCGACGGCAGTGATCAGCCCCCGCGGTGAAACCCATTCCATGATCGTCTCCTCCTTTTGCCCGAAGGCCTGTCTCGCGCCCATGCCCTCGCTTGTGTGCGTGTCGTATGTACGACCTGGAACTAGTAAACAACAGGTAGGAGCGCCAATGCAGTGACCTGGATCACAGGCGTGGAGATAGCCGGATCGGGCGCCGCGGTCGAGCAGGCCGCTCGGTCACCCGCGCGACACGCTTGTTTCTTTGGTGTGATCCGGATCACTGTGCGCCACTCCCTCCCGGCCCCATACTGGCTCTGGAAGGAGGACACATGGAAACCATTGTAGGCGTGTTTGTCGCCTTGACCATTGTCGTGGCCCTCGGCGCGCTGGCCTATTGCCTCGGCCCAGGCGCGCGGATGGAGTAGCGCCTGCCACGAAGGCCCGCGTTGACACGCAGCGGACCCTCTGCTAGTGTCAAGACACACGGTGGAGACATGAGTGGGGCGTGGAGGATACATGGGGGATAGATGGGCGGAGCGGGCGCGGACGATCGCCACGGCCCTGCGCGGCGTCGCGCTCTTTCACGAACTGCCGGAGGCGAACCTCCAGGAGTTGACGCGCCAGGTCGTGCGGCGGCGGGTCGCCCGCGACGAGGAGGTCTTCGCTCAAGGCGACACGGGCGACGGGCTCTACGTCGTGGCCTCGGGGCTCATCGGCATCGTCCGCCAGAGCCCCGAGGGCGACGAACTCTTACTGGCCCTGTACGAGCCTGGCGAGTCCTTCGGTGAACTCGCCCTGATCGACGGGGCGCCGCGCTCCGCCTCCGCCGTGGCGCTGGAGGCCAGCACGCTGCTTGTCCTGCCGCGCGCCGCCTTCCGCGCCACCCTGGACACGCACCCCACCGCGCTGTGGCGCTGCCTCGAAGCGGTCGTCCGTCAACTGCGACGCTTGACGGATGTGGCCGACGATATCGCGCTGGTCGAGGTACGCCGCCGCCTGGCGCATACGCTGCTCCGGCTGGCGGACCGGGGGGTGGTGGAGACCGCGGGCCACCCACCGGAGCAGGGACGCCGCCCGGTGCGCCTCACCCAGCAGCATCTGGCCAACATGACCGGGACCACGCGCGAGAGCGTCAACAAGCAACTGCAGGCGTTCGCGGCGGAGGGGCTCATAGCGCTAGAGCAGGGGCGCGTGCGCGTGGTGGACCGCGCCGGGCTGGAGACCCGCGGCGACGGCGTGCTGTGACCGATGGTCGGACGAGGCCCGCGCCATCGACGGCGAGCTCGCCCCATTGCCCGCGCCGCTGACGCGGGCGTATTCACTGGGAGCGCCGCGGTCCCCGCGGCTTGCCTACGCGGCCAGGCGCCGACCGATCATTCATGAGCCCTGCCGCGGCGATAGGCGGTCGCGACACATGGGCCGTGCCTACTTCGCGACGGTGAGCGGCGCTGTGGCGCCCGCGCGGGCCAGCGAGTCGGAACCGGCCAGCGACCACAGCAGCAACTGCGGCCCCGGCGAGACCCACGCCGGGACGTCGAAGGACATGGCGAAGGTGACGCGCGCGCCGCGCGCGATGGACCGCACGCCGCCGCAGTTGAGCAGATACTGCCGCTGTACGACGGTATGCGGCTGCACGTTGCGCAGCCCTGAGGGGACGGCCAGCGTCTCGCGGTAGGCCGGGCAGCTCGCGCCGAAGCGTACCGTCCCCGACGAGGTGTTGGTCAGCACGACCGCGTAGCCCAGCGTGCGCCCGATCGCGACGGTCGTCGCGCGCGGCAACGTCAGCCGCGCCGTGAGCGGATAGGACGCGGGCCGGCGCGACGACGGCGGCACGGCAATGGCCTTCCACGGTACGGCCCCGGCGATGCGAACGGGGGGCGCCGTCTTAGCGGGGGTGGCCGTGGGCGGGGGCGTGGGGCGGGCGACGGGAGTCGCCGCGGCGGGCGGCGGCCACACGGCGGACGACGACGTGATGTCGGTCGTCGCGCTCACCGCCGTCGTATCGGTCACCGGCGCCGTGGCCGTCAGCGCGGTCGTGGCGTCGGACGCTGGCGCGGCCAACTGGACGCCGCTGAACAGCTCGCTCTGCAGCGCGGGGATGCTGGTGTCGGTCCAGGACGTGTTGAGCAGGCCGTACGGCTCGGGGTCGCCGTCGCGCCGCACCCAGGCGTGCTGGATGAAGTCGTAGGCGTCGGGCGAGGTGCCATTGAGGGGCCACACGCTCCAGCCGTAGGGCGGCGCGTCGGCGTAGGTCGGCGTATTGAGGTAGCGCACGAGCGCGTCGAACCAGTAGCCGGGCTGGCCAGGCCGCGGGTCGCTGACGCAGGAGGCGTCGTAGACGCAGGTACCGAACTCGCCGATCCATACAGGAGTAACGTAGGGAGCAGCGGGGTTCGTCAGGTAGCCAAAGAGGTGCGTCCAGCGGTCCTGCATCGTCGCTGCGTCGACGTTAGGCTCGTGCCACACGTACTCGTGTACCGAGTAGACGAGGCGGCCAGGCGTCGTCAGCGCGACGGGCTGCGCGCCGGCGGCGGCCAGGCTGGTACCCCAATCGCTAGGGTCAAGCCCGCCGGCGCCGTCGGGGGCCAAAGTCGTGCCCTCCACGATGATGAGCAGGTTGGGGTTCATCTGCAAAATCATGTTGCCGGCCAGCGCCGCCACCGCGCGCCAATCGGTGTCGGGGTTGCTCTGTCCGCCGCACGAGCCCCATGAGGAGCCGTGACCCGCCAGGTAGGCCGCGCAGGTAGTGGGATGGCCGAAGGAGTGCGGTTCGTTGAACAGGTCGACGCCGGTGAGGGCGGGATCACCAGTGAACAGCAAGGCCATATGCTGCCAATCCGCGATGAAAGACGACTGCGGGAAGCCATTGGCCACGTCGTACCACAGGCCGTTGTCCTGGCCGGCCCAGCCCGCGCGCGAGCGGTGGTCGTCCAGGATCACGTAGAGGCCCTGCGCGCCGGCGTAATCGACGATCTTCTTCAGGATCTGCAGCGACGTCAGGCCATAGAGGTCGCTGTTGGGGCCGAGCAGCGCCTGCCCGTTGATGGAGCGGCAGGCCTGTTGCGGCTCGCCGTTGGGGCAGCTACGCGTGAGCGCGCTGACGACCGGGTTCGTCTCGACCATCTCGTTGGAGAACGGGATACGCAGCGTGTTGTAACCCAGCGCCTTGACCGTGGCGATGATATCCGCGTAGGTGCGGCGGTCGAGGCCGGCGGCCACGAAGTCGTTAGCCTCGAAACCGTACCAGTTGACGGAGAGCAGCCGCACCGGGTGGCCGGCGTAGTCCTCGATGTAGGAGCTACACGTATGCAGGTAGCCATATTGCCCGCGACTGGAGCATGGCGCGCCAACGGTAGCTGAAGTCCGCGTCTGAGCATGGACCGACGCCGGGATAAAAGGCAGGGCGGCAATAACCACGGCGCACAACGCGGAGAGGAGCGACAGTGGAGACAAAGGGGAACGGCGGATTCGGGCACGGCGCGTCACATCGAACTCCTTACAGGGCGTGGTGGGACGCGCACCAAAGGGCTGCCTTAACCAATATAGCGACAGAGAGGATATAGAGCAACAGGACGAGTCGATAGTCGGGAGTCGGGAGTCGGGAGTCGATAGTGGTACGGCGAGGCGTCGAGCCTCGGGTGGGACGCTCGACTATCGACTATCGACTCCCGACTCCCGACTCCCGACTCCCGACTCCCGACTCCCGACTCCCGACTCCCGACTCCCGACTCCCGACTCCCGACTCCCGACTCCCGACTCCCGACTCCCGACTTACACGCTCGTCAGCACCTCGACGTCGATGTCGTAGCGGCGCTCCTCGCCGGGCTTGAGGATCGGCAGCGTGCCGCGCTTAACGGCCTCGGCGCGCCCCTCGATGGTCGGGCAGTTGGACGGCTCGAGGCCCAGCACGTAGGCGCCCTCGCCCAACTGGCGCCACTCCATCATCCACGGCAGCTGATCCTTGCGGAAGCGCAGTTGCAGTCCCAGGCCACCGTCGAGCCGCTCGTTGACGATCGCGGCCGAGGTATAGCCCTCGGCGTCGGGACGCAAGTCGAGGATAAAAACCTGCTCGTGGAAG
>JAABUX010003702.1_pt1 | contig 20025 bp, 21 predicted proteins | sample 5561851 | NCBI WGS metagenome assembly JAABUX01 (sample SAMN10711883, study PRJNA513361) | rock metagenome | isolation source: Antarctica rocks | place: Antarctica: Victoria Land, Richard Nunatak red sandstone | collected 2016-01-03 | reverse complement strand
GCCATCGCCTACTCGCCCGCTGCCGGCAACCCGGGTGCGCAGGCCAACCGTCCTTGTAAGAGCTGTTAGCACCTGCAATCCGACTTCACAGAAAGGCCATGGCTGCTCACTCGTCCTGCCTGCCTGCACCGAGTGCTGTGCATTGTGAGCCAGCAGTCACACAGCAGCTTGTGTAAACCCAGAGTGTATGTGGATTGTGTTTTCCTATAAGCCAGCTTTCTCACAGTGAAGCTAAGCACTGTTATGATTACAGGGCGAGGCGCGTTCACCACCGCGCTGGAGCTGCAGGAGCAACAGCGGCTGGTGCTGTCCTTCATGCACCACATGGCGGTCCAGCGCCTCTGCAAAAACCCCTTTGAGGATGAGACCGTGGTCGGCATTACCAACTACATCAACATCGGGCTGCAGGCGAGCTTCTTCGCTTCATAAACTTTATCATTTAAGTCTCCTGCTCTTTTATTTGCATGCATTTTACAGCAAGGCTTTCATGGTGTGTCTTCCAGCCATATGTGGGTGGGAAGACCTGCATATGTGGTTTGCACCAGCATTTGCATGCTTGCATGGCCTTCCCTACCGCCCCGTTTGTTGGCAGGTTGTCACGCAGCTGAGGAAACAGGGAGGCATGGCCGGCGATGGCGCAACTAGCAGGTCAGGTTCCAGCGAAGCTGCAGAGCCATCGCTCCGGCTTGGTGCTTCTTGGCAGGTGAATCCGAGGTTTGCTTTCAGTAAGCCTCAAACTGGCATATCAGCATGTTGGCCCCACTCACCATCAGCACTTTCATGATCTTCATGCACGACATGTCATGCTGTTCTTGGTGTTGCTTGTGTATAGTCTGCAATCGCTGACATAGAATCGATGTGTTTGCTGTGAACTGAAATTTTTCCTGTGGATGGAACAGGTGAATAAAAACTGGCTGGCCAAGGTTCTGGTGGGCACCGACGCGGCGGTTGCGGCGCTGGCGTTCAAGGCCTGGTGGCAGCCTAGCTTCACCCTGGCTGCTAACGCTGGTGTGCGGCCTCGGTTTGTACCATTGTCAAGTCAAACAGTTCATGGTATTTGCCCTGGGCATCATTGCTGACATTTGTGACATCAGGCTGGGACTACAAAAAACGAGGCCCGCGATTTGGCCTGGTTGTGAATGTTGAGAACTACGGAAACATTCGGTGCGTCACTGGCTGTTCCACCATCAATTAGCTCCGCTTCTGCTTGCCAACAAGTCAATTTTGTGCAATGGTCAGCGCACTTATTGGAAAATTTACAATCCGCAAGGGTGTCTGCCTGGGCTTGCAGGTATGAGCGCTTCTCGGGGGCACAGCGGCTGCAGGGCTCGGCGCTGGTCCAGCGCCACGCTGCACTGCCTGAGGACCTTGCCAACAAAGCAGGGCGCGGGCTCCTTGTGCGCCCCTTCAAGATATGTTGTTATGCAAACAAGGTTGCCGAACACTGCAATGCTCATGTGTGGAGTCCAGAGGTTGGCTCTGCAGGGTCAAGCACTTTTTGGCATAAAACGTTTCTATTTCTTAACAGCTTTGTGTGGTGTGCACAGGTGCACAAGAAGGATCTGGATAATGCGGCAATCTTGGGTCAAACCCAGCCTGAGTCTGCCAAGTACCTTTAACCGAAGTGTGTCGAGTGAGGCTGCTAATCATCTCTCAAAGAACGGTCTGAGGGAGGCAGCACCGATTAAGATTTTCAGATACGGTGACTTTGCGTGTCTTTCTTTGGGGTCTGCAATGAAGTGTAGCTGTGTTTGGGTGTATGGGTGCTGTATTTACTTTCGTTACATTCAAAAGCATGGACAAGTACATAAGGTGCTCGCAGACGTTACCGTTGGACTGTGCTGTAACTCAATCCTGGAATTTCAACTTGCACGGACGCAGACGGCGGCTCCAATACGGTGGTCATGCATCATGCTGTATAGACAGAAGCCTGAGCAGTTACATACTGACACAAAAAAACTTCATGGATGCCGCGGGCAGATGATCAGCTTCTTGGAGATTATGACAGCTTCTGCTGGCTTGCACCTGCGCAGTTTGGCCACCAGGCCTTGGGTAACGCTAATGCAAAGGGTGGGTTATTGTTGCAAAGCAGCGTGCTTGTTCCACTCTGGTAAGCATGGTGAAAGCAACTGGCAGAGGCGCGCCTGACGTGGTAAGCAACCGGGCAGCGGTGGCACTGCACCATTGCGACCGAGTCGCCCGACAGGCCGCAGTGGGCGCAGTAGTGGTGCGCGCAGCGGAAGCTGCGACGCCCGGCGCCCCAGCGCGTCAGCGGGCACCCTGCCGCGCAACTGGCATGGTACCAGCGCCCACAGCAGCGCATCGAGCACTTGATCGGCGCGCCCGCACTCCCCTCCGCCGCACCCGACCGGCCGCAGCGCAGGCATGCGTGGCTGGCACCCCCACGGCACGCTGTCAGCTCACCAGACATCCGTGCTGCTTCTCCTTGTTTGCTTCAGCACAAACACACTCTTCAGGCTGCACCCACAGACCTGACGTGAGGTGCAGACAGCCGGTCCTGCAGATCAAAGCACATTCAGAGCAGCTCGCTCACCTGCTGACGGCACAGTCCTGGCACATGGTCACCGGCCTAGTGGCTGCCTGTGCCGCACATGCGCCATGGAACACCCGGCGGCACTCCCCGGTGCACGCCCAGGCCACACCCTCCCCCAGCGCTGCGACGCTCTGCTCGCACGCCGCGCACACCATGCTGGGCGCTGCGCTGAGGCGCGCATGCCCCGCTGGTCTCGCAGCCCCCGGTGCAGGATCTGCTGAGCGCTTGGGCTGGGTACCAGACCCAGCTGCGCTGCTGGCAGGCGCTCCGGTGGCGGCTGACAGGCTCGGAGGTGCAAAGGGGTCGCGAGCGGCTGTGAATGCGGCCATGGGCGCCCGCAGCGGCTTAGGCAGTGGCTTGCCGAGCGCCGCGGCCGCCTGCGATGTCACCTGCATCTTGGCCACCAGCTCCTCCAGAATGCGAGGGGGCTGATTTGAGACGTCAGAAGCCCTTGCTCCGCTTGATGCGCTGCTGGGCCCTGCACAGGCTCCGGCGGGCGCCGCGGACAGGGTAGGGGCCTGCCGCAGGGCGTCAATCAGCCGCTGCAGCAGCTGCTGCTGCTGCGGCGCAGCGCCCCCAACACACAAGCTAGTCTGCGCTGGTGACCCTGGGACATGCGCAGCGCCTCCAGCACACGAGCCCAGATGCTGCGGTAATGCCATGTCCGGCGCATGGCCTGCTGCTGTGGCAAGACCGCCTGCCAGCAGGCGCCGGGCAAGGAGCAGCAGCTGCGGCGTCTGCGCCTTGAGCACGCGCGCAAGCGGGCGCTTCTTTGGCAGGCGTGACGAGTCAGCCGGCTGGCCGGAGGAAGGACGCTTGGCTGGCAGCTGTTCTGCCTGCCGCTTCCGGCGCTCCTCTGCATTGCATCGCTTCTCCACCTGCCCCGTAAGAGTCAACAGCTTTGCATCTTGTTGCTGCGCAACTGGAATGGGACCTCTTCATGTCTCTGCCTCGCTACACTTCACTTCAGCACGTCAGTGCTCCCATCCCTGGCTCATGTGGCAGGACACCACTAGCAATGTATGATACGGTCGTACATATTTCACGAGCTGGAAGCAGCAAACACACCTGCCAAATGCACCTGTCAAGCACCCGCCGGCATTGCCGCTCCACCATTTGCTCGGCAGCAGGCCTGATACGCGCCAGATCAAATCAGGCATTGCGGTGCTTGACATTCTCTGCATAATGCAGACATATGCCGTTGTAAAAAGCCGTGGAAGCAGCTCACTGCATGCAAGCAATCGAAACATTGGACTTGGAGCCAATCCAGGGGAAGAATTGCAGGCGTACGCGGGAACCGCTCGGCGGGCAGGCTGCAGGCTGTGGCTAACCGTGGCTGGCAATGCCACAGGCACTGTTGCAACAGGCGGTGCGAGCAGCAAATTTGGCAGCGCATCGAGCGACAGTGCCCCCATGGCGGCCACAGTCTGCTCCATGAGCAGCACACGCGCTTCTGCCATGCAGCCCGGGTGGATGCGACGCATGATCAGTCCCGCACTCTTGCCTGCATGCATACTTACATTGGTTGTTACCGCTTTGCATGATCCAGACAGCATAAGAATGAGTATGGCAGGTTAAGCAGCCTCATCCTGAGCATGAAGGGAGGGACCAACCGGCCATGTCAACAGGGCGGACGCAGTGCTTGAGGCCCGCTGCAGCAAAGCCGCCCGACTCCATGACTGTGATGCAGCCGCGCGGCATGTCCACATAGAATGCTCCATTGGTGTACCTTACCCATAGACCAGAACAGGCTATGTACGATGCTGCAGTGGAAGTGTACGCATCACAGCAGGTCCTACAGTTGGTGCCTGCCACAAGGACCGCAGAAGCAGAATGCATGCGAGAGGAAACGTCAGGACTTGATTCCTTTCACTGCACCAGATTTATGTGCAAGGCATTACAACAGGAGCGCGAAGCTTGCACTAGGCCAGTTACTATATGCTGTGCACACCCATAGAGCTGTGTGCCGAAGGACAAGCGCGAGTCAGAGAAGAGGCGCAGAGAGTAGATCGGCCGGTCAAAGCGGCCATCATCGTCAAAATGGCTCTGGATGCCCTCACTGCCGCACGCAGCCAGCACATTACATGATTCATGAGCGGCTGCCTGAAATTGTCCTATTATCCTTGGCAAGCCTTGCCACACGAGTGGTTGCTGGGTGTTGCAGAAACTTGTGCTGCAATGACAGTCCCTGCGCTTCTCACACTTGACTGTCTAATGTATAATGAGAGATATGAGCCACCCGGCCACACCTGCCGTCATGGTACAGGTTGAGGGCATAGGAGTCAACAAACCCCGAAGGAACGATTCCGGCACTCACCAGCGGGGTCTCAACCAGCTCCTGCAGTTGTGCAAAAGACATTGTCACAGGGGGAGCAGCCCCAGATCACCACTGCATGACATGTTTCTGCTTCATGAGATCGCTGCAGTGACTACCCAATGCGAACTTCGTTCATATGGACCAGGTCGGCTCGAGCTATGAAAGAAGCTGCAAGGGCCGCATGCCTTCATCCACGCGGGAGGCGCAGGAACGTCGGCGCGCACGCCATGGGCGCGGCGTGCCTCTGGCACAGACATCTGCTCGTGGGTCCACAGGTCTGCATACCTCACACAAATGAGTGTCATTGAAAATGTATGATCCTTGCTTGATTCATCAAGTTCATATAATGAAATGAAACATGTGAGCAACCCACAGCATATATCGCATATGTTTTCCTGCTAATGTTAAGTGTATGAAATAAACACATGAAAACAGAATTAAACAGTAATGCTGTTAAGTCTGCGGCAATGTGTTTAGATGAGCAGCTGGTGCGGTGGCAGAGGCCTTGAGAAATCAAATGATTTGACAAACTGTTCGTAAATACTGCTGCAAGACGGGGGGCACACAGCGGGCTCCAAAGAAGAGCTTGGTGCGCTTGAGGTTCCCGCTGCGCCCGAGCGTGGTGTGGAAGCAGGCTGGGGGCAAACACTCATCGCGCATGCGCTGCTCAACGCCGCATGCGCCGGCCTCCATGTCTGCCAGCTCGACATCTGTGAACACCTGCTGCCGCGCGCCATACTACTCATGCATTGCGTTGCTTTTACAAAAAGACATCAGAACTGCGTAGTGCTACATTGCATTGACAGTCCCGGGGCGTTATCTTCATACAGTGTCGTCTGTAATGTTTACTTGCAGGACGGCATGGCGTACCAGATTGCGGCACTGTAATGAGCTTGAATCTGCGACTCTCATGAACAACAGGCGAGCGCCATGACCTCGGGTAACCACCTCGGTGTAGGTGGTGATGCCCACAGGAAGCAGCTCACCCGTGCGGCCCACAGGCACTGCTCCTGGTGCCCCTGGCGGCGCTTGACTGCAAGCGGCAGCCGGTGCTGCCTCCGCTGGCCTGCCCACCTGGGTTATGCTTGGCACCTTTGTTTGCGCGCCATCATATACAGATGCAGCTGCGCTCCCCACCGCTGCGGCCCTCGCCATATCAACCGCTGCCTTGCTGTGCTCGGCTGGCCCTGTATCCGTGTGCGGTGCACTTGCACTGCCTGGGTCTAACAACACTGCATCAGCCGCACTGCAGGCAGGCCCGAGGCCGACCACGCCTGCATCACCCTGGCCAGAGCATGACGCCCCAGCCATGCAGGCAGCCTCACTCCGCAGCACGCAGCTGCCGCCAGCGCTGCCTGGCTGGCTGGCGCCAACGCCTGGCGTGCATGCCGCACATGCTACAGCACAGCTGCCCGTGCCAGCAGCGCTCTTCTGCTGCATCCCTGCTGTACATGCTATGGACGGCGCCGCGACGGCAGCCCCTTGCTGGCAGAGCGCAGCACCCTCATTCCCATGCGCAGCTTCTACACTGATAGGTCCAGCCTCTGCTGTGCCTGTCTGATACGGGTTGTTGCTGACACGCGCTGCGTTTGGGCGCGACTCCTTGGCGGCGGCAGGTGCTGCAGCAGGGCCTGAAGCAGCAGATGCGGCGGCGAGCGTTGCCATAACCTGATGCCCGAAGAAATGCGCACTTCATGAAGCGGGGAGGAAGGGAGACCTGGGCACACCGGACAAGAAAGTGCAGGGATGACACATTTTGCAGTGGCGTGAGACATGCAACAGCACAGTGGGCGCACCGATGCATAGTTATCCGGTACGTCGTCCGGCCGGAAGAAGAAGTCTGTCCGGATGAACGAGCGGTCGCCATGTGTCACCTGAAAGAGCGGCAACACCAGCACTCAGGAGAAGCACCCCACAGGCGCTTTAGCAGTGTCAGACGTGTATAAGCAATAGTGTGGATTGTCACACCAAGGCTTTTTAGTATTTTCACCAACACGTACTACTTGTTTGTAGCTATTGATGCTGTCTTAGTGGGTGACAATTACTCACGACGATGTCTTGTTCACATAGGATGAGTGCGACATGGGCAGGGTTCACCTCGCAACGCAGGGGCACCAGGCGGTGCGTGAAAGAGTCGCGCGTGCCGATAAAGTAGGCGGGCCAGGGAAAGGGCCCTGCGGCTGTCCGCAGACCCCCCGCTGCCACGCTTGCTGCAGCCGTCGCTGCCAGCGCGCTCGCAGGGGCGCGCCCTGCCGCCGCCGCAACCCCGGCGAGGCCCTTAGGTGGGGTGCTGGCGAGCGGTTCTCCCGCCGCAGAGTGCGAAGCCACGGCACGCCCATGCGTGGCCGCGACGGCCTGCATATCTGGGCGCCCCGGCGGCATAGCCCGGAGAGCTTTGCTAGCTGCTGCTGGCACGCTGTTGGTCTGCAGCACTGTGGAGAGCAGCATGTCAGTGGAAGCCATCTTCACCATGGCCGCCACAGCTGCCGCAGGCTCGCCTGGCGTGGCCATGGTCCCAGCAGCTGCCACATCAGCGGCAGCTGCTGATGCAGCTGGTGCTGGGGCAGATGCACATGCTGTGCTTTTGGCGATGTCTGGCGACCCTGCCGATGCATCCACACCAGGCCGCTGCACCTGGGCCCTTGCTGTAGCTGGAACCACACATCCAGCCACGCCATGGCCTGCAGACCCTGCCGCGCTAGGGCTGCAGGCCGCCCGCAGCACTGGCTCAGCGGCGACATCACCCGTTTGCATACCAGTGCTCAAGCAGGGCGCAGCGGCCTCCGACAGGTCGCTGCCTGCGCCGGACATGCTTGATACCAGGGAGTGCGTCAGCATTTCTCTGCATGGGCCAGCTGTGGCAGCTGGCGCTCTGCAGCGCAACGCCAATGCAGGCAAGAGCGGCCGCGTATCACATGTCGCTAGGTGCACTGGCGTAAGAGCCTGCACTGGCAGTGCTTGCACTGCAGGCCTGGCAGAGGCCAAAGGGTCCGCGAGCACCGGCCCGGTCCGCTTGCCAGCTGCTGCAACCTGGGAATCTGTGACCGGTGCTTGCAGTCCCTGTGAAACCCGTCCCGGGAGTGCAGGGGCTGTCAGTCCCATCGCAGCCTCCCCGCCCACAGGCCCTGCTGGCGCCAGCGCACCAGGCGCCGCGCGCGCAGCCGCCGGCCGGTGCTGCCGCTCAAAGAGAAAGCCCAGCAAGGACTGCGGTGCGGCACCCCGGGCTCGCGCAGGAGGGCCGGCGCCTCGCATGGGCAGATGCAGCTTCTGCGCAGGCGGCGAGTGCAGCTTCTGCGCAGGCAGCAAGTGCAGCTTCTCTGCCAGGGCAGCGCGGTCCGCCGCTGTTTGCGAGTCGACCACCAGCGTGCCAGGCATGGGCAGATGCACCTTCTCCGCACGCGGCGTGGGCGCAGCCGGCACAGCAGGCTGCAGCGCGATATGCCTGCTGATACGCGGCGCACTCTGCACAGGCAGCTCGCTGACCACCCGTGGCAGCAGCGGCTGCACATGCTCCGGCAGAGGCTCTGGCTTGCTGAGCCTCTGCAGCGCAGGCGCTGCAAGCATAGCCGGCACGGGCGGCTGGCTGGAACTGTGCGCGGCTGCGTCATCCGGCGCCAGGCCATCTGCCAGCAGCTCCATCAGCGTGCTCTTAAACGCTGGCTGACCAGCCGCCCGCGCTGATGCAGAGGGCTGCCAGCCGCTTTGCCAGGAGGTTGCAGAGTGCAGTGGCGCAGGGTCTGGACGCGAGATCTTGCCCTCCACCAGCTGTGACCTGCGCATGTCTGCCGGGTGCACACCAGACCGCGCTCCGTACACCGCAGCGCCTGTCGGCGCGGGCTCATTGAGGCTCAATCCTGCACTGCGCAGCTGTGAAGCTGCGACACAGCGGTGATGTAACAGCTCCGTCGTCGGCCTGGCGGCAGCGGCTTCGCCTCTCTCACCTGCCTCAGCCAGGATGATACGCACGCTGTCCGCGCCACCCTCGCTGACCACATCCATGCTGACTGTTACAGTTCGCGGCCGCCCATGGGCCGTCAGGCCGCCCTGGATCGGGGTCCCAGCTACTCCTGCCCCGCAAATCCCGCCTGCTGCATTGCTGGGAGCAGGGTTTGGATTGGGGTAGGGTGGGTAGGGCAGGGAAGCTGGGCAACTTTCAAACTGTGGCGCGCGCGGTGTGGGCACGCTGCCGCGGAGCGCAGCCAGGGCTGCAGCAGGCAGCTGCGGCGGAGGTCCGACCGATGTCGCGAGGCGACGAGTGTAGGCCGCGAGCGCGGTGCGGCTGGCAGCAGCAAAGATGTCGCCTAGGCGCTGCTCCAGCACGCGCATGGCGCCCGCCAGCCCCGCGCGCTGCACCCTGTTGCACATGGTATATTGTCGCACAGGCTAGCTCCTGTACAAAGATATGGGTAGGGTAGGTTTAGGGGTACCCTACCCTACATTGAGCAGGGGTCATAATCGGCCTCCCATCAGTGTTGACATCCTCAGAATACATGCCGCCCAGTAATGAAGTGTCCACACTGACCTCTGTCAATTCACGACGCTTTGTCTTGGCAGGTACATGTCATCTTTTGATGATACTTTAATGCGCTCTGTTACCTGCATGAGCAAAAACACTGACCATTGACCACACATTCTATTGGAAGGGCGCACGTGGGCAGGCGCTCCCAGGTGCGCTCCGCCACATACATCTCCAGGCGGCAGCTGCGGGTGTACAAACGCAGCTGCGGATGCCCTGGCAGCGCCATGCTGGGCGCCTGCGCCCCGCCGCTGCCCACAGCGGCGGTCTCCACAGCCGTGCTGTACCAGCACAGCAAGCGTGAAACTGCTAGCTGGCATGGCCATAGGCATCGCATGGCCTGTGAAGCCAATAAATGCGTTCTAGAGAAGTCACACTTGAGAGGTACATTTCAATTGCTCTGCTTGGTATTACTTCTATAGTAGGTCACTGGCAAATTGACATGCACAACATCTTGGTTGGATAGGTGGCAGGCAGGAGATGTGACAGGCAAGTGCTTGTCACAGGCCGCCGGCCAGGACATGGTCACAGGCAAGCCTGAGCAGGCCATGCCTTTCCATGCGTGCCTGTGATGGGCGTGCAGCTCGTTCAGCAGCTCCTCCAGACCCTCCAAGTCATCCCGCCCGTCCTCTCTCGGCATCGCTCTCTGCGCGGTCGCACCGGCACGCCCTGCTTCTGCGCTTGCCTGGGGCGCAGGAGGTGTTCCCAACGCCTGCCGGTGCAGAGATCGAGCCTGTGAAGGGGCACCGGGCGCCAGCTGCACTGCATGGGGCAGCACTGGCTGCAGCTGAGTTGCTGCGGACAGCGTGCTGCCAGGTACACCAACGCTGGCCTGCGCTGCAGTGGCCTGAACGCATGGCAGCTCGGGCAAAGCTGCTGCACCGCTGCAGCCCGACGCTGCACCGCGGCCGCCACCGTCTGCTGATGTCGCTGGCCCATTTGGGCGCTGAGCGCGCAGGGCGCTTGCGACGTCGAGCTTGGCGCTGGCAAGCACGCAGGTCTTGGGCATCGGCCGCCCCGTGGCAGACACGGCAGCCGCCGGCACAGCTCCACCCGCTGCAGGTGCCTGCTGCGCTGCAGGCGATGCGGCGGCATAGAGCTGGACAGGCGCTGGGATCTCTGCGCCGGCCTGTGAGCATGCGCTCTGCGGAGGCCGGAGCATGCCTGGCACCTCCTTTGGTGCAGCGCCAGGCTGCCTCGCCTCAGCGGCAGACAAACCGGATGAGCTCTCCAGCGGCCGGGCGCTCTTTACAGGCCGATTTGGCGGCCCTGGCAGGGCGTTCACAGCAGCAGATTGCGGCAGCGGCGTCGGCGGACTGGTCTGGCTCATCAGCGGCCGGTTGGCTTGCACAGACAGTCCTGGCGCCCCTGGCAGAGGATCCCCAGCAGCAAACGGCGGCAGCGGCGGCGGACTGGCCAGGTAGGGGCAGGGGTCCAGCAGCGCGGGCAGCAGCCCCTGCGCGGACAGGCGTCGCGCAGCCGCACGCGCGGGGCAGGTTCCGCCGACGCCCTTGCGCACCAGCAGGCCAATCTGCACGTCACTCTCATGCACTCCTGGGCGCTGCGCCAGGCCGAGCGCCGCTTCGGCAGACTGTCCGGCCACCAACTGCGTTCTTCTTGCAGCAGACCCGGCTGCAGCGGGGCTGTTGCTTCTCAGAGTAGCCGCTGCTGCGTTCTGTCCAGCTCCGCGTTGCGCCTCCTGCAGAGGCAGCGGTGCAGGCCTGCCCGCAAGCGCAGGCGCTGGCCCCTGGCTCTCTGCTGCCTGCTCCCCGGCGCTGCAAGGTTCTGGCGGCGGGGGCGGCGGCGGCGCATCACACGGCTCCAACATTCCGCCGGGTGTCAGGCGGTAGTGCAGGCAGACGAAGGTGCGGTCAGCGAGCAGCGGGAAGAGCGACTGCGCTCCCGTAAGCGCCTGGTACACGCCGCCGCCGCGCGCCGCCAGCCCGCGCCGCCCGAGCGCTTTAAGCAGGTAGGCCTTCACCATGTCGTCCTGCGGCGGCATCACCAACGCCGCGACTGGCTGCGCTCGCACATATCAGGAGTCATGGCGGCGTCATCAAAATCCATATATAGCAGTGCCACAGATCACAATGTGAAAAGTTTATGCGGGCTCAGGATGCATCAGAGCGCTATGGGCCCCTCCTTGCTTTGACACAGCATGTAGATACAGGATTGCAATGAGCACGCTTCATGCCACATACAGAAACACACATCACAAACCGTTGCGACATACCTGATGCAGCGCCGTGTCGACGAGGCGGTCCACCGCTGCCGCAACCTCCGCTGCATACTGTGGTGAAACCACAGCAGGCAGCGGCCGGATAACAGTTGGCGGCAGGGCCGGCTGTGCGGGGGAAACCCCACACTGCATGCTGGAACTTGCCAGAACGTAGGACACGCCCGCCGTGGTGCGCTCCTGAATACACCAAGCAGAGAATGGCTTCACACGGGACAGCAGGCAGGCAGGTAGGCGGGGCGGCAGCACTGTGACTGCGGAAGCGCAAGAGAACAGAGGATCTGCCTGTTCAGGGCAAGACGGCAGGTTAAGGGAAAATAAGAACCTATAATTGCTGGCTGGGAAAAAGACAACATCGACTTTCTAATCATTCAAGCAGGTACAAACTGCCATCATCAAAACAGGTTTCAAGCCGCAAGAGCGGGGAAGCACACGCCACCGGCCGCACCGGGCAGGGGGGCGCAGGCTGTGCAGGCTCCTCCAGTGCGGCAGCCAGCGCAGCCACGCTCTCCTGCGCCACCGCGTGCTGCACCGCCCGCCAGGCCGCCGCGCGCTGCGCCTCTGGAACCCCCGCAATCTGCGCGCGCAGCGCCAACCAGTCCACGGCCTCTCCAGGACGCGCACCGCTCAGTGCTGCTGCCTGCGCCTGCAGCGCCGCAGCTGCTGGTTCTGCGGGCGCGGCCTTTAACAGCTGGAGCAGGTGACCCAGCTGCACTTGCCGCCTATTGGGCACACAGCCATGCCCGCGGCCCCGTCCTCGCCGCCCGCGCCCGCCGCGCCCCCGCCCGGCGCCCCCCACCCCAAACTGCAACCCTGCCTGTGCCTGCACAGTAGGCCGCGCCTGCGCCTGCAACAAAGGCTGCGCCAGCATCGGAGCGGGCAGCGACGACTGCTGGGCGCTGCAGCCACACACAGGCCGGTCAGGCACACTCGTAGGTGAGGCAGCTTCGGGCATATCTGCGGCAGCGGCCAGTGGCTTTGCCGGCCCTGCAGTGCTCTGCGGCTGCAGCACAGGCGGGCTTGGGATGGCAGCAACTAGGCCGGCACCGGTCAGCTGCGCATGCGGCCCTGAGCTGTGCACGCTGGCCAGCGCGGCATTGCACATGTGCAATCCTGCACAACCCAGTGCCGTGCATTTTCAGACACGCTCCGTGAAATCTTGATTTTGCATTGTATTGTACGCTACATCAATGACCCCTTTCGGGCAAGTGCTGCCAGCCCTCACTCAGCAGTGAAACAAGTGCTTTTACCTGTGGGCTCCTGTTCCAGGTTGACGGCCCCTCTGACGCTCACGAGTGAGCCACCAGCAGCGCAGTCCATTGCCAAGGCTACACCAGCCTTTGCAAGTCCAGCATCGCCGTTCGCCACCTCCGCTGATGCCACTGTTGCGTCCCCGGCTGCATCACCCTGATCTATGGGTCCCGTCGCCTGGGCACCTGCATCACTGAGGAGGCCGCGCGCGCTACGTGCGCGCTTGCAGGCAGCCTGGGCGCTCCGCGCAGCTCTGGCGGCAGCTAATGCGGCCTTGGCTGCCTCAGCTCCGAGCGCATGGCCTTCAGCAAATTCGGACAGCCCTGCCCGCCCTTCCTCGCTCGCACCGCCCGGCTGGACGGTACTGGCTTCCCCGTCAGCCGGCGTGGGTGAGCCTGCTGGGCTGTCAACATCGGGCGGCATGCAGTCAGCCTCCAAGCACAGGCTCAGCGGCGCCGCGCTGCTTGCAGGATAGCGCCCTGCGCCCTCCGGCGCGTCTGTACCATCAGCCGAGACCTCCTCTGCATCGGCGCTCTTCTGCACACTGGCACCTGCCGCATGTGCCCTGGGCTCTTCGGCAAGGGCAGCCAAAGCATCGCTGCGGCAAGCTTCTGCGCACCCGAGCGCCCGCAGCTCCCTTGGAGCTCCCACGGACCTCTGCCGCAGACAGCCGCCAGCATCGGTCTCCTGCACAGCAGGCGTGTCGGGGCACAGAGCGGCTGCACACGGTTCCCCCTCTAGCACAGCAGGCAGCGGCTGCCGTTCCTGCTTGACGGGCGTGGCATGAGGTGCCGCCGCGGGCACGGGCTTGAGCGTCAGACGGATCCTGGGCGGCTGATTTGCCACATCACTCGGCGCGACGTGCGCGCACTGCGCAGGGGTGTCCGGCAGTGGGGCCGGTTCCAGCCGCGCTCGCTTGCAGGAGCGCAGCCACAGCCGCAGCCGCGGCGGCGGGGCAGGCGGGACTGCCGCTGCGTCGCATTGCAGTCCTGGCCTAACCTCTGCAACAGCCCGCTGTGGAGCCTCGGGCAGGCTGGCGGCCCTGCGCTTGCGCAGCCTGCTCACTGGCGCAACTGGCACTGCGGCACATGCAGCATGCGCTTCTATTGGCGCCCCATCAGCTTTGTGGGGTCCTTGGCGCCTGCGACTGCCTCCCTGTTTTCTGTCGGGCAGTCCTGGCTGGCTGGGCTGCCGGCCGTTGCGCGCCAGGGCCCCAACCATGCGCTGTATGCCCGCCCGGCCCCCCATCTTCCGCAACGTCACTGGGACCCTGCTCAGCCCTCCCTTCGCGCGCATAGCGGCCTCCCGCTGGGAGAATCTGGGCTGCGTCGACAGAGGCGGCCTCGCTTTGCCTGACTTTACGGCTGCATGCATTTCGCCTTTCTTTAAGCAGCCCGCCGCACGAGCGGCATAGGGGCTGAGCTTTTTAGCCGCCTGCATGCCAGGTAAAGGCTGCTGTGACGCTGCCCGCTTCACTGCGCGCGCCATAGTGGCCCGCCTCGTCGCCGCAGGGACCGGCGTCTGGGCAGGTGCGCCCCCGTTGCCGCGGGCGCGGCGCGCGGGCTTGCTTACGCCGCGCCCGCGCCTGGTTGCGAGGGCCGGGGACTGCTCAGACGCCCTTTGTGGGGATGCTGCTTGTCTGGGCGCAAGCACATAACCCGCCAGCCCCGCAGGGGTCCTCCTCACCCGCCTGCAAGTCCCCAATGAAATGAATCATGCTGCCGAACACCATCACGCTGCAGGCACAACGTGAGCGCACCTTTCGCCGCGGGGCATGTGCACTACTAAGCTGTTGGTCTAGACGTTCTGCACGGTGGCATTCGCTCAGATGGCATTGGGCATGCATTGACTGAATGTGTCACATATAAAGCTAAGGCTGTGCGTCTGCAACCACGTGTGTACGACACATACCCTTTCTGAGGCGACTGAAGAAAGCATCGTCTTGTCATGGTGGCATCATTAAGTCGTCCGTGACACTGTTGATACACAAAAATATATTGTCACTGATCTGCATATGGATATAGGCATAGGGCAGAAGCTTTCTCGCAAATGACACAAGGAGACCGGCATTGAGCTTCTTCGGCCAATTCAAGTCACCCTGTACGGATTCCAACCCCTAGCCCCTAGTCCCTCGCTTGACCTTCGCAGCGCAGTCTAGCATTGAAAGAGAAGCGTTTGGCTGGCTGGCTCTTCAGTGCTGGACATAGTGTCCCTTTTCAAATAAACAGGAGAGTTTGAGGTTAGTAAGAATCTTAAAGGCATGGCGGCTTTTGCTCAGCGTGCCTCCACCTGGCCCACTGCTGGTCACAGCGGCCCAGTGCTGCGATGTGCGCTTCCAGGGTGTGCACACTTGCTCCCCCGGCGTCAGCAACTGCTGGGCGGCCCTCAAAGGCAACGACACCAGCCGGTGGCCTCCACCAGGGCAGTCAACAGCCCTGGCGGAGCGCCTGAGGAAGTAGAGGTGGGCAATTGGAGAAGTTGTTACCTGCAGATCTGCGCTGCAGTCCAGCCTTCCTGGCGGGCAGCAACTGGCGTCACCTGACAAATAAAGCTTGTTTGCCTCATAGGATGCGTTTGAAGGTCTGCCGAAAGAGGAGGACCATGAGGTGCGCTTCAGTGTCATCGATATAGTACTGACACCCCAGCCCCGCCAAAGAAGTTGTACAGAGTCAGGCAGGACGCATAGAAAGTGTTCGTCTTGAGCGCACCAAGAACACAAGCAATAGACAGACTGGTGCGCCAGGTCCCTGGCACCGCCACGGACTCTCTTAGCTCCAACACGCAGCTGGGGCGCGCCGTGCAGAGCGCATGCAGCGAACTGGAGCTGCTGAGCTCCCTGGTGAGGTCTGGCTGCTTTGGCCTTTTCTGCAGATTGCAAGGGCAAGTCTGGTGTGGTCTCCTCGACTGCATGTTTCTGCTTGCCGCAGGAACGGGATGCACAGGAAAAGGCACAGGCGCTTCTTTGGAAACTTGGCTACAAGGGCGACCTTCACCGAACTAGCACCCCGGAAGTTACTGAGGCCTGCAGGAGTGATACATAGCTGCCGGCAGTGTTTTGGCCCTTGCTGCACGCCCCTTTTGCTGAGTGAACCTATATAGCCACCTGCGTATTATGTTTCCCTGTTGCTTGTCAAGATCTTTAGTGAAGTGTACCAGTTTCTGCGCGACTTTGCAAGTGGCAACTTTAATCATGAAGAAAAGAATCGCTGTGCAGGAGTGATCGCATAGTTGCCCACCACAGCCAAGCAACCAGAACAGTCTTCAGTACCCTCACTGGCTAAGCGGAGGAGTTCTCCTGTCGGTGTCAAAGAGCCCTAGCTCTGGAGCTCTTCATAAAGCTCCTAGAAACCCGTTTAATGATACTGCCGTTTACGGGCGCAAGGCCTTCGCAAGTCACTTGGCAAGCGCTCGCGCAGCCCAAGCTAGCGGTAGTGCCAGCACTAGCACTAGCAGCTCGGGCAGTCCACACTTGTATCCGCGCTGCTTCCGCTGGGCGCGCGTCCGCGGCGGCGCTGGCGGCGGCTCGGCGCTGGGCCCCACGAGATCGTTCCAGTCCAGCTCGAACACAAAGTCTTCGTCCTCCTCATCGTCCTCATCTTCGCCAGCGACGCCCGCGTCGCCCTCCCGAACAGCCTGCGCAAAGCCCAGCCATCGCATGTTCATATCATCACTATCTGAAGGTGATGAATCAGATCGTCAATGGCAGAGTAGCACGTCGACGATGAGAACCTGTACAATGGTTTAGCAGGTTCGGCGCTAGCGTAAGGCAAAGCATGCAGGCTCAGACGGTTGGTTGGGAGTGATACTGCTCAAAACTACATAAACTTATGTCTTTCCAGGCAGATAATCTGCATGCTAAACACAAGGAAACTGTGGATTAATGTTGATAGGGGAGGGGCCGCACGGCCAGGAACTGCTGGTAAGCGGCGTCCTCATCCTCGAGCGCGGGCCAGAGTTCATCATCGTCGCACTCGCCCAGCAGCGCCTCCAGCTCCTCCAGGCTCACATGCTCCAGCGGCTGCCGCGCCCGCGTCCGCCTCCAGATTGCCGCGTCGCCTGCCTCGTCAAACACTCCCCCCGCCCCTTCACCCCCAGCGCCTCCTCCGCTTTCGGCAGCCGCCCCCATGCTGAGTGATGCCCTGCTCCCAGGAAAAGTGCTTGTCCCTGCAGGCGCAGCTGTGCCCTGTAGAGCAGCCGACCTGACCTCAGGACAAGCGCTGCCTGCCCCTCCGGCACCCGCGCTCACGCCGCCCAGCGTCCTGCTGCCAAAGCTGGTGACCCCTGCGGGTGCAGCAGTTGTGCCCGCGAGGGCTTCCCCTGTGCCGAGCATAAGCGCGGGCGGCAGGCCGGGCCTGAGCTGCGCGGCTGCTCTGTCAGACAGCAGCGCGGGCGGTATGGGCGCTGACTGTGCAATTCGCGCTGGCGCTGCGCCCTCCGCTGCTGCGGGAGGTGGGCGGGCAGCCGCCTGATGGACCTCTGCGCCCCTGTCCTCGTCTTCGGCATCGTCCTCGTCGTCGTCACCACCTTCCTCAGACTGCCGCGCAAAGTATAGATATATAGAGTGTATTTCTACAAGTAATTTCTCGTGCCTGCCACCCCCTCCCTGCCTGCCCCCTATTTGCCGCATTCTCCTTCTGAGTTTGGGGCTCTGGGGCAGCGCACCGCTTCCTCCAAGTCAGCCCTGTCCAGGACGGAGTTGATAGGCTCGAGGTCCTCCAGATCTGCGTCCGGCAAGCAAATATAGCACTTTGTCTGTCTCTAAATCCTTCAACTGCCACGATAGGCACCGTGGACCAGTCCTCAGTGTTTCCTCCTGCTCACCCCAGATTTCTGAGTTGCTGCGCGCGTGCAGGGCCTCGCTATGTGGTGCAGCCTCCTCCAAAGTGCCATCAGCCTGGCCGTTGGTTTCCTCAGCGCTGCTGCTGCTTCCACTCTCAGCGCTGGTTGCGACTGCAGAGTGAAAGTCCGCATCATCCTCATCAGAGATGTCAGTGTCGTCAGGCGGTTCAGCTGTCGCCATTGTATGTGTTCAATAGTTCTGATGCACCAGCGCTTCCCCCACCCATTGCCCAAGAGTCAGAATGCCAGCATAGCGCACTGCATGCGCGCCGGGGCTTCTTGTGCGTTCTGGCCCTTGGCGTGCTCACTGAGTGTTGCCCAGTAACTAGCATTTGAATGCTAGTGAATTCAGCATGCAGCTTTCGAAGCATGCACGGCATGCACGTGCGCACGTGACCTATTAGGGCCTGTGTTATATTGGTGAAGCTGATGTGTGCGCGAACGGCAGCTGGGAGACCACTACACGTAGTCAGTTAGGTCGATGGCACCTGTTTTCTTAAGATTGAAGTGTCTGTATACGTTGCTTTGATTGCGGCATATGGTAAGATATACAGCTGTTTTGATAACTTGAACTTGGTATTCTTGCCAGTGAATGCCCGCAGCAATATTTTGAGACTTTAGTGTTCAAGCGAGGCATGATGCATGATGGGCAGGTGCCACCTGGCTGACTGAAGCTTCTCTGCAGGTCTGCTCATATTTTCGTCAAGTGCTTGCTCTCTGTTGGAGGTCAGTGCTTCAGAGACCAGCTAATCGGGCAGAGGCTTTTTTTGCACAGGCAGCGTCATGGGCAGCAAAGAGCCAGGAGGCAGATTGGGCTGCAGTGGAGCGTGTTGTGGCCCTCTGCCAGCATGCCCAGGCTGTTCTGCCTGAGACCAAGAGCGCATTGAAAGGGTCGCTGCGGTCGAGCGACGTCCGGCGCGTCCTTGGGACCCTCACCGTGCGTGCGAGGACCCACTGGTTGCCGCTCTCCTGAACATGCTGTTCTGGTCAAGGCGCTTATTTGCAACACTATATGATATGACATATCACACAACACCTGTATGCGAGGCTACCTGTTTTGGTGCACTTGCGGGCAACTTGAACTTGAGTGAGCTTCTTTTAAAAACGACACGTTATCACGCTGTATATCTGCTGACAGGTGTTGGACGCCGTCGCGATAAACACAAATCGGGAGATACGGGTGCAGCTCGCCAGCAAGGGCTGGATGCGCCTGCTCTCGGGCCTGGCCGTGGGAGAGGGTGTGCCGGTCGCAGCGGCGGCGGCGCAGCTGTTGGCGAACTGGCAGCTCATGTTCACGTGCGCTCCACTATTTCACTTCAATACACATTGTTCAATATAACTCCACTATAGACCCAAATGCAATCATTAAGCTCTAGCTCAGCCAGCCGACCATATTTTTATGTGTGGCTACATATTCCTTTCAGCCCCTGAGTGTGCAATTCCCCTGTAAGCCAGTGGCGCAAAGCTTGGCATTAAAGCGGTTGATAGAAGCTAGCCTAGCCAGCCGAGCAGGTTCTGTTGCGTGGCTGCATGGTTCTATTAGCCTCTAAGTGTGCAAACCTCGTTGCAAGCCAGTGGCGAGGAGCTTGGTGCGGCAGCATACAGCGCCTGCCGCGCACTGGAGGCACGGGAGGACTGCGCGGGCCCCCCGCCTTCACACTTTGCGTACCAAATGCGGGAGATCATTGAACAGGCGCGTGCCCTGGGCTATCATGGGGAGGTCTGCACTGGTTTGCGGACACAGTCGCCTAATTGCAGCTGTGGCTCAGCACATCTGCTAGTAGCAGCTGGTTCAACATGTCAGTGTATGAGATGTGCGTTGCCAAGCAGCTGAAGCAGGCTGCTTTAAACACATGGATCTGTCACGCAGAGGATTCCTATGATTGGTCTGCAGCGTGGCACAGACTACTTTGCAACCTATCTACCAACAGCAGCTCTCTCTGCATCCACGGCTGGTATGCAAGGTGCATGTGCCCTCTCTTTGTCTGTCTACTTGCTTCAGACAGCTTGCGCAGCCTTGAAGCGGCACGTTGTGACATGCAGACATGTTGCAGTGCTGCCAGCCTGTGTGCAAAGATGCGATGGTGCCATTGGGTACCATCCGTGCCTGAGGCCTTGCATGCGAAGCAGGCCAGCAGGGCGCTTCCGATCCAGGGAGCAGGCGCAGGCAGAGCGCACCGCCGCAAGCTGCCCGTACTAGCAGCCAGCTCTCGCCAACTGGGTCTAGTAGCAGCGGGCACCCACCCCAGGTGTACTCCTCTCAGGCAGTGCCAAAATAGTTTTTGCCAGCAACTCAGGGTAGGGTAGAGTAG
>JAABUX010003699.1_pt1 | contig 20040 bp, 18 predicted proteins | sample 5561851 | NCBI WGS metagenome assembly JAABUX01 (sample SAMN10711883, study PRJNA513361) | rock metagenome | isolation source: Antarctica rocks | place: Antarctica: Victoria Land, Richard Nunatak red sandstone | collected 2016-01-03 | reverse complement strand
GGGGGGGGGGGGGGGCGCGCCCCCCCCCCCCCCCGCGACCGGCGTGGGAGGCGCGACCCGGAGACCGCTTCGTCGCGGTTGCCGATGCCGAGGCCGCAGCGGCGCGTGCGGCGGAACTCGGGCGACGGATCTTCGTGACCGTCGGCCGTCGCGACCTCGCCCCGTTTGCGCGGCTCGACGAGCGCTTCGTGCTCGTGCGGTCGATCGAAGCACCGGACCCCGCGGTCCTCCCCCGCGACGGCGTCGTCGTTCTCGCGCGCGGTCCGTTCGCGTTCGACGACGAACTTGCGCTCTTGCACGATCACGCGATCGACTGCATCGTCGCAAAGAACAGCGGCGGCGATGCGACCTCGGCGAAGCTCGACGCCGCGCGCGCCCTCGGCATTCCGGTCGTCATGATCGCGCGCCCCGCGAGCGATTCCGCGACGCCCGCATGCGCCGACATCGCATCCGCCGTCGCGTGGGTGCGTGCGACGACGCCGAGGCACGAGCATGCGATTGCGCAGAGTGCGCCATGAGCGCGCGCGGCCTCATGGTGCTCGGTACCGCCTCGCACGTCGGGAAATCGCTGCTGACCGCGGCGTTCTGCCGCATCCTGCGCGACGACGGCTACCGCGTCGCGCCGTTCAAAGCGCAAAACATGTCGCTCAATTCGGCGGCGACCCCGGACGGCGGCGAGATCGGCCGCGCGCAAGCGCTGCAAGCCGAAGCCGCCGGCATCGCACCGACGGTCGACATGAACCCGATTCTCATCAAGCCGACATCCGACGGGCGCTCGCAAGTCGTCGTCAACGGCAAGATCTGGGGCGATACGAGCGCGTCGGAATTCCACCGGAGACGCATCGTCGAGCTTTTTCCCGCCGTGTGCGACGCGTACGCGCGGCTCGCGGCGCGGTACGACGTCGTCGTGCTCGAAGGCGCGGGGTCGCCCGCGGAGATCAACCTGCGCGCGAGCGATATCGTGAACATGCGCATGGCGCACGCGGCCGCCGCCCGCTGCGTTCTCGTGGGAGACATCGATCGCGGCGGCGTCTTCGCGGCGCTTTACGGCACGCTCGCGCTTCTGGATGACGCCGATCGCGCGTGCATCGTCGGCACGATCGTCAACAAATTTCGCGGCGACGTCGAGCTGCTACGGCCCGGTCTCACGATGCTGGAGGCGCGCACGGAGAAGCCCGTGCTCGGGGTCGTGCCGCACCTGCCGGACGTGGGGCTCGAAGAAGAAGACGGCGTTGCGTTCGACGCGATGCCTCGCGTGCGCGAGCGCGCGTGGCGCGACGACGATGCGTCGGTAGGGCGGCGGCTGCGTATCGCAATCGTCGCCTGGCCGCTCGCCGCGAACGTGACGGATTTCGACGCGCTCGCGTGCGAGCCGAGCGTCGAACTCGTCTATGCGAGCGGCCCGCGCGCGCTCGACGATGCCGACGTCGCGATCGTCCCCGGCACGAAATCGACGCTCGCCGCGATCGCGTGGCTCGCGCGCGAAGGCTTCGACGCGGCGCTGCGCGCGTGTGCGCGACGCGCACTCGTCGTCGGAATTTGCGGCGGGATGCAGGCCCTGGGAACAGACGTCGACGACCCGTTCGGCGTCGAAGGCGGCGGTGCGGCGAAAGGACTCGGTCTGCTAGCGCTGCGCACGACGCTCGCGCAAGAAAAAGTCGCCGAACGCGTGTCGGGCACCACGTATGCTCTGCACGTCGGCGACGCGGCGTTCGGTTCGCGTGCGATCGACGGCTACGAGATCCACGTCGGCGAGACGACCTACGCACCGGGCGCGCGACGCTTCGCGATGATCGTACGCGCGAGCGACGGCCGCACCCTCGACGACGGCGCGATCGACGCGCGGGGGCGCGTGATCGGCACGTATCTGCACGGACTCTTCGTCGACGATGCGTTCCGCGCGGCGTTCGTCGATGCCGCACGAACGGCGAGCGGACTCGAGCCCGCACGTACTCGCGCCGCGTTCTCAGTCGATCGCGAAGCGCGGCTCGACCGGCTCGCCGCTCACGTCCGCGCGTCGGTCGACATGCCGCGCCTGCTCGCGTGCTGCGGGATCGCACGTTGACGAACGCGCTCGTCGTCGCGGGTGGAGCGCTCGCGGACGCGGCGTTCGGCGACCCCGTCTGGTTGCCGCACCCGGTGCGCGCGATGGGCGCGGCGTGTACCGCGGGCGAACGTGCGGCGCGCGCGTGGACGCGCGACGATCCGCGCCGCGAATTCATCGCCGGCGGCGCGTTGACGTTCGCCATCGTGGCGGGATCGGCTGCGACCGCGCGCGCGGTGCTCGCGGCCGCCGCGCGCCTGCATCCACGCGCGCGCGTCGCACTCGCGCTCGCGCTTGCGTGGACGACGCTCGCGGCGCGCGACCTCATCGCTGAATCCGGCGCCGTCCTCGCTGCGCTCGAAGCGGACGATTTGCCCCGCGCGCGCGTGCGACTCGCGCGCATCGTCGGGCGCGATACGGCGGACCTCGACGCGAGCGAAATCGCGCGTGCGACGATCGAGACGCTCGCGGAATCTGCGTGCGACGGCATCGTCGCGCCGCTCTGCGCGCTCGCCGTCGGTGGCGTGCCGCTCGCGTTCGCGTTCAAAGCAAGCAATACGCTCGACTCGATGATCGGTCACCGCGAAGCGCCGTATACGTTCTTCGGCCGCGTCGCCGCGCGCCTCGACGACGTCGCGGCGTTCGTTCCCGCGCGCGTTACCGCGCTCGCGTTCTGCGCGACGACGCCGCGCGACGCGCGCCGTGCGTGGACGACGTGGCATCGCGACGGCGCCCGACACGCGAGCCCGAACGCGGGCCAGAGCGAAGCCGCGCTCGCGGGACGCCTGGGCGTGCGGCTCGGCGGGACCAATCGCTATGCCGGCGTGCCGTACGAAGCGCCCGTGCTGGGCGCGGAGTTCCCTGCGCCGCAGGCGGCGGACGTGCGGCGCGCGCGACGCGCGGTCGTCGTGGCGACCGTCGCGTGTGCGCTCGCGTGCACGGCGGTGCGCGCCGCATGCGACGCACGCGACGCACGCGACGGGCGCTAGCATTGGACAGGCTCGCGACATGGGCCGACGGCTTCGCGATCCACGGCGGCGACCTCGACGCCGTCGCGCGCCGCTACGGCGTGCCGCGCGACGAACTCGTCGATTTCAGTGCGAACCTCAATCCGCTCGGGCCGCCGCCGGCACTGCTCGAGGCACTTGCGGCAGCGGCGGCCGACGTGCGCGAGCTCGCGCGCTACCCCGAACCCGACGCGGCGACGCTACGGCGCGCACTCGGCGCGCACCACGGCATCGATCCCGCGGCGATCGTCGTGGCGAACGGCGCCGCTGCCCTCATCGGCGTCGCCGCGCGGGTCGCGATGCGCGCGCGTTGCCTCGTCCCACAGCCGGCGTTCAGCGAAGACGCGCATGCGTTGCGCGTCGCTGGGATCGCGCTCGTGCCGATGCAACTCGATCCCGCGCGCGACTTCGCGCTCGACGTCCCGGCGTTCGTCGCGCGACTCGCAGCGGGCGACGCCGACGCGGGCATCGTGACGACGCCGCACAATCCGTCGGGCGCGGTGCTCGAGCGCGCCGCACTTGCGGATCTCGTCACCCGCGTCCGTCATGCGGACGCGACGCTCGTGATCGACGAAGCCTTCGTCGATTTCGTACCGGACGCGACGGCGATCGATCTCGCCGCGATACGGCCGCAGACGATCGTCGTACGATCGCTGACGAAATTTTTCGCCGTGCCGGCGCTCCGCGTCGGCTTCGCCGTCTGCGAACCGAGCCTGGCCGGACATATGCGCGCCGCGTTGCCGTCGTGGCCCGTCACGACGATCGCGATGCGGGCGCTCGCCGCGGCACTGAGCGACGACGACTACGCGCGACGCACGCGCGCGACGATCGCGACCGAGCGCGCGACGTTGCTAGCGGCGTTGCGCGCGATCGGCCTGCGCGTCTTCGACGCGTCCGCAAATTTCTTGCTCGTCGACTGCGGCGCGCGGCAGCCCGTGGCGTCGCTCGTGGCACGGTTGGTACGCGAGCATCGCATCGTCGTGCGCGACTGCACGTCCTACGACGGGCTCGCGCCCGACCGTTACCTTCGCGTCGCCGTTCGCAACGCCGCGGAAAACGCACGGCTCGTCGCGGCGCTCGCGCGGACGACCGGTCTCACATAGCCGCGAACGAAGCCTGCGCGGCGTCGTCCCACGATGCGATCGCTGCGGTCGCCGCGAGCACGTTCAGGGGTCGCGAGATGTAATAGCCCTGTCCGTTCGTGCAGCCGATAGCGCGGAGCGCTTCGAATTGCTCGGCCGTTTCGATCCCTTCGGCCGTCGTCTCGAGCGAGAGGCTGCGCGCGAGCGAGGCGATCGTCCCCACGATCTGCGGATTGCCGATTCTCGATCCGTCGGAATGGACGAACGACCGGTCGATTTTGAGCGTGCTGACGGGGAAGCGTTGCAAGTATCCGAGCGACGAGTAGCCGGTACCAAAGTCGTCGAGGTGCACCTCGATGCCCATCGCGCGTAATTCGTGCATCGTCGCGGCCGCGAAGTCTGGATTGACCATGAACGCGCTTTCGGTGATCTCCAGGTTGAGATAGGACGCGTCGAGCGCATAGCTCGCGAGCGACTCCTTGATCTCGTCGAGCAGGCGCGGGTTTGCGAACTGCCGAGCGGAGACGTTGACGCTGATCGCGAGCGGCCGTTCTTCCCCGAACTCGTCGCGCCACATCCGCGCCTGTCGCGTCGCCTCGCCGAGCACGAACGCGCCCAGGTCCGCGATCATGTCGCTCTCTTCGGCCGCCTCGATGAATGTGGCCGGCGCGAGCAAACCGCGCTCGGGGTGTTCCCAACGAATGAGCGCTTCGAAGCCGATCAATGCGTTCGTCGCGAGGGCGACGATCGGCTGGTAGAAGAGAACGAATTCGCGGCGGTCGAGCGCGCCGCGTAAATCGCTCTGCATCTGGAGCACGCCCACCGCGCGTTCGAGGAACTCCGGCGCGAAGAGGACGCAGCGATGGCGGCCGAGATCTTTCGCGCGATACATCGCGATATCGGCGTCGCGTAAGAGATCGTGAGCGTGGTGGCTGCCGCAACGCGCGAGCGCGACGCCGACGCTGGCGGTCGCGAAGATGTCGCGACATTCGATATCGAACGCAGGCGCGAGCGCCCGCAGGATCGTCTCGCCGAACGCCAGCGCTTCGTCGCCGGCGTTCGCTCCGAGATCGTGGAGCAAGAAGGTGAACTCATCGCCGCCGAATCGCGCCAAGCTCACGCCGTCGCGCACGCAGGCGCGCAACCGATGCGCGACCTCGACGAGAAGTCGATCGCCCGCGTGATGCCCGAGACTATCGTTGACGATCTTAAAGCGATTGAGGTCGAGAAAGAGTACCGCCGTGTGACGATCGGCGTAGCCGTGGCCGCTCGCGAGCGCGTCGTCGAGTTCCGACATGAACGAGGCGCGGTTCGCGAGCCCCGTGAGATCGTCGTGGAAGGCGACGTGCGAGAGACGCTCTTCCGCAACGCGTCGCACGCCGATCTCGGCTTCGAGCGCACGTGCGTTGTCGCGCAATTCGACGTTTATGTCGGCCAGATCGCGCGTCGCGTCGTCCGCGATGATCCGCGGAATGATGAGGGCTGCCGCGACCGTGAGCAGAGCGACGCTCACGAAGATATCTTGTAGCGCCGTGACGAGCGCGACGTCGGCGCGCGACATGCTGCGAATCGCGAAGTAGTACCCCGTGCCGTCGAAGGCGAGGACGACGACCATGATCTGCGTCAAGCGGACGTGCAACGATTGTGGCAAGCCGCGTCGACCCGCTCGGCGATGATCCTCGATGCGGCGCAGAACGAAGAGACCCGCGCCCGAGTAGGCGAAGACGAGTCCCAAGATCACCGTCGCGAGTCCGAATTGTTCGAAGCCGAGCATCGCGGAGAAGAGCCACGCGCCGGCCGCGACGAGGCCGGCGGTGATCGAACCGCGCGGCGCGCGGTAGGGCCGATGCCGTTCCGGCTCGTTGCGGCGCAAGAGCAGGACCGCGATGCTCGGCATGCCGATCGCGATCAAATACGTGAAGTTCGCCGCGGCGATGAGCCAGAGCGGGTCGCCGATGATGAGGAAGCCGATCGCAGTAACGGCGGTCAGTGTGGTCGCGACCCACGGGACGTCGCGCGACGTGCGCCGCGCCAGCACGCGCGGAAAGATCCCGTCATCGGCGAGTTGCGAGAGCGTGCGCGACGCGCCCGCAAGCGGTTGGAGTGCGCCGTGCAGCATGTTGAAGACGACGAAGCCGACCGCAAAGGCTTTGGCGAGCGAACCGACGATCGGAGCGAAGCGAGGGCCGAGTTCCACCGCGAGATCGCCGCCGAGTGCCGTCGGCCCGAGCACGCCCAGCAGTACGACCGGCAGCACCACGAAATACACGCCCGCGAGCGCGGCGCTCGCAAACATCGCGCGCGGCACGTTCTTCACGGGATCGATCGTCTCGCCGACGTGGCAGGCCGCCGCTTCGAACGCTGGCGCGCCGAATCCGATGAGATAGAGTCCGGCCATCAGCGAGGTGAGATTCCCGAACCATCCGGGGAACGGCGTCGCGAGCGTAAACGTCGTCGCGAGGTGCCAATCGACGCGGCCGGTGGCGATCGGCAGAAACGCCGCGAAGAACGAGAGGGTGGCGCTCGCGATGCCGAGCGGAATCGCCAGTCGCGTCGCGGCGCGCACGCCGAGCAGATTAACGCCGAAGAATAGCGTGACGATACCGATCGCGATCGGTGTCGTGGGGATCATCGGGACGAGTGCTCTGTGGATGGCGCCGGCCGCGATCAGCGCCGCCAGACCGCACGTCGGAATCCAGCCCCACCAATAACAGCACCCGACGATCCCGGACACCATCGGGCTGTACGGCCGAAACGCATCCGTACAGACCGCGGCGATGCCGCCCACGCGATTGGGCGAGAGCATCACGAGTTCGATCCAACCCGGAAGCGCCGCCCATGCGAGGACGACGCCCGCGATTAGCAACAAGACCGCGGCGCTCCCTTGGCCCGGGATCGTGTCTTGACCGACGAGGATCGCCGGCAACAGAAAAAGGCTCTGGTTACAACCCCCGATCGCGAGCGCGGTCGTCCCGACCCAGCCGATCGTCCGTGGGTGCTGGAGGCTCAACGGCGAGCGTGCGCGTCGAACCGAAGACCGACCGCGTCCGAATGTTGAGACATGCTATCATCTTCGGTCGCTCGCTCGATGGACGCGCATGCCGACTTCCGCGTGTTTGTTAAGAGTTCGTTCGGTCAGCGTTCGACGATCGCGGTCGCCGCGCCGTCGAGCGCCTCCCAACCCGCCCGCGCGAGCTCGCGATCGAGGTGTTCTTCCTCAGGATAGCCGACGCACAAGTACGCAACGAGGTGCCACGCGTGCGGGACGTCCAGGATCTCTGCGATCGCGCGCGGGTCGACGATCGAAACCCAGCCCACGCCGATGCCGCGCGCGCGTGCCGCGAGCCACAGCGTGTGGATGGCGAGCACCGTCGAGTACGCGAGCATCTCCGGCATCGAGCGGCGGCCCAGGCCTTCGCCGCGCGGCGTCGCCTCGTCGACGAAGACCGCGAGATGCTCGGGCGCGTCGCGTAGGCCCGCGAGTTTCAGCCCGACGTAGGTCGCGCGCCGTTCGCCCGCGTAGGCGCCTGCCGCATCGGCATTCGCGCGCTCGTAGTCGTCGATGATGCACGCGCGCCGATGCGCGTCACGCACGCGAACGAAGCGGCTGGGTTGGCTGTAACCGACCGACGGCGCGAATGCGGTCAGCGCGACGAGTTCGTCGAGTGCGTTCGCCTCGAGCGCGTCGGGGCGGAAGCGTCGCACGTCACGGCGCCATGCGAAAAGCCGCTCGAGATCGTCGCGGAACGCACGATCGAACGACGGTGACGTGGACGCGTCCGGCGGCATGACACGCCACTTCCACGTCGAGCGGAAACTTCTCTACCCGGCCGACCGAGCTCGCGCGTACAGGTCGTTGCCCCGTCCTTGCGTCAGTAGCATCGAAGAACCGCCCTTCATCGAAAGGTGTCTATGAAACGATCTTCCGCCCTCGTCGCGACCTGCGCGGTCGCGTTGCTCTTCGGTGGCGCGATACGTCCGGTCGTGGCCGAGGGTCCCGCACCCGACGCCATCACGATTGGAGCCGTGTTGCCTTTGACCGGAGAGGAGAGTCGCGTCGGCGGTTACTTCAAACTCGGCTACGAGCTCGCGGTGAACGAAGTGAACGAGCACGGCGGCTTACAAGTCGGCCGCAAGAAAGTGCCGATCAAACTCATCATCTACGACGATAAGACCGATCCTGCGACCTCCCGCAACCTCTACGAACGTCTGGCGGTGCAAGATAAGGTCGATGCGTTTCTAGGCGGCTATTCGACGGATTTAGTTCAGGCCCAAACGGTCGTGGCGCAGCAGCACATGATCCCCTACGTTGGCGGCGGTGGTGCCTCGAGCGAAATTTACACCCGGGGGTACTCGACGGTCTTCGGACTCCTGTCATCGATCGAGAACCTCGCGGCGACCGAGTGCGACTTCATCGAGAAGATGCAGGCGGAGAAGAAGCTGCCGAAGCCGCTGAAGATGGCCGTCGTCTATGAAAATACGTCGCACGGTCGCGATTTCGCGAAGGGACTACAAGCCCGCGCGAAAGCCAAACCGCAGAACTATCAAATCGCGATGAACGAAGCGTTCGACTTGCACGGCAAAGACTTCACGCCGCTGCTTCAAAAGGTCAAGGCTTCGAATGCGAACGCGTTCATGTCGGACGCTCACCTCGACGACTACATCACGATGCAGCGTCAGTACAAACAGGCCGGGCTCAAACACGCCTACGTGACCTATGGTGCGCGCGGGCCGGAGAAGAGCGCGCGCGCCGCCCTCGGCGACGGCGTGAACTACGTCGTCGCGGCGTCGTGGTGGAACTCGCAGATTCCGAGCGGCGCGGTCAAGGCGTTCGACGAGAAATGGACCAAGGCGTACCCGACGCAGTCGCTCGAGTGGTTCTCGGCGCTCCCCTACGAAACGGCACGCACGCTGCTCATCGCGATGACGCAGGCGGGGACGACCGATAAAGCGCGCGTCGTCGCGGCACTGAAATCGATCGACATCCGAGACACGATCCTGCCGGGCGGTCACATTCGCTTCGGAGGCAACGGCCAGATCGACGCGCCGTTTGTCGTGACGCAAAATTTGCCCGACGGAAAGGTCGTCATCGTGTGGCCGAAGTCGGAACAGACCGGATCCGCCGTTCTTCCGAACCCGTAATTCGAGCGCTCCCATCGACACCGTCGAAACGCTGATCTCGGCGCTGCTGGTCGCCGGGCTGTACGCGGCAATGTCGTACGGCCTGGCGCTCATCTACGGCGTGCTCAAGGTCATCAATCTCGCCAACGCCGGCTTCTTGATGCTCGGCGCGTACGTCACGTGGTGGATGTGGTCGACGTGGCACGTCGACCCGTTGCTCGCGCCGCTGGTCATCGTGCCGCTCTTCTTCGGCGTCGGGTTCGTCGTCGAGCGCGTGCTCGTGCGGCGCGTGATCGGTCAGGAGCCGATCGTCTCGCTGCTCCTGCTCTTCGGGCTCTGGCTCGTGTTGCAGAACCTCGCATACACCGTGTTCACCGGCGACACGCGCTCGATCGAAACCCCGTTCATCGACGCCTCGGCGCACATCGGTCCGCTCCAGATCGCCTGGCCGCGCATCTACGTGTTCGTTGCGGGCGTGCTCGCGCTCGTCGCGCTGCAGATCTTGCTTACGCGCACGCAACTCGGTCGCGCGATCCGCGCCGTCGCGCAGGATCGCGACGCCGCGAAGATCACCGGTATCGACGTCGATCGCGTGATGGGCATCGCCTTCGGCATCGGGATCGCGCTCACGGGCTTCGCGGGATCGCTCCTGTCGCTGCTCTTCTCGTTCAATCCCGATTTCGGGCGGACGCTGTTGCTCAAGTCCTTTTGCATCATCGTCCTGGGCGGGCTCGATTCGTTCGTCGGCGTCGCTTTCGGTGCGCTCGCACTCGCGCTCGCGGAAGCCTTCGGGGTGCGCTACATGGCCGCGTCGCTGCAGAACCTGATCTCGTTCGTCGTCTTGGTCGTCGTGCTCGTGGCGTTCCCCAAGGGCATCTCCGGCATGGTGCGGAGTCTGCGACGTGCGTAAGCCGATCGTCTTCGCCGCGCTGCTGCTCGCGGCCGTCGCGTTTCCATTTGTGGCGCCGGGTGCGGAGTACGCGCTCGACGTCGTGTTCCTTGTCTTGCTCTACGGCACGATGAGCGCGGGGTGGAACATCGTCGGCGGCTTCGCGGGCCAAGTCTCGTTCGGCCACGCCGCGTTCCTGGGCATCGGAGCGTACGCGACCGGCATCCTCATCCAACACGACGTGCCGCTTCCGGTGGCGTTCCTGGTTTCCGGGACGCTCGCGGCGCTCTTTTCGCTCGTGATCGGCATCCCGTGTTTTCGGTTGACCGGGCCATATTTCTCGATCGCGACGATTGGCATCGGCGAAGCGACGCGCCTCATCGCACTCAATTGGACCGGCCTCACCGGCGGCGCGTCGGGCGTCACGCTCTCGCTCTCGCTGCCGATCGTAACGCAGTACTTTCTCGCGCTCGGCCTCTGCACGCTCGTCGTGCTCGCGACGATCTGGATCCAGCGCTCGCGCTTCGGCTTCGCGCTCGCCGCCGTGCGTGCCGATCCGGAAGCTGCGGAGACGCTCGGCGTGAACACCACGATTGCGAAGACGCAGGCGCTCTTCGTCTCGGCGTTCATCTTGGGCTGCGCGGGCAGCATCTACGCGCTGCACTATCTCTTCATCAGCCCGGATTCGGTTTTCGGGTTCTCGACGGCGATCGCGCTCGTCATCATGCCGATCATCGGCGGCCTCGGTACCGTGACGGGCCCGTTGATCGGCGCCGCGATCTACACGGCGATCCGCGAGCAACTCGAAGCGAATTTCCAAAACCTCGACTTGCTCGCATTCGGACTGCTGCTGATGGCGATCGTGCTCTACGAACCGAAAGGCATCCTCGGTGCGTATCAACGCTTCGCTCATCGCAAAAAGCGGCTAGCGCCCGTGGCCGCGCCGCGATGAGCGCCGCCGCCGTACCCGTCGCGACCACCGCCGCGAGCGACGTCATTCTCTCCGGCCGCGGGCTCACCAAACGCTTCGGCGGGCTCGTCGCCGTGCGCGATGTCGATATCGACGTGCCGCGCGGCGAGATCTTCGGATTGATCGGCCCCAACGGTGCCGGCAAATCGACGCTCTTTCGGCTGGTCGCCGGAATCATGACGCCGAGTGCGGGAGCGGTGACGTTCGACGGCCGCCCGCTCACGAAGAAGTCGCCCGCAGCGATCTGCGTCGCGGGCGTCGTCGCGACGCACCAGATCGTGCGACCGTTCCGCACCTTGAGCGTCCTTGATAACGTCACGATCGGCGCGTTCTTCGGACGACGGCCGCAGCCACGCGGTCGCGATCATGCGCGCGCGATCGCGACCGAGGTGCTCGAGCGCTGCGGCATCGCCGATCGCGCGCAAAAACCGGCGCGCGAGCTCAACCTCGCGGGCCAGAAACGGCTCGAGATCGCGCGCGCGCTCGCGACCGACCCGAGCGTCATCTTGCTCGACGAAGTGCTCGCCGGCCTCAATCCGACGGAAACGGATCGCACGCTCGATCTCATCCGCTCGATTCGCGCGGGCGGCACGACCATCGTGATGGTGGAGCACAACTTACGCGCCGTCCGCGGCCTCTGCTCGCACCTCATGGTGCTCGTGGAAGGGCGCAAGGTGGCCGAAGGCTTACCCGAGGCCGTGCTCGCCGATGCCACCGTGATCGCCGCGTATCTGGGCACGTCCGCGCATGCTTGAGATCCGCGATCTCGTCGTCGGTTACGGCGACGTCGGCGTGCTCTGGGACTGTTCCCTGCGCATCGACCGCGGCGAAGTCGTCACGCTGCTCGGTGCCAACGGAGCGGGTAAGACGACGCTCATGCGTGCGATCTCGCGCATCGTCGATAGCTCGTCGGGGACGATGACGCTCGAGGGCACGGACATCACGAAAGCGCCGTCGCAAGACGTCGTGAACGCGGGCATCGCCCACGTGCCCGAAGGTCGCAAACTGTGGCCCGAAATGACGGTGGAGGAGAACGTGCTGCTCGGTGCCTATCCGCGCCGAGCGCGCGCCGCAACTCAAACGACGCTGGAAGAAGTGTATGCGCTTTTCCCGCGCGTCAAAGAGCGGCGCAAACAGATCGCGGGCACGCTTTCGGGCGGCGAGCAGCAAATGGTCGCGATCGGTCGCGGGCTCATGTCGTTACCCGAATTGCTCATGCTCGACGAACCGTCGCTCGGGCTCGCGCCCATCATCGTCGGCGAGCTCTTCGAAAGCATTCGCGCGATCAACGCGCGCGGAACGACCATCCTGCTCGTCGAGCAGAACGTCAAGGGCGCCCTCGAGGTCGCGACGCGCGGGTACGTGATGGAAACGGGCCGCGTCGTCACCACGGGCACGCGCGCGGAACTCCTCGCGAGCGACGAGATCCAGAAAGCGTACCTGGGGCTCTAACGTCACCGGCTCGAACCGGGCACCCCGGCCAAACGGATTCGTCCTGACGGCACGGAAGCACGCACCGTGAACGCAACGCGCGCGCAGACACCGACGATCGCCATCGTCGGAGCCGGCTTCGGCGGCCTATGCTTGGCCATCCAACTCGCACGCGCCGGCATTCGCAGTTTCACCGTATACGAACGCGCGAGCGACGTCGGCGGCACGTGGCGCGAAAACACGTATCCGGGCGCTGCGTGCGACGTACCGTCGCACCTGTATTCGTTTTCGTTCGAGCGCAAGCACGATTGGTCGCGCGCGTTTGCCGAACAGCCGGAGATCCTCGCGTACCTGCGCTGGTGCGCGCGCAAGTACGGTATCCTCGATCATATCCGCTTCGAGACGACCGTCGCGCGTGCGGCCTACGATGAAGAACGCAATCGGTGGACGCTCGAACTGGGTGACGGCACGCGCGCCGAAGCGGATGTCTTCGTTTCCGCCTGCGGCCAACTCAATCGGCCGTCGATCCCCGCGATCCCGGGACGCGAGACGTTCGCGGGCGTCGCGTTCCATTCGGCGCGGTGGCGTCACGATGTCGACCTGCGCGAGAAACGCATCGCCGTGATCGGCACGGGCGCGAGCGCGGTGCAGTTCGTGCCGCAGATCGCGCCGCTGGCCGCATCGCTGACACTCTTCCAGCGTAGCGCGCCGTACGTCATTCCCAAGCCCGACCGCGCGTACGGCGAACGCGACCACCGTCTGTTCGCCGCGCTGCCGATCGTCCAATACCTCAATCGTGCGCGCAAATACGTCGGGCACGAATCGCGCGTCGTCGCGTTCTCGTACGTGAAGGCGGCGATGGGGCCGACGAAGACCGTCTTCGAGAAGCATCTCGCGGCGCACGTTTCAGATCCGGTTTTGCGTGCCAAAGTTACGCCGGACTATCCGATGGGCTGCAAGCGCATCATGCTCTCGAACGACTACTACGCGTCGCTCGCGCGCCCGAACGTCGACGTCGTGACGGAACCGATCGCACGCATCGAACCGGCGGGCGTGGTGACGGCCGACGGTCGCTTGCGCGATGCGGAGGTCATCATCTACGGCACGGGTTTCACGGCAACCGATTTCCTGACGCCGATGCGCGTCACGGGGCGCGATGGACGCGATTTGCACGAGGAATGGCGCCATGGCGCCGAGGCGTACCTCGGCATCACCGTGAGCGGTTTTCCAAACTTCTTCATGGTCTATGGCCCGAACACGAATCTCGGCCACAACTCGATCGTCTACATGATCGAAGCGCAAGTCGCCTACGTGATGAATGCGCTCGCACTCCTCGAGCACGGCGTCGTGCGCTGCCTCGACGTGCGGCCGGCCGTGCAGACCGCATTCAACGAACGACTGCAGCGAAAAATTCGTGCGACCGTGTGGTCGGACGGGTGCACGAGTTGGTACCTGACGGCGAGCGGAAAGAACACCGTGAATTGGCCCGACTTCACGTTTGCCTACAAACGCCGGACGCGTCGAGTCGATCTGCGTCATTATCGACGCGCGCATGCCTGACCGCGGCCTGCGCGCGCTCCTCGATCGGCCGTTACGGCCCGTGGTCGCGACGTCGCTCGCGCTCAGCGTCGGGCGCGTACTCCAGCCGCGCGTACCGTTTGCGTGGCAGCGACGTCTGACGCACGCGCTCGTGCGCGCGACGGCGCCCGTGCCGCGCGGCGTCGCCGTGGCGCGTGAAGACCTCGGCGGCGTCACAACCGAACGCCTGACGCCGCGCGGTTCGCGCGCTGATGCTACGGTCCTCTACTTCCACGGCGGTGGGTTCTGCATCGGTTCGCCCGCGATGCACCGGCCACTGGGAGCCCGTCTCGCCCGGGCGCTGGGCGCGCCGGTGCTCGTTCCCGACTATCGGCTCGCGCCGGAACACGTCTACCCCGCCGCGCTCGACGACGTCCTTGCCGTCTACCGCGCGCTGCTCGATCGCGGAGTTTCGCCCGAGCGCACGACATTCGTCGGCGATTCCGCGGGTGGCGGTCTCGCACTTGCACTGCTGGTCCTGCTCCGCAAACGCGGCCTTCCGTTGCCCGCAAGCGCGGTGCTGCTCTCGCCGTGGGTCGATCTGACGCTTGCGGCGGCGTCGCTGGAATTCAACGCGGGCAAAGATGCGTTTCTCGGACGGCCGTGGCTCGCACGCTGTGCGGAAGCCTACCGCGGCGATGTCGCCGCGAGCGATGCGCGCGTTTCGCCGCTGTTCGCGTCGCTCGAAGGTTTGCCGCGGCTCGCGATTCACGTCGGCACGCGCGAAGTGCTGCTCGACGACGCGGCGCGACTTGCGGTGCGCGCACGCGATGCCGGCGTCGACGTGCAGTTGGTCCGCTACGCGGGGCTCTGGCACAATTCGCAGTTGCAAGCGGCGCTGCTCCCATCGGCCGCGCGTTCGTTTGCCGATGCCGGGCGCTTCGTTCGCGAGCGCTGGCCTCAGCCGATATGGAGCACGACATGACCGCATCGCGTCAAAATGTCTTCATCAGCGGCGCGGCCGCCGGCATCGGTCTTGCGACTGCGCAGCGCTTCGCGAGCGCCGGGTGGCGTGTCGGCGTCTACGACATCGACGAGGCCGCGGCAGGCGCCGCCGCACGCAAACTCGGCGGCGATGCGCTCGCGGGCCGGCTCGACGTCGCCGATCCGACGAGTTGGGATGCCGCGCTCGCGGCGTTCACCGCGATCACCGGCGGCAAGCTCGACGTGCTCGTCAACAACGCGGGCATCATGACGACGGGTCCCTTCGAAACGATTCCGCTCGCGACGCAGTTGCGTATCGTCGACGTCAACGCGAAGGGCGTGCTGGCCGGCTGTCATGCGGCGTTCACGTATTTGCGTGCGACACCGGGCGCGCGGCTCGTCAATCTTTGTTCGGCGTCCGCCATTTACGGCCAACCCGACATGGCAACGTATTCGGCGACGAAATTCTTCGTCCGCGGCCTCACCGAAGCACTCGAGATCGAATGGCGTCCCTTCGGAATTAAAGTTCTCGCGATTTGGCCGCTCTACGTCAACACGGCACTCGTGACCGACAATCCGTCAACCCCCGCGATGGGCGCCCTCGGCGTGCGGCTAACGGCAAACGATGTTGCGGATGTCGTCTTCCGTGCTGCGACATCGAAGCGGGGCCGCCGCGCGCACTGGCCCGTCGGCTTGCAGACGCGAATGACGATGCTGGGTTCGCATTTCGGCCCGCCGGCGGTCACACGCTTCGTCGTCGCCAAACTCTCGCGCCGCTAGCGATCCGGATCGACGGGACGCATGTCGAGCGGATGCGTGAGAACATACCGTGCGCCGAACCGAGACGCGATCGTTTCGAACGCGTCGCTCGTGCCAAGTGACGGTAAACCGAACGTCTCCTCGATGAATTCGAGCGTGCTGCCGGGCTCGTATTGCGGTTGATGAGCCAGCCGCGTTTCGCGAAGGGCGAGATGCAGATCGACGGGATGCGGAAGCTCGACCCGAACGGGGCGTCGATTTGCGGCGGCGGCACGCGACGTACCAGCCGCCGTAATCGTCCCACGTCACCAAGATCGCGCTACTATTTTAGTTCGCGCTCTGACCGATCTTTCCAACTCGCCGTATCCGCCATTATGACTCCGCGAATAATCGACCGTGAAGAACGCAGCAAGGCGCGTCATGTTTGCTTTACGAATAACTCGACATGGATCTCACTGTTGCCTATCCGCGAAGCCCAAATGAAGAAATCGCCGGAATCGTCTCGCTCGCGCGAATGTTAGACAAGACCCAGGCGAACGCCGAGGGGACGTTGGGCGAGTACGATGTCGATTGTCCGCACGACAAACCGGTCTTGGCGTTTCTCGGAGTCGACTTTGCGACGTTTGCCGCGAAAGCAAAAGAGCTTCATTACGATACTGCTAAAATCGAGAACTGGGCATCGCCGCTCGTAAAGAAACATTCGGCCCAGGAGATCGCCGCTTTCAACGCGTCGCGTCGCGCTTGGGCCCCGGACGATCATTCGCAGCCGTATTTCGATCAGATGCTCGCCTCGGTAGCTCCGGGACGAAAAGATGTGACCAAGTGGTTTCAACTGCTCGATCTAGACGAAAAACGATCTTAGGCGAAACGCTCCATGCCGACGGGAGTTGTGATCGCATTGTTACACAACTCGAAATTTGCCTTACCCACCGCAATTTGGCGAATTCCGGTCGCATCGAATAACATTATGTGCTTGTCCCGTAAGCTTTAGTTTTTACTATTCAGTTCCACTGAGGGTAAATTCGGATCATTATATTGAACCTGTGGTTCGTAAAGCGAACATGTATAAAAGCTAGCCCAAGAATTGTTGGGACAGTCTAGTCGGGATCGATTAAGGCCGAATTATCGCAGCACTTCGCCCCGCGCTCGCAAGTGCGGTCGCAAGTGCGCGAGCTTCCTGCGGCCCGAGCGTCGTCGTGACGATGCGGACGCCGGGCGGCGCGTGCTCGCGGTAACGCGCGCCGCCGTCGATCGTGAACCCCGCCGCACGCGCGGCGCCGACGGCCGCCGCTTCGTCGCGGACGGGAATCCAGACCATGAAGCCCGCGCCGGGCGTACCCGCGAGGCCAACATCGGCGAGCGCTTCGAGAAACCCGGCACGGCGCTGCGCGTACGCACGCGTCGCATCGCGCAGGCGTTTCTTCGTGGTCGCATCGCGCAAGAGCCAAGCCGCGGCATCCTGCAGGACGATGCTCACCCACCCGCATCCCAGCCGTTGTCGCGCGGCGATGCGCGCGACGGTCAGGGCATCGCCCGCGAACGGCGCGACCCGCAGGTCGGGCCCCAGCGTCTTCCCGAGCGAGCGGACGTGGAGCCACCGTTTGCGTTTGCGCACGAGAGAGACGAGCGGCACGCCGCAGAGGTTCGCGAGAAAGTCGTCTTCGATGACGACGAATTCCGGAACGGTCGCGAGCGCGCGCTCGAGTTCGCGCACGCGCGCTTCGTCGAACGACGCGCCGGTCGGATTCTGCGCGCGCGGGACCTCGACGAGCGCTTTCGCGCCCGCCCGAATCGCCTCGCGCAGCGACGTGGGCACCACGCCGCGTTCGTCGACCGCGACGCGTACGATGCGCAAATCGAGCGCGCGGGCGAGCTCGACGTACGGCGGAAAGGTCGGATCCTCGAGCGCGACCACATCGCCGCACGATAACGTCGCGACGAGCGCGCGTTCGATTGCGTCCATCGCGCCGCTCGCGATCCCGACGTGATCGGCTGCGATGCCGTCGGCGGCGAACGCGCGCCGCGCGACGGTGGCTAGCGCGGCGCTATCGCGGATATCGGTGTAGAGACGCCGCTCGACGAGTTCCGCAGTCAGCGCCGCGAGCATCGGCGGTAAGAAGGAGGGATCGGGATTGGCGACCGCGAGGTTGCGCGTGCCGCGCGCGACGACGTGCTCGGCTCCGCTCTGCAGCGCGCTCTTCGCGACGACGATCGAACCGCCGCGGCGTCGGCCGACGATGCGGCCGCGCCGGCGCAGCAGCGCGAAGGCGGCGCTCACGGTCGTCGGGCTGACGCCGAGCGTGCCTGCGAGCGCGCGGATCGTCGGCAGCGCTTCGTCGCTGCGGAATCGACCGCCGTCGATACCGCGCTCGATGCTTTCGGCGATCGCATTTGCCGTCGTGCCGGAGATGTGATATTGTGCGGGCATAATCCTTATTTGTACTGTAACATATTGGAGTCTATTGTGACAAGGGCCTACGTCGCCTTCGCCTTCTTGTGCGTGGTGTTCGGCACGACGTTCGGTGCGATCGAGATCGGCATCGCCGATGGTTGGCCGCCGCTGCTCGCGGCCGGGGCGCGTTTCGCGCTCGCGGGCACGCTCGTGCTCGGCGTCGCGGCCGCACGCGGCGAGGTGCGGCGCCTCGGTCGCGACGACATCGTCGCGGTTGTCGCGATCGGCCTCTCCGTCACCGCCGGAACGTTCGGCGCGCTCTATAGCGCCGAACGCGTGATCCCGTCGGGTCTCGCGGCCCTCCTCTCGGCGACCTCTCCGCTCTTCGCCGTCGCGATCGCGATCGCACAGCGCCGCCGCGCGTTCGATGCGTCGGTCGTCGCGGGCGTCGTCCTCGGGACGCTCGGCGTCGCGCTCGTCGCGGGAACGGGACCTGCGAACGACGCCGGCACGCGTTGGGCGGCGGCGGCGATCGTCGTCTCAGAAATCGGCTTCGCCTGGGGGCTCTCACGCGCACGAGCGGCCTCGGCGCGAATGCCGATGTTGCAGCTCGCCGGCGCGCAGCAACTCGTCGGTGGCCTCGTCTTGCTCGCGCTCTCGCTCGTCTTCGAACACCGCGGTCCCACGCACGCGGGCGTGGCGGGAATCGTCGCGCTCGTGTATCTTGTGATCGTCGCGAGCGCGGGCGCGCACACGGTCTCGATCTGGCTCGCGAGCCGCACGAACGCGACCTTCGCGACGTCGTGGACGTACGTTTCACCGTTCGTCGCGCTCGCGTTCGGCGCGCTGTTTCTTCGAGAGCCCATCGGTGCGAGCGCGTTGCTCGGCGGCGTGTTCGTCGTCGCGGCAGCCGTCGCGCTCAATCGCGACGCCCGAGCGAGCGCGACGTTCAGGCCGAGTACGCGAGCCGTTTTGCCGGTGCGTGGTGGGCGATCATGAGGTGACGCGTGCCGCTCGGGCGCGCGCCCTTGGGTTGGCGTTCGATCGCGAGTGCCGCGCCTTCGAACGCCGCACGCATCCGGCGATTGCCGGGATCGAGCGCGACCGTCGCGCCCGACGAGCGCGCGGCGCTGCACGCCGCCGCAAGCGAGGCGAGACCGTCGTGCGAACTCGTGGCAACGTGCTTCGCGCTCACGACGACGTGCGTCGTCCCGCTCGCAACGAGCGTCCCAAGCGTCTCGGCGAAAATCGTTCCGAGCGTCGCATCGAGGTCGCCGATCAAATCGACGACCGCGATGCAACGCTCGGCTGTGGCGAACACGTCCGGCGATGTCATGACCGTAAGTATCGCGACCGATCCTCAAGCGTTCCTGAGGAACCGGTGAGAATCGTTTGTGCGCCCGCCGGCTCTCAGAATCGTCTCAGCCTCCCTCGCTAGCGTTGACGCATGCACGCGCCTGTAACCGCTCACGCCCATGCGAAAATTCTCGTCGTCGACGACGAACGACACATTCGCGAGCTTCTCGAAATCGGTCTCGGCGACGAAGGGTACGACGTTCGCTCGGCACCCGACGGCCAAATCGGTCTCCAGATCGCCCGCGACTGGCCACCCGATGCGATCGTTCTCGACGTGATGATGCCCAAGGTCGACGGCATCGCGTTGCTCCCGATGTTTCGTAAGCTGACCGAAGCGCCGATCGTGATGCTCTCGGCAAAAGCCGAAACGAACGATAAGATCGCAGGCTTGCACGGCGGCGCGGACGATTACGTCGCCAAACCCTTCGAGATGGCCGAACTGACCGCGCGACTCGAGACGGCCTTGCGGCGGCCGCGACTCGCACAG
>JAABUX010003698.1_pt1 | contig 20040 bp, 19 predicted proteins | sample 5561851 | NCBI WGS metagenome assembly JAABUX01 (sample SAMN10711883, study PRJNA513361) | rock metagenome | isolation source: Antarctica rocks | place: Antarctica: Victoria Land, Richard Nunatak red sandstone | collected 2016-01-03 | reverse complement strand
CTCCCACGCAGACGAAGGAACAGAGCGATAGGCGACCTACGGAAGCGGACGACGTGGCAAGCCGCCCTGGCCGAACTTGTCGGCACCTTCTTCCTGGCCCTCGCCGCCCTGCTCGCGCCCACCCCCTACACCGCCCTCGCCGTCGGCCTGACCCTCGCCGCCTTCGTCTACGCCCTTGGCGACATCTCGGGCTGCAACGTCAATCCCGCCGTCACGCTCGCCCTCGTCGTCACCCGCCGCCGTCCAGGACCGCGCCGCCGCGCAGAGTCGCCATCTTGCCGCTCACCCGCCCGTCCAGCCCCTTTTGAGGGTAGGTTAGCCACAAAGCCATAGTAAAGAGGTAGGATAAGAGAGCGATGAGACCGGCTGCCCTGCTACGCTGGAAGGTGCTAAATCGACCAGGCGTAGGGGAGGGAAGCCATGTCGCATCAAGGGGGAGTATCACAGTGGATCGCGGAGGTGTCAAGCCGCTTCGGGGTATTGACACCCGCGCAGACACGGCTATTGGCGTATTAGAGCTATGGGATGGTGCTGACGCAGTCGTGCGGCCTGACCACGGTGGCTACATTCCTGGCGACGCTACTGGGAACGACCTATGACGCGCAGCGGCAACAGTTGCGTGAATGGTGCTATGATGCGGCGGATCAACGCGGGAAAGGCCGGCGGGAGGTCGATGTGGGTGTCTGCTTCGCGCCGCTGCTGGGCTGGGTGCTGGCGCTATGGCCGCCCGGTGAGCGCCGTCTGGCCTTGGCGCTGGACGCGACCACGCTGGGCCAGCGCTTCACGGTGCTGGCGATCAGCGTGGTCTATCGCGGCTGCGCCATCCCGGTGGCCTGGCACGTCGTGCCGGCCACGGCGAAAGGAAAATGGCGACCGCACTGGGAGCGTCTGCTCAGGCAGGTGGCGGAGGGCGTCCCGGCTGACTGGCTGGTCATCGTGTTGGCCGACCGTGGCTTGTATGCGCGCTGGCTGTTCCAGGCGATCCAGCGGCCGGGCTGGCATCCGTTCCTGCGCATCAACCAGCAGGGGCAGTATCGTCCGACGGGGCAGACGCGCTTCCGGCCCCTCGCGACGGTCGTCTGCCGTGGGACCGACGGGTGGAAGGGCGCGGTGGACTGTTTCGCGAGTTCCTCCTGCCGGCTCACCTGCACCTTACTCGCTCAGTGGACGGAACCGCATACCGATCCGTGGCTGATCCTGACCGACCTGCCCCCTGCGGGTGGCGAGGCCGCCTGGTACGGCTTACGGGCGTGGATTGAGTGTGGGTTTAAGGACTGTAAACGGGGTGGGTGGGACTGGCAGCAGACCAAGATGACCCGGCCGGAGCGCGCCAGCCGGCTCTGGTTGACCATGGCGGTCGCCACACTGTGGACCGTGAGCGTCGGCGGGGCCGTCGAGGCCAGCGAGGACGGAGCCGCCCTCACCCTGGACGCCCTGACGCCCGCCCTGTGCGCCCCGCTGCCGGTGACACCGACCCGGCGCTCACGGCCACGCCTGCTGAGTTGTTTCCGGCGCGGTGTCATCCACATTTGCGCCACCCTGCTCGCGGGGCGTCCACTCCCACGCGGCCACTTCGTCCCGCTACCCTGGCCCGCGACGTTCCCAACGGCCTCACCCGCCTCTGCCCGGAAGGTGGCATAATGGCAAAGTGGCTAACCTACCCTCAAAAGCCCCCACCCCCAGGTACCGCGCCCCGGCCATCCGCCGTCGCCCGCGCCGCGTCCGCCGGAACTCCTCCTCCACCAGCCTCTGGATGTGCGCCTTCGCCTCCGCCAGCGCCTCCACGTCCACCGCCCGGTCCATGGTGCGCCGCACGTACCCCCGAATCACCCGGTGCTTCCACAGCGAGAGGCCCGCCGCGCACCCCTGGTCCACCGCCGGCACACGCAACCAGGTCGGCCCCGTCACTCCCCGCGTCGCCGGCACCCGCACATGCAGCGCCCCCAGGTCCTCGGGGTCGTACTTGAGCGCCACTGACGTCCCCGCCGGCAGCGCCCGCCGCAGGTCGTCCAACGCCGCGCTCTGGTACCGCAGGCACAGGTGGTCGATCCCCGCCCGCTGGATCGTGCGCACCGCGGCGCGCCCCAGCAGGATGCGCACCTCCGCCGCGTCGTGGTGCAGCGCCGGAGCCCACCCCCCGGCGACCGCCTCCGCCCAGCGCGTCGCCGGCACGCCGCTAACGCCGCGGTTCCAGTCCTGCCCGTACACGTCAAGCAAATAGACGTGCAGGATCTCCCGGAACCGCGTCAGTGCAATGCACGCCATCTCTGCGGAATCGTACTCCCCTCGCTCCAGCACGTTCGAGAACGTCGTCCCCGGCAGCCCGTGCACCAGTCCCGTGTTGTGCGTGCGGAACTGCCGCTCGATCGCCCCCTTGAACCACGGATGTTTCGCCGGCGACGGGTCCAGGTGGATGCCCAGCTGCGCGCAGGCGTCCCCCAGGTCCCCGCCCACCAGGTGCGGCGCCCGGTCCACCACCAGCGTCTCCGGCAGCCCATAGACCGGCCACCCATTCTTCGTCCCGTAGCGCGCCCGCGCGTCCTCCTTCGGCAGGATGCTATGCAACAGGCAGCGCATCGCCGCCCCGTATCCCGCCGCCTCGAACCCCACATGGACCCCCGTCGGCAGACCGCTGTACACGTCCAGCGCCAGCGTCACCGTCGGTCGCCCGATCGGCAGCCGGTCCTCCTCGTCCACCACGATCAGGTCCAACGGCGTGTGGTCCAGCTCCACCCGCTCCAACGGCCGCCCCACGCGCGGCCCCGGCCGCACTCCCGCCCCGGCGCGCCGCTCGCCCGGACCCGGCCGCCGCCGCAGCACCGTTGCCGGACCAACCGCATCGACGCGTCGGTAGACCGTATTCCTGCTCGGCAGGGGCAGCCGCTCCTCGGGTGGCCGCGCCACATTAGCGTCACGCACCCGGTTCACCAGCATCAGGTACACGTCGCGCACCGTGCGCTGCGCCGGCGCCGCCCGCCACTCCGCCAGCACCCCCTGGATGATCCCCTCCACCTCCGCGCCCAGCCGCGACCCTCCCGCGTCGCCCCGCGTCGTGGCCGGGGCCAGCGCGCGGATGTCCCCCCCGCTTGCCTCGAACGCCCGTAGGTACCGCTCCACGCTCGTGCGACTCACGGCCCCCGGCCCCCCGCCTAGATCGGGACCATGCCGCACACGCGCGTCGACGAGGTGTTGCGCGATGGCGCGCCGCGTCCGCTCGTGCGGCGGCCACGCCAGCAAGGGCCGGATCAGCGTGTAGCGTCGCCACGCCTCCGCCCGCTCGCCCTCCGCCACCAGGTGAAAATCGGCGATCGTGTATGCCGTGGCCAGCGCCGCATCCCCACGCGCACGCGCGCCCGGCCCGCGCACCTCGAAGCGCAGTCTCCCCTCCGCCCAGGCCGCCGTCAGCTCGGCGCGCGTCACCACCGCCTCGCCCCCGACGCTCTGGTCCTCGACAAGTAGCCGCCCGTCCCGCAACACCTGCCGCACCACCTGCGCCCGCCCGTCCCGTAGATACCGCGTCCCCGCGGTCAGATGCAACCGGCCCATGAGCGCCGCCCTCACCTCCGGAGCCCCGCTCCCTACGACGACTCGTTGATTGACACCACTCTAGCACCACCATCTTCGCAGCGGGGCACGTTATACGGATCGCCCCCTCCACGCCCGCGCTGGCGCCTCATCCACAATTGCGGAGCACCGTCCCTCTGGTCCCCTACTGGTAAGATCCCACGCTCGCTGGGCCGTTACCCACAGTCGCTGGGCCAACAATCCCACCCACGGTGGGCCAGCCAACGCCGCGCGCCCCGCGCCCGCCACCGCGCGGCGCGCTCAGGGTTAAAATGCCTTTAGACAAGCGCCTTGGAAGACATGGGCGCCTCCGCCCCGCGCACGGATCGGCCCACGTACTGTGGGATCAAGAGGAGGATTGGCCCACGTACTGTGGGATTTTCCGCCCACAGAGCATGGGATACCCCCTGTTTTAGGCGTGAGCCCCGCCCATCTAATGTGGGGACTTACAGGCGGCATCGGCTGTCCTCTCACCCACCCGTCCCCGTCGGTAATAGGTGTCCCCTCATCCGCTGGATGGCGCCCGCGCCGCTCCCCCAGGTGTGAAACTCCGTGGAGATAGCGCCGGTGTAGGGGCCTGCCCCCACCGCTCGCCCCGCCTGCAGACGCCGACGCACGCCGGCGCGCCCACGGCCACCACGAGCCCCGCCAGGGCCGCAGGGGCACAGGAGTCTCCCACGCGCCCCACCGCCCGCCAGCGGCCGCGTCAGCCCCTCCCACACCGCACAGGGTCACACGGGGCGACGGGGTAGCACCTGCCGGCTCATTGAGCACATGAACATAATGCAGGATCACGCGCCATTATAAAACGGCCTTCCATTTTCGCCCTTGACAAACATGCTACGTAGCATGTATGATTAGAGTGTGAGGGGCGTATGGCTCCCACCAATGACGAGGCTAATAAGGAGCTTCACGACATGACACGGCAAGAGAAACGGCGACAGAGTAAGACCAGCGCCCGCGCGGCCACCATCCGCCGGACGGGTCCATACACCTTCGAGATCGACAGCCGCACCCGCCCCGGTCACACCCACATGATCGACGCGCTGCGCCTGCAATGCAGTTGCGAGGCCGGCCAGAAGGGGATGCGCTGCTGGGCGCTCGCCCTCGCCCTCATGACGGAGCAGGGCTACCGGGCCATCACCCCCAAGCGCGCCCGCACCGCGCCGCCCCCCGCGCTTGCCCGGCCCGCCGGCGCCGCCGCCCTACTCGAAGCCTTCGGGGCCTAGCCACTCCACATAAAAAAAGTGGGCGGGGGAATAAGGCCCCCGCCCACTGTCAACCGGACCACGGAAAGGACACACAGAGATGACCACCCAAGCCATACCCGTTACCCACGTCGCGGCCAGCATCCCCAGTATACCGCCGCGTACCGCCGTCGCGCTCTACGACGGCGATATCTCCGTCACCACGACGTTTCGCCCCCATGATCCCATCGGCGCGACGGAGGTCAGTATGTCCATCGACCTCCCCGATGATACCGCCCTGCTCAACCTCCTCGATACGACTATCGCACGTCTGACCGCCTACCGCGACGCCTACCAGCAGGCCATGACCGCAGACGCCGACCCCGCGCCCGTCCGCGCCCCGCTCCCCCTGCCCGTCCCCTGGTACGCCTGGTAGCACGCCTAGCACCCGCTGAGGGCTGGCATCACCGCCAGCCCTTCCCCCTCATAGCCGCTGGAGCCTACACCGATGATTGTGCTGTTCGTTGCCCACTTAGGCCAGATCGTCGCCACGCCGGGGGCGCTCGTCGCCCTCGCCGCCGCCGACACCTCCCCCTCCACCCTCCTGAGCCGCCACGCCAGCGGCGATTGGGGCGACCTCGACGCGCACGACCGCGCCGCCAATGACGCCGCCTTGCGCGACGGCTCCCGCCTCCTGAGCGCCTACGTCGTCGCGCAAGGCGTCAAGGTCTGGATCATCACCGAGGCCGCCGCCGACGACGGCCACCGCGCCGCCACCACCTTGCTCCTGCCGGAGGAGTATTAGTTATGTCGAGGGGAGCCGCCCCGCTCCCCTCCCCACCCGCGAGAGGAATACCCCATGACCACCAAGACAGCCGCCCCCATCCCCGCCCCCGCCTGGCGCGAGATCGCCGTGGCCGACATCGCCACCGACGGCGCCAATCCCCGGACCCTGTTTGACCTTGACGGCGACGCCGGGCTGACCGACCTCGCCGCCTCCATCACGGCGCAAGGGCTCCTACAGCCCATCATCGTGCGCGCCGCCACCGACGCCCCGGAGGGCCAGCCCCCCTACCTGCTTGTGGCCGGCGAGCGCCGCCTACGCGCCACCAGGGACGTGCTTAAACGCCCCACCATCGCCGCTATCCTACGTCACGACCTGACCCCCGACACGGCCCTCGAAGCGACGGTCCTCGAAAATCTCCAGCGGCGCGACCTGCACCCGCTGGAGGAAGCGCGCGGCCTGGCCGCGTTGCGCGCCCGCCCTGGCTATACGCCTCAACAGATCGCCCAGAAGATCGGGCGCGGCAAGGAATGGATCAAGGACCGCTTGAAGCTGTGCGACCTCCCGGCCACGACGCAGGACCTCTATCTGCGCGATACCACCGGGCGGCTCACCCTGACCAAGATGCTCAAGCTCCACGAGTACACGCACGGAGGCCGGGACAACAAAGGCTTCCCACGCCTGATCGAGGCGATGGCCGGGGACATCGCCACGGGGGTCAACAGCGACGCGCACCCGAGTACCACGGCGAGCCTGCACGCCGGGCTCGTCAAGCGCCTCACCCACTGGCACACCGCCCAGGGCGGGCGCTACGGCGACAACTACTTCGACACGTACGCGGTGTGCCGCGCGTGCCCCTTCGCCGCCTACCGCTCGCCCTACGGCGACTACGAGGGCTTTTGCCTCATGCCCGACCACTACGCCACGTTGCACGCGAAAGGCAAGGCCGCGTATGAGGAGGCCGAGGCCGCGCGCCAGCAGGACGCGCCCGCCGCCCTGCCCCGCGTCGGCCCCACCGGCTACACGTCGCCCGTCGAGAAAACGGCGGCACAGAAGGGCAAGGAGACACGCACGCGCCGTCTCGCCCAGAAACAGGACTATACCCCCAACCTACTCGCCGTGCGCCGCGCCGTGGACCTGATCGCCAATGTCGAAGCCCACGACCTGGCGACCCTGGCCGCGTACACCCTCGCGCACGTCAGCTTGCCCAAGGAGGACTGGAGCGAGATCGCGCGGCGGCACGGCGTGGACGCGGGCGCCCTCATGCGCGCGGGGGGAAGCGCACACCCGCGCGCGGAGCACATCACGGGGCTGCGCACGCTCGACCCGCTCGGCCTCGTTAAGGCGACGGTGGAGGCGCTGCTGCTCCGGCAGGCCCAGGCCGCGCGCGACTATGAGCCCGACAACCACGATAGCACCGGTCCCGATCCGGTGTTCAAGCTCTACACCGGCGATCAGACCAGCGCACCGCCCATACTCCCCGCACTCTGCCCCCCGCTCCCACACGGCGCCGGGGACACCGGGCAGGGGGACGCGACGGAGACCGCACAGGCCCCGGCCCACGACGCCGCCTGACCACCCCCGCCCCCGCCGGGCTGCCGCCCCGCAGCCCGGCCCCCTGCACGACAGATAGGAAAGATTGGAGGGACACACGATGGATCGCATTGCCATAACGCCGACGCCCGAGGCGTGCCGCCAGATCGCCCGGCTCTTCCTGGCACAGCGCGCGGACGCGGAGGCGCTGGCCGCGCGCGCCGCGCGCGCCTTGGACGACCTCGACACCACCGACGACGACGCCCTGGCGCCGTGGGGCCGCGGCCTCTTGGCCTCCGCCTTCGCGGCGCTGCACGACGCCGAACGCGCGCGCGTCCGCCACATGGACGAGGGCGTGGAGGCGTTGGGTCCCTACGCCGACACCGACGACGGGGAGGGCTCCGACGATGCACCCTAACACCCACGACGCGGAGCGTCGCGCGGCGCTCCGCCGGCTCCGACGGGCGCAGCTCACCGAGGCCCGCCGCATCCGTCAGGCCGTCGCCGTCGCCTACACCCTGACGCCGGCGCATCTCCTCTCCCCCTGTCGGGTCGCCGCGCTCGCGGAGGCCCGCCAGGTGGCGATGTACCTGATGCGCACGCGCCTGACCTGGCCCCTGCCCACCCGCAACGGGGCATTCCCCAGCGAACGGATCGGCCGGCTGCTCGGCCATCGGGACCACTCGACGGTCCTGCACGGCGCTGCCGTGATCGCCGCGCGGCTGGCCAGCGGCCGGGGCGAGGACGCGGCCCTGCGCCAGATGGTCCGCGCCCTCGGCGCGGCACTCGACGCCACCGACGAGGACGACACCCGGCGACAGGCCGCCTGACGACGGGGGGAAACACGGGACAGCGGGGGCGCCGGCGCGGGCTAGATGGACTAGAGCCGCCGGCGCCCCCGATCGACCATAGGGATACCGACACGCACCAAACAAACGGCGAGAAGGAAACGACCATGGACCATTCACGCGATAGATTCGTCCCCATCGACATCCAGGGCCGGGATCGCACCCTGGGCGCATGCCTCGCGTCGGTGACGCGCACACGTCGATTGACCGCGCTCCTCGCCTATACCCGTGGGGGCCACACCCTCCCTACTGCCCAAGGCGGTACGATACGGAGAGACCGTTTGGGGAGGACACCTATGGCCGAGGGAGAGCAACGCACCTTATTCACGACATCCGAAGCGGCCCACCTCTTGGGGATCACCCCCGGGGCCGTCAAGGATGCGATTGTCCGCGGGACCCTGGACTACATCCCGATCAATCCGCGGCTCAACATGGTGACACGAGAGGCCATCGAAACGTACCGGCGGGAACGCCTGGGCAAGCGGGGCGGCTATAGGGGCCGGAAATCGAAAGCCGCCGAAGACGCCGCGAACGACACCATGAGTAACGACACCACGACACAAGGGACATAGAGTTATTGTCACTTAACCCATAACTTGGCCGCATTGGAAGCATAGATTGGCCGCCTCGTAGGCGTGACTATCAGCAGGCCCGGCACAGAGTTGGACCCATAGTGTGGCCGCGAGTGCAGACTAGACGCATAGCGTGGCCGCGAGGATGATGCTGACGAGATGCTTATTGCTGCGTGAGCGCGGCCAAGACACGACAAAAGGGTACGGCCAAGGTGTATAAATCTAAGCACCACGGCGCAACCTCAGACGGGGGCACCCAAGGAGGACCCGGTGAACTATCAAAGTTGGAAGCATACCTTGACCACAATGGCCAAACTATGAGTAAAGGGACAAGCATGAGCAAGATTATCGCCATCGCCAATCAGAAGGGCGGGCAAGGGAAGACTACATCCACGCTGGCTCTCGGCACGGCGCTCGCCGACCGTGGCCACCGCGTCCTACTGGTGGACCTTGATCCTCAGGCGAGCCTCACCATCGCCGGAGGCCTCGACCCCGATGAACTGCCGACGACGCTGTACGATGCGTTCACCTACTACCTCAAGGAGAGCGAGCCCTACCCGGTCAATGACCTCACCCACGCCCTCGGCCCGACATTGGACCTGCTGCCCACCAGCATCGACCTGGCCGCAGCCGAGATCGAACTGCTCAACGCTGTCCGCCGCGAGTACGCCCTACGCGGCCTGCTCAAGGTCGCCCACGACGCCTACGATGTCGTGCTGATCGACTGCCCCCCCTCGCTCAGCCTGCTCACCCTGAACGCGCTCACAGCCGCAGACGAGGTGCTCATCCCTGTGGTCCCCGAATTCCTGGCGGTGCGCGGCATGGGCTATCTGCTCACCACCGTCGCCCGCGTGCGCAAGAGCGAGCTCAACCCAACGCTCGGTCTCGCTGGCTACGTCCTCACCATGGTCGACGATCGCACCACCCACGGTCGCGAGATGGCTACCGCCGTGCAGGCCCGCCTCGACGGTCAAGTCCCATTCCTCGGCCGTGTCAAACGCAGCGTCAAGGCGTCCGAGGCGTCGGCTCACGGTGTCTCTCTGATGCACTACGCCGCCCAAAGCGACCTAGCACTGGCCTACGGCGAGATCGCCACAGCGCTCGCTACACGGTGGAGCCTACCCACGCCCATCGCAGCGCCCATACAGCCCACGGAGGCAACCCATGCCCAAAGGTGACCTCCCTCTGATGCGCGACCCCCTGGCCAACCTCTTCCGACGCCCACAAACTGTCGGGGTCGAGGACCTGCCCGGCGCCAAGCTGATCGCCGTGGGCTTGCTCGACCCCAATCCCTACCAACCGCGCACCACCTTTGACCAGATGGCGCTTGAGGAACTAGCCGCGTCGATCCGCGCGCGCGGGGTCCTGCAGCCGCTCACCGTGCGTCAGGCCGGCGACCGCTACCAAATTGGGGCCGGCGAGCGACGGTGGCGAGCCGCCCAGATCGCTGGCCTGACCGATGTCCCCTGCGTGGCGCGTCCCCTCTCCGACGAGGAGATGGAGGTGCTCGCCCTGGTCGAGAACGTGCAGCGCGCCGACCTCGACCCCCTGGACGAGGCTCATGCCTATCGTAAGCTCATGGACCGCTTCGGGCTCTCCCTGCGCGAGGTGGCCGGCCGCGTCGCCAAGAGCCACGAGCACGTCGCCCGGCGCCTCCGTCTGATCGCCGACCCTGCGGTGGAGCAGGCCGTGCGTGCGGGAACCATTGGCCCAAGCGCTGCGGCCGAGCTAGCGCGCATCGAGGACCCCGCGCGCCGGCGTGACCTGCTGAGGCGGGCCGAGGCTGGCGATCGCTTAACCATGAAGGACGTCGTCCCGCCCACCGCCGTCACAATTGTGACAGAAGCCACGGGCGTGAACACATCCCCTACGCCACCGCCAGAGGACCATCGGGACTGTGCGAAGCCTGTCACAATTGTGACAGCAGCGCCCTCCCTTACTGACGCGACGCCGACGCCTCCTCAGGCATCCAATGACACGGAGAAGCCTGTCACAATTGTGACAGCTGTAGCTGCGCCGATGGATGACGTTACTCCGGTGCCCCCTGCGCCTCGACGCCCACGGCATATCCGCGATGGGTGGATCGCCGGCGTGGACCTTCAGACAGTGGTGTTGCTCGAATCGACCGAGGGGCAGGCTCCGCGCGACAAGGTACGGGCCGCGCTGTGGGCCGACCTGGAAGCCCTGGACGGGTAGATAGGAACATGGCCCACCTGCACCTGCACACGGACGACACGACAGACGACGCCCTATCGACGCACGTCACCCTAACCACGGATCATGTCACGGCTGACGACGTTGGCCCGCTTATCACGGCGCTACATGCCACCGGCGTCGCGGTTGAGCGCCGCGCCTTCCTGCCTGTGCGCGGGGAGGAGCAGCACCCCTGGGGCGTGCTCCTACTGGCCGCGTCCGGCCTGCCTCTGCCCCTGGCCCGGCTCGTCGTCCCCGCGACGGCCCCGCCCGGCGTCGCCTCGGCCCTCGTCGTCGCCCTTGGGATTGGGGAGCGCCCGGCACCGGCCACACTCCAACTCAAGGCGGACGGCGTGTTTGTCTCTATCAGGGGCCACGATCCATTCGACATAACGCAGGCGCTCGACGCGCTCCCGGCCCAGCTCGCGCGCCTGGACACGCGCCGAGAGGAACGCCGTCTCGTGTACGCCGAGGGCGCCTGGCACATCGACCCCTAGCGAGAGGACACACCATGGACCACGACAGACCAACCGAGAGCGGGCCGGACGAGCCGGCAGCACCAGCCGCACCGGAACCAGCCACACGACCACGCGCCACGCGTCCGCTGAGCCCGGAGGCGCAGGTGCTGGCCGCGGAGATCGCCACCGCGCTCGGCGAGACGGAGCCCGACCCTATGGGACAGATCGCCCGTGCCGTGGACCGGCTCGGCGCCGAGCGGGCGCGTGTGTTCCTCGCCCAGGTCCAAGAGATCGAGGCGGGGGGCGGTCAGATGCTGCCCGACGACAGCCGGCGTCGGACGCCAGGGGGCCTGTTCTTCCTCCTGCTGCGCCGGAGCGCGGACGTGAGTCGGCGCGACAAGGTCTACATCTTCCCGCACCTCTTCCAGGACAAGAAGGCGCGGGCCGATGCCGGGGAGAGCACCGGGACCGCACAAGCGCCCGTCGCCTGGACCGACGACACCTACCGCGCGCTCGCGCGGCAGCTACAGCAGCACAGCTCAGGGAGGGCTGCTACCGTGAAAATCACCGTCATTGGCCGGCCCGGCTCAGTCGTCGAGCAGGGTCAGGCCATCGTCCTCGCTCTCGTGAGCGAGAAGGTCCCCGCCCTGGCCAAGGGCGTGCCGGAGCCGCCCGTCGGCACACGCTACACCGTCTTCGTCGCCCGCAAGCCGTGGGCGAAGGTGGCCGAGGCGCTCGCCGCCGACGCGGAGGACGCGGCCATCATTGAGGGCTACGCCGCCCTCGACCCGCGCGTGGAGGGCATCGCCGTCTACGCCACCAGCGCCACGACCAAGCGCCTGCAAGCGGCCAAGCGCGTCGCCCAATCGGTGGTGACACCATGAAAGCTCCGCGCCCGACGCGGGACACCTAAGTAACGCACGAGCCCAATGATTACGAGCAGTAGGCGTAAGGCCAACATCGGCGATCCGTGGTGAGTGACCTGGGCTGTCGGTAACGCTGCCACACAGGCACCTCGTCGCTAGCGCAAGGATTGCATAAGCATGCAGGACGCTGTCGCACCCGCCACCCGGCGAGAGCCGCGGCGAGGACGGCGGACAGGACAAGTGAGCGGGCCGTCAGGGCGCGTAGTGGGCGCGTAGTGGGCGCGCATAGCGCGCGTTTCGCCTTGGGACGTGTCCTCTTATCATGATGGAAATCGGTCAGATCACGGCTGCCCGAAGACATGTGCCCTCCCTCGCGCTTAACCATAAAGTGGAGAGTAGTGTCCGACAAATGAGGAAATGGTGCCCCACGATCGTCGCTGAGGCTGGAGTGTCCAGGAGGGACCGTTGGCCTCGGCCAACGCGCTCGCACCTCTGGGATAGGCTTGTTCGCAGACTGTTCTTGCCCGCATTACCAGACGTGGCCGATGGCACAGGCGCCGGCCCAATACTCGACGCGCTCAAAGGGACGCGCCTGGGGGTCGCCGGCACGCAGCTCGTCGCGCATGCGCCCGTAATGGATTTGCGCCCAGAGCGAGGGGATGGCCGCGATAGCCTCCTCCGTCAGCCACTCCTCCAGCACCCGCGCCGCGGTCATCTCGCGCACGATGCACTGCGCGCCGCAACGCCTCCGCGATGCCCACGCCCCCGGTCGTGGGCACCGCTGATGGCCGGTCCAGCCACTCTTTGTAGAAGTGGCGTATCAGGACGGCGGTGGACAGGTCGTTCACCCGCCACAAGGTGCCCAGCACCGCCGCCGCACCCGCGTAGAGCAGCCCGGCCGGTAGCCCCTCGTACTCGTCCGTCGGCGACGAGAGGGTGCTCAACGCCGTCTCGCAGGCACTCATGACCACCAGAGCCTGGTGCAGGCGCAGGCGCCCTGCACCGTCCGGCACCGCCTGCGGCGCGCCCTGATCCGCCAGGCTCGCGTCTGGCCCCGCATCGTCGTCGCCGACGCCGTAGAGGTCCGCCAGGGTGAGCTGCTGCTGTTGTGTATGCAACAGCAGCGCTGAGCGTAACGGGTCGCCCAGGTCGTAGCGGCCGTGGCAGGAGAAGTGCGTGACGGCGTATTCACCGTCGGTCAGCCCCGCCCGCACCCCAGTGACGGTCGCGGCCGCCGGCTCCAGCGCCCGCACTTGGCCCAGAGGCGGCGCGATGCCCGCCAGTTCGTGCGCGGCGAAGACCAGGCTGCCGTCGGGGTTGAGCACGCCCAGGATATGGGGCACGGGCGGGAGCGTCCGGGCGGGGGTGCGCGCGAGCACGGCGAGGCTAGGCGTATAGCCCACGGCGACCTCGTCGACGAGGTAGCGACGCGCGCCGCTGGCGTCCAGGGTCCAGCAGGCGTGGAGGGGCAACAGGTGCAGCTCGTGGTGTGGCACCAGCAGGAGGTGGCGCACGCCGAGTAAGCGCAGGCGCGGCAGCAGCGGGGCGACCAGCCGCATCCCTAGCTCGCCCAGCAGCCGATCCAGGTCGGCGGCCCAGTGCGCGTGGTCGCCCGTCCAGTAGGCATACAGCAGCCCCACGGACTCGTCATCCGCACCCGCGCCAAAGAGGCGGCGGCCCAGCCATGCACGGCTCAGGTCGGGGAGGGGGATGACATCTTCCATGCGGGGGGGCTCGACGGCGCCGTCGAGGGTACGCCGCAGCAGCAGCGCGGTGGCGTCCGCCTCGCGCAGCGCCAAGAGCACCACGGCGCTGTCGGGCGCGGCGGGCACAGCGGCGGCCACGTCGGCGAAGCGAACCGGGGGCGCGGCGGGCAGGAAGTCGGGGTCGTAGCGGTGCAGCTCCGCGCTGACCTCCTCGAGGCGGCGCAGGGCGTGCCGCCGTTGCTCGGCCAGCACGACCTCACATGTCGCCGCAGGAGCACCCCTTGTGTCCCCATCCGACCCGCTACTGTCCGGCTGGCTCGACACGCCACTATCGGCCGTGGAGGTGGTCACCAGGCGGCGCAGGACGAAGCGCAGGCGGTCGTACTCGTGGACAAGGTCGGGCGGCGCCTGGGGCGGGACCAGGTCGCGGTTGGCCAGCAGGTCGAGCAGGTTACGCGCCTTGCTCTGTTCGAGCACGGCCACGGCCTCGTCGAGGCGGCCCAGGTGTAGCAGGCACCCAGCAGCCGCTCATATAGGTTGGCATGCTGGGCCGCTAACTCCGCCTTGCCCTGCTCGGTCAGATAGCCCGCGCGCTGCACGTGGACGGCGTCCACAGCCGTGCGATAGGCATCGGCACCGTCCTCCCATCGCCGCTGGTCGTACACATTCATGCGCATAATGTGCTATATTGGGTGCGTATGTGCGTCGATGTAGCCGCGCCTATGTGGATAGGTCCTTGACAGAGTGTGATCGCCCGCGAAGGATAACCCCTTATGACCGTGCCCGCCCGTGTCGCCCGCCACGCCCTCCGCCTCGCCGGAGGCGCCGTCCTCGCCGCCGCCCTGCTGCTTGCCCTGGTCCGCGGCCCTGCGGCCCATGCCTACGACTTCTGCCGCTCCGACCCGGCCGTGCTCCTCTCCGACGGGGCGACCGTGGACCTGAGCGCCGACATCGCCGACAACCTCGCCGACGTGCAGGGCGTCAGCTACACCCTGCACATCCCTGTAGGGACACACGTCCTGGGCTGGGTCGGCACGGATGGCCTGATGGGCCTGCGCGAGTCGTTCCAGGCCCTGGCCGACGCCGCGCCGGGCGCCTACGCGAGCGTCACGGTGGTCACGACGGCCACGTCGCACGTCGCCGTGACCGCGCACACGCAGGTGGTCGTTGGTCTCGCGACGACGCTGGGCGCGGCCCTGGGGTGGGACCGGCAGCCCCTACAGGTGCGGGTGCCGGCGTCATCCTAGCCGGGCGCAGGTGGGCGCGCCCGGCTAGGATGACGCCGCGTGGGCGCGGCCACCGTGAGACACGGAGCAGAAAGGTGTCGCCGAGGATGGCCGACATACTCCCGACCGAGGGCGCGGGGCGACGCGCCCACCCGCGCCCCCCTGTCTCCCAACCCCTCCTCGGCGTCGTGCTGGCGGCGCTGGGCCTGGCCGGCCTCGCGCTGGCCTGGCGCGTCGCCCCACCCCCGCTCGACCCGCCCGCCCTCGCCCTTGCGGCGGCCCTGGGCGCGGCGGTCGTGGCCGCGAAGCTCGCCCCGGTCCACCTCGCCCGCAGCGTCAAGCTCTCCCTCCAGCCGCTCCCCCTTGTCCTGCTCGTCGCGGTCGTCCCGCCGCCCCTGGCGGCGGCCAGCGCCGGCCTCGCGCTCCTGCTCGGTGAGTTCGCGCAACGCCGCGCCAAGGGCTCGCGGCCGAGCGACATCGCCAGCGCCGTCGGGCGCTGGACCATCGTCGCCCTCCTGGCCGGCCTCGTCGCGCACCTCCGCCTGGCGCCGCCCGCGTTGGTGGGGGTGCGCGGCCTGGCGGCCCACCTCCCCGTGGTCCTGGCCGCCGCGACGCTCTACGCCGGTGATACGCTCACCGTCGCCCTTGAGGTGGGGACGGCGACGGGCGAGGCGCCGGCGCGCCTCGTGCGGATGCTCGTACGCGAGGGCGGCGCGGTGGAGGGCGCACTCTACCTCGTCGGTATCCTCGGCGCGCTCCTGGCCCCGCGCGACGCCTGGGCGCTCGTCCTGCTGCTGCCGCCCGCCCTGCTGTTCCGCCACCTCCTCCGGCGCAGCCTGGAGCTGCAGGAGCAGACGCGCTCCCTCTTGGAGAACCTCGCCGACACCGTCGACCTGCGCGACCCCTCTACCGGCGGCCATAGCCGGCGCGTCACGGCGTTTACGGCGCAGGCCCTGGCCGCCCTTGACGTGCGCGGGCCGGAGGCCACCCTGATCGTCGCCGCCGCGCGTGTGCACGACCTGGGCAAGATCGCCACCCCCGACGCCGTCCTGTGCAAGCCCGGCCCGCTCGACGACGTCGAGCACGCCGCGATGCGCGCGCACGCCGCGGGCGGCGCCGCCTTCCTGGCGCGCTACTCCGACTTCCGCCGCGGGGCCGCCGTCGTGCGCCACCACCACGAGCGCCTCGACGGCCTGGGCTACCCCGACGGCTTGCGCGGCGACGCCATCCCCTTCGGCGCGCGCGTGATCGCGGTCGCCGACAGCTTCGACGCCATGACCAGCGACCGCCCCTATCGCGCGGGGATGCCCCCCGCCGTCGCGGCCGCGCGCCTCGTCGCGGGACGCGGGACGCAGTGGGACCCCGCCGTCGTGGACGCCTTCCTCGCGTGCGTCGTCCCCGCGCTCCCGGCAGCGCCGGCGCCGCCCGCCGCGCCGCCGGAGGAGGGGCATCCGCCGCCATGAGCAGGGGGGAGCGGCCCCTGACCCGGCGGGGGCGGGCGCACACCCGCGCCGTGATCGATCTCCGGTACGGGGACGTAGACATAGCGACAGTGGTAAACATAGCGACAGGAGAAACGGACGGCGGTCGGTGGACGGTGGGGGGAGGTGTCGACGTCGGGCATCTCGCCCCTCGCCCCCCCGGCGCACGAGAGGAACGGAGGGAGCGATGGACGGAGCGACGGAGGGAACGATGGATGGAGACGCCGCGCAGGCGTTGCGGCAGCGGGTGGAGAGGACACCGGGATTCGCCGTGCGACGCGCGCGTCGTCTCCACTCGTCGCCGTGGTGTGAGGTGGAGGTGGAGGACCAGCGGACCGGCGCGCGCGTCGCCCTGCGGTCCGTCGCCGCCTGGGAGGACTACCTGGCCGCGCATCCACCGGCGGTGGACGGCACGCGCGACTGACCCCGACGCCGCAGGAGCAGGTTGCGGGCGTCGTCATGCGCCCCCCGACCGTCCACCATGGGTCGTACCGGCGCCCGTGGCCGCGTCGGCCGCGCGAATGGGCGCGTGTAGGCGTCCTCCCGGATCGTCGGCGACCTCTGCGCCCCGGCGGCCCGGTGCGTCCCCGTCACGGCGTGGCGTCGGACGACGCGACCGTCCAGAGCGACGCCTCCAGCCAGGGGCCGCCCGCGTCCACGGGCAACGGGCGGCCCACGTCGTAGCCCTGCGCCCGGTCGCACTCCAGCGCCGCGCGGCGGTCCCACGTCGCCCGATCCTCGCCCCCCTCCACCGTGACGCGCAGCCCCAGGCTGTGCCCCAGGCCGATCGTGGAGGCCACGCTGGCGCCGTCGGCCGTGCCCGTCGCCAGCGTGGCGACGCACGAGCGGTCGCTCTCGAGTTCATCCACGGGTAAGCGCGTGAGGTCGGCCAGCGACGAGTAGCGCGCCCCATCGTCGTCCACGGCGACCCGTACGCCCCGCGCCGCACGGCGCGCGCACGGCCCGCGCGCGCCACGTCGGCTAGCAGCGTGGTCTTGGTCACCTCCACACGGGTTCCATCCCCTGCGGGGCGCGCAGGCCAGCGACGGCGGCGGGCAGTTCCGGGTCGTGCGGGTCCACGGAGGGTGATGCAGAGACGGCGGCGCGCCATGACAGGGAGGGACGCGCGTCGGCGTGGGCGTGATGGCCGACAGGGGGTGCGCCGCGCTGGCGCGACGGTGTGATACACAGAGAGAGAGAACGCGCGGCACGCGGGACACGCTGTCGTCGAGTGTGCCGGACAGGGAGGGAGGTGCGGGTACGGTGGGGAGCTTATCACAGGCCCTACGGGGTTATCTCTGGGCGACCTATGCGGGCGCCGTTGCCCTAGTCGTCGGGGCGGGGCTGGCGCTGGTGGCCTGGGACCCGTTCGCGCTAGCCCATCGTGCCCTGTGGCCGGGGGTGGCCCTCTTCGCCACCCTGGCGTTTCTGGCCGAATGGCAGGTGCTACCGGTCACCGCGCTGCTGTGGTGGAGCCTGGACAGCGCGCTCTATGTCGCCGCGCTCCTGACGTTTCCGTGGCCGCTGCCCCTGCTCGTCGCCGGGCCGGCCATGCTCGTGATGCGCGGGTGGCGCTGGCGCGCCCGCCTGCCACGCCGCACGCGGGCCTTCAACGTCGCCCACGGCCTGCTCACGGTGGGGCTCGCCGATCTCCTGGGCGCCCGCGGCGCCGCGACGACGGCCCTGGTGCGCCCCGGCCACCTTGACGCAGCCCTCCCCGTCCTGGTCCTCCTGGGCGTGCTGTACTACACACTCGATGTGGCCCCGCTCCTCGTCGTCCACGCCCTGAGCGCCGGTCGCGCGCCGTGGCGCTTATGGGGGGAGCAGCACCGTCCCCTCGCACCGCTCGCGCTCGCCGACCTCGCGCTCGGCGTCCTGGCCGCGCTGACCTGGCGGTACGACCCCGTGGCGCTCGGGCTGTTGGCCCTGCCGCTTGTCGTCGTCGCCCTGACCTTACGCGCCCGTGCCCGTGCGCGGGCGGCGGAGGCGCGCGCGGCGGCCGCGCTGGCCCTGGCCGCCACCGACGGTCTCACTGACCTGCCCAATCGTCGCGCCTTCCAGGTACGCCTGGACGAAGAAGTGGCCCGGGCGGAGCGTGCGGGCGGGTCCCTGGCCCTCATCATGGTCGACCTGGACGATTTCGGGGTGATCAACAACATGCACGGGCACCAGGTCGGCGACGCGACGCTCGTGGCCGTGGCGGCGGCGTTACGGGCCAGCGTGCGCGGAGCCGATGTGCCGACGCGCTACGGGGGCGATGAGTTCGTGGTTATCCTGCCGGCGACGACGCTCGACGAGGCCACGGATGTCGCCGCGCGGGTCCGCGCGGCGATCGCGGCGATCCGGGTGGCGACCGGCCAGACAACGGTCGGCGTCGGGGCGAGTCTCGGCGTCGCGGCGCTGCCGGGGCAGGCACGCACGGGAGAGGCGCTCGTCGGCGCGGCCGACCGCGCGGCCTACGCGGCCAAGGACGCCGGCAAGGGGCGCGTCGGGTGGGCGGGGGACGGCTGAGGGGGACAGCCGACGGGACGGCGGGTGCCCCGGTGGGGGCAGCGCTGCGCGGACCGCTATGTCAGCGACACGCGCCGCATGGCCGACAGCCATGGGTGCATATCCAGGCCAGCGCTGCGCGCCTCCGTGCGCCCCGAACCGGCCAAGAAACACGCGAGCGGACGAAAGCCACGCACGGCTATCGTGGTCAAAGGTATCGTAGTGTCAATGCCAGTGAGATTTGACCCAGCAATCGCGAGACTCCGTCATTGACGTTTGCGGTTGTATAGACCCATATGCCGCCAGCCAATCAAGCACGGTTTGTAGGGGCCGCCACGCCTTCTAGCACCTACATGAAGTCTATTGGCACGTCCCATTTGAAGACCTAATGGGTTCTGCAAACGTCAATTACGGAGTCTCCGCGCAAATGGGTCACTTCTACGTCGCCGTGTGTTTAACGTCAATTAGAATTGCCGCTGAACAGCCCGTGTACAGTAGCTGCCGATGGATGCAGGGAGATGCGTTAGCCGGCGTGAGACGCTGATCGCGTGTGTTCTTTTGGGGCGCGGCTACCATCAGAGGAAGGAAGGCATGGCACACGACATAACTAACAGGGCGTCCAGGTGGGACAACAGGGCGGCGGGAGGCGACGCATGACTGACGCCCAGGCCTGCGTCTGGACGCTCTGCCTTGCCGCCCTCGTGCTCTGTGCCCTCACCGGCCCCCTCGTCGCTGTCCTCACCCCCCTGCCTCCGCGGCCGCCCTTCACGTCGTGGCCGCCGCCCTCGCCGCGGCCCTCGTCGGCGCCTACGTGGCCCTCGCCGCCCTGTTCATCGCCGCCGTCCTGCGCGTCGTGCGGCCCCGCTCGACCGACCATCGGTAGCCCATTGGGGAAGCTGATGGGATGTCCCCCGCGTGGCACGACACGGCCCGCTGTCCTGGTTCCACAGGCCGCGATCCATGGGACCAGGAGGCACTATCCGTGGTCCCACCTTGGGACCACACCCGCCGTGTCGTGGTCCCACAGAGGCCATTTCCGTGGGACCAACCGTGGTGCTAGGACCAAAACCGTGGTCCCCGCGTGGTCCCTCGTTTCACACGGGAAATTGGGCCTGTGGGACCACCGTGGTCC
>JAABUX010003697.1_pt1 | contig 20041 bp, 22 predicted proteins | sample 5561851 | NCBI WGS metagenome assembly JAABUX01 (sample SAMN10711883, study PRJNA513361) | rock metagenome | isolation source: Antarctica rocks | place: Antarctica: Victoria Land, Richard Nunatak red sandstone | collected 2016-01-03 | reverse complement strand
GCATCGCGCGGATGCACCTGCGCAGCCTCGACCACTTCCCTTTCGATTCCGTGCTGCTGCCGTACAGCTACATCATGATGCAAAACCCCGTCTATGCGGCAGATTTCGAGGCACTGGCGACGCGCTGTGGGGAGCGCAACATCGCCATGCAAACGATCAAGGCGATTACCCGTGCGCCCTGGGACGAGCGGCCCGCCGACGCGCCGACCTGGTACGCGCCGCTCACGGAGCAGGCGGACATTGACCGCGCCGTGCAGTGGGTGCTGGGCCGCCCCGGGGTCTTCCTCAACACGGCGGGCGATCTCTCCCTGCTGCCAAAGGTGCTCGACGCCGCCAGCCGCTTCCAGCACGCCCCCACCGACGCGGAGATGGCCACCCTCGTCACGACGCGGGAGATGCAGCCGCTGTTTGCCTGACCCCTCTTGCCAACATCGGGTGGCGTGGGAAGGGAATTTGAACCGCGAAGGCGCGAAGGCGCGAAGGAAATACAAAGGGCATAATATTCTGTATTTTCTTCTGATTCCCTTTGCGCCTTCGCGCCTTCGCGGTTCAATATCGGGGGTTGCATTCTCGCCACGTTTGCGTATACTGAGGACGTGCGAGAAGCGTGCGGGTGTAACTCAGTTGGTAGAGTGTCTGCTTCCCAAGCAGAATGTCGTGGGTTCGAGTCCCATCTCCCGCTCCACTTTTACCCCATTGCAGAGCCATAAATGAGAACGCCCCGGATGCCAAATAGCGTCTCCGGGGCGATTTGCTCACAACTTGCTCACATGCTCGTTCCCGCGAACGCGAACGCTGCCGGAGTCACGCTCGCGTCGCCCTGCATGTCGGTGAGGGCGTGGGCGTAAATCCGCATCGTGATTGCCGGGTTTGCGTGACCGAGCCGTCGTGACACTACCGGAATCGCCCACCCCTCATGCAGCAGGTGTGTCGCGTGCGTGTGCCGCAGATCGTGGATGTCGAACTTCGGCAGGAGTTCGTCGTCCTTTTTGGCTGCCTTGTTTGCCTTGCCCTGGATCACCCCCAGGTTGCGCAGCACGTTGTTCGGGTTCAGCGGCCCGCCTGTCGGCGTCGTGAAGATCAGATCGAGGTCACGCCAATCTTCCCCGGTCACCGTGCGTTGCAGCCGTTGCCGTTCCTCGTGCGCGCGCAACGCGGCGATGGACTCGGCAAACAGGGTGATCGTGCGATATGCCGACGGCGTCTTCAGTGTGTCAATATGGGGCGCTCCGTTCAGCACCCCGACTTGCTGCTCCACCCGGAGTTTGCCCTTGTCGAAGTCGAGGTCCTTCCACCGCACGCCCAGCGCCTCTCCACGCCGCATCCCGGTTTGCAGGATCAGGAGCCAGAGCGGGTTATATCCGTCCTGGGCTGCGTAGGTCAGGAATCGCCCGATCTGCGGCACGGTGAGAATCACCGAGGGAGCCGACCGCACCGTGGGGGCATCCACGACCAGCATCGGGTTGATGGCAACGATCTGGCGCTTCACCGCGTAGTCGAAGGCTTGCTTGAGCCGCTTGTGGCAGCGGTGGATCGCGTCGTCGGAACACCCCTTCGCGCGCAGTTGCGCATTCATCGCGTCAATCGTCGCCGGGCGCACCTGCTGCACCGACATCTTGCCCAGGACCGGCACGATGAGATGAGTGATCGTCCACTGATAGCCGCTGACTGTGTGCGGCTTCGGGTTCGTCCCCTGCCACACGTCGAGCCACCGCTCGAACAGTTCCAAGACCGTGATCTTGGTATCAACGAGTAGGGTGTGGTTCTGGGCGGCGACGAGTAACTTCGCGCGCTCAAACTTTGCCTCCCGCTCGGTCTTGAAGGTCTTGGTTTCCTGGCGTCGCTTGCCGGTGGCGGGATCAATGCCGACATCAAGGACGACCTCGTACGAGACGCCCCGTTTCCCTTCGCGCTTGCGAATGCCTGTCGCCATCGTAATACTTCCTTACTGCGCTGCGGCATACCGGGTCGAAACCATTATCCATGCTATTAAGCCTGCATTCAGGCAAAATGTCAAGAGAACACATGCATATACGCTGTGATAGAGTGGGGGCATGGATGAGATGCTCACCGTGACACAAGCCGCAGAGGAATTGGAAATCGCACCGGGTGCAGTTCGAGACGCGGCGGCACGGGGGTCGCTGCACGCCGAGCGTTTCGGTGGGGGCACCACGCGCGCGGGCTTACTGCTTTTTCGGCGCAGTGAGGTTGAACGCTACCGTCGCGAGAACCGGGGCAGGCCGGGACGCAAACGCCAAGTCAGTTCCGCCTCGGACGAAGAATGAAGAGATGGCGTATGCCTGCACGCCCTACACACTCCGCACATCCGACACGTCACGCGCTCTCGAATGTAGGGCGTGCAGGGTTGACAGGGTGTGCAGGGGTGGACGTGTCGGACGACGGACGGTATCGTAGGGTGTGAAGTATCCACGAATGCGGGGCACGAGACGGTGAGAGCGATATTCACGCGCGACAGCCCCTTTCGCATGACAGGGAGCAGACCAATGACTCCGACACTCGACCAACTCATCATCCGCGACGACGTTCTCTATGTGCCCGCGTGGGAGTGGAACTCGGATGAGCCAACCCTGCTCGGTCATCATGTCGTCACACAAGTGAAGGGCGCGGCGCAACGCTCGGAGACGGAGCGATCCGTGCCGACGTTCGATGTGATGTTCGACAACGGCTGGGTTGTGTCGCTCGCGCTGCTCTTTGCCGCGTCACCTGCCCCGAACGAGTGGGTATCCGGGATGATTGCCGGTACGGTGTATCCAGGGTACGGGAGCATCGTGACGGACGGGAGCGCGATGCGATCCTTCACGTTGGTTCCCCCCACCCAATTTATCCCGATTATCGAGGAGGTTGCGATACGGCCCCGCCGCACCTCGCAGCGATACATCGAGGACGCGCTGATCGCGGCACACATTGAATCGAGTCCCCACTACGCGGGCGAGGGTGAGTACCGTCTGAAGGTCGAGGATGGCGGCGTACCCGTATGGGCAATCGTTGGCGCGATGACAGAAACAGGCGACAACGCCGGAACGGTGGCACGCGATTACGGGGTGCCACGTGAGGCAATCGTCGCCGCGTGGTCTTTCTATCAGCGGCACCGGGAAGCAATTGATGCGCGACTCGCCGAAAATGACGCTGCGTGAGGCCCTCGTTCTACACGGATGAAGACGTGGGGGTGCGAGTTGCAGAGTTCCTGCGGGCGCGAGGGTACGACGCCATTTCCGCCCGCAATGCCAACCGGCTTGAGGAGTCTGACGCCGACCAGTTGCGTTATGCTGCCCGTCAGGGCTGGACGGTGATTACGCACAACGCCAAGCATTTCCGGCGGCTGCATGAGGAGTGGGGAGCGACGGGGCAGGCGCACGCGGGCATCCTCACGCTCGACCGTCCCCCGAAGCCGCGATTGCCAACGCCCGAAGAGTTCGCTGCGCGGATCGCCGACCTGCTCGCCACGCCCGATCTCGTACTGGCGAATGCACTCTGGCGGTGGCGGGGAAACAACCAGTGGCGGCAGTATCCCAACGACCGAGGATAGCGGGCTGGCTCGATGGGTATAAGTACAAGTGGTGACGGCGCCTATCGTGGCGAGTGGCAGGCGCGATGACTGAGACCGCCGAGACTGCATCGCGTATAGTGTCTTGTGCGTGCAGTAGATGCCGAGAAGGAGCAACCGATGGAGACTGAGAACGTGCTGCGACACCATGTGGTGAATCTCTTGCGCGGTGGACAGGCGTCCATGACCTTCGATCAAGCAATCGCAGCGTTCCCCATGGAGCGCATCAACGACACGGCACCCCATGTGCCGTATTCCCCCTGGGCACTCCTCGAACACCTGCGCCGTACCCAGTTCGACATCCTCGACTTCATGCGCAACCCCGCCTATCGTGAACGCCAATGGCCTGACGACTACTGGCCTCCGCTTGGCACGACTGCGGACGCGGCAATGTGGGCGGAGACGATTGCGGCGTTCCGCGACGACCACCAAACCCTATGCGACCTCGCGCTGGACCCCGCAACGGACCTCTTCTCGACGATCCCACATGGCAGCGGGCAGACGATCTTGCGCGAACTGTTGCTCGCCGCTGACCACAACGCGTACCACACGGGCGAGTTCGCCATTTTGCGGCAGGTGATGCAGACGTGGCCCGCTGACCATGGCAACCCGTAGCGTTGCGTAGTCAAGTCTCGCGTGTCTACCAGTCTCCCGATGCCGACGGCTTGCGTCCCCTCGCGTGGCTGTTACCGCAATGAGCGATCACGCAATGGAACAGGCAATGGCGGACATGTACCCGTGTCTCACGGCGCGTGAACATCGGGCTGACGAAAGGGGGTAAAGGGGGTAGGGAGCGGCAGGGCAACTGCGTGCGCGTGCAGAACTGGTGCGCCGCGCCCGTTTCCCACTACGGCAAGGTGTCGCTCACGATGGGCACACAACTCTGGAAGGCTTCTGCATACGTGATGTCCTTGTTCGTCCAGTTCCGGCGTGCCTGATACGCCCGCAGTTCCGCCAGCTTCGTGTGGTACTCAACCAGATAGGTCTGGGAGGCGATGCAGCGCATTGCGCGCAGCTTCGTGTCGAAGTCGCTCGTGATGTTCATGTAGACATCGGGTACGAAGCCGCTCCGTTCCGATTGGTGTGGCTCAAAGGCGTACAGTCGCGGTGCGGGTAGCACGGGCAGCGTGGGGGCGACGCCGGGTACACCGGCAAGGAGGCGCGCGTTCACGCTCGCTTGATGCACAAGTGCGTGGTCCGGGTTGAAGGGGTCCTGTGCGCTGTGGATGAGCATGATTGTCGGGCGGAGTTCGCGCAGCCGGACTGCCAGGGTCTCGACTAGGTCGGGCGTGATGCTCATCGGGTAATCAGGGAGATCGAAGAACTCCACGGCGCATCCCAAAACCGCCGCGCCCGCCGTCGCTTCTTCGCGTCGGACCGCCGCGACCCCTTCATACGTCTGGTTCGGCGTACGCCACAATTCGGCAGACTCCCCTCGCACCCCCAGGGACAGCACCAGGGCGGAGACGTGCCACCTACGGCGTACATAGCTTGCAATCGTGCCCCCTGCGCGCCAGATGAAGTCAGCGGCATGGGCACTGATGACGACCAGAGAGTCGGGCATCCGAGAACTCCTTTCCTAGGGGCAGCACCACCGCGACGGCGAGGTGATTATGATCGTTGCCCTGCCAGATTGCAAGGCGATGTTAGGGAAGTGTGTTTCTAGCGCCAGATAAGAGGAACGATACGTCACATCGCGCCCGTTCGCGAGGAGTCGTCGTCAGATACGCGTATCCTGGCGAGTAGCGCTTGCTCTTTCCGCCTGCATACATCCCGTCCCCGCAGGGCGTATGCGTGCTGGGAAACCCTGGCTCTGAATGCCCTAACCCCCAACCCCTTCCCTAAAGGGAAGGGTTCAGGGTTAGGGCATTTGACGCCAGCACGCATACGCCCTGCGGGGGGTGGGTTGCATTGAACGCCCGCACGTCCTGGCCTGCTATACTTGTGCGGTTATTCGGGTCGCATGAGCGGCGTCAGTGTCGGAGGGCGGGTGAGCGTTCAGCAGACAGCGTTTATCGCCGACATCGGTGTCGCGCTCAGCGCCGACGATGCGTTGCCGGCCATTCTTCAGGCATGTGCCGAGGCCGTCGTGAGGCATCTCGGCGCGGCGTTTGCCCGCGTCTGGACGCTCGCGCCGGAGGATGACGTGCTGGCACTCCGGGCAAGCGCCGGGCAATATACGCACCTCAACGGCCCGCACAGCCGCGTTCCCGTTGGCGCGCTGAAGATCGGGCTGATCGCGGCGGAGCGCCGTCCACACCTCACGAACGACGTGCCAAACGACCCGCGCGTTAGTGACCCGGAATGGGCAGCGCGTGAGGGGATGATCGCCTTCGCCGGCTACCCACTCATCGCCCGCGAGCGGGTCGTCGGCGTGCTGGCGCTGTTCGCCCGTCACCGGCTTGGCGAGGAGACGCTGGCGATGCTCGCCTCGGTCGCTGCGATGATCGCCACCGGTATCGCGCGGCACCATGCGGAGGAGCGGCAGCGCGAAGAAACACAGATCAGCGATGCACTCCTCCGCGTGGGCACGGCGCTCGCCTCCGAGCGCGATCTCCACGCGCTCCTGCAGTCGGTCACCGATGCCGCGACCGGGTTGGTCGGCGCGCAGTTCGGCTCCTTCTTTTATAACGTCACGGACGACTCGCGGGGGTCGTACATGCTCTACACCATCTCGGGTGCCCCCCGTGACGCCTTCGCGGCTTTCCCGATGCCCCGCAATACTGCCATCTTCGGTCCCACCTTCGCGGGTGAGGGTCTCGTGCGACTCGCCGATGTCACCCAGGACCCACGCTATGGGCGGAGCGCGCCGTACTTCGGCATGCCACCAGGTCATCTGCCAGTACGCAGTTATCTTGCTGTGCCGGTAGTTTCGCACTCGGGTGCCGTGATCGGGGGGTTGTTCTTCGGCCACGCCGACCCAGATGTCTTTACCGAGCGTGCCGAACTGATCGTGGTCGGCATCGCCGCGCAGGCGGCTATCGCGACCGACAACGCACAGCTGCTGCGGGACGCGCAAGCGGCGGAAGCGCGCTTCCGCAGCCTCTTCGCGCAAGTGCCAGACGCGATCCTCGTTGCGGATGACGCAGGGCAGTACCTCGATGCGAACCCCGCAGCGACGGCGCTCCTCGGTTACAGCCATGACGAACTCTTGTGCCTGAGCGTCTCAGACATCGTCGCCGCCGATATGGCATGGACCCAGGACGAGTACGCGCAATTTACGGCGAACGGCTCCTGGCGGGATGAGTTGGACGTGCGACGCAAGGATGGCGATATCGTGTCCGTGGAGGTCCAGGCAACGGCCATCGCCCTGCCGGGGCGAACGCTCTACCTCTCGGTACTGCGCGACATCTCGACCCGGCGACGGTACGAGCGCGAGCAGCGAGACTTCATCGCGATGGTCGCGCACGACCTGAAGAACCCGCTGACGGCGATCAAGGGATACGTGCAGTTGATGCAGCGTCGGGGGAGCTACAGCGCGCAAAATGTCGCCACGATTGCCGCGCAGGCAAACCGGCTGGAGCGGCTGATCGACGATCTGCGAGACGTGGTGCGGACCGACGCCGCCCGGATCGTGCTGGCGTACGGGGAGACGGACCTGACGGCGCTGGCGCGTGCCGCCGTGGAGGAGATGCAAACCCTCAACCCCGCCCACGCGATCCGGCTGGAAGCGCCGACCGATCCCGTGGTCGGGAGTTGGGACGCGGGACGGATCGAGCAGGTGATCGGCAATCTGCTCACGAACGCCGTGAAGTACTCACCGGAGGGTGGGGAGATTGTGGTGCGGATCGAGACAACGAGCGATGAGGCGCGGGTGTCGGTCACGGACCAGGGGATCGGCGTGTTGCCGGAAGCGTTGCCAAAGTTGTTCGAGCGATTCTACCGCGCGCCGGGTGGGATGGCGACGGATCGCAAGGGGCTGGGGCTGGGGCTATACATCAGCAAGGGGATCATCGAGGGCCACGGGGGGCAGGTCACGGCGGAGTCCACGGTGGGAACGGGCAGCACCTTCCGCTTCACCCTGCCGTATACGCATCGCGGCGACGCGCAAACCCCCGGTGTCGTGGCTATCTCCCGGTAGCACTGCCTGCCGCTCAATCCCTCCGGGTTCATGGGTGGTCCTAACCCCGGCTCGGAATGCCCTAACCCCCGGCCCCTTCCCTAAAGGGAAGGGGCCGGGGGTATAGGTGCATTTGACGCCAGCACGCATACGCCCTGCCCGTCCCCGTACGCTTTCTTGCGCCGGGGCGCATTCCGCAGTATCGTGGCACGCGGTATGGCGACGGACGATGCAAGGGATGGCATGGCACAGACACTGATCGCACCGGCTCCGGTTCCGCGCCTCGGTTCCCGGACACCACGCTCGCTCTTACCGGTATCGGCATCCTCGCCTGCCCCCCGGCTCCGTGCCCTGACTGCACTCCGGTTCTTCGCCGCCGCCATGATCGTGCTGCTGCACATGCAGGGCTACTTTGGCGACCTCCCGGCGCTCGCGCACTTCACCCTCACCCAGGGCGTGTGCTTCTTTTATGTGCTTTCCGGGTTCATCCTCACCTACGCCTATCCCCAACTCGACCGTCGGGAAGCGGCGCGCTTTTTCGTCGGGCGGTTCGCCCGCATCGCCCCGCTCTATCTCGTCGCGTTGTTGCTCTACGTGCTGATCCTGCCCGCGTGGTTCCGGGACTCCGTCTCCAGTATCACGCCCGCGTCCGCAGTCCTTACCCTGCTCCTGCTCCAGGCGTGGGTGCCAATCTACCGAGTACAGACGGCATTCAACGGCGTATCGTGGAGCCTTTCCGCCGAATGGTTCTTTGCGCTCTGTTTTCCCCTGCTCCTCTGGCGGTGGCGGCAGACCTGGGTGTGCAAGCTTGCTCTGACGCTCGTGCTTGTGGCGGGCATGATTGCCATCGCCAACTACGGGTCGGGCCGTCTCCCCCCAACGGTGGAGGCACGCGACCTGGTGTACTTCCATCCCCTCGCGCGGCTCTGGGAGTTCGCCCTCGGCATGACCACCGCGCACCTCTGGCGCGCCCTCTACCCCCGGTTACGGTACGGACGCGGGATCGGCACGGCTCTGGAAGCAGGGGCGCTCGGGGTCACCTTTGCGGTCATGGCAGGGAGCGGGGAGTGGTCGCGGCAGGCGGGGCAATCCGCACTGGTAGGACCCGGCGGTGAAGCGTGGCTCGCGTCGAGCGGCTGGGTCTGCCTGCCCTTCGCCGCACTCATCCTCGTAATCGGATTGGAGCGGGGCTGGATCACGCAACTGCTCTCGTTGCGCCCCTTCGTGCTGCTCGGCGAGATCAGTTTCGCGCTCTACCTGCTCCAACTCCTCGTGTTTCACTGCTACGCCCTGCACCCGGAGCCTTTCATGGCAACGCCCCCGTGGCTCCTGCACCTCGGCGGCGGGTGCCTGCTGCTGCTGGTAGCGTACGTCGGCTGGGCACTCGTGGAAGTCCCGGCGCGGCGCGCGATCATGCGGCTCTGGAAGCGCTACGAGGCACGCGATCTCGCACTTACCGGGAGACTACAACGGACTCCCGCCACGGTCACACCGACGCGCTAATGGTGGGCGAATACCGTGGCGGTCGGTATGCTCATCGGCATCGTATACCGTCTGGTGATGCTGCCGACACCACCGCTCCCGGCTCCCGGCACGCTCAACGATATGCCTGCGACGCCGGGACGTGCGCGCATTGCCGTGGACATGGTCGGCAAACGGCCAGTGAGCGAGGGGCTGCCCGTGGTGATTGCACGGAAGGACTATCCGAGCGAGGCAATCACCGTTGAGGGGTGGTCCATCGATCAGACCGGGCAGCGCCTCGCACGCGGCGTCCTCGTGGGCGTTGATGATGACGCAGGCAGTTGGGCGCGCTACGGATCCACGCGCAACGACGTCGCCCGGTATCTCGGTGACGCCACGTACCTGCGCTCGGGGTATATCGGTGTCCTCCCGCTGCGGGGATTGAGCGATGGGATGCACACAGTCACCATCCGGGCGCTGGTCGCGGACACCAACACCTACTCCGAGGCTATAGTCTCGCTCCTCATCACCTGACCGTGCGCGCTCGCGTATCGCCAAGGCGACGCCAGCAATGGCGAACCGCTGCCCGCACTCGTTGAAGAGCGCGACCACGGGGTACATGGGTTTCCTCCTGTACGTACAGGTGATAGACTACAAATGTGCTGCGGTAGGAATACTCCTCACGTCACTGGGCGATGCGGGGTGAGCGCCCGGTGAAAAGCACGTCGCTGCCCTTGCCGAGCAGTGGTCGTCGGTGGAACGCAGGAGGGCAGGCGGGGATGGGTGGCAAGGGGTTTTTGCTCAAGGGTGACGTGCTACACATTCCGTCATGGGAGTGGCGCAGCGACGATGTGCGAATGATCGACGGTGTGCGCGTGCGCGTCACGCACGGCGATTACGGCAACCACCAGTCGTACGCGTTCTCGGTGCCGAACGGGTATGAGGCCGCAGTAAGTTGCTACCACTGGCTTCCCCGGCCTGCGGTGTGGCGTGCGAACACGTTGCCCGTCACCGTGTTCCGGGATGGGTGCGTCATTAATGCAAACGAGGAGTGGCTCACGGGACTCAGGATGCCGTACCACTACTACACGACCCCGGAAACACTGCTGCGGGTGTTGGTAGCGATGGTGGCGCTTCGTATCCCGCGCGCCGCCTGATCGTTGCACGAGATGGCCCCCATCCCCGTGCCTTTCTCTCCCGATGCCCCTGTCGTTCTGCCCGCCGACGCCACCCTCATCCCCCTTGCCGACCTCGCGCGCGAACTCGGCGTGCATTATGACACCGCGCGCTCCGCTGCCCGCCTCGGACACCTCATCGCGTGGCGTGTGGGGCGTCGGCTGTGGACGACCCGCGAAAGCGCCGCTGCGTATTTTGGTGTGACCTCGCCCCCTGATCTCATCCCCCTCCCTGAAGCGGCCCGGCGGCTTGGCGTCGGCAACGGCACGCTCAATACTGCCGTCCGGCGGGGAACACTGCGGGCAACACGGGCAGGAGGACGGTTTTTCGTGACGGCAGAAACGTTGGAGGCGTATCGGCGGGCGTATCACAAACGTGGCAACGACACGCCGACCGAGGAAGGTCACGAGGACGTGTCCCTCGCCGAGGCCGCGCGGCGCACGCAGCAGTCGTACAAGCGTCTACACGCAGCGGTACGCTTCGGGGCGCTGGGGGCGACACGGGTGGGGCGACATGTCCGGGTACAGATGGCGGATGTGCAGGCTTATCTCGCAGCCCACCGGCGTGCAGAGGAGTGATACGCCATGCAGCCTCACGCCTCATCGTCCGATAACCCGGAACGCCTGACTGCGATGCCGTTCGTGAGTGCATACCCGCCGATACCACTCCCGCCACCACGACGCCCGGTACGATGGCGGCGCCTCGCCTCCCTTGCCTTGCTGCTGGCACTCGGCATCGGTCTCGTCGCCCTCATCGTCCATCCGCTCACCCCACCCGAAGGCCATGCGACGTACGCGGTGCGGAGTACCGCAGGCGTGCATACCGCGAGCGGTCACACGGTCTCGGTGACGATTGATCGCATCGTCCCCAATGCAACGAGTAATGTCCCCACCGCGCCGGGGTATGCCCGCTACACCGTGTTCTACACCTTGCAGGACGACCGGGACGCGCCCGATGCCGGCAGCTTCAAGTGGGAGTTGCACGGCACGAACGGGCAGGTCTACACCGCCTTTCGGCATGGCGCCGCGCGTTCGGGAGGCAGATGCTCCGGCTGCCCCATCGTCAGCACGATTTCCACCGCCTTTGTCGAGTGGGTCGTGCCGGCAGGTGTCACCGGGCAATCATTGACCGGCACGCTGCTTCACGAGACGCGGATTTTCAACGTGGCCATCGCGGCGGCGCAGGGACGGCTGTCCTTCGACCCATCATAGTTCACCCACCGGGCAACGCCCTCGGACCGCTTCCCTGGCTACTTGGCGCCCCTGGCTCGCTCGGTTTGCGACGGGGAACCCGCGTTGACGATCCATTGTTTGTCCCGCCCGCGTTACCCATGGGGATGCGCTGATACACCACCACCCAGTCCGCGCGGATCGCCTCCTGCGCCTGTGCCAACGTCATCCTGCCACTGCATACCTGCCCGTGCAGATAGTTCTCTACCTGGTCCTTTTCGTGCGCGCCGAGAGTGGGTGCATCGGGCGGAGTGTATGGTTCAGGCCAGAGGTTCGTCAGCGCGTTGCTCCCGCCCAGTGTGAGGGGAATGAAGTGGTCCACCTCATCCATCCCCGGCACGTTCGTGTCGCCGTACCGCTGGTACACCGCCGCCTTTTCATCGCTGGTGACGCTGCGCACGCTCTTCGCGTACCCGGACACACAGGTCTGTGTCCCCGTCACGCCGGGCAGCAGATCGCCGGGGGTGAGCGCCGAATCGGGGTACACGGAGGGGGGGCCGATCCGTCTGCCATTGCCACCTGCGGGATTGCCGCTGCCACCCGGAGCCATGCGCGGCTGCGGCATGGTTTCCCGTGTTGCGATCTCACGCGTGGACACCGCGCGCGTTGCTCCCTGGCGTGCCCCCACCATTTCGGTCGGATTCGCCTGCGGGAAATCGGAAACCACCGTCGCACCGTAGGGCGCTGCTCCACCGGTGTTACCCGACGCAGGAGGATATTGCACGGGAGGTGGTGCCGTGGGCGCGGTATTCGTGGTGACGGGGTTGCAACCCGCGAGCAGCGCCACAAGCAGGAGCAGGGATAGGGGCAAGCCAGGGAGTCGTCGGGTCACTGCACGCATAGTCTTCCTTCCTCTCGATACGCGCGATGATTTGTACCATGGTAGCAATGCAGGAGGGGTGCCACCCAGCACCCGGACGGGACATCAGAGGCACGCAGCGATGACCCTTTGCATGGCTCGTGTCACATTGGGCCGCTCAACGGCTGGCAATCACGGCGACAATCGCGCCCTCGGCAGCGTCTCCGGTGATGGTAGGGCTTGTGGCACGAGCGAGGCGCAAGGTGTGGGGTTCATCGGTCGGAGGGGGGTTCGTGCCGGGCCACAAACAATCTGCGGTTACAGCCGGGGACCCTCAATTACGTAAGTACGCGCAGTACCGGGGTCAGGGAACAACGGGACTCATGCTCCTCGTCGCCTTGCGTTTGCAAACAGGGAAACGCCACGCGTCTCTGCGGTGGCGCAATTCCTCACCAGTCGTCAGGCAGTCCGTCGAAGGACGTACGGGCGCAACTGAGGCACGAGACAAACGGTACGAGGGGCGCGGTATGATACTCCGCAAAGAGGAGAAGTATGGCCACGCACAATCCTGGGCGACCACGCAGCGACGAATACGCGCCGTTTTACGATGGGGACATCGTCACAATCCTTGAGCAGCAGATCGAAGCGACGGCAGCATCGTTGGTACGGTTCAGCGAGACGCAAGCGCAATGGCGACCGGTGACCGGTGAATGGAACGTGACCGAAATCGTCGGTCATCTCGCCGATACGGAACGGGCCTTTGCCTATCGGGCACTATCCTTCGCTCGTGATAGTACTGCGCCGCTTCCGGGCATCGATCCCGATGCGTTCATGCGGGACGCGGGCTTTGCGACTCGCGCACTCACAGATGTCGTGGATGAGTTTGTAGCCGTGCGTCGCGCCTCTCTGCCGCTCTTTCGATCGCTGGAACCGTCGGCGTGGTTGCGCAGTGGCATTGCCGATGGGAACTCGATCACGGTACGTGCCCTAGCCTATGCCATCGCAGGCCATGAACGGCATCATGCTCGTGACTTCCCGCGACACCTCGCTATGGGTGACGCCAAGCGCTTCTGAGGGTGATTCGTATCCCCCGGGCTTTCACGGCATCGTACCTGTGTTGCTTCCCGTGGACCGCGCCGCTTCCCTTGCCCCACGACGGCTCATGCTCGCCATCATTTCCTGTGTCTCGCGCGCCTCGGCTTCACGCTTTCCCGTTCCACGGATAGCCACCAGTGTTTCATGTGGGGGGCGAAGGTTTATCATCGCATCCTCGGTGCTTACCCCGTTCTTTGTGAGGTCCCAGCGGTACGGGCGTCGCTCGCTGAGGGTGCGTGTAGCGGGGTAGGGCCGCATCGGGGCAGCGGGGAGTTTGGCGTGTTCTAGGCGCGGAACGGGGCGAAAGCGCGGAGAATGCGGACGGGGGTGGAGAAGCCGTGGGACAGCGCGCTCGCCAGGCGAGCGCTCCGCGCGGCGTTACAGACCGCCCGGGACGGTGCAGGACTGAGCGTGACGAACTCGGCAGCCTCCTTGAAAAGACGGGCGTAACCTTGAGCGTATGCTGCTCGGCGTTGACCGGGGCATGGAGCCAGGCGAGCAATGCAGCATTCTGCGGCGTGGCACCCTCCCAGGAACGTTTCCCTTCAGCGAGCAACTCCTTGACGCATTCATACTTTTCCCCTGAGCCTTCCTCCGCACCGAATACCCTGCCGCGCCTGGCACCTGTTTCGGAGCGGACGGGAGGATTTCTCCTAGGCAGAGAGGACGAACGCTCTTCTTCTGTGTTTGTAACCTGTGGAGTAATCTCTGGTATTGCTCTGGCGTTTCTTCCGCTTCCATCAAGAACATTTGCGTGACCATCGCGTATTTCTGCCACGTCAATCGGTCATTTTGCCGGATGGGCATCTCCCGTAGGGATGACATCTCTGGCACCGTGACCACCGACGGCGGCGGCAACGTGGTCGGCAAGAGCGATGGCAGCACGGGCATCACCAATGGCACTAACCACGCGGCGTGAGCAGGCCGCAGGGGGCGAACTGTGACGCGGGCAGTTACGAGGCACTCGCCAGCCCGTAGACGTTCACCGTGACGCGGGCGGACGACGTGAACGACGCGAACTGCAATCTGGTGGCGACGGGGGCTTCTCGCCGCAGCGCACGAAAGCGGTGATGCGGGAACTGTTGCAGTACCACTTGCTGGGGATCGCGGCGGTGATGGGCGAGGATGGGCGGTATGAGTTGCGGATGACGCCGAACCGGGAGACGGCACGGTGGTATGCACGGGTGCTGCGTGCCCGTGCGGTCACTCAACGTATGGCAGCGTAAAGCGCGACCCCGGTACGGACGAGGGCATGGCGAGTCGGGGTGCGCGTCTCATCGAGGCAGGACCGGAGGGGTAGCGTGCTGCAACATGCCTTGCGCGACCCGCGCGCTACTACGGTCACTGACAACAGGGGCGATGGCATTCTCGACCACGTCCATAAAACTATTGAGGTTGGTGGCGCGAGCAACCGCTCCACTCCCCCCTCACATCGGTCACACGGCGGATTCCTGTTTGGTGCAGATACGGGTCTGATCACAGGCAAACCCGTCTGTCTCATGACCGCGTACGGGCTTCGCCAGGTGAGACGATAGCCCATCCGCGCGTTCCCGTTTCACTTACGGCTGCCGGTGTTCCATAGAGGTTCTAAAGGTACATCATGTCTCTCCTGCCTCGCCCCGGTAGGTGTTGCAAGCGAGTCCACCGCAGGATCGCCAGGGCCACGATGGTCGTCATGTGCCCCCGGAGACACATTGCCCGTGTAGCCGGGGGGAATAAAGTCCAACTCGAACTGGTCGGGGGTATTCTGCACGGCATTTTCGAGCAGGCTGGGGAAAACCTCGATGATATCGCGGTTGCGGGCGCGCAGGTCGGCGAGAACGGCGGGAACGGCGGGGTTTTCCTTGCGCCACTGCCAGATGGGGTTGGTCCAGAAGTCGGGGTCGTAGCGCCAGGGGCGCAACTCATAGCGCGAGGGGGTGGGGCCGCCATCGGGCGTGCGCGGCGGCAGTGCCCGAACGGGGCGGTACTGCGCGCGAAACTTCGGCCAGGCGCGAATGATCTTCGCGGGGGTGGGAAAGCCGCCGAACTTGTCGCCGAACTCCCCGAGCGCCCAGAGTGAGGCATCGTAGACTTCGCGGGGGGACGGTGCGGGAGTAATGCCGAGGAAGTCCTTTGCCTCAGTGACGAAGTGGTGGTGGACGCCAAGCAAGTGCTGGTTGGCGATGCCCTGAGCGTGGAGCCAGGCGAGGTAACAGGCATAATGCGGCTCGGCATCCTCCCATGGTAGTTTGCCCTCTTGCAGCAGGTCACGAACATGATCCGATTTGCTCGCGGCACCTTTCTCCGCCGCAGACATCCTGCCTCGCGTGGCACCATTGTCGGAGTGGACAGATGGTTTTCCACCAGGAGCATCTGCGTGGCCGTTACGCTCTTCCGCCGCTTCCAACCGATCATTTTGCCGAGGGGGTGTCTCAGACGCGGTCATTCCATGCTCGGTGGAGAGGGGTAACACGTTGATAGCTGCCTGGACGACGGCGACCTGTAGCTCGTACTGGTAAGTGCGATCGTAGCCGTGATCCGGGTTGCGGCGCTGCTTGACAAAGCCTTTGTCAAGCAGGCGACGGAAGCCTTGCTGAATGGCCTTCTCACCGTAGAGATCGAGCAGATCGGCACGCCACTCGGTGTACGTCTTGTAAATCCAGCCATCGCGACGGTTGCCCTTGCCATGCCAATAGGCAAGTTGGTTGAGCAGGGCGGCATCGCAGTGTTCGCCGTCACACAAACCGAGCAGGGATTGTCGCAGGACTGCAACGCGGTCGTGGTCGGGATAGGTGAGGGCAGTGGGCAGGTCGCGGGTGTCGGTGTCGGAACGGTGGGGGGTAAAAGTTGAATGGGTAGACAGTGGGGGTCTCCTTGTTGGTGCGAAACGGACGGGAACGCTCGCTCCCGTGCTTACTGTGTGCGCTTCCCCTGTGGTCGCTAGAGGCTCAGCAAGCGGTTTAGCTCACTGCGGGGAATGATGAGGCACTCACCCTTCCTCCCTTCGCGTGGCAATGGGTCCGCGTCGGGTGACATTGTTGGTGAGGCAAGAAGCGGCTCAAAGTGTCTTCTCCCGTGAGGCAATTCGGTTGCCGTAATGAGCGTCAGCCAGTAATGGAAGCTCAATGGGCGAATACCGCGCCGTGGGAAACGTCATGCGCGCCGTACCGCATCGCCCGGGGATCGAACTCACGTTGAGAGATGCGGCGTTTCTGCCCATTCTGGGTGATCTGATAAAAACCGCCGCGCGGACCACGTTCGATGACGACTGGCAGGAATTTTTGCCGTCGAACAGGGGCGAGATACTCCAGGGCGGGTAGTCGCAGGCAGGGCGTGACCTGCGGCATCACGCATCGTTTTTCGCGCAGTGGTCGCGGCGACGTGATGATCGGCAGCGGGATGCGCGCGATGAGGTCGCTGAGATGGTCAAGCACTGCACGGCAGGAAGCAAGACCTGGTACGCGAGAGTGCAGCGCGGCAAACGAGAGCGTTGACATGATTGCAGTGTCTTTCTGGGTGATGCCATTCCCCACGGTGAGGAGCGGCGCGTTGTGAGTCGCAAGACGGCGATGTGCCAGGGACCGAGCCTGGGAGGACATTACGCGACCGCGAGCGCCGTACGTTGAAGCAAGACGAACCATTTTCGAGAAGCGGGGGGAGACGGAGCTATGCAATGCTGCTTTCCCCTTCGACTATGGGCGCTGATGCTGACGCGATGAGGCGTAGCACCTCACTGCCGGGGATGAGTGTCCGGGCGCCGAACTTCACGGTTTTGATGCTCCCTTCGTTGATTTGCTGGTAGAGCGACGTCCGCCCCACAGGTACGATTGCCAGAAACTGCTTCACGGAAAGCAGCGAGGTGTTGAGGTCCGTTACCATTTCCGGTCGTTCTCCTAAGTTCACGTGAATCCAAGGTTCTTATCGGGCGTTGTCCCCAATTCATACCGGTCCTAAACCATCGTCGACCCTCCTCCTTCATACACAGTCACGCAGCCCTCGCTGCCTGTGAGACCACTATAATGGAACCTCTAGGCACCAAACACCCTATCCGGCATCACCGTCCGCGAATAGGTAGTTCGTGGCTCGTCGAGCGTGGCGTTCGTTCTTTTGGTAGGGCAGCTAGGTGATCAAGGCGCTTCGCCCGATCCCGGACCGTCACCGTTCACCACGATCGTCTGGCAACTCTGCCACCTCGCCCGCGTGGTGTTCCTCCGCGCTTACCACCCAACTCGCTAGGACGCGGACAGGGATAGCTCACCCAAACTCCGGTACTGCCCGCGCATCGGTAGCGCTCGTCTCGGCGGGGACGTCCGAGCGTGAGGCCCGCACGAGCGCCATCCATACAGCACTCAATCAGGTTGGGCGCGGCAGCTACCCGTGGGATTTCGACCCGTCCGCACCCTTCCTCAACGTCATTTTCATGAGAAAATCAAGAGTTGTTGCACCGCTGCGAGGGTATTGCGCTCTGCCGCAATCTGTACCATACCGGCGGTAGCGCAACGGTCGTCTATATCGGGGGGCTGTGTGGAAGTGACACCGGCAGCATGCAGATCGCATCATCCCCGGTGATAAACTGGCGCTTGACGATACGGCGTCTCGACGACGGGTGCGATCCCCGCGATCACGGCTGTCACCTTTGCGGGGCCGGTTCTTACCGCATGGGACGAAACGCTGCGGTGATCCGGTTAACGGTTCTGCTGCGAACGCTTCGCCAAATACTGTAACCACCGCGGTTCGGGGGTCCAGCGCCTCGGCTTACTCTGGCCTCGGAGCTTCGTAATGCCGACATCTCCCTTGACTTTGTTCACCCTACCGATGACATACTTCTCGGTCTCCAACGTTCCGTCGCGCTTATGTGGAGCATGATCGGCAATCTCACCAAAGGGAACGCCGTAGGCGGTGCGCTCATAAAGCCACTGCAGGTGTAGCTCCCGCTTTGGTTGGTTGTAGCGCGGGACGACGTCATACTCTTCTATGACTTGCGCGATAGAGTCGCGAACAACAACGTCCCGCTGTATCTCGTATTCTTCATCAAGGAGCTTTTTCAGGGCATTAGCGTCATCATTCCAATACTTCCACAAAACAACTACAGTAACGACAACAGGTTTTTCCTCATGCCCCTTCTCATGCCTCTCTACGAACAATCTCTCGGTCATGGTCTCGCGGAATATCCGGTCAAGAGTGGCCTGACGAGTCGGATCGAAAAAGTACGGGGCAAGCACCCGTCGCTCGGGCAGCGGGGGGAGCGTGTTGGTGCCCCACTTGACCGCGAAACCACGCGCCATTGTCAGGTGATCGATCACCGTTGCGTAGTCGCCCTGAATCATGCCCTCCGGCTTTTCGTCGGCGGCCCTTAACCAGAGGGGAATCTGTCCATTGAATGTAGGCACCTGCAGGATTCGGAGGAAATCAACGGAGCGATTGGCACAGAAACCATCTAGCGCCTCGAGAAAGACTGGGTCACCCCGGTAGCACTCGATGAAACGGTCACTGTCGAATGTGTCATCGGCAGGCCTCATCCCGAGTCGTTCCGTCTGTTGCTTCGCTTGCTGGTCCATCAGTGCGCCGTCCTTTTACGCCGGTATATGGCGCGCGAAAATGCTCACAGAATTGCTCACGTACTGCCCGAAAGCGGTCGAACGACAACGGACACCCGCAACCAGTGTGTGGGTAGTTTAGCAGATTAGGATGGGCAAAAACGGATGGCAATGAACAAAGGCGAACACGGGTTCTCATGCTTCCCAAGCAGAATGTCGTGGGTTCGAGTCCCATCTCCCGCTCCACTTTTAGCCCCTCAAGAAGCGATAAAGATAGAGCCGCCTTCGGGCGGCTCGTGGTATTTCCGCGTCATGGGAACGTCATGGGGATGGCCGGCCCCGGCGGGTAGCGCCGCAGAGACGCGAAACGGGGAGAAGGGGATATGCGCATTCCGGCGACGCACAGGGCGTTCGATACTTACGAAAAGACGCTCGCCGATTACCACGCGCGGCACGCCACCAACGAGGGCGCGGTGCGCTTCGCCTTTCAAACCCTGCTGAACACGTTTCTGCCGTCCGGGTGGGCGTTGCTCGGCGAGCAGACGTTGCCGGGGAGCATCCGCCCCGATGGCGTGGTGAAAGACCGCTACAACCTGACGCGCGGGTTGTGGGAAGCGAAAGACACGAGTGACACTCTCGAAGACGAGATTCGCAAAAAGATCAAAAAGGGCTACCCGCTCACCAACATCATCTTCGAGGACACGCGCCGCGCCGTGCTCTACCAGAACCGGCAGCGGGCGATGGCGATTGACCTGCACGACCGCGCGCAACTCGCGGTCCTGCTCGGCGAGTTTTTCGGCTACGAAGAGCCGGACATCGCCGCCTTCGGCAAAGCGGTGGACGAGTTCAAGGGCATCATCCCCGAAATTGCGCAGGGCTTGCAGGAGATCATCACCGGCGAGCGCGGCAAGAACCTCACCTTTACCGCCGCCTTCGACGCCTTTCGCACGCTCTGCCGGGGTTCGATTGACCCACGCATCAGCGACGCCGAACTGGACGAAATGCTCATCCAGCACCTGCTCACCGAACGGCTCTTTCGCACGATCTTCAACAACCCGGAGTTCACGCGGCGCAACGTGATCGCCGCCGAGATCGAGCGCGTCATCACCGCGCTCACCAGCAAGGCGTTCAGCCGCG
>JAABUX010003695.1_pt1 | contig 20043 bp, 16 predicted proteins | sample 5561851 | NCBI WGS metagenome assembly JAABUX01 (sample SAMN10711883, study PRJNA513361) | rock metagenome | isolation source: Antarctica rocks | place: Antarctica: Victoria Land, Richard Nunatak red sandstone | collected 2016-01-03 | reverse complement strand
TCGAAGCCCTCGGAACCGCGTCGGACCCGAAGGCGTGGGTCATGGGAGCCGCTGGATTGGGACCGTACCAACAGGCTTCGCGATAAGAGCGTTTCCTTTTGATTACGTACCGGAACTTCCGCCACGGCGAAAGCTGAGGCCGACCTGCGTCGTCGTCAGCGTAATGCTGGCGATGTAGTTCTCGTAACGGATGCAGTAGCAGTCCGTATTGGCGAACAGAGAACGATGCCGATAACCGTTCCGACCGGCAGTTGTCGGTGGTCGAGGGTTGCACGCTGTTGACGATCCGCGCGTAGAACACCTCGAGCGACGGGTTCAGGTAGCCTGGCGCCGCCTGCGCACGCACCGACAAGCGGGTGGCTTGTTGTCGGTCGGATCTGCGGGAGGAAGCCCCGTGACGGCGCCAGGTCCCCCGGTTGGAACCTGACGTGACTTCGGAGATCTAGCGTCTCGGTCTTTATTCGCAACGAACGGAACGCACGTTGCGGAAATCGGCCACGCTGATTCTCGTAACCTTCTTGTTGGAACGATTCGTCACCGACATGGTCGGACGCGGCGACGAGACGATTGTGGCGGCGTTGCACCCGGGCCGACCGACCTTCGACGCCTTCGGTGATGCCGGCTACCTGCGCGACATGGTGCGCAGCCTGACGCAGAACCCGCGCACGGCCAGGGCCGGATCCGCATCCGGCTCGGGCAGAAGGCCGTTCTGCGCCTATGGTGGCGGGCGGGGCTTCGTCGACCAGCCAGGATGCACGCTCTGCCTGGGTCCTGCCGCTGGTGCAGGAGGCTGCTCGCCTCGCTGCCTACTGCGTCAGGGTGGTCTTTGTCCTGGCCGTCTCGACCGGCGGCATGCTCCTGGCCCAGAAGGGCGGCAGCGCCTTGAACCGGCGCCATTCTTCCACGAGCGCGTCGCCGGCGCCGGCGCAGTCGCATGCCTGCCAGCCGATCACCACGCCGATGGCCTGATGCACCGCGACGGACCGGCTGGCCTTTCCGATCTCGTCCAGCAACGGCTGCGTGGTGGCGGCGTCATGATCGAGTCCCAGCGCATCCTGCAGGCTGCCCAGGCGCTTGAGGAAACGTGCCGCATGCGCCGGCTCCGCGAGCAGCGGCAGGAAGAACTCCAGGGCGTAACGCAGCTTCTTCAAGGTGATGCGAAGCTCGTGACGCTGCGTCGGCGACAGCTGCTTGAAGTGCGTGCCCTGCCGGAGCGCCTTGCGATGCAGCCGGGCCAGCACCCGCATTGCCATCGACGCCGCCGGTTCGGCCAGCACCCCCAGCCCGTCGCGATCGACCTCGTTGCGCCAGCCGCGCCGCGCGATCCACTGGCTCAACGACAACTGGAACCTGCCGTAGCGGGCGGACCCGAGCATCTCGCGCACGGCCGCGTAGTCAGCCGCGCGCGGCGCCTCGGCCGCCTGCCGCAAGCCGTCGAAATCGGTCCCCCGGCCGTGGCAGCGCCCCGGCTGCGTCAGGGTCGTCATCAGGAACACGTCCCAGCCTCGGGCCGCGCCGAGTTGATCGGCCACCCATTTGGCTTCCGCGCTCAACCCCAGCATCGTTGCCGACGACATCTCGCGGCGCAGCAGCGAGAAGGCCGAGCGCATGCGGCGCAGCGCCACCCGCATCTGATGCACGCCGTCCGGGCTGCGTCCGTCGTCGGCGACGGCCTGATTGGCCTGCAGGTGCATCTGGCAGCCGACCAGCACCGCGGCGACCATGTCATCGACCGCGCAGTCCCGCGTCAGGGTGGACGGGGCCGCCTTCTCCGCCGCAGGCGCCGTCCCCGATGCCAGCGCATAGCCCCGCCGGACGATGCTCGCATTGCTGACGCGCAGCGGCACCAGCTCGAGCAGCCGCATGCCGATGTCGTACAGCACGCTCGGCTCGCCGGCTTGCAGCGCGAGCCTGATCTCGGTCAATGGCTCCTGCCGCGTGTCGGCCTCGATCACGCCCTCGTCGAAGGCGACATCCACCACCGCGCCGGGCAGCTCGAGGCGCTGGATCTGCCGGCGCAGCCTGGTCTCGAACATCGCCGTCAACGAGGCCGCCGGCAGACGCTCCATCCAGGACGCGGCCATCAGGCCCGCCGGCATCGGCTCGGTCCCGTCGCTCGCGAGACGGGCCAGGTCGGGCAGTGCGCCGTCCACCGGCGCCTGCCACTGCGACCCGGCCACGCAGCGCTGGCTCGACCCATGCTGGCGCAGCGTCTGCGTGAAGCGGCTGCCATGTCGCTGCACGCGCAACGAAAACCCGTGGCCGAACAGCATGCGATCGCTGGTGTCGTAATAGATGCTGTCTAGCCGACGCACGACGCCGCGATTGCGGGCATGCTGCACGATGATCGCCGCCTTGCGCAGCGTCCCAACCATCCCGGGCGGCACCAGCAGCCGCAGTCCGGCGCCGGCTTGCGTAAATGACCGCAACGAGACGGCCGCCGGGATCTCGGCGATGCCGGCAGCTGCGGAGGCGGGGGCAACAGACCCGCTGGCCTGCATGTTCAAGAGGACTGCTTTCGGGAAGGAGGATGACGATCCGATGACAGCCTATATCCCGGCCCGGGCGCATGCAACGTGAGCGGCATCCTGGCGATCCCTGGGCGATCCCTGGGCAATCCCTGGGCGATCCGGGAGCGATCCGCGGTCGCTCGACTTCGCGTCGCCCGAAGATGATAGAAGCGACGCCCAATCCGACCCTCGGGGGTCGCAGTCCGGAGTGCCGACATGGTCATGCCCCTCCCGCTCGCCGCGCAGACCGCCCCTCGCCGAGGTGCCGAGATGCTTCTGGAGACCCTGCGCAGCGAAGACGTCGAATACATCTTCGGCAACCCGGGCACGACCGAGCTGGCGCTGATGGACGCGCTCGTCGACATGCCGGAGATCCATTATGTCCTGGCCCTGCAGGAGGCGAGCGCCGTGGCGATGGCGGACGGCTACGCCCAGGCATCCGGGCGTTCCGGGTTCCTGAACCTGCATACGGCAGGGGGTCTCGGCAACGGGATGGGCAACCTGCTCAACGCCAGCGTCTCGCAGACGCCGCTGGTGGTCACGGCAGGGCAGCAGGACTCCCGGCACACGCTCACCGATCCGCTGCTGGCCGGCGATCTGGTGAGCATCGCGGCACCCGCCGTGAAGTGGGCGCACGAGGTGACCGACGTCAGCCAGGTCCCGGTCCTGATCCGGCGCGCCTTCAACGACGCCAAGGCGGCGCCGACCGGACCGGTCTTCCTGTCGCTGCCGATGGACGTCATGGAGGCGATGACCAGCATCGGCATCACCGAGCGTTCGGTGGTCGATCGCCGCGGTGTCGCCGGCTCCCTCGACAGCCTGGCCGCCTGCCTCGCCGGGATCGCGCCGGGACGCCTCGCGATCATTGCCGGCGACGAGATCCATGCCTCCAACGCCGCCGCGGAGGTGGTGCAGCTGGCCGAGACGCTGGGCGCTCCGGTCTACGGCTCGTCATGGCCGGGGCGCATCCCCTATCCCACCGCGCATCCGCTCTGGACCGGCAACCTGCCCACCAGCGCCGACGAGATCGCCCGTGTGCTCGGCGCCTACGAGGCGGTGTTCGCGCTCGGCGGCAAGTCGCTCATCACCATCCTCTACACCGAGAAATCGGCGGTGCCCCCGGGCTGCGCGGTGTTCCAGATGTCGTCCGACATACGCGATCTCGGCCGCACCTACCCGACGAAGCTGTCCGTCGTCGGCGACATCCAGGCCTCGCTGCGCGCGCTGGCGCCGGCGCTGGCGGCGGCGACCGCAGCCACCGCCGCGGCGCGCGCCGGACTGCTGCGGGAGGCGGCCGCGAACCGCCACCGCCGCCGCCTGGCACTGGACGAAAAGGCCGCCGCGCAGGCCGCTGCGTCCGTCATCACGCCGTTGGTCGCCGCACAGCAGGCGGCGCGCGCGATCGGTCCGGACATCGCCATCGTCGACGAGGCGATCGCGACCTCGCTGCACTTGCGCGGCTTCCTGGACAGCGCGTCGCCGCGGCAGTACTCGTTCCTGCGCGGTGGCGGCCTCGGCTGGGGCATGCCGGCGGCGATCGGCTGCTCGCTCGGCCTCGGACGCCAGCCGGTGGTCAGCCTGGTCGGCGACGGCGCTGCACTGTATTCCCCGCAGGCGCTGTGGACGGCAGCGCATGAGCGGCTTCCGGTCACCTTCGTGGTGATGAACAACCGCGAGTACAACGTGCTGAAGAACTTCATGCGCACCCGGGCCGGCTACGGTTCCGCCGGCGAGAATCGCTTCATCGCCATGGACCTGGTCGATCCGGCGATCGATTTTCTCAGCCTGGCGGCTGCCATGGGGGTCCCGGCGCGACGCATCGAGCGGGCTTCCGATATCGCGCCGGCGATCGAGGCCGGCATCGCCGGCGGCACGCCCAACCTGATCGAGATCGCGATCGGCACCGGCTGAGGAGCAGGCGCCCCCAGGCGCCTAGAGCAGCGTCAGTCTGACTGGAATCGCTTCGCGATCCCAGGCAGCTGATAAAGCTGCTCTTTCCTCAGTCAAGCAGAGCATGATCGAAGTGATCATGCTCTAGCTCTTCTTGAGTTGCTTCGGCTTGTGCGCCGCCTTGGCGCCGGTCTTCTCGCTCTTGACCAGGTATTCCGGGTCGTCCTTGGTCGGCTTGGCCGTGTGTCCCTTGATCCTGGTCTCGGAGGTGATCTTCTTCTCGACCACGCCCTTGGTCTCACCCTGCGGTGTCTTCCAGGCGACCTTGTCGCCCTTCTTCAGTTCATTCGCCATGACTGCGCTCCCGCCTGATCTGCGGGACGCTATCGCCTGACGGCGGCTTTCGTTCCGGTCCCGTACCTTGGGATGTCCGTATTCGGGCGGTGGTGCACAAGATGCCAGCTGCTGCCGCCGAACAGGGCAGCGCTAACGCCCTTCTCATACAATATGATCGTATCGGGTGCAATTCGGATCACGCCCTGCACGAGCCTTGTGCGGTCATCGCCGATCGTCGGCATCGCTGCTCGATTGCTCAACTACGCCAGCGTCGACATCATGGCCGGCGCCTCCCTCCCGGGCATGCCCGTGACACCCGAGGCCGGTTCCACGCCAGCTCGAACCGACCTGGCACGAAACATGCTGCGGTCGTCGCGAGCCACGTCGACGTCTCTCGACCGATGCCCGTAGACAGCTCGTGCCTTTGCGCGGGCTCACCGGCACCGTCAGGCGAGCGGTCCGACAACCTCGTATTCGAACTGGAACAGCCCTCGATGCTCTCCCAGAAAGCCACCAGGATCGATCTCTTCAGCTTCTCGACCCCACAGATGCGAGCCTTCCACCTCACCTGGATGGCCTTCTTCGTCTGCTTCTTCGCCTGGTTCGCGGTCGCGCCGCTGATGCCGGTGATCAAGGGCGAATTCCATCTCACCGCGGGCCAGATCGCCAACATCAACATCGCCGCGGTCAGCGTCACCATCCTGGTGCGCTTCCTGATCGGCCCGATGTGCGACAGGTTCGGCCCGCGCAAGGCCTACACCGCCCTGCTGGTGCTGGGCAGCATACCGGTCATGGGGATCGCGTTCGCGAGATCCTACGAGACGTTCCTGTTCTTTCGCCTGGCCATCGGTGCGATCGGCGCCAGCTTCGTCATCACCCAGTATCACACCTCGGTCATGTTCGCGCCGAACGTGGTCGGCACCGCGAATGCCACCGTGGGCGGCTGGGGCAATGCCGGCGGCGGTGTCACCCAGACCGTGATGCCGCTGATCCTGGCGGCGTTGCTCAGCCTCGGCGTGCAGCATGCGCTGGGCTGGCGTCTTGCGATGTTCGTCCCGGGCGTCCTGATGCTGATCGTGGCGTTGCTGTACTGGCGCCTCACCCAGGATACGCCGGAGGGCAACCTGTCCGACCTGCGCGCACGCGGCATCACCGTGGTCACCGGAAAGAAGGGTGGCATCGCGGTGTTCAGGCAGGCGATGGCGAACTACCGGGTTTGGATGCTCGCGATTACCTACGCGGCCGGCTTCGGCGTCGAGATTTTCATCCACGGGGTCGCCGCCAGCTACTATGTCGACCGCTTCGGACTGTCGCTGACCACGGCCGGCATCGCCGCGGGCAGCTTCGGCCTGCTGGCGCTGTTCGGACGATCCCTGGGCGGGATCGTCTCGGACAAGGTCGCCCGCACGCGCGGGCTCGACGGCCGCACCTGGCTGCTGTTCGGGCTGATGATGGGCGAAGGCATCGGGCTGCTGGCATTCTCGACCATGAGCACGGCGGGAGCGGCAATCGTGGCCATGCTGGTGTTCGGGCTGTTCACCCACATGTCGTGCGGGTCGATCTACACGCTGGTGCCGTTCATCGACAGCAGGACGCTCGGCGGCGTCTGCGGCGTCTGCGGCATCATCGGCGCAGGCGGCAATGCCGGCGCGGTCGCGGCCGGCTTCCTGCTCAAGGCCGCTGGCAGCCTGCCCGCTGCCCTGTTCGACCTGGGCTGGATCGTGCTCGGATGCGCGTGCTGCGCCGCCGTGATCCGGTTCTCGCCGCAGCACAAGGAGGCGGAACAACTGCTGTACGACCAGGCCGTGGCGCAGCGCGTGTCCGCGGCACCGTCCCGCGGCATGGTGAATGCCTGACGCCACTCTTCTCACGGCAAGGGCTTGACCGGACTGCCGCCGGCCAAGCCCTTTGCCGGCGTGCGGACGAACACGAACCACGCGACGAGCGTGGCGCAGCCGGTCAACGCCAGCAGGATGGTCATCGGCCGCGCGGATCCGTCCGCGGTGATGCCGAGCGCGAAAGTGGCGGTCGAACTCAGGCTCAGTTCGAGCGCCACCCCGAGCGCCGCCGCGGCCCCGGCATTCGCGCCGAATGGTTCCATCGCGGTCAGGAAGGCCGGCGCCATGATCAGGCCAAGGCTGGCGAACATGGTCAGGGTGAGTGCCACGAACGGCCACAGCGCCGCCATCCCCGCGGCCACCAGGACGGCCAGCGTGACCGACGCGGCAGCGAGCGCCAACGATGCGCCTCCGATCAGCCGTGGCACGCCCAGCCGGCGCATCATCGGCGCGTTGAACTGGCTGATCCCGATCAGGGCGATGGCGTGCAGCGCGAACAGGCTGCCGTAGAGGATCGGCGACAGGTGGTGCAACGTCACGAACACGAACGGCGACCCCGAGATGAACGTGAACAGGACGGACTGCGCGCATCCGGCGATCAGGATCGGCACGATGAACTTCCGGTTGCCGACCAAGCCGGCATAGGTGACGAGCATCCTTGCCGGTCCGGTGCTCACCCGGCGTGAGCGGGGCAGCGTCTCGGGCAGCATCCGCGCCGTCATGATCGCGGCCAGGCCGCTGATGACGACCAGCACGCCGAAGATCAACCGCCAGGACGTGAACTGCACCAGCACGCCTCCGAAGGCCGGCGCCAGGATCGGCGACACGCTCAGCGACAGCATCGCCAGCGACAGCAGGCGGGCCGCGTCGGGACCGGTATGCTGGTCGCGGATCACCGCCATCGGGATCACGGCGGTCGCGGCGGCGCCGAGCCCCTGGACGAAGCGGGCGGCGATCAGGGTGTCGATCGACGGCGCGAACGCGGCGGCCGCGGAGGCCACGGCGAACAGCCCCAGCCCGGCGAAGATCGGCGGCCTGCGGCCGAACGCATCGGACATCGGTCCGTAGAAAAGCTGGCCGAGCGCGAGGGCCGCGAAATAGCTCGTCATGCTGAGCTGCACGATGCCGGGACCGGCCCGAAGATCCTTCGAGATCGCGGCGAAGCCCGGAATGTACATGTCGATGGCGAACGCGCCGACCGCGATCAGCAGCCCGAGAACGACCGCGCGACGAGGCAGGGACTGACCGGACACTGGAGAACGCCTTCGCCATGCTGTCGTGCGGCGCACGTAGCGGGATATCTACGCGAGCGATGCCGGAGTGGCGAGAAGCCATCGGCGTCGGCTGCTGTCCATCCTTGGCGATGACGCCCGCGACACGACGGTAATGGGATACGCCTTGTTGCGACCGGAACGAATGCCAGGAGCTTCCGCCTCGCAGATCACCTAGAGCATGATCACTCTGATCATGCTCCGCTTGACTGAGGAAAGAGCAGCTTTATCAGCTGCCTGGGATCGTGAAGCGATTCCAGTCAGACTGATGCTGCTCTAGGCGCCCGCATTTGGACAGTCTGGACTTTTCGCGGTCGATGCGGCGTTCAGTGCGCTATAGCCTCCGGATGCCTCATCATGCTGACGGCGGTGCGTACCGGATAGAGGTGCATCAGGCCGGCGAGAACGCCGTTGGTCCAGCCGAACCCGACCTGCAGCGGATACTCTCCGCCATAGCCTCCGGCAGCACCGGCCGCGACAGCGTTGCCGCTCGCCTCGACGTCGTATTTCTCCAGCAGGACACCGGACTTCGCGTACGCGGCGAGCTCGCGTTCGATCCAGCGCTGCGCGATGGTCTGGGCGAGGTCGTCCTGCCCGTAGCCGCGCAGCCCGATGACGGCCATCCATTGCATCGGCGCCCAGCCGTTCGGACTATCCCATTGCTGTCCCGTATCGATGGCGGTTGTCGCCATCCCGCCGGGGCCGAGCAGCCGGGTGCGGATCGTCGCGGCGACGGCCCTCGCCTGATCGTCGCTCACGAACTGAAAGAACAGCGGCAGCACCGTCGCGGCCGACACCAGCCGGCCGGGCTTGTGCTCGGTCCAGACATAGTCGGTGAACGCGGCGAGATCCGGCTGCCACATCAGCCGCTGGATGGCTTCGGTCCGGGCCAGCACGCGAGTGCGATACATCCTGGCGCGGACGGCATCGCCCCGAAGCCCGTAGGCCAGCGAGAGCGTCTGTTCCATGTGCGCGACCAGGCTGTTCAGGTCCACCGGCAGCATCTCGGTGGTGCGGATCGTGTTCAGATGGATACCGTCGGCGAGCCACCGCGAGCTGAAGTCCCAGCCGGTCTCGCCGCCTGCACGCAGTTCGCGATATACCTGCGCCGCCGGCCGGGTGGTCGACCCGGCGGTCGCAACATCCTGCCGGTAGGCCTCGTCGCGCGGCGTGTCGCGATCATCCCAGTAGCGGTTCAGCAGCACCCCGTCATCGAGCCGCACCAGGTGGCGGTAGGCGTGGCCCGGCTCGAGGCTGGCGGCGCCGTCCATCCAGTAGTCGTATTCCCGCTGCAGCTCGGGCAGGTAGGTCAGGTAGGCCTGCTGCCCGTCATGCGCGGCGATCAGGTCGATCATGCAGGCGAAGAACGGCGGCTCCGAGCGGCTCAGATAGTACGTGCGGTTGCCGTTCGGAACGTGCCCGTAGCGGTCGATCAGGGACGCCATGTTGCGGATCATGTCGTGCGCGAGCTCGTCGCGGCCATCCTGCTCGAGACCGAGCATGCTGAAATAGCTGTCCCAGTAATAGATCTCGGTGAAGCGGCCGCCCGGAACCACGTATGGGTAAGGTAGCGGCAACAGGGACGAGTAGGGGCTCACGTCATCCGGCTGGCGCTCCAGCGCGTCCCAGGTGGCGGAGATGTAGCTCTGCACGCCCCGATCGGGCCTGCCCCCGTAGGCCACCCTTCTCCTCTCAGGCACCCGGAAATGCCCGGCGACGAAGCTGACCAGCGAGAAGCCCGGGCGCTTCTTCTCGCGAGCATAGTCGGCCATGATCCGGGACGGCGCCGCGTCGGGCAGGGCATCGGCGAAACTCTTGGAGTCGACGAAGAGGCCCTGCTCCTCGACAGCCTGGTAGAGCTGGCCGAACACGACCGACGGTGGCCGGATCTGGCTGGCAGGCACGGTGTCGGCACATGCCGGCCACGCACCGGCCGCGAGGACGCTGCCTACGACCACGGCGATCGCCAGGTGCAGGGCACCGGATCGGCCGTCCTGGCGCGTCGTCATGGTCGTGCGGGGATGATGACGGTCCGTATCGCGAGCGGGGGCGTCAATCGCCGCCCCGGCTCTTGATCTGCACGACGTTGGTACGATCCATCCCGGCATCGCGCGAAGGCATCGGCCTGGCGAGCACCTCGGCCACCTTCGCCGCCAACTGGTCGCGCTTGACGGGCTTGCCGATCAGTTGCACGTTCTCGTCGAGGCGACCGTGATGGACGATCGAGTTCTCGGTGTAGCCGGACATGAAGAGGATCTTGATCCGCGGATGGCGCGCGGTAATGTATTCGGCGACGTCGCGGCCGCGCAGCTTGCCCGGCAGCACGACGTCGGTCAGCAACAGGTCGATTTCCGACGCGTGGGCATCGAAGATGCGGAGCGCGGCGTCACCGTCGGCCGCTTCCAGCACCCGATATCCCAGATCGCGCAGGATCGCGACAGTGACCTCGCGCACCCTGGGCTCGTCCTCCACGACGAGCATGGTCGCATCGCCGCGGATGAGCGGGACAGGTGCTGCGTCATGCGCCGGAACCGCGCCGTAGCCGATGGCGGCGCGCGGCAGATAGAGCTTGACCGAGGTCCCCTCGCCTGGCTCCGAATAGATCTTCACGTGGCCCCTGGACTGCTTGACGAACCCGAACACCATGGCCATTCCGAGACCGGTGCCCTTGCCGTCCGGCTTGGTGGTGAAGAACGGCTCGAAGACGCGCGCGACCACATCCGCGGTCATGCCATGGCCGGTGTCCGAGACGGCCAGCATGACGTAGTCGCCAGCGGTCACCTCGACATGCGAACGCGCGTAATCCTCGTCGAGAACCTGGTTGGTCACCTCGAGCGTCAGGCAGCCGCCGTCGGGCATGGCGTCGCGGGCGTTCAAGGCGAGGTTGAGCAGCGCGTTCTCGAGCTGGGCCACGTCCGCCATCGCGAGCCACGGATCGGTGGCGCCGATGAAACGCACGTCGATCGGAGCACCGAGCGTCCGGGCGAGCAGCGGCACCAGTGCGGGAACCGTGACGGAGAGATCGACGGGAGCGGCGGCCAAGGGCTGCTTGCGGGCGAAGGCGAGCAGTTGCGCGGTCAGCGCGGCGCCCCGCTGGGCTGCCCATACCGCCCTGCCGACGCGGTCCTGCATCCGGTGGTCCTCGGGAAGCTCCCGCTGCGCCAGCTCCAGGTTGCCCAGGATGACGGTCAGCAGGTTGTTGAAGTCATGCGCGATGCCTCCCGTGAGCTGGCCGATCGCCTGCATCTTCTGGGACTCTCGCAGCACGGCCTCGGCATGCACCCGCTTCGTCATGTCCGTGATGGTCAGCACGAAGCCGCCCTGCGGCATCGGCGTACGGCCGATCTCCAGATGCTGACCGTCCGGACGGGTGCGCTCACGGGTCACCCCCTCGCCCATATCCCTGGTCCCGGTCCGGTGGCTCTGCTGCTCGCTCTCCAGCAGTTCCGCGTCCAGCCCGATGTCGGCGACCTGGTGGACCAGGGCTGCGTACGGCATCCCGGCATGAAGCAGGTCGTGCGGAAGCTTGAGCAGCGACAGGAAACAGGTGTTCCAGTTCGTCAGTGATCCATCGGGGCCGAATACTGCGACCCCCTGGCTCAGGCTATCCAGGGACGCGCGCAGCCGCACGGCCAGCGCCCGCTGCTCATCCTCCATCCGGGAGGCCTTCGACCAGCTCGCGTTCAGCTTCCACGCGGCCCAGGCCAGCGCGAACAGGGCGATGACGATGCCGGCCAGGGCCAGGCCGCCGAACCACATGCCGTGCCGCGCGGCTTCGGCCAGACGGCGACCGAGCAGCCCCTGCTCTTCATCGGTCATGACCGCCAGCACCGCTTCGATCTTCTGCATGTCGACGCGGCCGACATCCGTCCTGACGACGCGGAGCGCCGCTTCCAGGCCGGCATCGTGACGCAGACGCGAGGTCTCGGCCAGTTCGGCGAGCTTGTCCTGCAGCAGCGGAGCGAGGATCTGCAGCCGCTCCTGCTGGGCGGGGTTGTCGACGGTGAGCCGTTGCAACTTGCCCTGCAGCACGCCGACGGCGCTGGCCGCCTTCTCGTACGGCCCGAGATACTTGTCGTCGCCGGTCAGGAGGTAGCCGCGCTGCCCGGCCTCGGCGTCCCGCACGTCGATCTGCAGATTACGGATCGACACCAGGACTTCCCGCGTATGCTCGACCCACATGTTCCCGGCCTGGACCGCGGCGAGGCGGTCCCACGCCAGGCCGCCGACCAGCAGCAGTACGGCCGCCCACGCTACCAGGGCGATCAGGTTGGAGCGTGCGATAAGATGTCTGCTCATCGACGAATGGTCACTCTCCAGGTTATCCGCCCTGATCCCGGGGACCACGACGAACATCGTCTTCGGACTGGAACATACGCGTAGAACGTTATCAAAGTGTTTCGATCGAGACCCGCGCCGCGGTCGCCAGCCGGTCGACGCGGTCGTTGTGCTCGTCGCCGGAATGGCCCCGCACCCAGCGCCATGTCACCTCATGGCGCTTGGCGGCGTCGAGCACTCGTCGCCAGAGATCCATGTTGGCCACCGGGTCGCCCGAGGCGTTGCGCCAGTTGCGCCTGACCCAGCCCGTGGACCAGCGCGTCACGCCGTTCCGCACGTACTCGCTGTCGGTATGCAGCACCACCACGCAGGGGCGGGTCAATGCTTCCAGCGCCTCGGCGGCGGCGGTCAGCTCCATGCGGTTGTTGGTGGTCTGCCCCGCGCCGCCGCTGAGCTCGCGCTCCACTTCGCCGAACCGCAGCAGCACCGCCCAGCCGCCCGGACCGGGGTTGGGCTTGCAGCCGCCGTCGGTCCAGATCTCGACCCGACGGGCCTGCGCCGCCGCGTCAGGCACGGTCCCGGGCACGTCCGGCATCGTCTCGCCGTCAGAATCCGTAGGCACCCACATCCTCCGCGGCGAGGTGGAAACGCAGGCGCTTGAGGTAGTCGAGCGGGTGCTTCGGGGTCACCAGCGCGCCGGGCGCCCGGTTCAGCCAGTCGTACAGCCGGGTCAGCAGGAAGCGGATCGCGGCACCCTGCGCCAGCACCGGCAACGCGGCACGTTCCGCTTCCTCCAGCCGGCGCACGCTCTCGTAGCCGTTGACCAGCAGGGCCGCCTTGGTGACGTTGAACTGCCAGTCCATCTCGAAGCACCAGGCGTTCAGGCAGACCGCGAGGTCGTAGGCCAGCAGGTCGGTGCAGGCGAAATAGAAGTCGATCACGCCGGATAGCCGGCGGTCGAGGAAGAACACGTTGTCCGGGAACAGGTCGGCGTGGATCTGTCCGCGCGGCAACCCCTCCCGCGGCCAGGCCGGCAGGATACGGCCCAGTGCGAGGTCGAGTTCGGCGACCAGCCCGGCCTGCACGGTGTCGCCGTCCGTCCGGCTGCGCTCCAGCAGGAGCTGCCAGGCAGGCGGCCCCAGCGTATTGATGCGGACCGGGCCATAGCCCAGGCCGGCAAGGTGCAGGCGCGCCAGCGTCTCGCCGAGCTGCCGGCAATGCTCCGGACGCACCCGTCTCGGCCAGACGCCGGACAGGAACGAGGTGATCGCCGCCGGCCGGCCGGCCAGGCGGCGCAACGCCTCGCCGTCACGCCCGGCCACCGGCAGCGGGCACGAGATGCCCTCGGCCGCAAGGTGGCGCATCAGGCCGAGGAACCAGGGCAGCTCGCCAGGATCGACGCGCTTCTCATAGAGCGTGAGGATGAAGTCGCCGGCACTGGTGCGCAGGGAGAAGTTGCTGTTCTCGACGCCCTCGGCGATGCCGCGGAAGGCGATCAGCCCGCCAAGGTCGTAGTCGAGCAGGAAGCCCGCCAGCGCATCGTCGGTGACGTCGGTATAGACCGCCACGCCGCGTTTCGGGTCAGCCCAGGGGCGCTGGAAGCTTGAAGATCACGTCCTCCAGCTTGACCGTCCGCTCCTCGATCTGCAGGGCGAAGCGGCTGGCCAACGCATTGACCATCTCCTGCACCAGGGCCTCCGGCGCCGAGGCGCCGGCGGTGATGCCGAGCGTATGCACACCGTCCAGCACCGACCAGTCCAGGTCGCGCAGGGTCGGCACCAGGAGGGCGCGCGGCGTGCCGGAGCGCTCCGCCACCTCGCGCAGGCGCTGCGAGTTCGACGAGTTCGGGCTGCCGATCACGATCACCAGGTCGCAGCCCGGCGCGATCGCCTTCACCGCTTCCTGGCGGTTGGTGGTGGCGTAGCAGATGTCCTCGCGCTTGGGGCCTTCCAGCAACGGGAAGCGCTCGCGCAGCACCGAGACGATCTCCGCGGTATCATCCACCGACAGGGTGGTCTGGGTGATGAAGGCCAGGCGATGCGGGTCGGCTGGCTGCACCCGGCGCGCCTCCTCGGCGTCCTGCACCAGGGTGACCGCACCCGGAGGCAGCTGGCCCATCGTGCCGACCACCTCGGGATGTCCGGCATGACCGATCATCAGGATGTGGCGGCTGTCGGGACCCCCATCGGCGTAGTGCCGCTCGGCCTCGCGGTGCACCTTGCTGACCAGCGGGCAGGTGGCGTCCAGGTACAGCAGGTTGCGCCGCTGCGCCTCGGCCGGCACCGACTTGGGTACGCCGTGCGCGGAGAACACCACCTGGCCGTTCGGCGGCACCTCGTCGAGCTCCTCGACGAAGATCGCGCCCTGCGCCTCGAGCTGCTGCACCACGGTGCGGTTATGCACGATCTCGTGGCGGACATAGACCGGTGCGCCATAGCGGCGAATGGCCTCCTCGACGACGCGGATCGCGCGGTCGACGCCGGCGCAGAAACCGCGCGGACCTGCCAGCAGCACGCGCAACGGGCGTCCCGGCCCGGCAGCATCCGGTCCGGGGGTGCCGCGTGGCGAAGCTGGGATCGGCAAATCGAGCATCTGGTCCGGCATGGTGTTCCCCAAACGAGCGCGTGGCATTATATGGCGCTCGCGCGACAATGGCGACCCCGGGCGCCACTCGACCGGCAGCGCGCATCTCGTGTCCCTTCTCAGGGCTCTGCCTGCAGGCAGGAATGGCTGAAAGTCGAGAATGAAACCGTCCGCATCTTCCGCCTGTTCCTGGACACGCATCCTCGCCGCCCTCGGCGGACTGGCCACGCTATCCGCCTGCGGCCCGGAAGATCCGAACTCCTTCGCGCCGGAATGCGTCCCGGTCGGCATCCTGGCCGAGGCAGCCGACCTGACCACCTATGCCGGCCCGTCGCGCGACCTGTCGACCCTCGTCACCCAGGCCGGCGTCGCCGGGGTGAACGGCACCTGCAGCGATGCCCGGCAGGGCCACGCCCTGCATACGGAGGCCAGCGTCGTCATCTCGGTGCTGCGCGGCCCGGCCGCGACCACGCGCGATGTCCGCATCCCCTATTTCATCGCGTTGCTGCACGGCGGCACCATCGTCAGCAAGCACGACCTAAGCATCGAGGCGCATTTCCCACCGAACGTCGACCGGCTCGCCTTGAAGAGCGACCCGCTGATCGTGGACCTGCCGATCTCGCGTCGCATGGACAGCAACAGCTACCGCCTGGAAGTCGGCCTGCAGCTGACCCCCGAGCAACTTGCCTATAATCGGGAGCATATGCCTCACTAGTGCAGCATCAGTCTGACTGGGATCGCTTCGCGATCCCGATCCAGCCGCAGATCCCTCCGAACCCCCCGAAGGACGTGCAACATGGCAGAGATCCGCTACACCAAGGATCATGAATGGGTCCGTCTCGAAGATGACGGCACCGCGACGGTCGGCATCACCGACCACGCCCAGGAGGCGCTCGGCGACGTGGTGTTCGTCGAGCTGCCCAAGCTCGACCGCGAGCTCGCCGATGGCGAGAGCTGCGCCGTCGTCGAGAGCGTCAAGGCTGCTTCCGACATCTATGCGCCGGTCGCCGGCACGGTGCTCGAGGTCAACGAGCTGCTGACCGAGGATTCCAGCCTGGTGAACCGCGATGCGGAAGGCGAGGCCTGGTTCTTCCGGATGGAGCCGGCGGATCCCGACGCCTTCAATGCCCTTATGGACGAGGCCGACTACCAGAGCTTCCTCGAGACGATCTGACCACGCGCGGCTCAGTTGCCGGGGGGGCTGTCGTCAGCCCTTGCGACTGGTCCGGAAGGCCCTCACCGCATCGAGGGTCTTCTGGACGTGACCATCCGGGTTCATCGCGTTGTAGCTCTCAAGGACGGTGCCGTCCGGCGCGATGACGTAGGACGTGCGGCTGGCATAGGCATGCACGATCGGCATCCGGGCGTCGAAGCTCTTGGCGATCGAGCCGTCCTTGTCGGCGGCGACCGGGAACTTGCCCTGGCACTCGCTGACCGAGAACTTGTCGAGCGTCTCGATCCTGTCCTCCGACACGCCGATGACGCTGGCCCCGGCGGACTTGAAGTCCGGCATTGCCGCGGCGAAGTCGTGCGCCTCGATGGTGCAGCCCTTGGTGAAGGCGGCGGGATAGAAATACACCACCACCGGTCCGTGCTTGAGCGCCTCCCCCAGCGAGAAGCTGAACTGCTTGCCGTCCAGCGCCGCCTCGGCGGAGAAGTCAGGCGCCTTCGCCCCCACCGGCAGCGCCGCCCACGCGGCGGCCGGGCTCATCGCCAGGCCGAGCAGGGCGACCGCCGGAAGGCGTCGATGGGTCATCATGAACGTGAGTCCGGTGCGACAACCATGCATTCGGAACGCCCTCGGCTGATTTTCTGGCAGGCCTGCATGGCATCACCCCGCGACAGGCCAGTCAAGCGCGCGCGATAGACCCGCGCGCCGCTGCGGCCGGCGTGGATGCCGGCGATCTCGGCATGGGCGTCGGGCAGCATGCCGTGCACGCGCGACCGGGCGCTGCCGACCGCCACGCTGGCCTGTCCCATGGTGCCGAACGCGCCGACCTGGATCGCCCAGTCGCGCGGCGTCACGCCGCTTCTGCCGCTGCCGCGCAGCAGCGGCGCGGGCTCCGCCATCGCCGGCTCGATCAGGCGGAAATGTCGCGCGTGCGGCTCCGGCTCATGCCGGGTCGCGACGACGGACGCGGTCTGGATCCTTGGCGCCTGTGTCGCCGCCGCCATCTGCACGGGAGCCCGCGTCGTTGCGGCATGGCTGTCCGGGCGCGATGCCCTGCGGGCAGCCTCGCCGTCGCGCCTGGAGAATGCGGCCTGAGCCACGACCGGCGTCGGGGGGCGGGACGGCACGATCGGCTTCCACCTGGTCTGGTAGGCAGGCGCCGCGGCCGGACTTGCGGCCGGCGCTTCGGCGACCTGCACCGGCTGATCCTGACCGACTTCGTGATCGCGCCTGCGCGCCCACGCCATGCGCACCGAGCGCGTCTCGCTCGGGCTCTGCGCCGCCGCCAGCTGGGTCGCGCCGGCTCGCTGCATCACCATCAGGTCGGCCTGCGATCGGCTGTTGGGATAGATGCCGGCGATCTGCGGGCCGATTATGGCAACGTATTGGCGGGTCTCGTGCGGCAGCGCGCGGTTGCGCGTCAGGAAGTCGTCGAGCCGGCCGGGACCGGTGTTATAGGCGGCGAGGAAGCCGGGCGAGCCGTAGATATCGTACATCTGGCGGACATAGGCGGTGCCGGCCATGATGTTGTCGTGCGGATCGTAGGGATCGGTGCCGAGGCCGTACTGGCTGCGCATGTCGTCATAGGTCGGCGGCATCAGCTGCATCAGCCCCATGGCGCCCGGTACGGACGTGACGAACTGGCCGTTGATGAACTCGTGGCCGCCGGACTCCTGGTGGATCACGCTGCGGATCCAGCTGTCCGGCACATCGAAGCGTTTCGATGCCTCATCGATATACGGACCCCACGGATCCCCGCTCGGTCCCGGCGCCACGTAGTAGGTGCGAGCGTGCGCGCGGTAGTCGGCGGCTTCCTGTGCCACCGGCAGAGTGGAACGCGGCGTCGCGGCGCAGGCGGCGAGCAGGCCGAGCAGCAGGATGGCGGCCAGCGGGCGCAGCGGCAACCGGGCGGGATCGTGGATGGCAGCCCGGCGTGGCGTGTGTCGCGTCATGTCAATCCTTGCCCGGCTCGCAGAACGTCAGGCCGCTAGGCCTCGGTCGACTATACAGGGAGTTCAGCCAGATGCTTACGCTCAATTCATGCCTGCGCCATATGATCTGCCCGGATCGCCCAGGTCCGGCAACCCGGCTGCGCGGCCGGCTGGCGGACGTCCGCCGACCGCGCACATTGCGGGCGATGGACAGATCGGCTACGCGACCGGCATGAGCGCCATCCCGCCCGGCGAAATTTCGGCCATGCAGCCTGTCGTCAGGCTGCGCGACGCCGGCCTGCTGCTCGATGCCAGTGGCGGCGTCGCCGCCCGGCAGCGCGCGGCGCGTCGTGACTTCGGCGACGGCGCCGCACAGTGGCGGCTCGCCTGCTCGCTCGGCTGGCTCGACATCAAGCTGCGCTATCGCGGTTCAGCCCTCGGCCCGCTCTGGCTAACCCTGTCCAGCGCGGTCATGGTCGCCTCGATGGGCCTGATCTACGGCACGCTGTTCGGCGTGGTGCTGAACCAGTATCTACCGTTCCTGGCGATCTCGATGATCCTCTGGCAGTCCGGCATCGGCGGCCTGGTCAGCGAGGCCTGCACGGTCTTCCTGGATGCGGAGCGGACCATCCGCTCGATGCGGATGCCGTTCACGGTGCAGGTGCTGCGCTGCGTCGTGCGGAACGCCATCGTGCTCGCGCACAACCTGGTGGTCCCGATCGGAGTGTTCGCCATCTTCGACACCTGGCCGGGAGTCGGCGCCCTCCTCAGCCTGCCGGGGCTGGCGCTCTGGATCGCCGACGGCATCGCCGCCTGCTTCCTGCTCGGCAGCATCTGCGCGCGCTTCCGCGACGTGCCCCCGATCGTCGGCAGCATCATGCAGATCGGCTTCTACATCACGCCGATCGTCTGGAAGCCAGGGCAGCTCGGCGCGCATGGTTGGTGGTTGCCGCTGAACGCGTTCTACACCGTCCTCGAAGTGGTGCGCGCGCCCCTGCTCGGCTACGCGCCGAGCACCACCGTCTGGGGTTCCGCGTTCGGCTACAGCGTCCTGCTGTGGCTGGCGGCCTGGCTGGTGTTCACCCGTGCGCGTCCGCGCCTCGCCTTCTGGGTGTGAGGGTGAACAAGTATGTCCGACATTGGCCAGCCCCGCCCGTCGCGACGCCGTCCGGCCTCGCATTCCTGCGCATAGACGGATTGTCGCTGGACTTCCCGATCTTTCACGGCGGCGCCCGGTCGCTGAAGAAGACCATGCTGTCGGCTGCCTCGGGCCGGCTGGGTCCGAGCCGCGGCGGACCCGGCGCCGCGACGGGCCATGCCGGCACCGGTCGCGTCGTGGTGCAGGCGCTGCGCGACATCACCCTCTCGCTGTCGTCTGGCGACCGGCTCGGCATCGTCGGCCATAACGGCGCCGGCAAGTCCAGCCTGTTGCGCGTGATGGCCGGGATCTATGAGCCGATCGCCGGCCGGGTGCATGTGGGCGGCACCATGAACGCGTTGCTCGACCCGAATTCCGGCATGAACATCGATCTCACCGGGCGCGAGAACATCCGGCTGCGCGGTCGCTATGTCGGGCTCGGCGGACCCGCGATCCGCCACCTCGAGGACGACGTGCAGGATTTCGCCGAGCTTGGCGAGTTCCTCGACCTGCCGGTGCGGATCTACTCCTCCGGCATGGTGGTGCGGCTCGGCTTCGGCCTGGCCACGGCGATCGCGCCGCAGGTGCTGCTGATGGACGAATGGTTCATGGCCGGCGACTCCGCGTTCCAGGACAAGGCGCGCGCCCGCCTGGAAAGCGTGGTGCAGGGCGCCGAGATCCTGGTGCTCACCTCGCACCAGGTCACCGTGCTGAAGACCTGGTGCACGCGCATGCTGTGGTTGGAGGGCGGTCGCGTGCGGGCCGATGGGCCGCCGGACGAGGTGATCGCGCAGTACCTGCAGGCGGTCGCGGGCTAGAGCAGAGTCAGTCTGACTGGAATCGCTTCACGATCCCAGGCAGCTGATAAAGCTGCTCTTTCCTCAGTCAAGCAGCGCATGATCGAAGTGATCATGCTCTAGCCGGATCCGGCATCGTCGCGGCCTGGCCCTCCCGGGGACTCCGCCATTTCTGCCCGAGCGGTAGCGTCGTCTAATCTGAGGATGGTGTGTGCGTTGGTGAGGGATGTGGCGAGGGTATTGATGGCGCGTGTGCGCAGGGCGCCGAGGATGGCGGGTGCCTTGGTGTTCTCGCTGGCG
>JAABUX010003694.1_pt1 | contig 20044 bp, 23 predicted proteins | sample 5561851 | NCBI WGS metagenome assembly JAABUX01 (sample SAMN10711883, study PRJNA513361) | rock metagenome | isolation source: Antarctica rocks | place: Antarctica: Victoria Land, Richard Nunatak red sandstone | collected 2016-01-03 | reverse complement strand
TCCTCCTGCCGATAGGTGCCGACGATTAACCAGCAATGGTCGGGAAGAAACCGGGCCAGATGCTCGAGCAACTGCAAAGTCCCAGAGTCAGCGTCGTGCAGGTCGTCCAATACCAGCAACAAGGGGGGATTGTCCCGCCACCTCGTCCAGCAGCCGGATCAGCGACGCAAACAGTTGGCCTCGCTCGATACCGACCTCAGCACCGGTCACCAAGTGGCCCGAGGCCGTATCCAGTAGCTCGGGAATCAGCGGCGTCAACTCTTGGTAGGATTCACCCAGCCGCCCCCGGACTTCGTCCGTACAACCGATCAGATACCCGCGCAGGGCTTCGACAAACGGCCCATACGGGATTGCTCCCTGCTGCTGATAGCCCGCGCCCCATAGCACCGGCGTACCGCCCTGAGCGGTCGCGCGTGCCGCATCGGCAACCAGCCGGCTCTTTCCCACCCCTGCCTCACCCCCCACCAACACGATCTCGCCGTGCCCAGAGGTGACCCGCTGGAGTGTATTGGTCAGCAGGTCGCGCGGATAATCCCGACCGACCAGGGGAACGGATGGTCGCCGTCTGATGGGCGCTGGGAGGAGTTGTTCTCTCTGCGGCGAACTCGCCGTGCCGCGGATCCGTTGATAGAGCCGGATCGTTTCCTCCTCGGGCTCGGCCTCCAGTTCGCGTCTCAGCGCTGCATGGCACGCCTCGTACTGCTTGAGGGCTCGATCGCGTTGTCCGGCACTATCGTAGAGGCGCATGAGTAGGCGATGCGTCTCTTCACGTGTGGAATCCCGCATCAGTACTTGCTCCAGCTGTTCCGAGGCTTGAAGCGTCTGGCCGCACGCTGCTAGTCGCTCCGCCAGTTCCTGTCGCAAGTGGACTTCAAGGTGTTCCAACTGCTCACGCCGAGCTTGCGCCCAGTCTTCATACAGGTCTTCGGGAAGCACTGGCCCGGCATACGCCTCCAGGGCTTTGTGCAGGCCGTCCAAGTCACTCTGCCGACGGACTGTCCTAGCCATGGTCTCGAAGACATCCGTGTCCACCCACACGCTGGGAGACAGGGAGAGAGTGTCATCGGAATATTGCAGATAGATCGAACTCGCGCGATTCCCTCCCGGTTGCAATGCCCGCCTGGCGAGCGAAAGCGCTTTGCGCAACTCGTGCAGTGCGGCATCCGGCGCGAGATCGGGCCACAACACATCAAGCACCTGGTCTCGCTGAAGGCGGTGGGCGGGCGTCAATGCCAGCAGCTTGACGAGCCGTTTCGCCGCTGGTCTCTGCCAGGCCGTTTCGACCACGGTCTGACCCCCGACCTCCGCCCGAAAGCCCGCAAGGAGGAAGACGCGGAGCTGCTGCTGCTCCATTTCACCCTACTGTCCAGACGCCCGACGCTAACTCGTATGTGCCATTGTTGACCGCGCTGCCAGCCGACGGCAAGTTCCACCTAGCGCATCCAGAGAAGCGCTGTTCACCCGTCGTGGTGAGTAGCCTCTCGGCCGGGCACGACGAGAACCTGATGCTGGTTCGATCCCGGCGGACGAGTATCAGAGGCAACAAACAAGAGGGCCATAAATCGGCAGCAAGCTGCAGGCGTGCTCGCCAGATTCAGAGCGCGAAGGCGGCTTGGGGACTTTTTGGGGATTTCCCTCTGATAACGTGATTCTCGTGACGCCTGAACCCAGTGAACAGAGGCGCGTCGAGGAGAACAGATGGACGAAACCAGGTGCTTCGAGATCCCGGCAGTCGTGCCCCGTGCAGTGCTCGACGCCGGCGATGCCCGCGGCAAGACCCTGACCGAGGCGCTGCTCTGTTGCCTGGAGAGCCTCGGTCCCGGTCAGGTGCTGGAGGTGATCTCACAGCACCTGCAGGTGGAGGCCGACATCGCGCTCTGGTGCGGAGCTACAGGACATGAACTAGTAACCAGTGCAGCTGAGGCCGGGACACGGCGTCTCTGGCTGAGAAAGGGAGAGGTGAGCGAGGAAGCGCATTTCATAGCGTGAGACCACCATGTATTCGTCTCTGCATAGCACCCTGTGACGCTCGACGGTTTCCCATCGTAGTCCACAACCATATCAGGAGAAGCAGCCCATGAAGGTAGCTCGTTCTCTGGCTCTTTTTGGCACTCTTGCCCGGCGCTCCGGTGTGGCAACGCTCACCGTCGCAACCATGTGCTCCGCCAACCCCGCGCAGGCGAAAACCAGCCTCCCCTGGCCGCCGGGAAGTACCACGGTCATCTACGGCCATAGCCTGCCAACAGCAAAGGCCGACCGCTGCACGCGAAAAGCGTGCTTCAACGTGTTCGTACCATACCATAACCAAACCTACGCCCACTTTGGGCGGATCTCGGGCTACTACGCGGCTCGTCGCTTTGTGCCCGCGTCAGGCCAGCCGGTGGTGCTGTACTACGTCACCTCGGTGTACCCCTCGAGCAGTGCCGCTGCCGCCGCCTGGACGGACGAGGACCATACGATGACCGACTATAACGTTGACTGCTTCACGAAAGCCTGCCCGGTGGTAGTAGACCGGAGACGTCAAGCCAAGCGCCTGATCGACTACGTTGTGAAAGGCGATGTCGTTATCGAGCTGATGGCCGAGACATCAAAAGCGAACCTCGCCAATCGCCAGATCGCGGCCGGTCTCGTGGCGACCCTCAAATCGCTGGAACCCATCGGAAGCGGACAGCCTAAGGCTGACTACGCGATGAAAACGCCTGTCCGCAGTCAACCCGCTATGCCCAACGGTCGCGTTCTGACTCTGGCACACAACTAGGACCAAGCAGTGGCTCTCGCTGCGAATCGGAAGCGAGGGCCGTTCCCCCCTTGAAAGGACCAAAGACAATGAAACGACGAATCTCTCTTACGTGGTTCGCTCTGGCAGCCACACTGGCCGCCGGGCTGCCGTGGTCGGCGCCACTGGGAGCCGAGGCTCAGGGCACCGTGCCGCCCCTGAGCGTCTCACCTCGCACCACGTCTCGGACGCTGCCTCTGAGCTTTGAGCTAAATCAGGGGCAGTTCGGTTCGCAGGTCCACTTCGTGACCCGCTCCGCCGAATACACCGTGTCCTTCACCTGGAGCGGCGCCGAGTTCGGCCTGCACGCGCCCTCTGGTCCCGCGACCCAGATCGGCCTCCATCTGGCCGGCGCCAACCCCCATCCCTCGATCACCGGCCGGCAGCAGCTCCCTGGTATCGTCAACTACTACCTGGGCAACGATCCACGCCACTGGCGCCTGGGAGTCCCGACTTACGCGCAGGTCGTCTACCACACCGTCTATCCTCACACCGACCTGGTCTTCTACCATCGCGGAGGCCAGCTCGAATACGACTGGGTCCTGCATCCCGGGGCCGACCCGCGAAGAATCACGCTGGCGATCGCCGGGTCCGCCACGACTCGACTCGATCCCGACGGCACACTAAGGCTGGAGTCGCACGGTACTCTCCTGACCCAACGCGCGCCGCGCATCTATCAGTGGTCCTCCGGACGCCGGCAGATTATCGGAGGGCGATATGTCCTCGCCGGGCGAGATCGGATTCAGGTTCGGCTGGGAGCGTACGATTCCTCCCGAACCGTGATCATTGATCCCATCGTGACGTACTCGACCTATGAGAGCGGTTCTGGTGGGAACTATGCCGCTGCCATTACCACTGATGCCTCAAACGGAGTGTATGTGACGGGAGACACTTCTTCCACGAGCTTGCCGAACGAGACCAACTGTTGCAACTCCACCTACGTGAGCAAGTTGAACGCTACCACCGGCGCCATTGTCTGGTCCACCTACGTCGGTGGCACCGGGAATAATCACCCGTACGCCATAGCAGCCGATAACGCCGGAAGCGTCTTCGAGGGTGGCAGCACCTCCGCGACCGATTTCCCCAAGGCCAACAACTCCTGCTTGCAGTTCTACGGACTGTGTTCCGAGGCGTTTGTCGCCAAGCTCAACAGTGCGACCGGCGCTCTGACTCTATCGACCTACGTTGGGGGAACCAATAACGACCGAGTGAACGGAATGGTGCAGGACGGCGCCGGAACGCTCTACGTCACCGGTGAAACGTATTCCAGCGACTTTTGGGGCGCGATCAATAGGTGTCCCAGCTATTGCGACCAGGCGTTTGTCGCCAAACTGAGTAGCGCGGGTCTTAGCCTCGGCTACGCTGAGTTCGTCGGCGGCAGGACCAACAACGACGGCAGCGGGATTACGCTGGACGCCAACGGCACGCTCTACATCACTGGCAGCACCAATTCCAGCGATTTCCCCAAAGCTACCAACTCATGCAACACCCAGTGCAGCGCCTACGACGCCTTCGCCGCTGCGCTCACCGCGACCAACGGCTCGCTGCTCTGGAGCACCTACGTGGGTGGGACCGACGGCAAGACCGGTGTCAACGGGAACGCGATCGCGATCTACAGCGGCCGGGTCTATATCGCCGGTGATACCCAGAGCAGTTCGCTACCCGCCGCCACCAACAGCTGTAGCAACACCAACCCCAACACCAACAATTCATGCGCTGACGCCTTCCTGACCGGGCTCAACGCGGCGACCGGCGCCGTCGCCTTCTCCACCTTCGTTGGTGGGACCAACCTCGACCTGGCACATGCCGTGGTGGCCGATGGGGCCGGCGTGTTCATCGCCGGCTATGCCGAGGGCACCACCCTCCCGGCCCAGACCAATAGCTGCACCGTCTATCAGCCCACCGGTACCTGCCAGTATGCCGACGCCTTTGTGAGCCGCATCGACGGCGCCTCCGGTCGGGTGTTGGCTAGCACCTTTGTCGGCGGCAGCCTGACGGACGAAGCGTTTGGCATCGCGGTGGACCAGAACGGTCAGCTCTACATCGCCGGCAACACCTACTCCACCGACCTGCCAAAAAAGACCAATAGCTGCGGCGGAAACTGCTCCGCCGATGCTTTCGTCGTGCGGCTCAGCCCGGCCTCAGTGGTGGCAGGCAACACCGGTACTACCAACGATCCCACGCAAACAGCGCTGGCCACCACCGGCGGGACCGGTCCCGGCACTCCCGGCAGCGTCACGGCCACAGCCTCCGGCGGCACCGGCACGGTAAACGTGGCCATCTACGATACCAACCCCGTAAACCAGCCCCCCTTTGCCAATGCCGGCGGCTATATCGACGTGCGCGTCTTCGCCGGCAACAGCTTCACCCAGGTCCAGATCCAGGACTGCACCCCGGCCAACGGCCACCAACTCTTCTGGTTCAACGGCAACACCTGGAACCCAGTGGGCAACCAGAGCTACAACGCCGCCTCCGGCTGTATCTCGGCCATCATCGACTCCACCAGTTCGCCCAGCATCGCCGACCTCACCGGCACCGTCTTCGCCACCGGGAGCAGTAGTGCTCCCACGGCTGCTCGGGTGTCGCGCTTCTCGGCGCGGCAAGCAGCCGGCACGGTCACCCTCCGCTGGAGCGTGAGCGGCAACGCCGGCATCAGCGGCTTCAATCTTTTCGCCGCCAACCATCGCCTCAATGCGCGTCTCATCGCGGTACACGCCGCACACGGCTACCGCTACCAGTCCCACTGGCGTGGCGCTGGACGCTACACCCTGCACGTGCTGCTCCGCACCGGCGGCACGCTCATCGTCCCGGTTCGATAAGACTTCAGCATTCATCCGCAAGAGAGAAAGGAGTCTCCATGGTCCCCCGATCCGTACGCATGTATCCCCTACAGCTGGAAGGAAGACGAATGAAAAACCTCCTCGCGGCTCTCGGCCTGGCCCTCGCAGCCTCGGTCCTCGGCGCGCCACGGAGCGTGACGCACGCGACCAGCCTGACTGCACCCCGGCACGTGATGCTCACCCTCACCGGCGGTAATACACACGGTGGGGCAACGTCCACCAAGAAGTTCCATGTCTCCAGGGCATGGCAGGTTCAATACAAGCACGACTGCAGCCGCATCGGCGTACAGCAGCCTTTCGCCATCAGCGTGTATGACTTCTACGGGCCGAACTCGGCAGCGGCAGCGATCAACGTGAGCGGTGTGACGGTGCAAGGGACACATCGCTTCTCCCACCCCGGGACCTACGAGCTGCTCATCAGTGCATCCTGCCCCTGGAAGATTCGGGTGACGAGCTAAGTAATCGAGCCAATGATTCCAGGTCACTGCGCCTCTTCTGCTCAGCTGTTCCATTCGTCAAGGGGGGGAGACGTCGGCTAGACGCTTATCAAGAGAGAGAACACCACCAACCGATGCACGACACACACATAGCTCAAAACAGAAAGGAATGACCATGACCCGTATCTTCCAACGCCTGCCCGTCGCGCTCCTCGCCGGCCTGATGTTGGCCCCGTTCGGCACCGCACACGCCGCCCGCACGCATGCCGTTTCCCACCAGACGACCAGCTCAATCGACCCGAAAGCCCTTCGCGTTGATCCGTCTGTGTTTGCCCCTGCGACTGTGACGAAGGATTACGCTCCTACCAATGCCGACCTGAAGGGCGGGTGGGGCCAGTCGTATCACGGGATGAGCTATGCAGACCTGGGACGCCTAAGCGGATACTACGAGTACGGTAGTTGGGCTCCAACAGCCGGTGCTGACCCGATTGAGTTTCGATACTACGCGAACATCTACGGTAGCCAAGATGGCGCTACTGCATCCTATAACGATGTCAAGTCCACGTTCGCCACGAACGGGAACCAGCTGAGTCCGTGCAACGTCCCACAGGTCCCTTCGCCGTGCGAGGAACTCCAGGTCGTGTACGACCCTTATCTGAAAGTGTTCTATCGAGAGGTGCAGGTCGGGCTGTGTGTGGGCGAGATTTTTGGTCAGGTGAAGACTGCAGCCGAGGTCGACCAAAACGTTACGCAGATCCACAGGACCCTCGACGCTATCACCGTAGCCGGCGTGGCGGCCATGGGTAAGGTATGCGGTAGTGGCCCGGCCGTGGCGCAGCAGCCCCCGTCGACCATCAACACGCCCAGCCCAATCGACCCAAAGGTCCTTCGGGTTGATCCGTCTGTGTTCGCCCCTGCGACTGTGACGAAGGATTACGCTCCTACCAATGCCGACCTGAAAGGTGGGTTCGGCGAGTACAATCACACCAAGAGCTATGCAGACCTGGGACGCCTCGGAGGGTACTACGAGGGCGCTAAGTGGGCTCCAACGGCCGCCGCGGACCCGATTATCTTTGGGTACTATGGGAACATCTACGCGAGCGAGGCGGTCGCTGCTGTCGCGTACAACGATGCCATTACCCAATACCGTACCACCCTGCGAAACCCTCTGACTCCGTGCAACGCCATTGATCAGATCCCTCCGCCCTGTGACGATATTCAGCTAGAGCTCAGTGACGGTTCGATCCTGTTCTACCGAGAGGTGAAGGTCGGCCAGTGTACCGGCGAGTTTGCTGTACTGATCAAGACTGTAGCAGAAGCCGACGCCAACTCGGGGACAATTCATAAGACCTTGAACGCCGTGACCCTGGCCGGTATCGCGGCCATGAGCAAGGTGTGCAGCGCGGCGCCAGCCGTCGCGCAGCAGCCCACGCTGTCCATCAACGGGATGGGCGTCTATCACAAGGTCAAGGGCAAGGTAAAGCTCACCTCAGTACTGAAGCTGAAGGAAGGCGGCTTGTTCGTGGCGACGTACGTGGCGACCAACGCCACCGGCATCACTCCGTCTGCGGTGATCGCCTTCATCAAGGGAGGGAAGACCCTGGCCCAGGCAGCCATGCAATCGGACAAGTTCAGTGATGGAACGCCCTACTTCTACTCGGCCGGCACGTTTGCCAAAAAGAAATTCGTCGGGCATCTCACCGCCAAGGTCACCATCACCATCGGCACGGTGATCGAAGTTCGGTCCATTCAGTTCACAGTAAAGAAGCTCAAGTAAGTGATTCGCTGCTCATGTCCACGAGGCATGACGGTGCTGCGGGGGGCCGCTCTTGCGTGAGCGGCCTCCCACATGGTGGATGGGAAACCAGTGCGAGGTGCGTCAGACAGATCACCGTTTGCGCCGCACATCACCGCGCTCGACACCTATCTCTTTGTCCCCGTCGGTCCCGATGGTGGGGTCAGAGGGGTGGTAAGACCGTATCCATAACGTTCAAGGCGGTGCCGACGAAGAAACGGAGCATCGTAAGCGAAGCTGGCTCCGAACGGGAGCGATGCAGGAGATCCCGGCAGTCTTGGCCCACGCCTATACCCTGCGCCTGGTTCGTAGTGAAGACTCTATAGACACTTGAAGGAGATCTCATGGCACAACGGATAGCTGGATTGTTCACGCGACAGATTCGCCGATCGATTCTCGCCGCACTCGTACTCAGCGCAGCATTTGGGGCTTCGGGAGCGCGCGCCGGCACACACCTCGTACAGCACGCGCAAGTGCCGGTACCGGTGCGCTTCGACGGCATCTCCTTTCGGTACGGCAGTTCAATGGCGAACACCGTAACGGCGAAGATCTTCTCTCGGCTCCAAGCAGCGCCAACCCCGCCGGGCGCCGTATTCTCCTTCCCCGGATACATCGGCCCATTCAACAACGCCATTCTCAACGTCTATGCAGTCCAGGCTCTCAATCAAGACCGCTTTTTTCGTCACGACATTCCCTTGTTGCGGTCAATGCTCCGGACACAACCTTCGCTCGCGCACGTGACGCACGTGCCGTACATCCTCTTTTCAGAGGGGCGAATGTTCTTCCAAACGCGCTTCCGGTACGTGCACTTCGCCAATGGGTCAGGCATTGCTTTCCTTACTACCTATGGCTTGGGGCCAGTCATCCTGACGAACCATTATTACCCTCTTAAATGGGTTTTTGAGGGTCTGACGAATGACGGACGCTATGCGGTCACAGCTACGTTCCCTGTGAGGGACCCCGGTCTACCGAACACGGAAAACCCTGCTGCCCATGTACCCAACCCCTACGCCGCGTACCTCCGGCACGTTGCCAACCAAGCCAATCGTCTTTCTCAAGACGCCTTCGTGCCGTATCTTAATAATTTGGTGCTGTTGGCGGAGTCGCTTGATCTGCATCCACGGAACTTACCAACCTACTGGAAATGATGTCGCGACGGGAACGAATGGCCCTGAAGCCGACCAAGCGCGACACAGCCAACGCCGTCAACGACGAGCCGGCAGTCCCCCGCCCGCAACAGCAGTATCACACTGACCAACTCGAAAACCAGATGTCGAGGGAGCTTAAGCGGAGAGTGGAGCTTGGGACCAAGCATGCCCCTTGGTCCCAGTTGCCGCGTGGTTCTCCCCGCGTGCGTGCGGAGGGACTGGACAGGAGCCAACCTGTGCTCCAAATGGGGCACGTGTTGGACTGCACCTCCTTCCCGCGCATGAGGTTTCTCATTGATCCCACGTTCATGGTTACAGGAGGGGTAGGTGCGGCGTTAAACAGATAGGTCACCCGAATTTTGGGAGGGGGGCATGATCGCCAAGGCCGCGCTCTTCTCGACGCTTGTCGCCTGTTCGTTCTCAGCACCGGTAGCTGCACAGCGGCAACCAGCGACGCATCTCACCGTAAGCACCGTGTCCCATGGCGTCAAACTAACCTTGACCGTGCCGCGACGGAACTATCCCAGGAACGCGCTGATCCGCGTAAGCGTTCGATTGGAAAACGTGTCCCAGCACTGGAAAACGATCAGCGGTGGCGGACCCATGTGCGGAAGTAACCACCCCGGCGCCGCTGTCACCACCGATGCGGGACTTGCCGTCTACCCACCCGCCATTCCGTCCGTGTTCGCCTCCTGCGGCCGTTTTCTTCGTGGCACGCGCCTGCCACCGGGCGGCGTTCTTCACGCTCATCCGCTCATCATCTTGCGTGGCAACCATGTGATGGCGTATGCCCGGATCGACAACCAGGGAACGGAATTGGTGACCAGACAGCTCGTGCTCCATCTGGTTCCCGGCGTTGCTCCCTAGGTCACCTTTACCAAAACCTTCTTTTTGCAGGCGGCCGTGCGGCCCGCCAATGCGGGGATGAAGAAACGGCTGTACTTTCTGTACGGGTACCGTTGTCCCGGCGGCGGTGCCCCAGCCGATCATGGGATCATATCCACCTCCTCCGGCGTTGTCACCTGGCAATCCACCACCCTCAGCCATCACGGCGCATATCTCTTCCAGGTGGGATGCCACGATCCTATCGAGTGGCACGTGGTGGCAGGCTATCTCAATCAACCGGTCGCGATGATCGACTATCCGGCGCCGTCATGAGGAGGAGGCAGGCTATGCCGCTCCTGTGGTGGCGAATACGATATCGAATTGAGCGTCACCTCTGGGACGGGCTGCGTCACGAGCGCCTCGAAGCCGGCTACGCCTTCGGTCCTCCAACATCTCTTCCGCGACTGAGCCCGGGGGAGGCGGGGCGCATTGCCGCGCCGCTGGCGCCTCCCACGGCACGCATTCGCGCCGGCTACGGGCGATGAAAAGAGACCAATCGGAGACGTGGGAGCGAATAACTCGGCGGCTCCGTTCGGTTAAAATCCATCCCACCGTTCGATGCCTGGAAGGTTACCGTGACGGGTATCTCCACTCCCCGACCGGGCGGACGCTCCGGCGGGAAACCGTCCCGTCGCCCGCCGCCAATCACCACCATGGTGGTGATCGTAGATGATAAGAAGGGAGCCGATAGTAGTGCTGTCGGTGAGCAACGAGGACGTACACCCTATGAAACCTGGAAGACTGTTAGCAGCCACCACCCTCGCGCTCGGCGCCCTGACCGCGCTCGGTAACGCCCAAGCCCGGCCCGCTGTTGCCTCGTGTGTCGGTTGGTCTTCGTTGCCGCGGCTGCTGGCGACTGCGCCGGTGGTCTTTGTGGGGAAGGTGGTTGCACTGCAAGATCATTCAACGACGGCGATTGTGCGGGTGGAAGACGTGTGGCGGGGCAAGCACATTCATCGGAGAGTTGAGGTGCTGGGCAGTCCAAGCCTGGGAATGGTGCGAACCAACGAGGATCGACGGTTCCGCGCAGGGGTGCGCTACCTCTTTGTGCCATGGGCTGCTTCCCGTGGCGTGCTCTTTCAGGACAACGCCTGCACGGCCACGCAGCGCTTCACAGCGCCCCTCAACAGATATCGTCCTCAAAGCGCCCACCGTCCCTGAGCATCGAGCGGGGGGTATATCGGCCGTCCGGCCACACAGCAAAAGCTTCGAGCGATTTTCCTCGGTACAATGGCAACGCTCAGCTGCAAGCGGAGGCAGGCCTTTGCGAAAACGATTCCCCACACGTTGCGTGGCCGCAGCCATGCTGATCGTGACGGTGGCTCTGTTGTCTCACCAGGAGGAAGCCGCGGCGACTCCGCAGCCGCCGGCGGCGATCTATGCCAGAGCCTGGCAGGCAATGCGACACGCTCCACGTTTCAGCCTGTCGATACAGACCCACTACGCGGCCTCGCACCAAACGTACGCGACCCAGGTTCGATACATCGCCCCCGACCGAGCGTACGAGTCAGTTTTTGAGGGGCCGGATCTCGGCACCGTAGTCTTCGTTCAGGTTGGCTCGGTGGGTTGTCACTGGAACGTGGCGCCACCATTCCGCCGTATCTTTTGCGGCCGTGGTGCCGGATGGGACAATCGGCGCCTGCAGAACACAACGCCAATACTTCCAATCCGCCCCACGGTGCGAATCGTGCCGACCCGACAGCCGAGTGGCATAACAACCCTTGCAATTCGCGGCGCGGTGCGTGTGCTGCTCTGTCCGCCTGGCGATCAGTGCGGGTCCTTCCCTGTGGTACCCGTGGGGTACGAAGCCCGACTGACGATCGCCCGCTCCAGCGGTTTGCCGCTCTCCCTCTCGGCGCGCATCGTTGATCACCGCCGGACTGTATGGCGACAGACCGCCACCTATACGTATGACCACTCCGTGAGCATTGCGTTGCCCAAAGGACCGCGCATCACCTGCCCGAACTGGGTGCCGCACGATCAATGGTGCCTGGCCCAGCGACGGTAGGCGAGGAAACCGCGTGGCGAACTCGGTTTTCTCGCCGTTCATTCGACCGTCTGCGCGCAGTGCCCCGTCACGTCCGCCCGCTGGAGCGTAAATGTTCTTCGCGCTCGTAGCGTTGATGCCACTCTTCCGTCACGTCATCGGCCTGCCGGCGATGCTGAGTCTCCGACAGGGCGATCTGCAGAGGCTCAATATGACCCAGATAGGACAGGAGTGCGGCGACAGTGCGCTGCGGATCACCCGTGAACTCTTCGTAGGTCAGGCGGTAGGGTATCACCCGGTTGCGTTCGAAGAATTGCTCCCAATTGCTTTCGTGCTGTCCGAGGAATCCCATTTCGCGAGAGATAGCTTGGGCGTCATACCGCCCGGCACCTGAGCCTGCGTCCATGCTGCGCCACTGGCCGGTCTGAACAGCGCGGACCAGGGAAATCGCTTGTCGCAGGCGGCCTTGACGGGTAAGGTACACGTACTTCGGATCAGCGAGAGCGGCTGCGAGCAGGAGACCGAGAGAGGTACCTGGCATACCGACCACGTCCGGAAGTTCGCGCTCCAGCCGGTCGGCCTGATACCCCATTAGTTTGAGACCAAACACCCCGTTGCCGCCCGTGCCGGCCTGGAGAACCCGGGGCCAGCGAACGGCAAGCGGCTCCTGCTCGGCGCCTGGCGGATCCCACAGGTGCTCGCCAGGCTGACCGGCGAATCCCAACGAGGAGAGAACCTCGCAAAGGAGATTGCTGCCGCTACGAGGAGTCGCGCAGATAATGTAGTTGCTGATCACGAGTCATCATGCCCCATCGGGAGTGGTTCACTACAACCGACTCGGTGGACCGTCAGAGCCTGGAAACGGAAGGGTTGTGAGAGGAAGGTCCACTCAACGGCGTCACCATCAGGAAGCCCAGCGCCTACATCAGCGTCACGCAACTATCCCGGATCAGTATACGGCCTTTCTTCCGTCCACGCCAGGCATGATCGTCGCCGGTAACGTCGTATGCGACCTTGCCCAGCGGCGGTTGGCTAAAGTGAAATTTGAATCGCGATCAGAGAAGCGCTGAATCGGGCGTGGGAGAAACATCATCGAGGGACGACTCGCGCCTCACGGCAGTGAGACCAGAACGAAACGTCTGGGGCAGGGGAAACTCGGGCCGTGACATACAGGAAGAAGAGAGTAGAGGACGACATGGCCGCCGACCTCCACCTCTCCCGCACTGCTCCCCGGTCCGACCAACGGCCTTCCAGCGGTAAGCGTGCGCCTCTGGCCGGTTCGCATGTCGTAAGCCTGCACGCTTGTGCGTCCATCGACCGTCCCGAAGACCACGTACCGTCCGGCGGCGATCCGGGGCAGTTGGGCGGGCGAATGGGGCAGAGCCACGCGATGACCGTTTGCCAGGTTCAGGAAGACTAGCCCATGAGAACGTCCAACCGCAATGCTGCCGTGCACCCACACCAGAACGATGCCGGATAGAGCCGCTTCGCGGTTCATCTGGTGCAGGGGTGTTAACGTCCGTGTACGTCCGGTTGCCATGACCTCCAGGAAGAGCTGCGCCGTGGCGTCCGGAAACTCACGGGTGTATACCAGCCGGTCGCCCGATACTTCCGGAGAGCTATAGAAGTAGTCCTGCCCGGTGCCGCCCGCGACCAGCAGACGTCGTTGCCCGGTGACCAATGAATACGAGCGGATCACCGACACCGTTCTGCCGCTCATACGCGTCCAACTTGCCCACACCACGGTGCGGCCGTCGCTGCCGGCGTGCAAGAAGCGGCTGGGTATCCCCTCCCGGTGAGGTGAATCTAAGAGGATCTGCCGGCCACTCACCACGTTACGAGCGAAGAGAGTCCACCGATCTCCCAACAGATACGTCTCAAAGATCAGCCAGCCGTGATGGAAGGACATGAACGCCACTTGCGCACCGCGTGGGCCGGTAAAGAGCAGCCGTGGCTGTGACACCACAGTTCCTCCAAAGCCGGTCTGAAAGAGTCGTATGTAGATCTGCATATGAAAGTTGGTGAACGGTGTATCGCCGCAGCTCACGCAGGTGGGTGGGTGCATACGGGGCGAGGCAACTCCATAGACCACGTGATGCTCATCAAGGACCGGACCAGAGGAGGCCACATTACTGGCTGGGATAGTGAAGCCGGCTGGAGATAGTGGAACGGAGGCGACGCGTAGAGGCACGAGGTGGTGCTCAGTCGCCCGGGCGACTGCCGCGGACGCAGGACGCTCAGGGAGAACCACCGCCACCAGAGCGACCAACAAAGCTAGTACCCTTCGATCCAGTTTCATTCCGGCACTTCCTTATATACAGTCGATTCAACTCGTAGAACGCGGGCGTGAGGTCTTTGGTAACAGCCCTAAGGCGTGGAACCAGCTCGCTTCCTCTATCCAGAACCTTTTTCAGAACGGCCGGAATCACAACTCGATGCCGGCGTTTGAAAGACGGGGCCTTTCTACTCTCATCTCGTCACGTGGAAGCCACGCCGAACTCGAACCACATCAGTCGATGATCTACGCCCGCACAGGCTCGTGATCGATGCTCGGTGCCATGCGGTCCGGAGTCTGTACCGGAGCGTCCATGTCCTAGACCATCAGTCAGGTAATCATTTTGTTCTAGCGGCCGCGCGGCGAGAACGCCGACATGTGGTCGATTCCTAGCTGACGGCAGCCTTCTCAAATCAGCTCCCACACCATGGAGCAACCGGCTGATAGGTTGGGCGCGCTCACCCCCTCAAAGGTCGAAGACCTGGCGGCCCGCTACCGCGCCGGTACGACGATCGGGGAGTTGGTCGAGCAGTCCGGAGCGAACGCCTGGGTGAGCCGGACGGCGTTGCGGAGTGTGCCGGTACCATGATTGACGAAGACAGCCCCCGTACGGATTCCGTCGAGCAGCCCACCGATCACGATCTGCCTGACATCTTCGTCGGTGCTGACGCTCAACGTGACGATGTTGCACAAGGCGGCCAAGTCGTTGCTATCGCCGTGGCGAACGTGAGCGACGTTGCCCAGCGCATCGAGGGACCCGGGTATTGCGGACCCACACGTGCAAGGGGTAGCCCGCTTTGGCGATAGTGGTCTCCATAGGTAATCCTTGGTCGCTCAAACCGATGAACCCGATCGCAGATTGTGCGGTGGTCGTGCTCATGAGGCAATGCTGTTCAGCTCGGTCAGGTCTTCCTCAGAAAGGATCAGCGCAGCACCGGTGACGTTCTCGCGTAGATGCGCGACGGATGAGGTACCGGGGATGAGCAGGATGTTCGGGGAGCGCTGGAGCAGCCACGCCAGCGCGACGGCCATCGGCGTGGCGTCGAGACGGGTGGCAATCGATTCCAGTGTGTCGGACTGCAGTGGCGAGAAGCCTCCGAGCGGGAAGTAAGGCACGTAGGCGGTGCCCTGTGCGGCGAGGGAGTCGATCAGGGTATCGTCGTCCCGGTGGGCGATGTTGTAGAAGTTTTGCACGCACACGATCGGCGCAATGGACTGTGCTTCGGCGACTTGCTCGGCGGAGACCGTGCTGATACCGAGATGTTTGATTAGTCCTTCTTGCTGCAGTTGCGCGAGCACGGTGAACGGCTCGGCGATCGAGCGAGGAGTTGGGCTGTCTAACCCCCCGACGCGCAGGTTGACGACATCGAGTGCGTCGAGTCCGAGATTGTCTAGATTGTCGTACACGGCCTGGCGTAGCTGGTCGGGAGCTAGCGCCTGGGGCCAGCCGCCGTTGGCGTCCCGTAACGCTCCGACCTTGGTCACGATGTGCAACGAGTCGGGGTAGGGATGCAGGGCTTCTTTGATGATCTGGTTAGTGACGTGTGGGCCATAGTAGCCGCTGGTGTCGATGTGCGTGATACCCAGCTCTATCGCCTCGCGCAGTACGGCCACGGCAGCATCGCGGTCGGCGGGTGGGCCGAACACGTGCGGGCCGGCCAACTGCATCGCGCCATACCCCATCCGAGTGACCGTGAGATCCTCGGCCATGGCGAACATTCCGCCGGAAAGTGTCGTGGCTGCCATGAGCATTCCTCTCCTCGTTGTCGCACGTCCACGGGCGTCCCGCGGATGCGGCCGACCCGCGACGGCGTCAGCGCATGATGACTCCATACTACGCCACACAGCGCCAAATATGCAGAGCCCCGAAGATCCTAGGCGCGGCAGGAATAGGCAGACCACGATCCACGCGGCTACCGTGATCGATGTGAGCGAGAGCAATATATATGCTAGGTCCGGGTACGCCACGACCACGTCATCGACGACGCCGTCCCCGGGGCGAGACCGTACCAACCAGTATCCGGCAACTGCTCAACGTCTTGAAAGTACCGGCCTTCGTCGAGGATCGGTACTTCGACGTCCTCGCCGCCAACAACCTCGCCCGCTCCCTGTCGCACTGCCTGCAGGTCGGCCAGAACCCGCTCCGAGCGCTGTCCCTCGACCCGGCCGAAAAGGCGCTGTACCCGCACCGGGGCCACGCCGCTCGGCTCGCCCCCTCCTTCCGCGAGCCCGTGGGAAGCGATGCCGACGGCCCACGTTACGTCCAGCTCGTCGGCGAACTGTCGCTGTCCAGCGGACGATTCCGACGGCGCTGGGCCTGGCACGACGTTCAGTCTCGCGAGGGTACCGACCCAGATCTACCGCCCTCAAGAGTAGTGGACGTAGATATCCATATCGCGCATCATGCAGCGATGCCACGGGCCGCGTACGGGACTAAGCCGACCGACGCGCTCGTCGTCGCATTAGTCCTGGTCTTTCAGGTCCACACCTCGGTCGCGAATGACAACAAATAGCAGACCCTCACTGGTCCTGCAACCATCTTCTGCTAACCATCTTCCGTTTCCTTGAGATGGCGGTTTGTTTTTACATCAGGCGTAGCTTGAACAATTTGCTATGGCACAATCAGGACACTCGCGGTCCTCCGCTGTGTAAGCGGCAACCGGCTCCGTCCCGAGTGCCGGGCCACGACGCGGTAGTAGTCGCCAGGAGGCAACAAGCAGTCAGCGTTGGGCGGACAAACCGGGATCACTCCCACTTCGATGACGCGCCAATACCGTGCGTCGATCTGGCTCAGGGGCGCTCGATTTGCCGGCACGTAGACAAACAGCATGTCACCGAGGTGCATGGTGTAGGACCGCTTCAGCCACCGCGCATCGACGATCTGTTGACGTACTCTCAAATCTCTCGTACTCAGCAGGCTAATCCTGATGTGGGACCCTTCGGTGACAGCCGGGCATGGACGGAAGACATTGACCCCGTGCAGGACCACCCGATAGTTGGTGGCGTCCACGGCTTCGATAACCAGCCCCGTACACCACCGCACACCCGCCACACTGATGCCGAACGAGCCGTCACGCCGGGTCCGCAGTGTGAACCGGTCATGCTGCGAGCGCCAGTGAACGGTGACACGAACCAACGTCTCCCGCGGCCACTCCGTGCCCACGATCCACGGATAGGGCACGGGGCTCACCATGGTAGTCAAGAATCGATGTGGTGTTGCGGCGCCGGGTATCGCGAGCGTCTTACCTGGAGCAGAAGCCGCCGCAAGTATCGCTACCGCCAGTAAAGCCAACGGCCGGCAGAATCGAGTGATCATCTTCTTAATTAGCGTTTAGCTCTGGCCGGGCTCGGGGGTGCCGCACTCCCGGTGTGCACCCCTGACGACGACTCCCTCGCTGTCCGAGCGAGCCGCTCCAAAGAACCTGTATGACGCCGGATTGACCTCCCGCCGGAAACTCTCGAAGCCGCGGCTAGAGCGGAAGCGGAACACCTGGGTGTGCCAGGGGCACGCATAGGGGAACATGTCGGCAACCATAGCCACTGCCCCTGGTCCTTGCGCATTACTCCTCCCGTGCAGCGCCAGAGGAGTGCCGATCACCAAAGCAGACCCGGCTATAAGGAGCGCGGCCAGCCTCCTACGGGGATGGCGTGACCTACGGTTAGAGGAGCGTCCGCGGCGATTGGTCTGCAGCTTCCGGCTATCCAGCCGGTCCAGGAAACCCTCAGCGAGGTAACGGTCGGTATCGGGTGTCAGTTCCCGACTTGCTCCGAGTATGGCTGTTAACTCGTCCCGTAGTTCTTCGCGGGTATCCATCAGCGCTCCTTCTCAGAACCGTACCTGCATTCTAGCGCCGAGCGGCACAGCCAGGTAGAAAAATGCGGCGATGGTGATTTCTCCATGACATGTGGCCCTCCCATGTCTACTCCTGAAGGTGAACCGGTCGGGTGGGGAGTGCGCCCTCACTCCATCCGGTCACGTATACTAAAGTATATGCTTAAGTATGATGTCCCGCTTGATCTCCTGTTTCACGCGCTGGCGGATCCGAGCCGGCGGATTATGGTGGAGCAGTTGAGCCACGGGCCTGCCTCGGTTGGTGAACTGGCTCAGCCGCTTGCTATGTCGCTCTCGGCGGTCGTGCAGCACCTCCAGGTGCTGGAAGCGAGCGGACTCGTCCGGTCCGAGAAAGTGGGGCGAGTACGGACCTGTCACCTCGAGATTTCGGCGCTATGGACGGCCGAGCAATGGATCAGAGAGCGGCAAGCGAGCTGGGAACGCCGCCTCGACCGACTGGGCGACTACCTCGTCGAGCACCCCGAAGAATCGCACCACAAGGAGTAAGTCATGACCGAACGATCAGTCGCACATGCTACCTTCGTCCTCGAGCGAACCTACGAGGCGCCACCGGCGCGAGTATTCGCCGCCTGGGGCGACCCCGCGGCCAAGAGACGCTGGTTCGCGGCGCCCAACGAGGGGAGAACCGGCGAGCACGAACTCGACTTCCGGGTCGGTGGGCAGGAGATCAACCGAGGCGGCCCGCCCGGGGGCCCTCTCTATACCTTCGACGGCCGCTACCAGGACATCCTGCCGGACCACCGCATTGTCTACACCTATGACATGTACCTCGACCAGACACGGATATCGGTCTCGCTGACGACGGTGGAGTTCAAGCCCACCGGTACCGGCACCCGCCTGATCTTCACCGAGCAGGGTGCCTTTCTCGATGGACACGACCAGCCGCAATATCGCGAGCAAGGCACGGGCGATCTACTGGATGCCCTGGGTGCGGAACTGCGGCGGGAGCCCGCCAGCGCCTATCCAAAAGTTTTTACGCATCAACCACCCAAATGACGGAGGAAGAGATGACAACTGCACAGAGCGAAGCAACGAATGAGGCCCAGATCCGCGCGCTGATTGATGATCGGGTCAAGGCCGTCGGCGCCAAGAACGTCAACGAGACTATGTCCTGCATCGCCCCGGATATTCTGTCGTTCGACGTCGTTAATCCGCTGCAATCCGTCGGATCCGAGGCGTCCGCAAAACGCGCGGACGCGTGGTTCTCGTCGTTCGAAGGCCCGATCGGCTTCGAAATCCGTGACCTTACCGTCACGGGCGGCGACGACGTGGCCTTCAGCCACAGCCTGAACAGATACAGCGGAACGCAAACAGGGGGAGTGGAAATCGATATGTGGGTGCGCTCGACCGCATGCTACCGCAAGATCGACGGCATGTGGATGATTACTCACGAGCATCAATCCGTGCCTTTCGACGGTGCGAGTGGGAAAGCATCGCTTGATCTCACACCGTAGTACTGGTCGGCTCTTTTTTCGGACTTCTCCTTGACTTCCGCACAATCCCGCTTACGGTGGAAGTACCACCCACCCATAAGTGAGGAGCCATGCCACACCCCTTTCGTCGTAGGTCTCCAGACCATCACGCTCCGGCGCATGATGACACCCAACTCACCGAGGCCACCCAGGAAGACTGGTTCTGGGGACGGCTGAACAGCACGGGAAGCGAGGAAGACCGCTACTGGCGCCGCCTGACCGACAACTGGGCGCAGAAAGATGTTCTTCCCGCCACCTATCTCGATCTGCACAACCAGGTCTACGAGGCCTATAACGCCAACCCCCTCGCCAACGCCATCGTGGAGATGGGCGTCAACTTCGTGTTGGGCGATGGCCTGCACGTGGCCGCCAAACATCCCCGCATTCAGCAGGCCATCGACGCCTTCTGGAATGACCCGGATAACCGGATGAGTCTGCGGCAGTACGACCTGGCCACCGAACTGTCCCTCTACGGCGAGCTGTTCATCCGCTTTTTCGTCAACCCATATTCCGGCCAGGTGAAGATCGGCATGATCGACCCCTCGCTGATCGATCAGATCGAGTGCGACCCGGAGA
>JAABUX010003693.1_pt1 | contig 20048 bp, 19 predicted proteins | sample 5561851 | NCBI WGS metagenome assembly JAABUX01 (sample SAMN10711883, study PRJNA513361) | rock metagenome | isolation source: Antarctica rocks | place: Antarctica: Victoria Land, Richard Nunatak red sandstone | collected 2016-01-03 | reverse complement strand
CGGACGATGCGCTTCATGGGACTCCTTCGGCGTGGGTGCGTCGTGGGAAAGCGATCCTCCGCTGCGCGAAGGTTGACAAACCAAGGGGGAACAAAGAGGCGATTAGTCCGCGTCGGAGTCGTCGGACTTCTTTTCGGGGGCGGACTGCTGGGGGGTAAGGGGTTTGGTGATGTCGTCGAGGTAGGCGGTGGCGCCTTCGATGCGCTCGAGCCGGGGGTAGCGGGGGCCGTCGTGGTAGTCGATGTCGGCCGTGGTGACGAAGGTGTCGGACTGGGTGAGGAGGTGGATAGGGTCGGAGTTGCCTTTTGCGGCGACGATGGCGTCCTTGAGGATGTCGTTGGAGAAGACCTGTCCGTTGACGGCGACGATCTTCGATCCGGGCGCGAGGCGGGCCTTGTCGGCGGGTGAGTTCCAGCGGACGTCGGCGATGGTTCCTTCGGCCGTGACGCGGAGGCCGAGGGAGTACCAGACGTCGAGGCCGCGGGCGCGGCGGCCGCCGTTCTTGGCCATGATCGTTTCGGACGGGCTGGGCTTGCCGGTGTAGACGAGCTTGTATCCGCCGCGTTCGATGCCGGCGAGGTCGGCGCGTGGGTTGATGTTGTCGATGTGCTCGTGGAGGAAGCCGGCCCAGTCGTAGGGCATGACCTGGTTCAGATCGGCGATGAGCTCCTTGCGGTCGTAGGGGGCGACGGTGGGACCGGTATTGCCGCCCTTGCCGAGGAAGATGTGCTGGAAGTCGTCGAGGGATTTCCCGTTATTGGTCTTCTGGCGGATGAGGGTGTCGGCGTCGAGCCAGAGGAGTTCGCCCTCCTGGTAGTAGTCCTGGCCGCGCTTCCAGTTGGCCCAGACGGGGGCTCCGCCGCGGAGGATGCTGGCGGCGATGGCGGTGTCTTCGGTGGGTCGCCACTCGCGGCCGGGCTTGTTGTCGAGGTCGGCTGCGGACATGGCGAGCATGTCGCGGTAGTTCGCCTGGGACTTGAGGTTGGAGCGGGCGGCGAGGAGGTTGCCGAGGTACTGGGTCATGCCCTCGTAGACCCACAGGAGCGAGCCCTGCTGCATCTTGTCGAAGTCAGGCTGGTAGAGGTTGACGGGGCGGCGGTACTTGCCGTTCCAGGAGTGGGTGAACTCGTGGGCGAGGAGGTCGGACTCCCCGAGCTGGTGCTTGGGGTCGGAGAAGCCTTTTTCGCCGATGCCGTTATCGGAGGACTGGCCGTGCTCGAGGCCTTCGCCGCCGGCGACGTCGGAGAGGGTGAGGAGGAAGTGGTACTGGTTATAGTGATGCGACTTGTAGAGGGCGTCGGCCTCGCGGACCAGGTTCGCGATCTCGGCGAGGAGGGCGGGGCGGAGCTGCGAGTCTTCGGGGGCGTCCGAGACGACGTCAATGAAGTGGGCGGGCTTGATCTCGGGGGCGAGGGGGAACTCGTGGAAGTACTGGCCGGCGATGACGGGGGAGTCTTCGAGCTGCTCGACGTTGGTGAGGGCGTAGTGGTGGATCTCGGCCGCACGCTGCACGGGAGAACTGTTGCCATGATCGGTGCTGGATAGGCCCGCTTCAAGGGTCGACTGGCCGGTCGGCGTGAGTGCGGTGCCGATGCCCCAGCCCAGGGGGACGGTGACGGAGGGCTGGATGGGGATGTCGCGGACGGGGGTGTTGGCGGGGTAGAGGAGGAGTTTTTCCCACTCGAGGACGGCCATCTTTTGCGAGAGGCGGGCGGTGACGATGCAGTCGAGGTGGGCGTGGAGGGTGGAGACGCCGGGGGGGACGGTGACGTGGAACTGGTAGAGGTCGGCGTCGTCGCGGCGCCACTTCAGGGTTTGGCCGTTGCCGGTGAAGACGACGCCGACGATGTCATCCACTGGACCTGTTGGACGGTGGTTGCCGGGGATCCACTTGGGTGTGGTGAGCGAGACGATGCCGGCCTTGACGGGGATGTCGATCTCGGCATGGTAGAGCTTGCGGGGTGCGTCGGAGAGGTCGGCGGTGATGGTGATCGGGGGTTTCTGCGCGAAGAGGCTCGAGGCGGCGAGGAGGAGGGGTGTGGCGGCGAGCAGGGTGGGGCGGGGCATTGGGCGCATGCGGTGGGTAAGCCTCTCTTACGGGGTGTGGTTCCGGAATGAGTGCGGCCGGCGACGGCTGCCGGGCGTGTGGTTCGTCACAGGGCGGCTTCGATGGCCTGGGTGATGCGGGGATCTCCGGGGAGCATGTCCGGGGCGAAGCGGGCGATGACCTCCCCGTCGCGGCTGACGAGGAACTTCTCGAAGTTCCAAAGGATGCCGGGATCGGGGTTGGTGGCGGCTCCGGTGGTGCGCAGAAAGCTGTCGAGACCCGCGCGGAAGCCGGGCTCGTTGATCTCGGCGCGGGGCTGGGCCTCGATGAGGCGCCGGTAGAGCGGGTGGGTGTCGGGGCCGGTGACGGAGATCTTCTCGAAGAGGGGGAAGGTGACGTTGTAGGTGAGGGAGCAGAAGCTCTGGATGTCCCGGTTTGACCCGGGCTCCTGGCCGGCGAAGTCGTTGGCGGGGAAGGCGAGGATCGCGAGGCCTCGTGCCCGGTAGGTCCCGTAGAATTTTTCGAGGCCCTCGTACTGCGGGGTGAGGCCGCACTTAGAGGCGACGTTGACGAGGAGCAGGACCTCGCCGCGGAAGTTCGCGAGCGAGGTGGCCTCGCCGGTGATGCGGGTGAGCGGGATGTCGTAGATCGAGGTGGCTACCGGCATTCTGGGAGAGCTCCTGATGGTTTGTAAGGTGGCTTGTGAGGCTATTCCGCGATTATAAGGGGGAGGTGAAAGACCGGGTCCTTTCGTGGAGACGGGTGGGCGCTGAAGTAGCATCAGAAGCCATATGGCCATAAATGATGTTTTATTTGGGAAGCCTCTAGCGACCAGTGAAGAGCGCGCGGAGCATATTGGGGTAGCGGCAGGGATTCCGATCTTTGGTCTGGATGGTCTGACCAGCGCGGCGTACGGTCCGGAGGCGGCGATCACGCTGCTGATTCCGCTGGGGCTGCTGGGGCTGCACTACGCGGTTCCGATTATTTCGGCGATCCTGATTTTGCTGTCGATCGTGTACTTCAGCTACCGGCAGACGATTGCGGCGTACCCGAACGGCGGCGGATCGTACACGGTGGCGACGGAGAACCTGGGCGACGGGGCGGGTCTGCTGGCGGCGGCGGCGTTGATGATCGACTACATCCTGACCGCGGCGGTGGGGATCTCGGCGGGCGTGACGGCGCTGACGTCGGCGGTGCCGCGGCTGCAGCCGCACACGCTTTTGTTGTGCCTGGTGATCCTGGTGCTCCTGGCGATCGTGAATATGCGGGGCGTGCGGGATACAGGGGCTGCGTTTATCGCGCCGACCTTTTTGTTTGTGGGAACACTGCTGACGCTGATTGGGATGGGGGTGTACAAGACGGTGCTGGCGGGTGGGCATCCCACGCCGATTGCGTCCATTCCGGCCGCGATGCCGGCAACGATGCAGTACCTCTCGCTGTGGCTGCTGATGAAGGCGTTTGCGAGCGGATGCGCGGCCATGACGGGCGTTGAGGCGGTGTCGAACGGCGTGATGGCGTTTGGCGAGCCGCGGGCGCGAAAGGCGCAGACGACGCTGACGATCATTATCGGCATCCTGATGGTTCTGCTGTTCGGCATCACCTACCTGGCGAAGGCTTACGGGATTATGCCGATGGAGCCGGATGCGCCGGCGTTCCAGAGCCTGCTGAGCCTGCTGGTGACGGCGGTCTTTGGGCGCGGTTGGTTCTACTACGTGACCATGGGCAGCGTTCTGCTGGCGCTGGCCTTGAGTGCGAATACGGCGTTCGCGGACTTTCCGAGGTTGACGCGGGCGATCGCGCAGCATGACTTCCTTCCGCATGTGTTTATTCTGCGCGGGCGGAGGCTGCTGTTCTCGCATGGGATCTATGCTCTGACAGGTTTCACGGCGCTGATCCTTATCCTGTTCAAGGGAGTCACGGACCGGTTGATCCCCCTGTATGCGATCGGTGCGTTTCTGGCCTTTACGCTGAGCCAGGCAGGCATGGTGGTGCACTGGAGAAAGGAGCCGGCGCACGCTGGGCGGACGTGGCACATGTTTGTGAACGGCGTGGGCGCGATCGCGACGGGGCTGACGCTGATCGTGGTGATTGTGGCGAAGTTCATGGCGGGGGCGTGGGTGACGGTGCTGCTGGTGCCGTCGCTGATCTGGATCATGGCGGCGGTGCGACGGCATTACATGCGGGTGAACGAGGAGATGGAGGACAGGACGCCGCTTCGGCTGACGGGTCTGCAGGAGCCTCTGGTGGTGATCCCGATGGCGCGCTGGGACAAGATCACGGAGAAGGCTTTGCGATTCGGTCTGCTGCTGTCGAAGGAGATCAAGGTGGTGCATGTCCACTCGGAGGACGCCGAGGGGGATGAGGGGCTGGAGACGGTGTGGGAGGAGCTGATCATGGTGCCGATCCGCCAGGAGAAGCTGCAGGAGCCGCAGCTGGTGACGATCCCGTCGAACTTCCGCTTCGTGATCTCGCCGCTGATGGACTACATCCTGAAGCTCGAGGATGAGAATCCGGGCCGCAAGGTCGCGGTGATACTGCCGGAACTCGTGGTGCGGCACTGGTGGGAGAACCTGCTGCACAACCAGCGGGTGCAACTGTTGAAGCTGCTTCTGCTGCTGCGGGGCAACCAGAGGATCGTTGTGGTGAACATTCCCTGGTACCTGTAGACCCCTACGCTTGGGTGAACTTAGGACCTCGAAACAGACAGGCTGCCGAGCTCCGGCGGCCTGTCTGTCTTTTGAGAGAACCACAAGGTGGGGCAGTGGATCCGGAACGACGTCGCCGCAGCTTGTGTGTGCGTCGATACCGCTGCGTACGGAGGAAGTAGACCCCCGGCGTCCGGGGGTGTTGCGGTTGCGAGTGCAAGTATATTGTTGCGTTCCCGCGCAACTTCGCGGTCTGATCGGGGTACGGTCGGGGCGTTGGAGAGGTCAGGCCAGCCCGGCTCCTCGGGAAGAGTTTCGTGTGCCGTTAGCTGGTGGCTGTGGGCGAAACGTAGTCCTGGGCGGTGATGATCTGGAGGCCGGGGGTGGTCACCAGCTGCTGATCGATCAGAACGATCGTCGTGACCGAACCGCCGCTGTAGGTGACTTGCGCCCCGGTGTAGGTTGCGACGGTGCTGCTGGTTGGAATGGTTCCGGCTGGCACGATGACCAGGGTGTAGGTTCCTGTGGGGACGTTGAGATAGCCGGTATTGGTGGGAAACGCGAGGTTTGTGATCAGGGGGGTGACCGCTGTGAACTTCTGTCCGCTCGGCACGAGGTAGATATCGATCGCGCCGATGCGCGTCGCCTGATCGATGAGGCGCAGCGAGATCTGTCCGCTGGGCGCGGCCTGCGCCTGATCCTTGAGGATGAGCTCCTGAAGGTTGGCGGCCGCGTTTCCGATGAGCACGGTGTACTGGCTGGAGGCGGTAAAGGTTCCCTTTGCCGACGCGAGCGCCGTCTTCGAGCCGGCGATGTTGGCCGCTACCGTGAAGTTTCCCGGGTCGGTCGAGATGTAGGAGGTCACCGTGCCGAAGCCGAGGTTGTACGCGATGACGCTGTTGTTCTCGTACATATCGAGGCCGGGCGCATCGGGCGAGGCATCGATGACGCGCAGCTGCGACGCGCTGGGGCTGCTGGTGACGGCCTGGCATCCGGAGAGGATCCCCAGTGCAGGGAGCGCGGCCGAGACCGCGGCTCGTCGCCAGCGTCCCCGAACGAGAGGTGTCCTGCCACCTTCGCAGCGATCTGGCAACCCTGAATGGAGCATCTTACACATCGACATGCAACACTCTATCCGATTTCCGGCAAGCGGGCGACGAACGAATGGGGGATGGCGCGCGGGGTTGCCGATGGTGCTAATGGCCTTCTTCGCTTTCTCCTGCGCCGGCCGGTCCGCCCTGGCGGGTGAGCCGCAGAGCGTGTCCGGAGAGCCGGCTGCACAGGAGGCTGTGCCCCAGCGGACCGCTCCTGGGAACCCTGGGAACCCTGGGAATCCTGGGAACCCTGGGAACATCCGCGTGCTGGCGACACCTCAGCCGGGAGTGGAGGCGATCGTGAGCATGCGAGAGCAGAAGCCGACCTCCGCGGCGGTCGCGCGGAAGTCGAGCTACAAGCTGGCGGTAGACGCCGCGTCCGCCGACTGGCTCGATACCGGGGTTGATGTTGTCGCCGGCGAACAGGTCGCGATCGAGGCTGGGGGGTCGGTGTCGATGGCGGACGGCCGGGTGAGCGGGCCCGGCGGTCTCGACCGAGGTTGGAGGGATCTGCTGCGGCAGCTTCCGTCGCAGGGGGCCAAGACGGGCGAGTTGATCGGCCGCGTCAGCACGATCGAGGCATCGGTGCCGTTCCCGGTGGGCGCGAGCGGAACGGTGACGATGCCGACGAGCGGAAGGCTGTTTCTCCGGTCGAACCTGAGCACGGACCTGATCGGGAGCGGAAGCTTCAAGGTGTCTCTTCATCTCGCAGGCGCTCACGCCGCGGCTCCTGAAGCCGCAGCCGCGGACCGTGTCCCGGCGATCGGCGAGGTGGTGAGCAAGGACACGTTCGATACGATTCCGCGGAGGGTCTCGGACGAGAGCGGCAACCCGGGAGATATGGTGAACTTCGCACTGGCCGGAACCGAGGAGCAGATCAATGCGGCGTTTCGAAGCGCGGGTTGGGTCGCGGTCGACAAATCGGTGGGCGACGCGGTGCTTCACGGAATCCTCTCCACGCTGAGCCGCGAGGCCTATACGCAGGTGCCCATGAGCACGCTGTTTCTCTTTGACCGGCCGCAGGACCTCTCCTTTGCGCGCGGCGATCCGGTCACGATCGCGGCCGAGCGGCACCACCTTCGCGTCTGGCGAACCGACCAGACCCTGGGCGGCGATCCGCTGTGGGTCGGATCGGCAACCCACGACATCGGCTTTGAACGCGATCAGAGGAACGGAAAGACGACGCACAAGATCGATCCGGAGATCGACCAGGAGCGCCAGTTTCTGTTGCAAAGCTTCGACGCGACCGCGGCCTTTACCAGCGCCGCCTACGTCACGCCGTCGAACCCGCTGCGAACAGCCGAGACCGCGACCGGCGGGAGCTTCTTTTCGGACGGCCGCATCCTTGTGCTGCGGCTCAAATAAGGCCCGGAGCTTACTTCTTCGCGGTGTGGTGCGCGATGACCTGGTCCTTGATCTTCGCATAGGTGGATGGCGGGATGACGCCCTTGGTCGTGAGCTGGTTCTTGGCGGAGTAGGGACGGCCGGCGATGATCTTGGCCGCGTAGGCGTCGCCGATGCCCGGCAGGGCCTTGAGCTGGTCGCTCGTCGCCGTGTTGAGATCGAGCTTGCTGGCGTCGTCTGCCGAGCCCTGTGCGGCTCTTGCCTTGGAGGCGGTTGAGGTCTGGGTCGAGGTCGAGGGAGAGGAGCTCCTGGGGGCGGAGGTCGAGTGCGAGGGAGTGCTCGAGGTTGCCGGGGTTTGGGCCTGCAGGAGGTGGAAGGCTGAAAGCAGGAGCGCGACGGATAGCACACGGCGAAGAGCGTACATAGGGGGGATCTCCTTGGAACAACAGTGCAAGGAGAACATACCCGGAGCTCGACGGGGTATCAAAAAAGTAGTGCGCTATGTGGCGTTCCGGTACGAAACGCGGACGGCGCGATTGACAAGGAGAGAGGCCGTTCCCTAACCTAGGGTCATGGACGTCCTCCTGCTTCATCACGGGCATCACCATGCGTGGATTGCGTTGGCGGGTGTGTCCGAAGTGGCGAAGTAGAGATCGTCAAAAGGATTTGAGGGGCCCGCCGGCGCGCTGATCGCGAGCGGGTCTTTTTGCTGCGCGGCGGCGGGTGAGCTTTGCAGCTGGCACAAAGAGGATAACGAGATGACCACCGAGACACGAGTCGCAGACGCGGCTCCCGAGATCGACTTCAAGAAGATGGACGGCCTGGTTCCGGGCATGGTGCAGGATGCTCGCACGGGAGAGCTTCTGATGCTGGGATTTCTGAACGAGACGAGCTACCGCAGGTCGCTTGAAAGCGGCTTCGTCACCTTCTGGAGCCGGTCCCGCCAGAAGCTCTGGATGAAGGGCGAGACCAGCGGCAACCGGCTGCGCATCGTGAGCGCGGCGACGGACTGCGACAACGACGCGCTGCTGTTCAAGGTAGAGGTTGAGGGGGACGGGCTGGTCTGCCACGAGGGCACGGTCAGCTGCTTTACCAAACCGATCGCGATCGAGGAGGGACGATGAGCGAGACCAGAAAGCTGAAGCTCGGCATCCCCAAGGGCAGCCTCCAAGAGGCGACGATCGCTCTGTTTGAACGCGCTGGATGGCGCATCTTCGCGAACGGCCGAAGCTACTTCCCGACCATCGACGACACGGAGATCGAGTGCATGCTGGTGCGTGCGCAGGAGATGGCACGCTACGTGGAGCACGGCGCGCTCGATGCCGGCCTCACGGGCAACGACTGGGTGCTCGAAAATGAGAGCGACGTGGAACGCATCACCTCGCTCACCTACTCCAAGCAGAGCCGCACGTGCGTGAAGTGGGTGCTGGCGGTGCCCGAGGACTCGCCCTACCAGCGGCCGGAGGACCTGTCCGGAAAGATCATCGCCACTGAGCTCGTCGAGTTCACCAAGCGCTACTTCGCCGGGAAGCGGATCCCAGTCAAAGTGGAGTTCAGCTGGGGAGCGACCGAGGTGAAGCCGCCGACGCTCGCGGACGCCATCGTCGAGGTCACCGAGACAGGATCGTCGCTGAAGGCGAACCGTCTGCGTGTCATTGAAACGCTGATGGAGAGCGAGACGCAGCTGATCGCCAACAAGACCGCGTTCGCGGACGCGTGGAAGCGTGAAAAGATCGAAAACATCAGCCTGATGCTGAACGCCGCCATGGCCGCGCAGGACCGCGTGGGCCTGATGTTGAACGTGAGGAAGACCGACCTCCCGGACATCCTGGGCGTTCTTCCGGCGCTGAACTCACCGACGGTAAGCCAGCTGAGCGACCCGGAGTGGGTGGCGGTGAATACCATCCTCGAAGAGCGCGAGGTCCGCGAGGTGATTCCGCGCTTGAAGGCGGCGGGCGCGACCGGCATTGTGGAGTATCCGTTGAGCAAGGTGGTTTTGTAACTATGCGTGATCGCCTGCGCGGAGAGGAGGTCGGATGAGGCTGGTCAACACCTTTGGGTCGGATAGGGCGATCGCGAGTGCGCTGATCGAGAGCATTGAGCAGCGCGGCGCCGCAAACACGGCGAAGGTCGAACTCGTCGTCAGGAGCATCCTCGCCGAGGTGCGCCGGCGCGGCGATGGGGCCCTGCGCGAGTACGCCGGTCGCTTCGACGGTCTCAGCGCCGACCACGACTTCGCCATCTCCGCGGAGCAGATGAGGTCCGCCTGGGAGGGCACGGAGCCAAGGCTGCGCGAAGCCATGGAGCTTGCGCAGCGCAACATCCGCGGCTTCGCCGAACGCCAGCTGCCGCAGGAGTGGACGTGCGAGCCCGCGCCCGGCGTCACCACGGGACAGCTGGTGCGGCCGCTCGGAAGCGTGGGCTGCTACGTTCCCGGCGGCCGGTACCCGCTGCCCTCGACGCTTCTGATGACGGTCACACCGGCCCAGGTGGCGGGCGTGGAGCGCATTGTGGTCTGCTCCCCGAAGCCGGCGAAGGAGACGCTGGCGGCCGCCTGGCTGGCTGACGTCCGTGATTTCTATGCCATCGGCGGAGCGCAGGCTGTTGCCGCGATGGCGTTCGGCACCGAGAGCATCGGGCGCGTCGACAAGATCGTCGGCCCGGGCAATCTTTATGTCACAGCGGCTAAGCTGGCCGTCTCGAACGAGTGCGGCATCGACATGCCCGCCGGCCCGACCGAGATCGTCGTCACCAGCGAACGCGGCGATCCTGCCGGCATTGCGGCCGACCTGGTTGCGCAGGCCGAGCACGACCCCGAGGCGCTGGCGGTGCTCATCACCAGCAAACCGGAGCTCGCATCCGCCGTCGTCGCCGAGGTGGAAAGGCAGGTGTCCGCGAACGTCATCGCGAAGGAGTCGATCGCGGCGCAGGGAGTTGTGTTTGTTACCGGATCGGTTACAGAGGCGCATGACCTGACGAATCGCCTCGCGCCGGAGCACCTCAGCGTCGATGCGGAGGTCGATCTCGCGTGGGTGCGCAACGCCGGCAGCGTCTTCGTCGGCCCGCACTCCCCGCAGACGATGGGCGACTATGTCAGCGGACCCAACCATGTGCTGCCGACGGGACGTGCCGGTCGCGTGCGTGGAGGCCTGAGCGTCCTCGACTTCGTCAAGATCATCACCGTGCAGAACTACACGGGCGCCGGTCTTCGCCACATCGGCCCCCATGCTATCGCCATGGCTGAGGCCGAGGGTCTGGCCGGGCACGCGCAAAGCGTTCGCGTCAAGATGGAGGCACTATGAACACAGCCATCCCTGTACGGAAAGAGACGAACGTCGACATCGAGATGGAGCGTGCGCGCGAGGTCGTTTCAGAGGACAAGGCTCTGCCGCATCCGAGGCAGAGGGTCCTCGAGATGCCGGAGTATCATCCGCCGCTCGCCAATCGCTCACTGCTCCGCCTGGACTTCAACGAGAACACCTTTGCGCCGAGCCCGAAGGTCATCGAGCGACTTCGGCAGACTGCCGCCGAAGATCTTACGATCTATCCTGAGCGCCAGCACTTCGAGGTGGTCGTCGCCGGGCACTTCGATCTCGAGCCCGAGCAGGTGCTGCTCACCAATGGCGTCGACGAGGCGATCCATCTGCTCTGTGCGGCGTTCCTCGAAGACGGCGACGAGGCGCTCATCTCCACGCCCACCTTTTTCATGTACGACGTCAGCATCGGCATGATGACGCGCGGCCTGAAGCGGGTGCAGGCCGACGCCTCGCTCGAGTTTCCGTTCGAGCGCTTTCTCTCTGCCATCACGCCTCGCACTAAACTCATCATGGTCGCGTCACCCAACAATCCGACCGGCGCCGTCGTCAGCCGGGCGCACCTGCTCGACCTCTGCCGCGCCGCTCCGCACGCCGTGGTCTTCGTCGACGAGGCGTACTTCCACTTTCACGGCGAGACCACCTTAGGGGACGTCGGCCAGGTGCAAAACCTGATCGTCGCCAGGACATTCTCAAAGGCGTACGGCCTCGCCAACCTTCGTGTCGGGATGCTGGCTGGAGACGCGCAGCTGCTCGGCTACGTGCGCAAGGTCAGCTCGCCCTACAACGTCAACGGCGTCGCACTGGACGTGCTGCCCTTCGCGCTCGAAGACCGCGCCTACCTCGACTGGTACATCGCCGAGGTTCATGCCGGACGGCAGCGGCTGACGGAGGCGCTCGACGAGATGGACGTCCGCTACTGGCCGAGCCAGGCCAACTTCGTCCTCTTCGAGATTGGACCGCGGCACAAGGAGCTCGTCAGCCGCATGCGCGAGGCGGGCGTTCTGCTGCGCGACCGATCCGCAGACCCGGGCTGCGCCGGCTACGTCCGCATGACGATCGGCATCGCGGACCATGTCACGCGCGGGATCGAAGCTCTGCGCGCAACGCTCAAGGAGATGCAGTGGACACGACCCCAGTAGAAGGCGCCACCGAGGGCAGCGGCCCGGAGTCCAACAGCACGGAACATCGAGGTCCGGATCGTCTGGGGCCCATGGAAAATGGCGTCCCGCGCCTTGGCGTGATCGAACGCGACACCACCGAAACGAAGATCCGGTTGCGCCTCAACGTCGACGGCCAGGGCGCCTATACCGTCTCGACCGGCATCCGCTTCTTCGACCACATGCTGGAGCTCTTCATCCGCCACGGCGGCTTCGACCTCGACCTCACCTGCAAGGGCGACCTCGACGTCGACCAGCACCACACGGTTGAGGATGTCGGCATCGCCCTGGGCGAGGCCTTCGCGCAGGCGCTCGGCGACAAGCGCGGCATCCTCCGCGCCGGCTACTTCGTCATGCCCATGGACGAGACCCTCGCCGTCGCCGCCGTCGACCTCTCCGGCCGCACCGCGTACGTCGTCGAGACCCAAGTCACCGTCCCCCTCGTCGGCGACCTCCAAACCGAACTGGTTACAGATTTCTTTGAAGGCTTCGCCCGTGGCGCAAAAGCCAACGTCCACATCAAGGTCATGTACGGCCGCTCCAACCACCACAAAATAGAAGCCAGCTTCAAAGCCTTCGCCCGAGCCCTCCGCGGAGCCACCTCCCGCGACTACCGTATGCGCGAACTCCTCCCCAGCACCAAAGGCCTGCTGTAACCTTGTCATAATTCGCGAAACTTTGAGCACCAAGCGCCTGCTCTCACGCGCTGTAGGCGCGAGCTATCCTAGCCTAGGGCGAAGCTCTAGGTACACCCACCGCCTTGGCATTGCGGGCTAAAGGCCCCGCTATAGCCTTTAGCTTTGTCCATGAAAGTTTTCGAGTACATAACAGACGATTCGAAGCAAAGCGGCGCCTACCTAGCCCGGGTCGGGTACTGGATGTGCTTCTTCGAGGTGGTCTATCCCCCTGTCGTCTTAGCGATCGTAAGGGTGCATAGTGCGACCACTTCGAAGGACTTGAGTGAACGAGCAATCTCTCACTTTTTACAGCTTTCTCTTCTCGTCTGTTTCTCTTGCGTTGTTTCTCTTGTTTTCTGTTTCAGAGGTGAAGGCTCGAAGAGAATCGCCGGCATAGTCTGTTCCGCGTTTGCAGGAGCTCTGAATTTGTTCTTTCTTCTCTCTGGTGTTGACTTATGATCGCTGTCATCGACTACAAAGCCGGAAACCTCACCAGCGTCGTCAAGGCGCTGCGCTACCTCGGCGCCCAAGACGTCAGTATCACCCAAGACCCCGAAGCCGTCCGCAAAGCCGACAAAATCATCCTCCCCGGAGTAGGCCACTTCCGTTCTACTCAGCTCCTGACAGACCTCGGGCTCACGGAGGCCATCCGCGACGCCATCGGCCCGGGAACAACAAGGGGCGCCCCCTTCCTCGGCATCTGCGTCGGCCTGCAGTGGCTCTACGAGGGCTCCACCGAAGCCGAATCCACCGACGGCCTCTGCCACTTCGCCTCCAAATGCGAGCGCTTCCCCGAGACCTTCGAAAACGAAGCCCTCAAATCCCCGCACGTCGGCTGGAACTCCCTCGACAACATCCGTCCCGACTCCCGCCTCCTCGCCGGCATCGCCCCCGGCGCCTTCGTCTACTACACCCACTCCTGGCGCGCGCCCGTCTCCGCCGACACCGCCGCGACCACCAGCTACGGCGGCCCCTTCACCGCCGCCGTCGAGCGAGGAAACGTCATGGGCGTCCAGTTCCACCCCGAAAAATCCGCCGAAGTCGGCCTCCGCGTGCTCAAAAATTTCCTCGACCTCGAGCCTTCCTGATCCTTCGCCGTCCTCCCGACATCCAACCTTCACAGGAGCGAACCCCATGAACACCGTCGCAACCGAAACGCTGCAGGGCACCGTCGAGATGGTCCGCCTCGACGCGACCGCCAACTGGGTCGGCATGGACCTGATCCCCTTCGAGATCATCGCCGAGCGCCTCTTCGACATCGAGCACGAGGGCGCGCAGGCGCCGCTCACCGTCTCCCTCGCCAAGCCCTTCCCCATCGAAGCCGGCGGCTGGGTCTGCGCCTATCGCATCGCCGGCCTCGGCCGCACGCACGTCACCCCCGTCGGCGGCGGAGACAGCGTTCACGCCATCCAGCTCGCCATGCACATGGTCAACACCCAGCTCACCAACATGTCCCGATACCACAAGATCACCTTCATGGGCGGGGACGACCTCGGCTTCGGCAGCGCCGCCGCTGCCCCCTCGGCCGCCAAGTGCCCCGTCATGGGCATGAGCCTCAACTCCTAAATCCGCAGCGCCCGGGAAGAGATCGTTTGCTGACGAAACGCGTTATCGCCTGCCTCGACGTGCGTGCCGGCCGCGTCGTCAAAGGCGTCCAGTTCGTCGACATCATCGACGCCGGAGACCCCGCCGAGCTCGCACATCGCCACGCCGCCGCGGGCGCCGACGAGATCGTCCTGCTCGACATTACCGCCACCCATGAGGGCCGCGGCACCCTGCTCGACACCGTCAAGCGCGCCGCCGCCGAGCTCTTCGTTCCCTTCACCGTCGGCGGCGGTATCCGCTCGGCCGAGGACGCCGCCGCGGTCTTCGACGCAGGTGCGGACAAGGTCTCGATCAACTCCTCCGCGATCGCGCGACCCGAGCTCATCGGCGAGATCGGCTCAAGCTTTGGCGCGCAGGCCGTGATCGTCGCCATCGACGCCCGGAGAGGCACTGCGCCGCCGCAACCAGGCACAGCCCCGCTGCGTCCCGGATACGACCCCGTGCAGCACGCCGAGGTGTACGTCAGCGGAGGCCGCAAGCCCACCGGCCGACGTCTCCTCGACTGGGCCCGCGAGGCCGAAGACCGCGGCGCCGGCGAGATCCTCCTCACCTCCATGGACGCCGACGGCACCCGCGCCGGCTTCGATTGCGAGCTCACCGCCATGGTCAGCCAGGCCGTCCAGATTCCCGTGATCGCCTCCGGTGGAGCCGGCAGCGCCCAGCACTTCGCCGAGGTCTTCAGCCACTCAACCCACGGTGGCAAAGCCGACGCCGCCCTCGCCGCCAGCATCTTCCACTTCGGCGTCACCGACTCCCGCGCCCTCAAAGCCGAGCTGCAACTCGCCGGCATACCCGTCCGGCTACCCTGCTAGCTTGGAGCCAGGCTTCAGCTGAGCTGTTAGCCTTTAGCTCTTAGCCCGACAACTGAGCACAGGGAACTCACAACAGAACCAGCTAGCAGCTAAAGGCTAGGAGCTAACAGCTAGAAATGCTCATCCCCTCCATCGACCTCCTCGGCGGCCGCATCGTCCAGCTCGTGCAAGGCAAAAAGCTCAAGCTCGCCTTCGACGACTTTGAGCCCTGGATCGCCCGCTTCTCGAAGTACCCGCTCGTGCAGCTTATCGATCTCGACGCCGCCATGCGCCAGGGCGACAACCGCGAGCTCATTCGGATGTTCTGCTCGCGCCTCCCCTGCCAGGTGGGCGGCGGCCTGCGCACGGCCGAGGACGCCCACAGCCTCCTCGAGGCCGGCGCCAAGCGCGTCATCTTCGGCTCGTCCCTCTTCTCCGCGAACGGGATCAACCAGCAGTTCGCCGGTGAGCTCAAGAGGCGGATCGGCGAGGACGCGCTGGTCTTCTCGGTCGATGCCAAGGACGGCCGCGTCGCCGTCAGGGGCTGGAAGGACACCGTCGCGCTCACCCCCGAAGAAGCCATCACCTGGCTCGAAGACTTCTGCGGCGCTTTCCTCTACACCCATGTCGACACCGAAGGCACCATGTCGGGCTTCCCCATCGGCGTCGCCGCCATTCTCCGCGCCACCACCGCCCGCCAGCTCATCGTCGCCGGCGGCATTCGCTCGCAGGCCGAGGTCGACGCGCTCGATGCCATGGGCGTGGACGCCGTCGCCGGCATGGCCGTCTACTCCGGCGCGATGGACGCCTAGCCGATCACCCAACCCGCGCGTCAGATCTGCGAGGAGCTCGCCGGTGTCAGGATCAGGTTGTCGATGTTGCTCACGATCGCCTCATACGCATACCGCGGCGAGCTCGACAGCTTCTTCCACTCCGGGTCGTTGCGAAAGACGTCCCACTTTGCATTCAGCTCCGCCTGGTCCGCAAAGCTCAGCATGTACGTCAGCTTCGGGAGCCGCGGTCCGATCAGCGTATCTCCATAGAACACCTGCCCGAATCCGGCGCGCGCAAAGATCTCGAACTCGCCGTGATGAAACATGTCCACCTTGCGCACGTGCGCTCCGTTGCTGGGACTCTCATACGTCCGCAGCTGAAAGATCCGTTTCGCCTTTGTCGCCGTGGAGGCCGGCGCCGTCAGCTTCGGCCATCCCTCAAACGCGATCAGCAACGAGCTCTCGTAGCGCGCAAACGCAGGTTCACGCGCGGGCGCACTCCAGAACGGCTCCGCCGCTTTCATGAAGCGTTCATCCCCCACCAGCCTGTGGTCCGCCATCGTCAGCGCCTCGACCGACGTGCCCGGGATCAGGACGTAAAGCGTCGGCGTCTCCGGCCCGATCTCCACATGAAACACCCCCACCGGCGAAAACCCGAGGCGGTTGAGCGCAGGAAGGAGCGCCTCGCCCACAAACCTCTCCGTCAGCTGCACCTGCGGTCCGGTCTGCATCGAGTACCGGCGCAGCTCGTAAAACTCCCTCGGCCTCACACTCCCCGTCTGCCCGACCGAGCGTTCCGTCAGGGCAGCCGCCGAGGCAGCCAGCGATGTCGTCATAAACTCACGTCTCCGCACAAAACCTCCACCTTGCACCTCCTCCCATTCCAACACGCCACCGGGCGCAAAGGCTGTCGTGGTTGGCGTAATCCCTTGCTCAAATCACTAAACTAGAAGTAGGGGGGAATACGACCTATGATGTCCACTGCAACCATCATAAGTCTTTACATAACCAGACTTTACCTGTAAGCCTAGTCTTTAGAATAGTTTACGTCATCAGCATGAGCTATCCTCAATGAATGCAAGACTTTGAGACAGGTACCCCGGGCGGGGGGCCGTACCCGGCCCGCCTGATGAGCGATCCACCCAGACGCCAGACAGTATCGTGAGAAAGCGATGCCCTCCGACCACGACTTGATGCAGCGAGCACTGAAGCTTGCCGCCGCCACCGCCGCGCTCGCCTCGCCCAACCCGCAGGTGGGCTGCGTCCTGGTGCGAAAGGGCTTTGTGATCGGTGAGGGCGCCCACCTCTATGCGCAACGCGATCACGCCGAGATCGTCGCGCTGAAGCAAGCCGCCAACCGCGGCCTCAGCCCCCGCGGAGCAACGGCCTACGTCACGCTTGAGCCCTGCTCGCACCACGGCCGTACCGGTCCCTGTGCCGACGCCCTCATCGCCGCAGGCATCACCCGAGCAGTCGTCGCGACAGCCGACCCCAACCCCCTCGTCAGCGGTCAGGGCCTCGCCCGGCTCAGGCAAGCCGGTGTCGAGGTCGTCGTTGGAGTCTGCCAGGGGCAGGCGCGCGATCTCAACGACGCCTTCGCTCGCTTCATCACGGCACGCCGCCCGTTCGTCACGCTGAAGTCGGCGCTCTCCGCCGACGGCAAGCTCGCCCCCCCGCCGGCCCAGCGCTTTCCCAACCAACCCTTCTGGCTGACCGGCCCCGCCGCCCGCTACGAGGTCCAGCTCCTTCGCCACAGCGCGGATGCCATCCTCACCGGCATCAGCACCGTGCTCGCCGATGACCCCGCCCTCACCGACCGCAGCAACCCTACCGGCCCTGGTAGCCTCCCCCGCCGCCGCCCGCTGCTTCGCGTGATCCTCGACACCCACCTGCGCATCCCGCTCGACTCCCATCTGGTCCGCTGCGCCGAGCACGACCTCCTGATACTCTGCGGGCCAAAGGCACCGACCGCCAGCATCGCCGCGCTCGAAATCCGCGGTGTCGAAGTGGAGGTCCTCCCGGAGCACGCCGGCCGCCTCAGTCTCGCCTCCGCACTCGACCTCCTTGCGCAACGCCAGTGCATCAGCCTCCTGCTCGAGACCGGATCGCAGCTCAACGGCGCCTTTCTCTCACAGAACCTGGTAGACAAGGCGGTGCTCTTCTTCGCCGAACAAAAGCTCGGCGCGGAGGCCATTCCCTTCGCCAGCGGTCTCGCCTCGCCGGAGCTCCTTCTCGAGCGACTCAGCCGATCGACGCGCGCCACCCTCGGCCAGGACACAATCGTCACCGGATACCTCCACGATCCGTGGCCGCCAGTTTCCGCTCACAGCTCATAACTGAGAACAAACAACGAGCAACTAAACTAGATCCATGTTCACCGGCCTCGTCGAGTCCACAGGCACCATCCTCTCCGTCATCCCGAGCGCAGGAGCAACGCGCATCACCGTCGTAGCCGGCGCCCTCGCCTCCCGCCTCAAGCTCGGCGACTCGGTAGCCGTCAACGGAACCTGCCTTACCGCGCTAGCGATCGAAAGCTCCGGAGCGACGCCGCACTTCTCCGCAGACCTCGCCGCCGAGACCATCGCCCGGACAACACTCTCCACACTCCGTCCCGGCACCGTCGTCAACCTGGAGCTGCCCACGCCCGCAGGCTCACCGCTAGGCGGCCACGTCGTGCAAGGCCATGTGGACGGCACCGCCACCCTCGTCTCGCTCACCCCCATCCATCCGGAACATCCCGAGACCTCCGACTGGCGTCTGCGTCTCAACCTTCCCGAGCACCTCGTCCGCTTCGTCGTCGCGCAAGGCTCCATCACCGTCGAGGGCATCTCCCTCACGGTCGCCTCGATCAGCGGAACGGCGGTCGAGATCGCCGTGATCCCGCACACCTACGCTGCCACCAACCTCCGCACCCTCCGCCTCGGCGACCCGCTGAACATAGAGACCGACGTCCTCGCCCGCTATGCCGAACAGCAAAGGACTGAACCGCAAAGGGCCGAACCGCAAAAAGCCGAGCACCCCGCCGGGCCCGGCTTTCACCTCGATGTCGCCTACCTGCTCGCCAACGGCTACTGACCTCGCGGCTCCGGGGAGGCGGTGTCTTTTCGACCAGCTTGTACTTCGACGGCACCTGAAACAAGGGCCCGTCGGGCTCACCGCGCTACACCTCGGTCGCGGCCGGCTTCGCCAGCGCGACATACCGTGCGCGAAGACATCTCCGGGTCACAAAGAGAGGGTGCGGCCCAAATGGCCGCACCCTCGTCAGCACGGCTCCGAGCGAGCTTAGATGGAGCTCATGTTGTGCAGAAACTCCTGGTTATTGCGGGTCTTCGCCAGCTTGTCCGTAAGCAGTTCCATGGCCTCGGTTGGGCTCAGAGGGTTCAGGACCTTGCGCAGGATCCATGTGCGCTGCAGATCCTCCTTCGGAATCAGCAGCTCTTCCTTACGCGTTCCGGAGCGTTGAATGTCGATCGCCGGGAATACGCGCTTGTCCACTAGCTTGCGATCGAGGATGACCTCCATGTTGCCGGTGCCCTTGAACTCCTCGAAGATGACCTCGTCCATGCGCGATCCTGTATCGACCAGGGCCGTCGCGATGATCGTCAAGCTGCCGCCCTCTTCGATGTTGCGCGCCGCACCGAAGAAGCGCTTCGGCCTTTGGAGCGCGTTCGAATCCACACCGCCCGAGAGCACCTTGCCCGATGGCGGAACGATGGTGTTGTACGCGCGCGCCAAACGTGTGATGGAGTCCAGGAGGATGACAACGTCGCGTTTGTGCTCAACTAGCCGCTTCGCCTTTTCGATGACCATCTCCGCGACCTGTACGTGACGCGCCGCCGGCTCGTCAAAGGTTGAGGAGATGACTTCGCCCCTCACCGATCGCTGCATGTCCGTGACCTCTTCCGGGCGCTCGTCGATTAGAAGGACGATCAGCACGACCTCGGGGTGGTTGGACGTGATGCTGTTCGCGATCGACTGCAGAAGCATCGTCTTTCCGGTGCGCGGCGGCGCCACGATCAGGCCGCGCTGGCCTTTGCCCACTGGCGTCAACAGGTCCATGACGCGACCGGAGATGTGTTCGCGCACCGTCTCCATCTTGACGCGCTCCTGCGCGTACAGCGGGGTGAGGTTGTCGAAGAGGATCTTGTTCCGCGTCTCCTCCGGGCTCTCGAAGTTGATCGCCTCGATTTTGACCAGAGCGAAGTACTTCTCCCCCTCGTGCGGGGGACGCACGTTGCCGCTGATCGTGTCACCGGTCTTCAGGTCGAACTTGCGAATCTGCGAGGGGGATACGTAGATATCGTCTGGCCCCGGCAGGTAGTTATAGTCGGGAGACCGGAGAAAGCCATAGCCGTCCGGCAGAATCTCCAGCACGCCCTCAGCGAAGATATGGCCTTCCTTCTCGCTTTGGGCCTGCAGGATCTTGAAGATGAGGTCCTGCTTGCGCAGGCCGCTGGTGCCGCCGATATCGAGGCCGCGCGCAAGTTTGCCCAGCTCCGCTATGTTGTGCTCTTTCAACTCAGAAATTGTCATGGTTTACCTGGATCGTACGAGGGGAAGAGAGGGTGGGAACTGAGGCGGGATCTGCGTGACGAGGG
>JAABUX010003691.1_pt1 | contig 20054 bp, 8 predicted proteins | sample 5561851 | NCBI WGS metagenome assembly JAABUX01 (sample SAMN10711883, study PRJNA513361) | rock metagenome | isolation source: Antarctica rocks | place: Antarctica: Victoria Land, Richard Nunatak red sandstone | collected 2016-01-03 | reverse complement strand
CAACGCGCGGCTGAAGCCCACGCCCCCGTGGCGCTCGCGGCGGCCTAGCCCCCCCCCCCGATTTTTCGATAAGATACGCAGGCTACAGGTTGCTCGTCTAATAAGTGATGGTCGTAGATGGAGCATTCCCTGTGCTTAACTTGATTAGCTTCCACTATGTTCACTGTTACCAGGCAGCATAGCAGCCTCATGCTTTAACAGAGCTAACACTGACGAACGCTATGCCCCATTATCGTTCACGTAGTATTGCTAACAAAATAGCCCGCGAACCATATTCTAGCTGTATTCGGCACTGAGAAACGGCCCCATTTGAGAGACTAACGGCACTCGAAAGTGGCCCCACTGGGCAGGCAAACCCGCTACCCTCGCAGTACAAGGACGCGAGGAGTGAGCGGGGGAAAGGCATGCTACCAGTGGACGACATCGAGATGATCAGACGGGCGTACGACGTCGAGCATAAGAGTATCCGGGCGATTGCGCAGGAGCAGCGGCACCATCGGCGGGTGGTGCGGGAGGCGGTCAGCGGGGCGAGTCCCCCGCCGCGCCGGTACCGTCAGCGGACGCCACGGGTGCGGCCGTTGTTGGACCCCGTCTCGCCGACGATCGACGCGTGGCTGGATGCGGACCGCGCGGCACCGCGCAAGCAGCGGCACACGGCTAAGCGCGTCTACGACCGTTTGGTCGCGGAGCACGGCTACGCGGGCAAGGAGCGCGCCGTCCGCGAGTACGTGCAGTGCTGGAAGAAAGAGCACCAGGGCGCGGCGCTGGGCTTCCTGCCGCTGGCGTACGCGCCGGGGGCGGAGGCGCAATGCGACTGGGGCGACGCCCTGGTGCGCATCGCCGGGGTGGAGCAGAAGGCCGCGCTCTTCTGCATCCGCCTGGCGTACTCACTCAAACCGTTCGTGTGCGCGTTCCCCGCGGCGCGGCAGGAGTGTTTCTTCGCCGGCCACGAGGCGGCCTTCGCGCTGTGGGGCGGCGTCCCGCACCGCATCACCTACGATAACCTCACCAGTGCCGTGCAAAAGGTGTTGGAGGGCCGGAACCGCACCGAGCAGGATGCCTTCGTCGCCTTCCGTGGGCACCACCTGTTCGCGAGCCATTTTTGCCTACCGGGCCAGGAGGGGGCGCATGAGAAGCCACTCGTCGAGAGTTTGGTCGGCTACAGCCGGCGCAATTTCCTGGTACCCGTGCCAGACATGCCCTCGTGGGACGCGCTCAACGCCTACCTCTATGAGCGTTGTGTCGCGGAAGACACGTGTCCGGCGTCGGGGCGCGGCGGCCTGATCGGGGCGCGGTGGCAGGAGGAACAGGCGCATCTGCGCCCGCTGCAGCGGCACGGCTACCCGTGTTGCCGCACACGGGCGACACGGGCCACACGGCAGAGCCTGGTCACCTTCGAGCGCAACCGCTACAGCGTGCCGACCGTGTATGAGGGCCAGCGGCTGCTGCTCCGCGCCTTCCCCTGGGAGGTCGAGATCACCGACGGGCAGACCGTCGTCGCGCGGCATCCCCGCCTCTACGGGCGCGACGGTGAGCAACTCGACCCGCTACACTACCTCTCCCTGCTGGAGCGCAAGGCCGGCGCGTTCGACCTGGCGCGTCCGATCCAGCAGTGGGCCGCGCAGTGGCCGCCAATCTACCGGACCTATCTCGACGCGCTCCAACAGGCCCGGCCCCAGGAGGCGCGGCGCGCGTTCGTGCGCATCCTCCAACTGCACGCGCGCTACACGCCGGCCGTGCTCGCCGCCGCGCTGGAGCGCGCCTACGGGTTGCGCTGCTGGTCGGCCGATGGCGTCGCGCAACTCGTCTATCAGGAGCTTGACGCGCCGCCGCCAGCGACACTCGTCGACCTGGAGGCCCGGCCCACGCTGACCCATCTGGCCCAGCTTCAGATCCCCCTGCCCGATCCGCATTGCTTCGACCGGCTGTTTGCCTATGAGGAGGTCTGTCCATGACCGCGACACGCACGCCCAGCCCCGACGCGACAGCTCAGACGCTGCTCTTAGAGGAGCACCTGCGCCGCCTGCGCCTGCCCGTCGTGTTGGCCCGCTACCCCAAGGTGGCCCAGGACGCCACCCAACGCAACCTCTCCTATGACGGGTTCTTGCTCGCGCTGCTCGATGAGGAGTTGGCGCAACGCGACGAGAACATGCAGAAGCGGCGCCTGGCCGCGGCCAAATTCCCCACGATCAAGACGCTCGACCAGTACGACTTCTCCTTAATGCCGCAGCTCAACCGGCAGCGCGTGCTTGACTTGGCGCGCGGCGCCTACATCGCCGCCAAGGAAAACATCCTGATGGCCGGCGAGATCGGCACGGGCAAGACCCACGTCGCGACCGCGCTGGGGGTGCAGGCGTGCCGGCAAGGGTACCGCGTGCGCTTCTACACGGCGGCCGGCCTAACCAACGACCTGATTGAGGCGCAAGCCGCCCATCGGCTGGGGCGTTTCGAGGGCACCCTCCTGCGCCACCACCTGCTCGTCATCGACGAGGTGGGCTTCGTCCCCTTCACCAAAGCCGGCGCGGATTTGCTGTTCAGCTTTCTGTCGGTGCTGCACGAGCAGGTCAGCCTGATTGTGACCACGACGGTGCCCTTCGCGGAGTGGACGAGCCTCTTCGGCGGCGATCAGCGCCTGACCGCCGCTCTGTTGGATCGCCTGGCGTTCCACGCCCATGTGGTGCAGTTCGCGGGACAGAGCTTCCGCCTGCGCCACAGCATCGGCCAGCACGAGGCCAGCGCGACGCGTGGCGGCACGCGAACAGGAGGGGGCGGCGATGTTGGGTAACTTTTCGACCGAAAGGAGGCGCTAATATGAGCGCCACCACACCCTTTGTCTGGGTGCTGCCGTGGGAGGGCCGCGCCTACATCGACGGCCCGCAGCCCGGTGACGAGCGCGTGTGGCTCGATACGCCGGCTTGGGTCGCCTGGCTCGACGCGGCGACCACGACGCGCTTCGCCTACCCCATCGTCGATCCCGCCAAAGGGTACATCGTCGCGCGGATGACGGTGCGCAAAGAATGGCGCGCCCGCGGGGGCTTGTATTGGACCGCCTATCGCCGGACGGATGGTCGTCTGCGCAAGGCGTACGTCGGCGGCGCGGCGGCCGTCACCCAGGCGCGTCTGCACGCGCTCGCCCGCGCCTTCCTTGAGACCGCCGCCGGCCCGGACACGGACCAATGAGCCGGTTGGGCACACCAACGACACACCCCCACGGGGAGAAAGGGGTGGTGGACACGGTCGCACCACGCGAACGGAAGGGAGGCCACGGCTAACTACTGGGAAAAAGAAGAGGCGGCCAGGTACGGGTGGCTTCCGATCACCGACCGCGGACGGACGACGGGTATACACACACAACCCCGTCCATCGTCGCCACGACGACTTGTCGGGCGCGTACGGTACACTACCTGAAACGGGGCCAGATTCGAGCGCCGCGGTGGGGCCACTTTCAAACGCCGAACACATTCTAGCCGCAGCCGTAAACATGTACCGTGTTCCTCGCCACGTATCAATGACCGTGGCGCGTTGCATCATTATTCATGATCCCGTGGTCATCGCGGTCGCCAAGGTGAGGCTCTCCATCGTGTCAGCGGGTGCTCATTGCTAGGTCGCAAACGATGGTCGCCCGCTACCTGTTCCGCCTGGGTTGCAGGGCTTCGGCGCAGCCTGTTGAAAAACCCCTGTCTCTCCGTCGACGACTCCTTGACAGCCCCATTGTATATGCTACTAGCGATCAAGCTTCGCTACTAAATATGCTAAAGGCATATTTAGTAGCGAAGCTTGATCGACGAGGGCTGATCAGGTATGCCAAGATAGGGGTTTTTCAACAGGCTGGGCGAAACGACTTCATGCCAGAGTCCATAATACGGATGACGCTTCCATTACCGTCGTCTACACTATACCCACTACCCTCTCCGCCTTAGCATAAAGGGATACATCGGCGAGGACTTGGTATCACTTGCTGCTCAGGATTATGCCCGTCATGATTGTCTATAACGACATCACTGTGTCTTGCTTATAATTATCCAGCAGTCTTGGTTGAGCCGCCATGCAGTGTAGCCCGTGGACGGAGACGAATTTTAACTGCCTTTTGGCTGAATATCGGTTCGGTTGATTTGTTCGCCCACACGTATGCTTCTCCAGGCTTCAGCATGGCAAGTTGTTCTGCCTTGAGGTCGCCCAGTGCCGTCACCGACTTCTGAATGTGCTTTAGCCACGATGGGGAGTTGAAGCGATGCAACATCACAATCGATGACAACTCGATAACGGCTCCCGGCAAGGAGAGTGGGTCTTGAGAGGCGATGAGAACTGAAACCCCCTGGTGGCGCATCTGCCGGATCGTGCTGACGACCTGCTCCGTCAAATCTCCTCCTGTCATATACTTATGGGCTTCGTCGAAGACAATAAACTTGTTATATCTCTCCCGCTCATGCGTGCCGACGGCGGCAAAAATATTTAACATGACACCGAAAAGGCCGAGTGCCTGGTCTTTCTGAACTAACTCGTCTCGCAGGTCAACGATGACCAATCGGCCGGGTCGCAGTTTGCTGGCCAGCGGATCGTTCGCGTCATCGATAAACTCCGCGGCAAAATCAAGGCGTGTTGCGGCCAACTCCTTCTGAGCATCGCTCAAACGCGCCTCCTCAATACCGGCTCGAATCGTTTCGAGCGTCAAGTTATCTCGACTTGCCCGCATAATCCTATTGATCTGCGTGATGTACATCGACTGATTGCCGACAGCACCCATCAGAAAGAGCCAGTCACGTACCGAAAGCTCATCAGAGCGAAAGAGGAGGGGATATACAGACACAGACGGGAACTCCGCCCGGCGCGTGGCTAACTTGTCGGTCGTAGTCAAGACGATGACATCACTTAACGCAATCGGCTCGGCTCCATATTCCTCGCGTAAGCGTCGCAGTTCAGCATCGTGATCGTTCGGCGCGACCATCGACACAAACTCTGGCGCATAATCCTGCGACTCGTGGTAATGGAAGATGACCGAGGCGAGAGGGTGAGGAAGACGATTGAGGCCTGAAATAGGTTGCGTTGCCATCTCGATGATGGTGCCCATTGTGTAACTCTTGCCAGCCCCTTGCACGCCAAAGAGGCTGACGGTATTAACGCCATCAAGGTCTAGACCAATTATATGACCGCCTCCACTACCTAGCACGCCGTACTGTGTTGTCATGCGTGTATCGCCCAGTAACACGTCCACACGCACTTCTTCGACATCCTCGCTCTCGCCGTCAGGTGGCGTTGCACTGGTTCGAGGGGCGTCAACGATGCTGCTAGACTGCGACATAGAGCGCGCTTCTGTTACTTTCTCCGTATCACTCATCAGCTTCGAGGTTTCCCCCGCGTCTTGGGGAAGAGCACCTATGCCTGAGCCTGCCTCGACGGCTTCTGGCTGCACAGCGCTCTCGGCACTATTCTGGGTCGTCACCGTACCGAGATCACTCGCTGGTGGGCTACCATATCGAGTGGAGGAAGTGTTCTCTGACGGTTGCTGTAGGCGTATGCTAGATGTGGTACCATCCTCTCTTCGCCGCTTACGGGAGGGCGCGCTCGTAAAGGACGTGCGGATTCGCAGATACGTTGGGTCCTGCTCCATCGTAGGATGCACCTGGCCATCCGTTCCTTTCGCTGCGGCTACTTGATCGGTGGATAAGACCTCACGCGCATGCATCAGCGAGCGTAATCCATTTTGGACGATCCGGCTGATGTAATTCGCTCCGATATAGTGCAAGTTTGTCCCCTCTGGGCTCTCTATGGAGGTGATGTCATCGCGCGTCAGGTCGAATATGAGGCCACTTCGCCGGAACTGAAGTTTATAGCCCTCGTCGAGGCTAGAGAAAAACTGTTGCAGATGTTCTACGCCCCCGGCACTGACCAGACGGTAGCGGCGCGCGCGCTCTAGGTAGAACGCAAGCAAGGTCATCAGTTCTTTGGTCTTAACCTGGCGGTCTAAGCGGTCGACACGGTGCCATCGCGTGTCGAATTGCTGACGCAATACCTGCATAGCATTGGAGAGTTGTGCCTCCATTTCGTCTTCTAGCCCTACGGCGATACCATGGCGTCGCGACTTAACCTCGACTACGTGGAAGATTAGGGTGCGCGTCTCTGGCTGTGCCTCAACCAAGAGAAGGTCGCTGCGGCGCATCGAAACTTCGGCCCGCTCAGGATCCTCGCGTCGTGCCTGGGCAAAGAGATTAATATGCGCGTCGAGAGGTATCACAACTCGGTCTCCAAGGAGGTGATATTGCTCTAGGAAGAGTTGGGTCAACGCAAGGCTAAGCGCCTCATCGACGTGAGCGGGCATGGCGAGCAATCGTAGCACCAGCCGCCCCGATAATGAGCGCAACAGGTGCAGGAAGAGTTGCTCTTGGCCCTCACCTGCATTGATCCCATATCGCGTCAGTGCAGGAGTGATGATGCCAAAGACCTCATCGGTCGATCTCGTGGTCAGCACCAACCGTTCTCCCGCAGCATCGAGGTACTCGGGCGTGAAGTCAAGCAAGTAGAGAGGGCGATCGGCAGCCGGTGCCGCGTCGAAGTAGTCGAGTCCGAGATTGCTGTCGACAGTCAGTACCCAGTCGGAAGTGTCATGGATCTGATAGAGTAAACTCTTGTCGGAGAGATCGAGCCGGACGTCGACGGTTGGGCGAACCTCGGGTCGGTAGCGTCCCGCGCTGATCGATGCCTGCAGATTGGTAAAGCGTTCCATTATCTCGGCCATCTGGCCCGTCGCACCACGTGCCTCGGCTAAGTCGATGGTAGGCCCCGGATTGAGTTGCCGATACCATGAGATGAATCCGTCGCGACCGGCGAAGATAGTGATCGGTTCCTGCACCAGCCCATGAATATAGCTCGATCGCTCGCCCTCCATCGCATGCTCTAGGCACACTGAAGGTGGGAACAGGCTTAACAGCAGACTAACGTGTGCAGAGAATCGCTCGGGTGCTACAGCAAAATCCCGTAGGCGGTTACGGCTAAATCGCAACTTAGGAAACAGATGATTTCGGCTAGGCTGCGTGAATTCCTCTCGAGCATCGGAAACCTGACGACTTGGATTCAACAACTCGTTGAACGCATCCCCGATCTCGTCGAGAGCGACCTCCTCACTGAAAAGGTTGACCTCGTATTTGAGGGTTGGTCGGTCGGCGTGTAATGCGACGATTGCTTCTACGACCAGGCGAGCGTCGCCGGGATTGAATACATTAAGCTTGAGTGTCGATACGTAGGGATGCTGATTCAAGTAACGCCAGATTTTCCGATACACCTCTAGTGAGTTGACTGTGGACGCAAACGGGCCAATAGATTGTAGCCCCAGCAGATACTCGACTCGTGCGCGTGTTGCTCTGCTGTCGCTTAGATCGGTCGGAATATATAGTTGCCAGAATGGGGTCAGAGCACCGGCATCGGCGAAGTAGCGACCGCGCGAGTCCTGCAACAAGTAAGGAATATTGCGCGGCGCGATCGTACGCACAAACTGACGCGTCCCTTCTGTGAGCAAATCCTTGGGGCTACCCGTCGCGACAGCGCGATCGACCCAGTCATTTGCAAGATGCTGACACTGCAGGTGCCACCATAACCGCAACGGGTGTGTTGGCGCAAGCAGGCATATTTCGGCTCTATGCTCAGCGTCACGCGGCACCATGACTCGCACTACGTCGACATCTAACGCAACGCTTACACGTCGCATCACGTCACTTCGGTCCGTCGTCTCAGCGTCCTGCTCCAACTCCGACACCAGGCCGGTTAGCCATTTCTGGTACGCAGTGAGGTATTGTTTGATGGCTGAAGCGAATGGTCGCAGATCGACCACAGCGGTGATCATCCGCGAAGGTGACGAGATTTGTGCTGGCAGCTCTTCATTAGGGGACAAGGCTGGATCGACCTCGGGAGTCGCGGCGATCTGCGCGAAGAGCGCCCTTCGCGCTTTCGTGAACGCGGGTGGAACGCCGTCGATGTCGCGAGCGGTCGTGCGCGGCTCGGGGCTTATCGCGAGTGTGTCACCGGAGGCGGAAAAGTCCAAACGCCAGCGTCCTAGCGCGTCCACATCGCCGATCGTCTGTCGCTCAAGGGCGGTGAGCAATCCGCTAAACTCCATAGTATAGCTGCTCTGGGCACTAAAGCGAATGGTGAACGTTTCCTTCTCGGCGTAGCTGACTCCCGTCCCCCCGCTCTGCCAGGCAGCCTTGATCGGCGTCATCCGGCGGATATCTTTGTCTTCGTCGGCGCGATCTATGGTCCCGCACTGTGCATTAAAACGCGCTTCGCTATACGAAGACACACCTTGGTAGCGTGCATCTGAGCTATTGCTGGTGGGTTCAACATCACTGTTTTCGGCAAACAAGAAATCTTCGGTCTCGTTCACGCGCTTACCATCTAAATCCCGTGGATTGCGTAAAGCGTCGGGATCCCCTCGATCCTCCCGGTTCAGTATGGCCCCTTCCGCAGTGTAAGCCCGCACACGCAGATAATACACGTCCTCCTCTAGGCCGAGCCCAGCGATATCCTTCATCTGGCACGACATAGTCCGGGTTGCAGCCTTCTTGACACCCACACGACCGCTCTCATACATAATTGCACCGGCGGTATTGACGATCTCGACGCGGAAGTGGTCGAGTTGGGGGACCTGCTTGAACTCGGGGACCAACTCCCATGACACCGCAAGACCGGATGTCTTCGTCGGATCGAGAATTTTAACTACGCCTTCGCTGTCCCTACGTAACGGCAACTTAAGCTCTTGAGCGTAGATGAGACATTCGGGCGCTGCCGTCAGAAATGGCCAGCGGTCGAGCGCAAGGTCACGATACTCGTCCTGAGTGGCGATGACCTGTCCCCATGCAGCGACGTTCTCGGGGACATGATCGCTCAGGAAGCGGTACAAGTGTGTCTGGATTGAGCCCGGCTCCAACTTGAGCTTGTAGATACGCGACAGCAGCGTGCTCGAAGGATCGGCGAGGGCCAGCACAGCAGCACGATTCCGCTTGAGCCGAGTGGCAATGGCATCACGATTAGGTTCAGATAACAGGCCAGGATCGGGTATTAGGTCCAGATGATAGAGGGCACGACCAATCGCCTCAGCCGTCGCCCCATTTGTCGATACCGTCAAGAGATACCGCGCGCACTGATCGTCGGATAGGTGGGTGTCAGCGCGTCGGATGTCATCAAGCACCGTCACTATTGTTAACCTCATGTGCTCGGGTAGCTTCTCAAGCATAGCCTGCGTCAATTGACGTCCCAAGGAGCTGAAGTGAACCTCTACAAACGTGGAAATATCGAAGGAGTCTTCTGCACTGGTGTGTAATCCGGGTGGGATAAAAACGAGTAATGGCCTGTCCTCGGCGTTACGCAAAGCCACTAACTGTGTGGCGCGCACTTCCCATTGGTCTGCTGGTACGGTGTTCTCGGCAATAAGCAGACAGACGTACGACTCTGGATGATAGCCGTACAACCGTTCTGCCAACTCGCGCATCACCTGCACTGGTAGCGTCGAGACGCGTAAGCAATTACCTGGTCGGCTCTCGTGGAGCTGGCTGTCCAAATCAGCCAGCGCCGTATCGGTCAGCAGGTGATAAAACGCGTCCGGTTCCGTGACGCGAAAAGGAGTCATCGATTGGCTCGTCGTCATACGGGCTGCTCCAGACTGTAACGTGGACGGATTGTTTGGCCGTTGTAGGCATCACTCATATCGGTGTAGAAGCCTATTTCGCGTAGGCGCCCCTTGAAGGCAACTAGATTATCTCGGAAAGCTTCCAACTCGCGCACACCTGCGTTCCGGGCTAAATCTGGTAGATCAAGTCCATTGATCACCAGTCCGTAGCGGTCTCTCAACCAATCGACGAACTCGTCGACCAGCATGGGACGCGTACGGTAACCTTGAGGCGACCCACTGGAATCAGGCTCCAACACAGCAATCTGGGCCAGCGCCTCCAACAGACGACTACCAATGTGGAAGCGCCGTGCGTTAGCGCGTGCGCGTCCCTGGAGCAGTAGTCCACTCTCGTCATTCTTTTGGAGAAGACTATCGACGAGTTGCACGTGGTATTGGCGGTGGAACGGGGTGCGCGCGTAAGTCACCACTTCGATAAACGTGTCGAACGGAGACAACTTCATGTCTCTGATAGCATCGATTTCTGCCCACTGAGCCATCTCGCGTGCACGTGCGCGCGGGTTCGCCGTTTGCTCGGCTGCTTCGTCCCTCTGCCGCTTGAGATCCTGAAAAAGACTGTTCACGCGTAAGTGGAACATGCTCTGGAAATGCGGAGGCGGTTCCTTATAGAAGGCAAGCGCGTCAGCCACGCTTGCTAATCCCCCGTGCCATTGGTAGTCGCTCGTGATGGAAGAGAGTAGTTGATTAATCGTGAAGACCGCCCGTATATAGTTATTGATGCGGGCGTAGTGCGCAGCAGCGTTGTCTTGCGCGAGAGCTGCCATGGTACCGCGCGCATCTTTACCCATGTCCACGAGCAAGAGTGGCTTGTAGCGGCATGTTGCCATGAAGTCGTCGGCATGCGGGCCATGGCAGTGCGGACAATCTCCACCCATCTCCCCCGCTCGTACGTAGCCAGGTAATAGGTGGAATAAGCGCAGCATGTACAGGCCCAAGTGAACGCCAAGTAGGGTCGTCAAGTAGTCTAGCAGGACATGGCGAGGCACAACGGCCTTGTAGGCCAACAAGCGCTGCATGTCATCAGTGAGAAGATAGGCGGCTGCTGGTGAGAGTGGTTGCGTGCTCAACTCGGAACGGGGGCTGCCAGCGTAATCTCGCAGGTCAGGCCCGGTCACAAGTCTTTGCACGACGAGGGTATCCAGGTCGAGGCGACCGTTTGCAGCTTGGCTGTTCTCGTCTGACTCGAAGAGCGTGCGTAGCGCATCAATCACTGATGGGTCCGCGTACTGCAGCAGACCGTATATCTGATCGGAGGCGTTGTAATCACGTGTATGCTTGCTATTGCGCAGCCTGTAGGCGTCAAGGTGCAGCGGGCGAGGTGAGGCGACTGCTTCTTTGCCAGGCACGCCCCGGTACACCATATCCACTAGATCGCTGGCGAGCCATTTTTCAATGATGACGGGATAAGCAGCTAGTCCGCGTTGCCTTGTCACATCGGCCGTCAATCGCTCACGCAGGTCCTGCAATGTGATGAGTGTGCGACTGGAACGTGCGACTGGACGCTTGCCGTTGTACTTGACCAGCATAAACAGGTTAACGAGCATGCGCTCTAGGTCGACTACCTTCGCATCGATTGGTGTAATCTGGCGGTTGCGGAACTCTTGATCTTCCTTACTAAGCTTGATAGGCATCGCTAGTGCACCTCCGCTTCCGCCGCTGTGGCAATCGCCATGTGGATTGTACCCTCATCGTCCGACCAAATGCGATAGAACTGCTGATCGTCATCAGTTAGCAGCACCTCGCGGTAAGGCAGGTGCGAGAGCGCATTCTTGAAAATCGCCAGGTTCAGGAAATAACCCTGCACATCGGCCGGTGGAGAAACATTCCCTGCGGCGATACGTCGCAGCAACTCGAATAGATCGAGGGAAACGCTAAGCCGAGCTGGCTGACGTGCATGCTCAAAAAACACATGATCCGGAATATACTCGATGTACGACTCCAGCGGCCCTAACGAGCGCGTTTTTAGACGGAACTCATCTGTCGGGAACAAACGAAAGCTTTTGACTGTGGCTTTAGCAGTTGTTTGTGCGCGCAGCGCGACGTTAACGCGGGCGCGGCTGTCATCGCGCATTCCCTCCGCACGAGAAATGGCATAGGCAATATCAGAGCGCAGCTTGTCCTGGTCAGAGGCACCATCCTTGCTGGCAACAAGCTGCTGAAAGTCGTCGAGGTAAGCATAAGGCAGCATATGACTCCAGCCAGCGTCCCGACGCTCGAAGTAGCTCTTGCGGCGTAACATAGCATGGAGGCTCAGGCTGCGTGCAAGAGTCTCGTCATTCGTGGGGCCCAGTGCCATATTCCGCTGCGCGCGCACGTCATCATGAATTTGGTGAAGCAACGGCGCGTCGAATCCTAACGTACTGAAACCCAACAGAGATGAGGCCGCAAGGGCGTCGTAATCCATGAAATGCAGGCGCCAGTCGTCGTCTGGATTAGACACGAGCGCGGGATCAATCTCCACTAGCAACCGCATCAGGCGATCTGGAGGATCGGGTTGAGTTGGCTTGCTCGTCAACGATTGCTCCATAGCGCCTGCTGGCTCGTGGGGGGAGGCGATAGCATTGTAGTACGCGTATTGGAGGTACGAGAGATCAGAGGCTCCCCCTTCCTCTACCATCCGTGCGACATCATTGCAACTCTGATCGCGCAACATGATGTAGGAGAGAGCTGACCGTGTATCCCTCATCGTTATATGCATGCGCCGACGTAAATACACTACTTCAAAGAGCGTGCGCAAGCGATCCACAATCCTATCACCGTCAGTCACATCGGCGATGCGAGCAGCGTTCCCTCGCAAGAAACAAACATCGCGATAGTCGCATGACTGGCAAGGAGCCCAGAAATGGGGTTGTGCAATTACTTTGAGTTGCCGACTGAAAATTGAGTCGGAACCGCCGGCGGCAACAGCACGCAAATTCAGATTGACGATTAGTAACCCCTGCGGTGTCTCCCCGCCGTCGAAGAACTGAAGAACCGCACTGTACAGGGATGGATACTCGCCCTGATGCTCATGGAGAAAGTCTCGCAAACGGCCTTCGTTGATGGCGATGAGACGCGCAATGGTCCCGGATCGCATCCACGGATCATTGCCTTGGAACGGCGCGAAAAAGTCCTGCAGGACGCGATCATTGATAAGCTCACCATCATCCTGTGAGCCATCGTAGTTGGTAACGAAATCGAACCCGGAGAGGTGGAAATGGCTGCCGATAGGAGCCGCCGTCGCGCCATGCCTTTCCACATGCACCCCGGTACGGAACTCTGCCTGCGCCTCTAGTTGCTGGATAAAAGCTGTCTTGCCATCGCCAGCGTTGCCTGTGATGATCACCAGACGGTGCTTGCCGTCCATGATGTCGGGCATAAGGCGCTCGTCCAGCCGTGTCGGCACGTAGGTGGCGCGGGCAATCTCGTCTAAGCCGCGCGTACCTGAGTTGTTGCGTCGTGCCTGAGAGTAGAGCGTGAGTAGTCTTGTGACATAAGGGTTATAGTTGGGCCGACCGATCTCCCAGTCCTCAAGTGTTAGCTCGGTGGGCGCGACGTCTGGATGTTGTTTTTGCTCATCGGATGACTCTTGGTCCCCAGGCCCAGGCCTCAGCAAGCGATCTTCCAGATTCAGCAATTCAGCGTGCATCTCATGGGCTGTCTGGAAGCGAGCGTCACGTGCCGGCTGCACTGCTTTCATGAGCAGCGTAACGCATTCGTCGGAAAGATCTGACCGATATGTTGAGGGATTCGTCACGCTACCATCCAGCGTTGGCGTCCCGTTAACGAAAGGATGGTGTCCAGTCATCATCTCGTACAGCACGACACCGACGGCGAACAGGTCAACGCTCTCATCCCAGCCTTGGATTTGAATGTCGGGCGCCATATATGGTGCCGTACCCACCATGCTGTAATGAACGCCCTCATCTAGCCGGGCCGCGATGTTGAAGTCGATCAACTTTAGGTCGCCGTCTCCCGTCAGCATGAGGTTATGGGGCTTGATGTCGCGATGTAGGAATCGTCGCTTGGCCTGCTGCAGCTCCTGGTACTCCTCGGCTGTTAGATCCTCTCCATCCTGATTCTTCTGCAGAAGCTCGGCGACCCGCTCGCGGTTGGGCCGGTGGATATACTCGAGCACACTCAACAGCCGAGCGATGAGGCGCAGAGTCTCTGCAGGTTGCAGAAGGTTGCCGGGCGTGATGAACCGATTGAGCGGCTGCCCTTCGATATACTCGAGTACGAGATAGAATTGATCGGGTCGAATCATGCCTGCCCAAGACACGCGGGCAATATTGGGATGGCTGACAGCGGCCAGGATATGGTACTCCTGTTGCAGGCTCTCCAACTTGAAGTCGCCATTGAGCACCTTCAAAGCGTAGACGTGGTCGGTGATGTAGTGAAGCACTTTGTAGACGTGCCCGAACCCACCCTCACCGAGTTGGGCCAGCACCTGGTACTCACCGTTAATGGTGTCGCCCACTTTGTAGAACAGGTCGTTGCTCATCGGCAATGCCGCATGCGTACGCTGTTCCTCCGCCTCTGATGTATTGCTAGCCGTACGCATTCGGTCGATCACCGTTACTACCTCGGCTGCGTCTGGGCCACGGGTAGCAACATCGGCTCGATACAACGTCCCGGCCAACAATGACATCTCAGGCATGACGCTTGGCGTAGAATCTGTCAGTGCTGGCGGTATACCGCCAGCACGTAGCAATGCCGCCGGGTCGGGATAGGGCACAGTCCCACTGTACAGCTCGTAGATAATGGCACCAAGGGCATACAGATCGCTCGCCGTTGTCGCTGTGTAATCGAGTCTATCTAGCTCCGGCGGCAGATAACGGCGCTCTGCATCGGTCGCGACAGGCTGCCAGACAGTCGCCTGTCCCGTTATCTCCAATCTTGATCGCTCAAAGTTCATCAGCCGTGGAGTCAGATCCGCAGCGATCAGGACATTCACGGGCCGTAAGTCGCGATGGATGATGCCTCTGGCATGCGCGATGGCCAATCCGCGTGCGATGCCTTGGATCAAGTCGAGTTTCTCGTCGCTCGTCAAAGGCTGGTCTCGCTCGATCACATCGCGCAAAGTGCCGTAGCCCGACCACTCCGTCACTTCCACGAAGCGCCCGCCCTCATCTGTAAAGAAGTCACGTATCTGCACAAGATTTGGATGGGCACCAATTGACTGTAACGCTAAGGCATCGCGCTTGATCCTATTGATCCGGTCGTCGCGTTGCTCTGCGCTGCTATACTGTGAGAAATCGTAGATTCGTAGGCGTGTTGGCATGTCGCCCAAGTACACGTTGCGTGCCAGATAATCAGTGACGAGGCTAGTGCTGTCGATCATCTCGACCACCTCGTAATGCCCGACGCGCCGCGGCACCTTGCCGCGTGCGCGCACTGACTCCTCCTGTTCAACGGCATCACGAATAGGCTTCACATGTCCCACAATGCCGTTAGGTACGATAACGCCGTATGGTGGATGCAAGCGCGAGGGGTCCTGCAGGAAAGCCGGCAAATCCTGATAACGGAACGTGCGTTCGCCCGCCGCACCGGTCAAATTCAACACCGTCTTTGCGTCAGCGATCGCTACACACGCCTCGATCCACACTTCTTGCTTCAGGCCCAATGAGTGACGGATAAGATGTCCCTTCAAAACGCGCGCCTTGTGGTTGGCCAGACGGAGTGGATTAGGCTTGATGACGCCGCTTGACAGTTCCCAACTGTGATCACCTCCCGTGATACGGCCCAGCCAACGCTTTATTTCTACTACATAGACGGCATGGGGTGCGACCACAATGAGGTCATACTCATAGGGTTGACCATAATGCTGACCGTACTGGCCGTGGCGTTCGCGGATCTCTAGGTTTGGATACAGCAGGTATGCGTGGGGTAGCTCTCGCGCTATGTGTGACACGACCAACGCCTCGCTGTCGTCTACGGGCTGTGCCCCTCCCAGAGTGATGATCTCCGCCATTGAGTCTCCTTGTTATGCTCCCCGAGTCGTCATGCTGCAAGCGTTCAGGGTCTAAATATCACGGACGGCGCTCCACCTTGATAATGATTCTATTCTTGCGGAACAGGCCTCGGATGTCATCCATGACGCGTTCGAGAGACACGGCGTCCTTGTCCTCAGTATGTGCGAGTGCGCGTACGATTTCGCCGAGATCAAACGTACGTCCCGCGTCGAGGAGCGCTAGCACGCGCTCCTCGGACGAACTGGCCGCTCCTCTCTCCATGAATGCCGCCATGGTACCCTGTATCGCTATAATAGACTCGCGGGCTTGCTCGTAGCGAGCGGCCCACTCCTCAAGCATTTCGATCGTTGAGGGGCCGCTGCCTTGAAGATCGGCGAGCAACTGCGCGATTACTGCCTCGGCCGTACTAGGATGTGGTAAGCGGGCCACGGACTCCTTATCAAGCACCAGTCCTAAGTAAGCGATGTCGCCATGTACCCGATTCAGCGCCCCTCCGAGCGAGTGGACGAGGGTGCGCAGATATTCGTTGACCTCTGTGAACAAACCCTCCCGTGACTGGACTGGGTGGTAGTGGTCGAAGTTGGCCCGTAGGCTCACCGGGTGAGCGGAGAAGCGGCCAAGTAGTTCCTCACGTGCCCGCTTGGCCGCGATAAAACCGTCGCGCTGCCCGGCAATCCAGTCGCGGACGGTCCGCTCCAGTTCTTCGAGTTTAGCTCGAACTGTGGCGGCCAGGTATAGTCCGCTACCCTGCACAATGGCACTGGCAGCTTGACGCTCGATCTCAACGTAATGCTGATTGAACTCGGAGACATTATAGGTCCTGGTGCAGTTCTCGACCTCGCGTTCGACGCGTGTGGCCAACACAGGCACATCAATCCACTCGTGGAAGTGTTCTATTTGCTTGGCTGCTTCTTTGGAGCGGGTGGAAAGAGCCTCTTGTTTAGGCTTCAAGCTGCGTCGGCCGCGATACAACGTCACTAGTCCCTCTGCCAGCGTCTCCGCACTATCGACCGAGTCCAGAATACTTTGCCCCAGCGCACGTACCCCTGCGGCCTCGCGAGCGGTAGTGGTCGCGACCGCATCCGCTTCACCACGCAGTGTATTAACATAGCGCTGCCAGGATGGCGATACACTGTTGCTTCCATCGTCTGCACCGATCGGTCGCATTGGCATGCTATATGTAGCACGGTCACGTTCCAGCGCCGCCAGTACCGCGAGCACGGCGTCACGGTGTGCTTGACTCTGCCGGCCGATGTGCCCATCCAGGTCCTTTCGGAACAGCCCCACCTCTCGTTCCAGATCCGTGAGTTCCTCGACGTCATTACCGATCTCAGCGCGACGCGCGAAGCCAGCGACTTGGGCGCTGTACTTGTTGGCGTTGAAGTCGGTTACGCCTTCGTCCAACGTTTTCAGCATCCGTCGAATGGCGTCTAACTTTTCCCGTATACTTGCTCGCCGCTCATCAGGCGACTCAATCAGGCGGACGAATTTGTCTGTCTTGGGGTCCATCGTCAGAAAGCGGCGTGCCTCGAGCAAGAGCAGCGCGTGCCGCACTTCGACGTCGAGGTAGCCTAGGCGACGTGCGATGGCGCTAATCTCCTCGTGCGACAGCACGCCGACTTCGACGCCCTGGCGCAGGATCGTGCGCGAGCTAGCATCCAGGGCATCACGGATTATCTCCTCAAGCGGATGCAGCGTGAGCCGTACGTGCCCGCGCTCACGTCCGGACCAATCGACGACGTGCAGGAGGAGAGGGATGCTGCGCTGCAAATTAAGGAACGGTTGGCTCCCAGTTTGCCCGAAGAGGCGAACGATCTCGTCTTTAGTGCTGACGAGTGGCTGCATGCCGTGCGCGATAGCCAGATTGACGCGCGGGTTCTTGAGTGCGTTGATGTAGAGCGTGACGTTGCTTTCCCAACCCCGCATCGTCACGAACGTCGCGTAGTCCGGATAAGCCGCCTCGCACATACCATTGACGACGGCCTTAACCATGTCGTGACCGACGAGGGTAAGCCGCCAGTCGCTCGCCTCTCGGAGTTCGTCATTAAACAACAAACGAATAGTCGTGGTGAGCAATTGATCGCAAAAAGTCTTCATACCGCGCGCCTGTTCGTCATTGGGTACAGCGGTACGATTGTTCTCCAGATGCTGGAGCAACGCCATCATGAATAGTGGCGTAAGCTTGGCGCTAGGTATGCCCAGGTCGTTGAGGTAGGCAACGTTAATAGGTCCCGTTGGACGGAGTGTCGCATTAAGGCGCATCGAAGTACGTGCCACGCCCCCGGCGTGACGCACATCGCCCACGTCCTGCGCACCGGCCTGACAATCGAGGTGGAACCATAGGCCCAACTCCTCGATGGCGCGGTCAGTGTCCAGTTCGTTGGCGGCTAACGCGGCACGGGCGTAGAGATGCCGATCAGGGTACTTTTCGCTAAAGGCTCCGACGAGCTTATCGCCATCCCATCGCCAGCCCGTCAAAGATGTACCGCGCCGCTCTGGGAAGACCGGGCCATGCATAACGAGGCCCTTGAAACCCTCTAGGGCCAGCACCGCATGGCGGTCGTCTTCCTTATACCGCCCTATAAACTCTTTGGTCAAACGGATGAAGACGGGCTCCGATTTCACTTCGGTGGGAGCTAGTTTGCGAAGCGAGGGCCCTTCGGCAAACTCGTATAGGTACTCGCGCCTGAATCCAGCAGGCAACTCGGCGATGACTTCTGCCAGATCCTGCCGATGTTGCACTTGCTCAGGACAGCCCTCCGGATAGGCGGCGAGTAATTTGACGGCGGCTTCGCGGTCGCCGTCACCAGCGATCGCCGCCGCACCAAGCGCTTCCTTGGCGGCGATCGCCAACTTCCCGCTTTGATCAAAGGCCACGTCGCCGGATAGGTAGTCGTCAATCAGGTCGAGTGGCGTGTAAAAGGTTTCGCTCTCGTCGTAATAAAAGACAGCTCGACGGAAAGCGTCGATCACCGTACGTGGACCAGCCCCAAGGTCATGGCGTGCCGCAATCTGTCCAACGCTCTTGAGCGTGTCCGGCGGCAAAATGTCGCTCATGATATCGGTGAACCCGAACAAGTGCGCGAACTTGCGCCATAATTCCTCAGCGAAGGCGCGATCGTAGATCGTCTCTGGGCGTAGATAAAAATTGAAAGCCTGCATACGATGAATGATGTCGCTACGCACATCGGCGATGAGCGCTTCGGTTGCCGTTGGCATGCTTACGACAAGTCCATAGCTGCCCTGTCGCTGCTGAAGCTCGTTGAGCAAGCCGAAGATATCATCCATGAAATGTTCGCGCGTGCTGTATTCGCTAAGCGTGACCTGCAGCTCGTCGGTGAAGACGATGGGGCCGCCGAGCCCGACCTCCGCTAGTAGCCCTGCGACCTCCGCTAGGAACTGCACCACGTCCCGCGGCTTGCACTCAAGCCTCAGTAGTCCATCGCGTAACAGGTCCTCGAGCTTGGACGCCTCCAGGCCACGTTCTGCCGCCAGTGCGTCGATCGACGCTTGGCGGTAGCGGCTGTGAATCACCCGCAGTCGCTCACAAGAATCAGGAGCTATCCCACTCAAGCGATAGTCGACCCACGCCGCGGTGGCGTCAATGACATCAGGAAGGTCCGACCAGACAAACGGCGGCACCGCGATGATACCGTGCGTTTCACATTGCTTCCATAGGTGGATGGCCGTGCTCGTCTTACCGTAGCCATACGGACCAACGATCGCGCCGACGACGCAACCCTTATTGTGGCGCGCCCAATGCACAATCTTTTCGACGAAGGTCGACGTATCACCCATTGACATGTGCGTGTCCGCGTGGCTCGAGTACATCGACTCGACATCGGTAGGGGATTGGACCAGGATTGAAGAACGGTAGGTGGCGATGACCGCGTCCTTCTCACGCAGCAAGGCCAGCCGGAAATCTTTCTGCTTCTGCAAAACCATTTTCTTAGACTAATCTTTCTGCTGAATCCGTGATCTTGCGGAGGCCTATAGCACGTCAGGTATGGTGACATCACGCGTCAGGATTACCGAACGACCCCATTCACCGCTATGGGTTGTAAAGAAAGAGAATGTGGCCACACACAGATCAAGAACATCTTCGAGGCACGGCAAATCGGCTAGGCACAGGATGGAGATTTGCTCCAGGGACTGAGCGTCTAGCAGCAATGGCGTTCCGAATGGCACACTTAGCAGACGGTACAGTCGAGCGATACCTAACATAAATAACTCTGGCGAGCACCATGACCGGCCAGCGGACTGCCCAGGCTTACGATTGACGTCGATAAAGGGCGGTTCTAGCAGTTTGTCGGAGAGAAGCAGGCTCTCTGTCCCGTGCGTCGTGGTAGAGTAGGAAGCATGAGTAGAACATTCAAAACCGTGGACTATGAGGCGGCGCTCGACCTGACCGTGCGCCTGGGCGA